>Ga0315330_10003146_pt1 | contig 11311 bp, 9 predicted proteins | sample M140m34915metaG_FD_203453 | JGI IMG/M metagenome (GOLD analysis project Ga0315330, IMG submission 203453) | Ammonia-oxidizing marine archaeal communities from Monterey Bay, California, United States - M1 40m 34915 | ecosystem: Environmental > Aquatic > Marine > Intertidal zone | place: USA... | reverse complement strand
AGGGATGTCGACTCGGAACGGGCGTGAGGTGATTGCCGTTCCCGAGTGATGCCTGTGATTCCTCGTCTGAAGGCGTGGCTGCTGATCCATGAGCTGGCCGCGGCAATGGATGCGTGGTCTAGCTCTAAGAACCGAAGCGGCACTCTGAACGAACCCGGCTCGATGCCAAACCGTGTGTGTGCTCAAACGCAATCAGTGGGTTCGACATGATCGGTGCGATACTGGGCTGATGCTCTCTGCACGGTCAGATGTAACGTGACCTTAGTCTTGATCAGACATCAATGCGACGACCTGTGGTTTCACTCTGTTGTGCGGCTGAGAAAATAGAGGCTGCCCGGTACGCATCATTCAAGTCGCTCATGTTCCGCAGCAGGCTGGTGACGGAGCGATGAAATTGTGTCAGCAGTTGCTCGCCCACCGGCAACTCGGTCTCCAACGATTCCAAGTGGCGGCCGGCGTCGTCGAACCAAACGAGATTGGATGGCAGGTCAACAAAGGCCACGCCGCGTTCGCAGCAGATTTGCATGGCCGAGGGTGGACGGAATCCGATGGCTTCCTGCCACGACTGCTGAATGTAATTGCCACTGCTGATCTGAGCTGTCACAGCAGGAAGTTTTTCTGTGGCAGCAAAGTCAAGGCTGAGAGATCGGTACCCTGAGGTTTCACTGAGTCGGTGAGACGTTGAGGCGACGTGGACCGGTTCGCGGTTGACCACGTAGCGACACCAGTCGATCAATTCGATGAATTCTGACCGATCCTGGTGGGGCTGCTGCCGACGGTCGCTGCTGGCAGCAGGAGTGCGGTGATGACAAAAAAGTAACTGGGGAGCGCCAAGACGCGTAGCAATCAGTTCGCGTAGTCGGAGAGTGGCAGGTGCAAAGCGACGCGGAAACTCGGCCATGAAAGCAACGCCGGACTCCTCGATTGTGTCTCGCACGTGCTGATCTTTTTCGGGATCGAAGTCAAGATTGCCCGCCCAATAGATCGCTTTTCCAGCCTCCGAAGCAGCCAGAATTGGAAGCCAGCCCAGCCAAGTGCCCTGCAGCACCATCACTGCATCGATATCGCAGCGAGAAACGAGCGTGCGGTAACCATCGACGACATCTGCTTGAAATTCGTTGGCAGAATTTTCTGCAAGCTTGGCCACAGGGCTAAAAACAGCCCGCACATCAAACCGATCGTGTAGCATCCGTAACGCTGGTCGATGTCTTGTTTGCCAGCCATCACCAAGTCCGATAAGTCCGATCCGCAGTTTCATAAAGACTTTGGCAAAGAGATTGTGGAAAACAGCGACAGGTTGTTCACAAGAATTTTGTCGTTCGGGCCAGCGTCTTCGCCGGCTTTCTAAATTCGATGACTTCATCGATTCAGGACAGCAACAGACTAATGCAGATTCCCGAAGTCCCGAATATACAACAGTTTAGCGTCTAGACCCCGTGTTGGGTCCGTTGGCAAGGCAACTTTTTAATGCCAGCAGACTGCCTCGGATTAGCGTTTTCAATACCCCGCTCTACTTGTCCCCATCTGTGCCGTCCTTATACTCCCGCCAGCTTCCCCAGACTGCATATTCGTAATGCTTGCAAAAGCGTCACTTTTGGCATCCATGGAAGGCTGAGCCATTACTCGTGCCAGAGTTGCAAACGGGGTGGCGAGATGAATTTTGAGTTGTTTCAGGTGAATGAACAGATCCATTTACGGGTCTACGCGACAGCTTGGACGAGGGGCACGCTGCTGCTCGAACAAGTCGACGGAAGAAATTATTTTGTCGGTTTTAGCGTGATGAGAAGCCCAGAATGACCTCCGGCAGTTGTGTTCCGGAGCAGGGTGGATTGGCGGGGTGCCTGTCGCGTGCTGAGGCTAAACTTTTACATTGATGGAGCTGAAGATGTTTTCGTTGCTAATCACCGTTATTCTGACCACGGCGCCCGCAGACCAGCAACTGCAGCAAAGTTACGCCCAGGCCTACACGGAGTCCCTCGAAGAGAAAAAACCACTGTTGGTGGTTGTGGGTGCACCTTGGTGCCCAGCTTGCAGGATTTTGAAGGAGAGCACTCTCAAACCGATGGCCAAGACCGGTGAATTAGATGATGTCAGTTTTGTGGTGATCAACCGCGATGAAAATCCTGCACTTGCTGCCAAGTTGACTCAGGGCGAAAAAACAATCCCTCAGATCATCCTGTACACACCCGGTGAGGATGGATGGAAAAGGCGAAAGTTGCGGGGTTTTCAGTCAAAACAGCCCATCCGGTCGCTGATTCAGAAAGCACTCGTGCAGACCCGAAAGCTTTTCTAGAAAGCTCACGCAGTTCCCCAAACCTGAAAACCAAGGCCTTCTGTCAGAAATCGGCCTGTGACGCGGACTTCTGTGACGCGGACTTCTGTGACGCTCCGTCCATGACCTTAGTTTTTGTCCGAGACCTAGACAGAGGTCGGCCAGCTCAGGCTGGCACCAGACAGGTGCTTGAGGGATCGTTTCTGGTTTTAGGTTCAGCAATGGACCTGTTGGAGCGAAACTGGCATTGGAGAGACTGTCAGTGCCGAAGGTTTCGATAGGCTATATCCATGTGATCTATCTGCTTTGGGGTGACCTAGGGGGCTGATTCGTTGCCTGAATCGTTGACAACGCGGGAGTAGGGATTTTTCAATATGACTCCCGACGCATTTTTTGCACTGATCCGCTATCCTGCTGAGTGATGTTGTTGATCGTGGCCGAAATGGCCCAAGTGATTATTTCCCGCATTTCATTGAGAGACTTGTTCAGCATGGATTTTCCGGACGATCTGATGCACCTGATACGGACTGACGAGCCATTAGGGCCGTTGGCGTGGCTGGGAATTGGTGGTCCTGCGAGGTTCTTTGCGGAGCCGTTGGACGCTGCGGATGTGCAGCGTTTGATTGCAGCCGCACAGCAGCAGGGCCTGTCTGTTCGTATTCTTGGCGGAGGCAGCAACATTCTGGTGCGCGAGGCCGGCGTGGATGGTTTGGTCATCTCGTTGGCAGGCACCATGAGTAGCGAAATCACCATCGACGGGATGAAAATGACCGTGGGTGCCGGAGCGAAACTGTCCCACGCGGTGATCAAGTCGGTCGGAGCAGGTTTGGGAGGGCTGGAACATCTAGTCGGAATCCCAGGCACTGTGGGAGGTGCGGTGGTCGGGAACGCCTCTGCTGGTGGACGCGATATTGGGTCGGTTGTGAGTTCGGTCACGGTCGTCGAGAAGGATGCCAGCATTAGGACCATGACGCAGCAGGAAGCCGGTTTTTCGCATCGAAAAACATCACTCGTGGGGCTCGCAGTGCTCGATGTAAGCTTCGAGCTGGAAACCCGAGACGTGCTGGCGTTGACCAAGCGAATGCAAAAGCTTTGGATTAGTCGAAACGCTGCCAGGCCGACGGATGAGCCGAGAATCGCGATGCCATTCGTCGATCCAGATGGAATGCCAGCAAAAGATTTGTTGCAGACAGTTGGGCTCGCTGGATTGCGGGAAGGCGAAGTTTCTCTGGATAGTCAGCACCCGCATTACATGATTGCCCACTCGGGTGCGACGAGTGAACAATGTCTCAGGCTCATTGAAAGGGTCAGGGAGCAGGTTTTATTACAAACAGGGATCGACTTGCAGTTGAATCTACAGATTTGGTAGTTCTATCGTCTGCAAAGTTGCAGCCTGCCTTGTCGGGGTGATGGATTCCCCGCATCGAGTCAGTTGTTTCGTCCACATGGAAGTCGGGGAACACGTCAGTGGCAACGCGATCAGCCAATTCCGAAAAGCAGCGACCTGTTAGGCGATTGCTGGGGCGTTTGATCAAAGCTCCCGCTGCATTTGCTGTGCTGTGGCCCGTACTACTGATCGTAGGCGGTTATGCTGCTTGGCATCGTTGGGGTGCCGTTCATGTGGCTGGCAAATACAGTGGCATTGATCCGACACTGATTCAAGTCACCGATCCACCGGCACACGTCCGAACAAATGTCGTCAAAACTGTCTATCGTGATACTGCGATGGAAGGGCTTTCGATTTTGGATCGGCAAGCCACTGCGAAAATAGCTTCTGCCTTTTCCATGCATCCGTGGGTTCGCAAGGTGATTGGCGTTCGCAAGCTACCAGGTGGGCAGATCGATGTAAGGCTTGAATACCGAACCCCTGTCGCCATGGTGCATGTTTATAAACCCAACGATCCAGACAATCGAAGTTATTTCTTTCCCGTTGATGGTGAGGGCGTGCTGTTGCCGGGCAACGAGTTCGCAGAAGCGGAAACAAGAAATTACATTTACATCGAGGTTCCAGATGTCTACACCAGTAACGCTGTAGGGACACCTTTTGGAGATGCTGCTGTGGAAGCTGCCTCGACCCTTGCTTCTGTTCTTTCACCCTATCGAGAGAAGACACAGATTCGCAGTATCGGGATCCATGGTGACCCACGGCAGACTGAAGTCTTGCAAATGGAATTGACCATGCAGTCAGGAGCCCGCATGACTTGGGGGAGCCCCCCAGGTAACGAGGTTCCTGGCGAGCCGACCGTCCAGATGAAACTCAAATCCCTTATGGGTGCTGATCTTCGTCAGGACGCAGACTTGAGGGTCGCTAGCCCTACTCAGGCGATTCAGCGCTAGATCGGTGTGCTGCTTGGCAGGTCACTTGCTGGGCCCTTGATCGAGTGCGCTTTGTGGCATTTTCGATACTGCTATGAAAAGGCAGGTGCTTCAACTGCATCTTTTCGCAGGTCTGGTCAGGTTCTCGTTACCGAAGTAACGGCATCAGAGCATCCGTCTCGGGTATCAACGCTTTGGTTTTGATTCGATGTTTCCTGGCATTCATGGTAATCTGGCGCGTGACACGTTCGGGATACTCAATTCACCATCGTACTGGTAACGAAGTCACAGGAAGTCTGAATGGACGATTCACTCTTTGAATTATCGCAAATGCAAAATCGCCGCCAATTGATGGGGCGATCCGCGTTGGGTCTTGGTACGGCCGCGTTGGCTGGTCTATTGACGGCAGATTCTTCCTTTGCACTGGCAGACGATGTTGCTGCTGATCAGGACCTCAATGGGGGATTGCACCACCGAGCGACTGCCAAACGCGTGATCTACCTGTTTATGAGTGGCGGACCGAGCCAACTGGATTTGTGGGATTACAAACCAAAGCTGACTGAGATGTTCAATCAGCAGTTGCCTGCTCATGTTCGTAACGAACAACGAATCACTGGGATGACAGCGAATCAGAAGGCTGGATTACCACTGTGCCCCAGCAAGTACAAGTTCACGCAGCACGATAACAATGAGGATGGAATCTGGGTTAGTGAATTACTGCCGCATACAGCAAGTGTTGTTGATCAGCTCTGTGTGGTTCGTAGCACGTTCACCGAAGCGATCAATCATGATCCTGCGATCACCTACATTCAGACGGGAAGTCAGATTCCCGGTCGCCCCAGTTTGGGTGCCTGGTTGAGTTATGGTTTGGGCAGCATGAATCAGGACTTGCCGCATTACGTTGTGATGCATGCGAAGACCAGTTTTCCTGAGCAAAGTCTATTCAATCGACTTTGGGGTACCGGATTCATGCCCTCGGACCATCAAGGAATTCTGATGCGGAGTCAGGGGGATCCTGTTCTGTATCTCAGCAACCCAGACGGTGTGAGTCGAACTGATCGGCGTCAGCAATTGGATGCTTTGGAAGCACTCAACACGGGGCTGCATCAGGAATTGGGTGATCCTGAGATTTTGACACGTATCAAGCAGCACGAGATGGCTTATCGGATGCAGGCCTCCGTTCCAGAGTTGATGGATTTAACGGGCGAGGAGAAAGGCGTCTTTGACTTGTATGGCGAAGCTGCACGTACACCAGGCACATTTGCGGCGTGTTGTCTCAACGCTCGACGCTTGGCCGAACGAGGCGTCCGCAATATTCAGATCTTTCATCGTGGTTGGGACGCACATGGTCGTTTGCCGGCGGAACATGAATCACAGTGCCGTGATGTTGATCAGGGATGTGCTGCTTTGATTAAGGATTTGAAGCAACGCGGCATGTTGGAGGACACTCTGGTTGTCTGGGGAGGTGAATTCGGTCGAACTGCGTATTGTCAGGGGCAGTTGACTCGTGAAAACTATGGTCGAGACCATCATCCTCGATGCTTTTCCACATGGATGGCCGGCGGAGGCATCAAGCCCGGAATCAGCTACGGGCAGAGTGACGATTACGGATACAACATCGCCAATGCAGACGGTGATCCGTTAACACCGACCAAGGAAAAATGGACACCCGGCACCATGCACATTCATGATCTCAATGCGACGATCTTGCATTTGCTGGGCATCGATCATCGAAGGCTGACGTACCGGTATCAGGGGCGCGATTTCCGTTTGACTGATGTCCACGGTCATGTCATGCATGATTTGCTGGCCTAGGGAGCCGCAGTGATGGGGGTAAACCGGAAAGGTTTCCCCCCCACGAATTGATCGCTGGTCAGGGTAGGACATACATGGCGTTCAATGTGCGAGATGATCAGTGCGTTCCCTTCAAGGTGGCTGACGTGCGGCCATGATTTTGGGTTGTACATGGAGTCGGTAAGGTCCCGCATCAGCACAACGTTCACGCCATTTTTGGATAGCTGCCGAAGTCCAAATGGTCTTCCCAAAACGCACATGTTTGTGTGCACGCCAAGCAAGATGACATTCTTCAACTCTTTGTGTTTCAGGATGTTCCAGATTTCATCACCTTGGTCACTGATGAAGTCCTTGGCTGGGTCGATCGTCAGTCCCTGATGTTGTTTCTTCCAAGGTGAGCGTGGATTCAGGCCCTTTGCCTCCAGAGAAGCAGCCCATGCGGCATGTTCTTCAGGTGTGTCGTCTTCGCCCCCATCCGATTGGTCCAGTGGATAGGTCACCTGATCTTCACTTGGGATTGAGCGGCACCACTTATTGATCCCGTCGGGGACAGCTGATTTTGGTACAGAGGCGACCCGCAAACGGGCGGGGTTGTCCGCGTAAGCGGTCACGCAGCTGCTGGGCGCATGAATCATAGTCACACCTTTTGAACGCAGGTGAGTTAGCACCTTTTCCATCCGCGGAACCATCTGTTCCTCTCGTTTTACCGCACGGTAGCAATGGTGTGAGTCCCACATGTCGCAGATGATGACAGCTGTTTGAGATGCGTCCCACGCCTCGGTTGCCTTTGTGATTTCATAATTGTCAGCAGGCTTGTGCTCGGCCAGTGGGGGCCTGGGGACCTGATGTTGCAGTGTGACATTCAGGATCGTTTTGGCGGTGTTTTCTGCACGTAGGTGATTGTGCGTTTGGTCAGGACCAAGTCCGAGGCCGCTAATGAGTAGGATCACGGCGGAAAGACGTAAAGGCATTGCGATAACCACTGCAAAGAATTGAATGAACTTTCATCAGTCGTTCATTATAAAGAATCCCGTGTCAAGCATTGGCATGCTGAAAGTCACGGTAGTCATTTCCTGTCCACGGCTCTCATAATGGCAGCGAAGTGCACGCTCGCGGGCGTTGCTTTGTGAACCGCCCAATGACGTGGCGGAGTGATCGTCGCGTTAACTGGATCGTCGCAGTGGTTTGTGAAATTGCCGCGGTCAGCGCTATTTGGTTATCAGGTTTCGGTACATGCTGATGCCGGCAGGGCCGACGAGTACCACAAAAATGCCTGGGAAAATGAATAGCACGAGTGGGAAGATCATTTTTACAGCGGTCTTGGCAGCTTTTTCTTCTGCAATTTGTCGGCGTTTGACTCGCATTGAATCACTTTGCACGCGTAAGGCTGCAGCGATGCTGGAACCGAATCTGTCTGCTTGAATCAGAATTGCAGTCAATTGTTTCAGGTCATCTACTCCACTTCGGAATCCCAGAGCTTTCAGTACCTCCGAACGCGATTTTCCAAATTGCAATTGTTGATTGGCAATGCTGAACTCTTCTCCAATTTCGACGTGGCTTTTCAGCATTTCGTCAGCAACTTTTCGAAGAGCCTGATCCATTCCCAGTCCAGCTTCAACGCACACCACCATGAGGTCGAGTGCATCAGGCATTCCAAGGAAAATCTTTTCTTTGCGACGTTTGACCAGATGATCCAAGACTAGTTTTGGAATGATGAATCCGATCACGATTCCGGCGGCGGCCTTCAGGACCAAGCCTTGGCTGAGCCCGTCAGCAAGCATGCCGAAGACTCCACCGATGAATAAACCCACGCCGGTGAGGATCAATTGAATGCCCTTGAATACAACGGGCGTTGATTCTCGGCGGAAACCGGCGTTGACCAGTTTTTCTCGCAATTGGCCCATTGCTTTTTCATTGCCGCTGACAGTCTCTGCCAAAGGTTGTGTCGCTCGTTCCAGTACGGCAGCAAGCGCCTCGTTTTTGCGAGACGTTTTGTCGTCAGGTTCTTCATCAAGTTGCGGACCGCCACGCCGGTTACGCATCATGTCCAGACGCGCTTCCGCTCTCGGTTTGTCTTCACCACTGAGGCGGCCAATCACCACCCACGCGATCGCAGTGACAGAAATGAAAATTGCAATTGAAGTGATGGTAACCGGATCAAGCATGGCAAAGATCATGGGAGACATAGCAAATATTCCTGAGTCAACCTGCGTGGTAGCAACGGTGATGTGTGCGTTGAATGTGTTGGTGGTGTCGCTGTGGATTTATACTTTGATTGTGATGATTTTCTTAATCACCATCGCTCCAATGACCTGAGTTATCAGAGCCGCCGTGAGCATGTAGCGACCAATTTGGTCGGTGAAGAGCGTAAGCACATAGTCATAATTCAGTTTCAGCATCACCAAGAACAGGACAGGAGGTAATGCCAGTAGTACTGCTCCACTCATTCGTCCTTCACCGGTCAATGCCTGGACTTGCCCAAGGATCATCAGTCGCTCACGAATCAAGTGACTGATTTTGTCGAGGATCTCTGCGAGGTCACCACCTGTTTGACGCTGCAAAACGATAGCGGTGGCAAAGAACCGGAGGTCCATGTTGGGAATCCGGTCTGCCATGTCCTCGATGGCTTCATCCAGAGGAACGCCAAAGTTCTGTTCTTCGAATGCTCGCGAGAACTCGGTGGCAAGAGGAGCCTCGAGTTCAGAGGCGACGAGTCCAAAGCCTGCATTGAGTGAGTGTCCGGCACGCAATGAACGACTTAGCAGGTCAAGTGCTTCCGGCATTTGTCGACCAAATTTGGCAAGCCGTTTTTTTCGTTTCATGACCAGCCAACTGATTGGCAACGCGGCAAATAAGATGCCTGCGATGGGGGCTAGCAGAATGGGAACCGGGGTCAGAATACAGCTCATCACTCCACCCACGAATGCTGCACCGCAAAGCAGGGTGAATTTGGCAGGCTGCATCGGGATGTCAGCCTGATCAAGGTAATCCGTGAATGCTGGAAGGTTTTCCAGGATGCGAGTGACTGGTGAGTACTGATCGTCCATGCCGGTAAGCAAAGAGGATTTCTCTTTCTCTTCGCTGCCGCTGCGACGACTCGCCATCGCTGACAGTCGATCTTCGGTTGACGTAGTATCGCCTCCCGGCACCATGACATTGATAGCGAAGGCGACGAGGCACGTGACGACGATACCGACCAGTACGACGATAATGTATCCACTCATAGCTGAACTGTAGATCAAATGAGGTTTTGAAATTGGGAATGAGGTGCGGTCTCTCGCATCTCAATGGCAGCCTGATTCAGGCCTGCATCATGACTCTTTCTCGGAATGCACTGGCAGGCAGGCGAACGCCTGCGGCTTCCAGGCGATTCATGAAACTGGGACGAACTCCTGTGCATTCGAAATGGCCGAACGCTTTTCCTTCTTCATCGATGCCCTTTTGCGTGTACTTGTAGATGTCTTGCATCACGATTGTGTCCTGCTCCATTCCAACGATCTCTGTGATCGCCGTAATGCGGCGTGGGCCGCCTTGCAGGCGATTGGCTTGAATCAGGATGTCGACGGCTCCGGATACCTGCTGGCGAATGGCTTTGACCGGTAATTCAAACCCGGACATCATCACCAGGGTTTCGAGTCGGGCAACGGCATCACGGGGCGTGTTGGCGTGGATCGTTGTCATGGATCCATCGTGGCCCGTGTTCATGGCCTGAAGCATGTCCAATGTTTCGCCACCTCGACATTCGCCAATGATGATTCGTTCAGGACGCATACGAAGAGCATTTTTAACCAGATCGGTTGCTGTGATCGCACCGTTCCCCTCAATGTTCGCTGGACGTGTCTCCAAGCGGACAATGTGGTCCTGTTGCAATTGAAGTTCTGCCGCGTCTTCAATCGTTACGATTCGGTCTTCCTGTCCAATGAAAGATGACAACGTGTTGAGCAGTGTTGTTTTTCCAGATCCCGTACCACCCGCAATGATGATGTTGCATCTGGCTTTGATGCAGCCCTCTAAAAGCATCACCATCTCCGGTGTGAATGCTTTGAAGTTAAGGAGATCCTCGAGACGCAAAGGATTACTACCAAAGCGTCTGATGCTGACGGCTGCTCCATCAAGTGCAAGTGGGGGAATGATCGCATTAACACGCGATCCGTCTTCGAGCCTTGCGTCGACCATCGGGGAAGTTTCATCGATGCGACGACCCACTTTACTGACAATTCTGTCAATGATCTGAAGCAGATGTTTGCTGTCCCGGAATTCTACGTCCGACTTCTCCATCTGCCCGCCACGCTCGATGTAGATGTTCTTCGGCCCGTTGATCAAAATATCACTGACCGTAGGATCCTTCAGAATCAACTCGAGTGGCCCGAGCCCCAGAACCTCGTCGATCACTTCTTCGACAATGCGTTCGCGTTCCTGACGATTCAGGAGTGTGTCTTCGGCATCACAAAGGTGTTCGACAACCAGACGGATTTCACGTTTGAGTGTGTCGCCTTTGAGATCTCCCACCCGTGCGAGGTCCAACTTGTCCACCAACTTGCTGTGGATGCGTGTTTTGACCTCTTCGAACTGATGCTGTCGGCTGGGGCGGCTGATTGGAGTTCCTGTTCGCATTGCTGCTGCTTTCTGGTTTCTTACGCGTGGAGTCCCGTGCGGTTCCTGCTGTTCAACTCAATGAATGAACGCCCAACACACGGCTGAGCGGTTGGGAGCGGAACGCGATTGTGCGGTTTGTGACATCTGTAGGGCCGAAGTTGAGCCGGTCGGTGCCCAGTTTCCCTCTCTGATATCTCATTCCACCCAAAGATAGGCCGCAAATAAGCGTTTAGTAAGAAAACGCTTTAGAGTTTCACCAAAGTGCGGGGGTGTCTTGGGCTGCCTTCAAGATCGCTGCAGTTTCAGTCTGAAGATGATATTTCTCCGCGGCCT
>Ga0315330_10003144_pt1 | contig 11317 bp, 13 predicted proteins | sample M140m34915metaG_FD_203453 | JGI IMG/M metagenome (GOLD analysis project Ga0315330, IMG submission 203453) | Ammonia-oxidizing marine archaeal communities from Monterey Bay, California, United States - M1 40m 34915 | ecosystem: Environmental > Aquatic > Marine > Intertidal zone | place: USA... | reverse complement strand
TAATTTTTCTTTCTATATTAAAAAATTCATGAATTAAATTAACTCCATTAGAAAAGATAAAATTTTTATGTTTTACACTTTCTTGAAATTCAAGACTTACTGATTCGTCTAGTGGTAAACCAACATCTATTTTTTTTTTAATAATATTTAAAAGAATTTTTATATCTCTAATTGTCATATTGAATCCTTGTCCTGCTAAAGGATGTATTTTATGCAGTAAATCACCAAATGCTAAAATATTTTTATAATGATAATCTCTTAAATTTAAAAACACTAACTCATAATTATTAATTTTTTCTATTTGTTTAATTTTATATTTTGTGTTTTGATTTTTAATTAATTTTTCAATATTTTCTTTTACCTTGTTAATATTGTTTGAAATAGAATAAACAACTGAAGTTTGTGTGTTAGAAATGGGCAAGAAAGCTAATGGACCTTTTTTAGTAAAAATTTGAACTGCCACATTATTATTAATTTTTTTATGAGTTATAATTGTTGTATATGCATTGCTATTATACTTTTTAGTTAATTTTTTATTAAAAAATTTTTTTGTAATAATATTTAAAGGATCACAATTAATTATTAAATCATATTTTTTAATAAATGATAAATTATTGGAAGAAATTAATTTTGTTTTAAAAAATTTATTCTTGGATAAATTGCGTTCTAATAATTGATAAAATTTTAAATTTTTAATTGTTGAAAAAATATAATTATTATCTTTTTTGAAATCTATAAGCTTTTCTCTATTCAAATTATCTGAAAAGATTTCTATTTTATTTAAATTCCACAAAAGTTTATTTATATTTATTACGTTTTTATTTATAAATTCGATATTACTTTTTGAAATACCAATTGTTCTGGTTTCGCTAATATTTAAGTTTTTAATACTATGAAAAACATCAACATAAATATTTTGTTTGGTTAATGCTTTAGCTAAAGTTAAGGCTGTTAATCCATTTCCAAGTATACAGATTTTCATATTATTTTTAATTTTAACAATAAAAATTAGATGATACAAAGTGATTAAATTGATTCATTTATATGAATATAAAAAAAACAGCCAATTTAGTACTTAATTTTGCTATTAGAAGACTAGTAGAAATTTTTGGAATTTTTATTTCTATATCAGGATTGGCATTATTCCTAGCCTTATTAACTTATTCACCAGATGATCCTAATTTTATTTTTCCGCAAAACACACAAATAAAAAATTTTTTAGGTTTTCAAGGTAGCTTTATATCAGATTTATTTTTTCAATCAGTTGGAATAATTGCATATTTAATTTCAATTACATATTTTGTTACAGGCATCAATATTTTAATACTAAAAGAATTTTTTTTAATTATAGAAAATACTTTTTATTCAATTTTATATTCTATTTTCGGAACACTTTTTATTACACACTACTATTCAGATATTTTTATACTTTACATAAATGGCAATGGTGGATTTATTGGAGGCTACTTAAATCAAACTTTTTTAAAATCACTGATACTTTTAAATGAAAATTTATTTTATTATCTTTTAATTTTACTTACAATATTTTTTTTTCTAATAAGTATTAATTTTAGTTTAAATAAATTTAGTAAATTTATCAGAAAAATTTTTAGTTTGTTTCAAATGAGTAATAAAAAGAATTATACTGATAAAAGTGAAATTATTAATGAATATATCCCACAAGATGAAATTAAAAATCTTATCCAAGAAGATTTACCTTTTATAAAAAGTGAGAATAATCGTGAGAATAAATTAAAATTTCAGTTACCAAATATTGAACTATTGAAAATTCCTTCCCAAAATGAAAAAAGAAATTCAAATAAAAATGAAACGCATGATCCTGTATTTTTAGAGAGAATATTGATGGACTTTGGCGTTAGTGGAAATATAAAAAAAGTTAGTCATGGTCCAGTAGTTACTCTCAATGAGTTTGAACCTGCTGCAGGTGTAAAAGTATCTAAAATAATTAATCTTTCTGATGATATAGCGAGAAATACAAGCTCTGAATCTGCTAGGATTGCTACAATACCTGGAAGCAATACAGTTGGAATTGAGCTTCCAAATAACTTTAGAGAAAACGTTTATTTAAGAGAAATCTTAACTAATTCTGATTTTAAATCCAAAGATACAAAATTACCAATTGCGCTTGGGAAAAATATTTCAGGAAAATCAATAATTGGTGATTTAGCAGCCATGCCACATCTTCTTATTGCTGGAACAACTGGATCTGGAAAATCTGTTTGTATTAATACTATTATCCTTTCCTTACTTTACAGACACACTCCAGAAAAATGTAAATTTATTTTAATCGATCCCAAAATGCTTGAATTATCAACATACGAAGGAATTCCTCATTTACTTTGTCCTGTAATTACAGAAGCAAAAAAAGCAGCTTCAGTGCTTGGTTGGGTAGTAAAAGAAATGGAAAGTAGATATCGATTAATGACCAAAGAAGGTGTCAGAAATATTGATGGATACAACACTAAACACAAACTTCCAATGCCATACATAGTTGTAGTGGTTGATGAAATGTCTGACCTGATGTTGGTAGCTGGCAAAGAGATTGAAAATTATATTCAAAAATTGTCTCAAATGGCTAGGGCTGCTGGGATCCATATAATAATGGCAACACAAAGACCAAGTGTAGATGTTATAACTGGTACCATTAAAGCTAATTTTCCAACTAGAATATCATTTCAAGTTACTTCAAAAATTGATAGCAGGACAATTCTTGGAGAACAAGGTGCAGAACAATTACTTGGTAAGGGGGATATGCTTTATATGTCTTCTGCTAATAAAATAGTTAGAATACATGCCCCATTCGTTTCTGATAACGAAATTGAAAAAATTAACAATTCACTTAGATCTCAAGCTGAACCTGAGTATGTTGATGAAATTTTAAGTTTTGCAGATGAAAAAGAAAGTAATGAGAATCAAAGTGTTGGAGATAGAGATTCTCTTTATCAATCTGCTTTAGAAATAGTTAGATCTGAAGGTAAAGCATCAACCTCATTTTTACAAAGAAAACTTCAAATCGGGTACAATAGAGCTGCTAGAATTATCGATATGATGGAAGCCGATGGAATCATAAGCAAAGCAAACCACGTAGGCAAAAGAGATGTTCTTAAATGATTAAATATTTTTATATATTAGTTATTTTTTTTTTTTACACGAATTCAAATGCAAACAATAAAGAAAATATTATAAATAATCTTAAAAATATAAAAAATTTTAATTTTAATTTTGAGCAAAATATCAATAAAAAAATTGAAAAAGGAAATTGCATAATAGAATACCCTAAAAAAATTTATTGCGAATATGAGGGAGGAAACAATAAAATTTTAGTTTCGAATGGCAAATCATTAGTGATAAAAACAATGGTAAGTTACTATCGTTATCCACTCAATAAAACACCCTTGAATTTGATCTTAGATAAAAAATTCTTAATTAATCAACTTTATGATCTTGAAGAAAGAATAATAGATAACTCTTTGATAAATTATACAATTAATAAAAATAACTATGAAATTAATATTTTTTTTGACAATAGAACATTTAATTTAATTGGTTGGCAAACAAAAGATATGTTTCAAAATCTTAATATTACATTTCTCTCATCTATTAAAAAAAATGAAATTTTTGATAAAGGTATATTTAAGTTACCTTCCCAAAACTAAATTATCAGGGTTTCTGTTTTAAAAATTTTCATACCCCTGCCAATATAATTATTTAGTGCATTTTTGTGATCTAAAGAACAAGTATGAAGCCAAACTCTATTCATTTTGTGTGTAAATGATATTTTAATTGCCTCACTTAATAAATATGATCCAAGCTTCTTGTTTTGAAATTCTTCTAAGAGCCCAAAATAGGCTATCTCTACTTCTTTATTTTCTATATGAAAGATTAATTCAAAAAAACCCGCAAGATTATCTTTATATTTAAAAATATATGTTTGAACTTTTGAGCTGGAAACATAATCTATCCATTGAGTTTCCGACCATATTAATCGATCAATCCATTTATGTTTTTTTCCAATATTTTTATAAAAAAATTTATTTAACTGAAAATTTATTGGTTCTAGTAAATCTAAAGAATAATCTTCAGAAAGTTTACTTGCTTCATTCAGATCTTTAATTGAGCTAATTTCTAAATAATTTCTATGGACTTCTTCTGTCACTCGACCATTTTCCCAACTCTTTCACCTCCAAACAAATGAAAATGTAAGTGAGGGACCTCTTGATCGCCATCATCTCCTACATTTGTCAAAGTTCTATAACCTTTTCCTACTTCTGTTGAAATACCCAACTTTTTGGCAACTAAGTTTATACCTTTCATTAAACCAATCATTTCTTCAGGTGAAGCATTTAAACTAAAATCATCTAAATTAATATATTTACCTTTTGGGATTACTAAAGCATGTATTTTCTTTTGTGGATTAATGTCATGAAAAGACAAGACAAAATCGTCTTCATAAATTTTGTTACAAGGTATTTCTCCTTTTAAAATTTTTGCAAAGATATTACTATCATCATAGCTCATTTTTTTCTTTTTTCTAATTCCTTCATTACTTCCTCAATTTTTATTTCATTAGCTTCTAAGTACATCAACAAATGATAAAATACATCAGCCGCTTCATGTGTTATATTTGAATTTTCCTCTACAGCTTCAATCAATTCATCCACTTCCTCTAAAACTTTTGCTTTGCTTAGCGCTTTATCTGTAAGTAGCTTGTTTGTGTAAGATCCTTCAACAGGTGCTGATTTTCTTTCTCGTGCAAGTTTAATTAAATTTTCTAATGTACTAAGCATGCTAAATTCTAACAGGTATTCCTTTTGAATCCAAATATTCCTTAGCCTCTTTTACTGAATGCTTACCATAGTGAAATATGGATGCAGCTAAAACAGCACTCGCGTTTCCCAATTTAATTCCATCAACTAAATGATCAAGATTACCAACTCCACCAGAAGCAATAACAGGAATATTTACTTGAGAAGATATCTTTGACATCAATTCAATATCATATCCAACTTGGGTGCCATCTCTATCCATTGAGGTTATTAACAATTCTCCCGCACCACTATTTTCCATTTTTTTTGCAAATTCTATTGCATCTACTCTGGTATTATTCCTTCCGCCATGAGTAAAGATTTCCCACTTATCAAATTTTTTCTTAGCATCTATTGCAACAACAATACATTGTGAACCAAATTTCTTAGAGCTTTCCAATACTACTTCTGAGTTTTGAACTGCAGCAGTATTAATTGACACCTTATCTGCACCACAATTTAACAATTTATTTATGTCATCAACACTTCTAATTCCTCCTCCGACAGTTAAAGGGACAAAACATTTCTTAGAAGTTTTTTCTACTACATCATAAATGATATTTCTATTTTCATTAGATGCTGTTATATCTAAAAAACAAATTTCATCTGCCCCACCATCAGAATAAATTTTAGCTTGTTCAACTGGGTCACCGGCATCCTTTAAATCTACGAAATTAATACCTTTAACTACACGACCATTTTTAACATCAAGACATGGAATTATTCTGTTTTTAAGCATCTAATTCTCTAACCAGTTGATCTAATTTTATATCACCATCATATATAGCTTTACCAACAATTATACCTTCAATATTTTTATTATTTAATTCTTTGGCTTTTTTAATGTCCGCAATTGATGAAACTCCCCCAGATATTATAACAGGACAATAAGATGCGTCTGCAACTTTTAATGTCTCTTTAAAATTTGGACTTTGCTTCATTCCATCTCTATTAATATCTGTAAAAATTAATCTACTTGCACCATAATCATTCACTTCTTTTAAGTAATCTAAAGTCAGTTGATTAGAATTTTCTTTCCAGCCAGACACAGATAGATATCCATCTTTAGCATCTAAGCCTAAAGCAATTTTATCGGGAAATTTTTGGCAAGCCTCTTTTAAAAAATTTTTATCTTTTATAGCTGCACTTCCTAAAATTACTTTTTCAACGCCAGAATCGGAGTATCTTTTAATACTTTCAAGATTTCTAATACCTCCGCCAATTTCAATTTTAAGGTCAAATTTAGTTACTATTTCTTGAATAATATTTAAATTAATTGTTTCTCCAGTTAAGGCCCCATCTAAATCAACTATATGTAAGTTTTTAAAACCATGATCTTTATATTCTCCTGCTTGTTCAATTGGAGACATTTTATATTCAGTCTTGTTATCAAAATCTCCTTTAACTAACCTTACACACTTTTTATCCTTAATATCTATTGCTGGAAATATTTTCATTTTATAAACTTATAAAATTATCAATAATTTTAAGTCCAATTTTATCACTCTTTTCTGGGTGAAATTGTGTTCCAAAAATATTCTCTTTTTCGACAGAGCAAACAATATTTGATGAGTAATCTGTTGTCGCTGAAATGAAATTTTTATCTTCTGGAACAAATTCATAGCTATGTACAAAATACATGTGAGAATTATTTTCTATATTTTTAAAAATTTTACTATCCTTTACTATATTAATTTGATTCCAACCAATATGAGGGAGTTTATATTTTCCATTTTGATTATCAATCTTTGATACCTTGCCTGAAATCCAACCAAGTCCTTTGGTTTCAGTTTCTTCATAACCAATGTCTGCAAACATTTGTAATCCAACACAGATTCCAATTAATGGTTTGTTATTTATTATAACAAATTCATTCAATGCATCTACTAAACCGTCGATATTATTTAAAGCGTCAATACAACTTTTAAACGAGCCTTGTCCTGGTAAAACTATCTTGTCGCTTAATTTTATTTTATTCAAGTCTGAAGTAACCTTGATATTTACTTTATTTTTTGCAACTTCCTTAAAAGAGTTTATTACAGAACTTATATTCCCCGAATTATAATCAACAATTGTGACGTTCATTAAACTTATAATGAGCCTTTAGTGGATGGGATACTCTTATTATTTCTAGGATCCATCTCTAATGCTTCTCTTAATGATCTTGCCAATGCTTTATAGCATGACTCTATAATGTGATGGCTGTTGTCTCCATAAATGTTTTCAACATGCATAGTAATTCCAGCAGATTGGGAAAATGCTTGAAACCATTCCTTGAATAACTCTGTATCCATTTCACCAAGCTTCTCCACTTTTAATTTTACTTTCCAAATCAAATAAGGTCTATTTGAAACATCTATAGCTACTCTGGTTAAAGTTTCATCCATAGGAATAACCCTATGAGCATATCGTTTAATGCCTACAAATTTTTTTGCAGCTTTTTTTAAAGCTTCACCAATAGCAATACCAGTATCTTCTGTGGTATGATGGAGGTCAATGTGTGTATCTCCTTTAGCTTTAACTTTTAAATCAATTAAAGAATGTTTAGATAATTGTTCTAACATGTGATCTAGAAAGCCTATTCCAGTATCAATTTGGTATTTTCCTTTGCCATCAATGTTAACTTCAACACTAATGCTGGTTTCTTTAGTTTTTCTAGCGACTTTTCCTTTTCTTGCCATATGTATTAAGGGTATACATGCATAATCTCTGTATATCAATATTAGCTAACAAGACTTGAAGAATATAAAATAATCACCATTTATCAATTATGACAACAATAGTATTAGTTAGAAAAAACAATGAAGTAGTCGTTGCCGGAGATGGACAAGTAAGTATGGGTAATACCGTAGTTAAAAGCACTGCTTCAAAAATAAGAAAAATTGAAAAAAGGGAAGTGGTTGCAGGTTTTGCTGGTTCAACTGCTGACGCACTAACATTGTTTGAGAGATTAGAAGCTAAAATAGAAAAACATGCAGGTAATTTATCAAGAGCTGCTGTGGAATTAGCAAAAGATTGGAGAACAGATAAATATTTAAGAAGATTAGAGGCTTTAATGGCTATTGGTGATAAAGAAAACAGTTATATCATATCTGGAACTGGTGATGTTTTAGAACCTGAAGGTGATGTAATTGGAATTGGTTCTGGAGGAAATTACGCTTTAGCTGCTGGAAAAGTTTTGATGGAGACGGATAAAAGTGCAGAAGAAATTGCAAAAAAAGCTATCAAAGTTGCTTCCGAAATTTGCGTTTTTACAAATGATAATATTAAGGTTTTAAAAATATAATGGAAAATTCAAATGTTACACCTTTAGTTCCTAAGGATAAAAAAAATAATAAAGACAAAAATCTTGTAAGCTCCCTTTCTCCTAGGGAAATAGTTTCAGAATTAGATAGATTTGTTGTGGGTCAAAATAAAGCAAAAAAGGCTGTTGCTGTAGCTTTAAGGAATAGATGGAGAAGACAAGCTTTAGAAGGTGAAATGAAAAATGAGGTTTTGCCAAAGAACATTTTAATGATTGGTCCTACAGGTGTTGGTAAAACTGAAATTTCGAGAAGACTATCTAAACTTGCAGAAGCTCCATTTGTTAAAGTTGAAGCGACAAGATTTACTGAAGTTGGTTATGTTGGAAGAGATGTGGAGCAGATAGTAAGAGACTTGATAGAAATTGCTATTGGTATGGAAAAAGTAAAAATGAGAAAAGAAGTTCATACCCAAGCTCAAAAATCAGCTGAAGAAAAAGTTTTAGACGCTTTGGTTGGAAAAAAAGCTAGTCTTGCAACAAGAGAGAGTTTTAGGAAAAGACTTAAAAATGGTGATTTAGATGACAATGAAATCGAAATTGCTGTAAGTGACAGTGGATCAAGCAATACATCGTTTGAAATACCTGGAATGCCTGGAGCTAATGTTGGAATGATCAATATTGGTGAAATGCTTGGTAAATCTATGAGTAATAAAGAAAAGAAAAAGAAAATGACTGTTAAGGAGTCCCATGAAATTTTAATCAATGATGAGTCTGATAAATTAATTGAACAAGATAAAATTATTAAAGCTGCAAAATTATCGACTGAAAATAATGGAATAGTTTTCTTGGATGAAATAGACAAAATATCTGCAAGAACTGATAGGGTTGGGGGAGACGTTTCAAGAGAAGGTGTTCAAAGAGATTTACTGCCACTGATAGAAGGAACCACTGTTAATACAAAACATGGCCCAATTAAAACTGATCATATTTTATTTATTGCATCGGGTGCGTTTCAGCTAGCTAAGCCCTCAGATCTACTTCCAGAGCTACAAGGACGATTACCAATTAGAGTTGAATTAGAAGCATTGACTAGTGACGACTTTAAAAGAATTTTGAGAGAACCAGATTTTAGTTTAATAAAACAATATGTTGCCCTTTTAAAAACTGAGAATGTTGATCTTGAATTTTCAGATGATGGAATAGACACAATTGCAAGTATTGCATCTGAAGTTAACGCGACTGTTGAAAATATTGGCGCAAGAAGACTACATACAATAATTGAAAAAATTCTTGACGAAATTAGCTTCACAGCAACAGATCGTTCTGGTGAAAAAATTATTATTAATAGGGAATATATTAATAGAAACCTTGATAACCTTGTAAAAGACACAGATTTATCTAAATTTATTCTATAGATTAATTACAGATATCCTAACTCAATCATCTCTTCTCTAAAGACCTGTTCTAGATTAGATGAAATTGTTAGATCTAAAGATGTAGACCAGTCCCTTTTACCACCTTTATCAAAAAAGTTGACATTTTCCCCAGTTTTTTTATTTTTAATGCTTTCTTTAAAACCTTCTTTGTTTTCTAAATTTTTCAAATTATCAAATGTGGTTGTATCTATCATTTTTTTAAATTTATTGTTATCTAATGAAAAATCCATATTTCGTAATCTAAAAATAAATTTTAATATTTTTAAAAAAGTTTCATCTCTATTCAAAATAAGATCTTCATATTTTACTAATAAATACCTTTTATATTTTTTAAAATTTTTCCAACTTTTATAATTTTCGGACCAGTTACCCATTATATCTTCATCAATACCATTACCAATTGTCATTAGTTTCATTGTTTCTTCAGTAGAAACACATAGATGACGAGCGTATGAAAGCACAACATTTCTTGGGTCTCTAACGATATAAACCACTCCAAGAGAGTTATCTAAATTAGTGAATGGAAATTTTTTATCAAAATTAAATAACATATTGTGTGTTTTTAATAATCCAACTGTATCTGTTTTACCCATTGACTCTTGAGCTTTTAAAGAGTTTTTAATTAATTCATTACGATTATTGGTATCAATACCTAAATCTTCAAAAATATGTTTAGCTGGAAACTGCTTGATGTTATTTAATAATTGAAAATTAAAAACACCATCTTTGGAAAACAAGTACGCTGACAACATTGATCTTAATAAAGTATTTCCACTTTTAGGATATGATGCAAGCCAGATAATCATTTTTTTCTTTTAAGATATATATAAAAAGCTCCAGCTCCACCATCTCTAATCTCAGCATCTTTTATCTCAATAATTTTCTTCATCAATTCAGTATTTTTTTCTATAAATTCGGGAACAGAGTATTTCAAAATACTTAGATTTTTTGAAACATAGGGATTTTTTTCATTTTGTGAATGTAAGCCTTTTCCGGTAACAACAATTAACTTGTTTATCTTTTCTTCAAATGATTTTGTAATAAAATTTTCAATGGTTTTGTGTGCTTGATCTATTGTATGTCCATGTAAATCTATGGTTCTTGTCCTTAAGTATTTTTTGCTTTTTGAAATTGTATCTTTGTTAGGTAATTTTTCTTTACTAGAAATAAAATTTGCCCAATCTTTTTTATCTTTTTTTGAAATATGATCTGTCAACTATGTTAGAATATTGACTAATTGCCAATTAGGATTCGTTGAACTTGTGTCTCTTGAAAAAGTCCAAGTATCGTAAATCTTTTTTATCTTTTCTGGATCTCCAGAGACTATTTTTTTATCTTTATCCTTAATACACGTTATTACTTCAGCAATAAAATCTACTGTAACATTTAAAATCTTATCTATTTTTTTATGCTCTTTAATTTCTGCTGAATTTATCCCAATGAAAGTTATTTCAGCATAGTGCCCTCTAGCGTTTCTTTCGACTAAAGCTTCATTAAATTGATTATAAATTTCATTATTCAATAGTGGTTTGCTAGTTGTTAATTTATTATCATTGTCACTAAAATCAGTAATAATAGTCTCGTAAGCAATTTTTGCTCCTTTTAAAAATTCTTTTTGATCATTTTTGTCAAAAGTATTTTTAGTTTGAGTTTGTTGTTTATTAACAACTTCTTTTAAAATTTTGTCAAATTGAGCTGGTGCCTTTCCCTCAAAACCAGTTCTTTTACCCAATATGCCTCTCAATCTTAAAAAGATAAAACCAGCAATCATTGCCAAAAGAATTATATCTATGTATTCAAAACTGTAATTC
>Ga0315330_10003142_pt1 | contig 11319 bp, 7 predicted proteins | sample M140m34915metaG_FD_203453 | JGI IMG/M metagenome (GOLD analysis project Ga0315330, IMG submission 203453) | Ammonia-oxidizing marine archaeal communities from Monterey Bay, California, United States - M1 40m 34915 | ecosystem: Environmental > Aquatic > Marine > Intertidal zone | place: USA... | reverse complement strand
AACCTTGCGTTTGTTTGGAATTTTTAAAAGTGGTGTGTTATAATTCTTAAAACGAGCGAGCGCTGACTTCTTTTCGTTTATCTCGGAAGTCATTACAAGGAACTCGTTTCCATTTAATTCTTCTTCACCCTCTGCTGGTAAAGGAGCGTAGATATCGTCCCCAACATAGAACTTGTCTATCTCTCTGTCTTTCATAACGAGGTCTCTATATCCAGCATAAATCTCGTCGAGCGATTCTATGACTTGACTCGCCTGATAATCTGCGGTTTCAAGTCCAATCGAGTCACATTTAACCCGAAGGTTTATATCACGAGATACTAAAATAACTCTAGAATCTGTAGATTCCTTTTTTATAGTAAGCGCTGTGGCAATAATCTGATTATCTGGGTCTTTCTTATCCCAGTCTATAGGAATCAATTCCGCTTCATATCCACGGGCGGTCACGGTACCATATCCCTCGCCCAACGAGACGCCTACGTGTAGCGAACCAATTTCCCTAAGTTCATCTAAGGTTCTTATAATGTTTCTTGCATTGGACCCTACAGAGTCTTGTCTTTTTTTGTGCTTGTCTATCTCCTCCAATACTTTAAAAGGTATGATGATATCATTATCCTCAAATGCTCTTAGAGATGAAAAGTCGGTAAGATAAACGCTAGTGTCTATAACAAATATTTTTTTTGGCATGTTTGTTCCTTTCTTACCAATAAATAGGTCTTTTACTTTTTTATTCTTTTTCCTCTATTTACTTATAGAGGCACAGGAGGCAAACTTTATGATGAGAAAACTTTTTTTGCTTATGCTTATTGGATTTGTCGGAGGTTGTACTAATTTATCAAAACATCCGACGGCAATAAAAAATTCTTTTGTTCAAATTAATAAGTCAGTAAGAATTGAAGTTTGTGGCGAGACCACAGAAAATACAAATGAGTGTAAAGAACTCTTTAATATGAAATCAACTGGTTCAGGAGCAGTTGTTTGGAATGAATACCTACCTGGTAAAACTCCAAGAACCCTAGTACTTACTGCTGACCACATATGTGAGAACGAAAATTATTCATTAGATGATTTTGATAGAAAAATTTATTCTCATATTAAAAATAATTTGAAATTCAAAGGTGAAGTTAATATTATAACAAAACCAAGCATGACCGTAATCAATGCTTACGGCGAAAGGTTTAAAGTAAGAGAATTCCCCTGGGTTAGAAATATATCTGCCGATACTTGTATTGTCGAAACATCTATAAACGCACCCACTCTAGAAGTAGGGACGATGCCTCAATATGGAGATAAGGTTTATAATATCGCAGCACCAAAAGGAATTTACAATCCAAGTTCAGCGGGTGGAGGTGTGTTCTTTACCGAGGGGTTATACAATGGTGAATTCATAATTCAGTCTGGTAAAACAGGAAGACTATTTTCAATGTATAATCTTAGTGCTGCGCCAGGTTCAAGTGGTTCCCCCATTATTAATAAAAATGGAGAGATTATTGGTATGATTCATTCAATTGATTCAAGATACTGTAATTTAATTACTGGACAATGCAACAGTCCTATAAGTTATAGCGCCACGCTTGAACAAGTCAAAAACACACTCTTAGAAGCGATTGCGGCAATTAAACGTGGTGAGGCAGTTATCTTTGACTATAAAAAAGTAAATCAATAAGAGTATTATATATACTTCTTCCAACACTCATCGACATTTTGAACTATATTGATAAACATTTTTGCTGACGGTGTTCTTGGTGGGTTAGTTGGGAACATATTTGCTTCTCTTGGTAGTTTATCTGCTTTCTTCTGATTACATTTTCGACAAGCAGTGACAATATTTTCCCAAGTCTTTGGTCCGCCTGCTGATTTTGGGGTTACGTGGTCTATTGTGAGTTCTCCTTTTGTAAACCGATTATCACAATACTGGCAAACGTAATTGTCTCTTAGAAAAAGATTTTTTCTTGTAACCCTGAGATTAATTCTTGCTTTTTTAACATATCTATTAATTGCTATTACGGAGGGAACTTGAAACTTCTCGTTTACTGAATGGACGAAGCAATCTTCCTTGTACTCAACTACATTTGCTCGTCCAGAGAAAACCATGTTAAACGCTTCAGTCCAGTCAATAACTTGAATAGGGCGGTATGAACTATCTAACTTTAATACCTTCCAATTGTTCAAAACTCCCCTTCCGAAAAGTGTTTCTGAATCTGCTCTTCTAGGAGTTCAATATAACCATCAACATTTTTCTTGTTGCTTGGACTGTATCTCCACATAAGTTCGTTGTTCTTTTCCCTATCTTCTAAATATCTTTTCGAGTGCTCATTGATTGCTTCTTCTAAAGCATCTGCACCTGCATGTACATCAAACTCTGGGTAATAATAACCATGTTCTTTAAATGTATCACTATTATGTACAAAAGGTAAATTAAAGTGCATTGCTTCGAGTTGGAGATAGTTTAATTCATTACACCACTGATGTGAAATAATTGTTCCTGCATAACCCTTGTGTAGTAAAAAGTTAAGTGCCCATCGACCCTCAAATGACATCTTTTTATCTTTAACTAAATTAAACCTTGCACAATATCTCTGAAAATTCTTCTTATCTTTTAACTTCGATGAACCAATATTAAAAACACTGTCAATCATCTCTGGGTTTCTATCATAGAGTTCTTCTGAGATTAACATAGGAATAAAACACATTTTCACCATATAAAGATTAGATTCCATAATAGCAACATTTTTAAGATTTACGTGTTCTCCAAAATAAGGATTATATCCAGCATTCATATAAGATTTTGTAATTATTTCTGGTGACCAAATATATGGGCAAATACTAACAGGTGCTTTTGCTAGAGTTTGAAGTGCGTTCTTGGTTCTTTCAAAGTGAGGAGAAGTCCAGTAAAAGTCTACATCAGGCATTGTAAACGTGCCCTCTCCTGGTCCTCCATATACCATTGTACCCATATCGATAAGAATCTTGTTGCCATACTCACAGGAACCTACAATACCACCCTTGCCTCTAAGTATCTTTCTACAAGTCTCGGAAAGAGAGTTGGCACATTGAATAATTATATTGTAGTTCTGGATGGACATTGTATCAAGGTTTTCAATATCGACCCCTAATAATTTCTTTCCATGATGCTCTTTAGACTCTGAGACAAGATGTATATCATAACCTACACCTTTTAGAAGTCTGTAAAGAAACCAGACATTAGATTTAAGTCCATTTCCGAAAAGATTTTCATCACACTGAGAAGTTATACCAATTTTTATATGTTTACTTATTTTCAAGTTTCTATCCCCCCACTAAAACTATTAGTAAGTAGAAACTCAGAGGATTAATGGAATGATTCTTAAATGGTATTAAAAAGTATTAGACTTATTCACTCAGACTCAGACTTGAGTTTTTTTACTTAGGATATATTTCTTACTTAATTAATATATACTGTAAAAAAGGTCTTGTTAAGTTCTTTTTTTAAAATAATGAAAAAGTCCATAGTTTTTAAGGGTTTGCTTGAGGTTGGAATATTTGATTCCAAGGAACCTAGCGGCATCTCGTCGGGTGGCAGAACCAGAAATTGCTGCCATAAGTACTGCGTCCTTTATTATCATAGGTAAGTTTTTCCAGATAGGAAGACCATACATCTTCCCGTCCATTTCTCTTGTGGCGAGTTCTAACTTCAAAGCAATGACTTCTTCGAGACTCAGCGTTGATAACTGAATCTCGAAGAGTTCATTTATTTTATTTTCATCTTTTAACTGCTTTGAAACAGAATAAGTTTTGTGGGGTCGCTCGTTGTGCAACTAAAACTCGACTAGTCGTCAGTATCGTCAAGTGGGTCTGTACCTGCGTCAACCTCGGCACCGTCAGCAGTTCCACCAGCGTCTGTATCAGCAACAACTGGGTCTGTACCCTTTGCTTCTTCAGTTTCGCCAGCACTCTGTAGAATATTCCCAGCAGCAACGCCGTCTGTAAGACCTGCCTTGGTTGCTTCTTTACGACCTGCGTCGTCTGTTGCCAAGTTGTCTTGGTCTGGGTCGATAATCCAAGTAATTAAGTCGGCATCATCGATTGTGCCAGCAGCAATACCTGTTTTAAGCGCAGCAATTGCAGCAGCATCTGTTGCATAAGTACCAGCAGCAACGTCAAGTTTTAGTTTCTGCTTAATACCTTTTTTAATTCTTCTCTGTTTTGACATTTAAATGTCCTCCAATATTAAAAATAACTGTTATAAATAGTCAGTAGAAAACAAAAAGTTATAGTTCTAACTCTTCTTCTCCACCTAGTTCTGCTTCGTCCTCGATATCGCCCTTCTCTTCTTCATATTCATCAGTAGTAGGTTCTGTGATATCAGGGTCGAGTTCGTTTTCAAATTTATCAAAATACAATTTTATATTTGTAATAAGATAGTCATAGAAAAGTTTCTGGTCTTTTTCATTGCTTAATAAAGAATAAGCATCGATGATTTGTTTCTCGATTTTATCAAAGGTTGCCTGAGCAAAATTCGCACCAGTCTTATCTTCGTCACCGAGGTTCTCAAAATTACCTTCTTCCTCTTCTTCTTTTTTATCAATATTAATGTCAATAAAAGCATCGTCGTCTTCTGGTTTATCTCCGATTTCAACCTCTATTTCATTAATATCCTCAATTTCGCTGATTCCAATGAATTTCTCATCTTCTTGCCCTGCTTCTTTGTTTGCCATAACAGGTGCAAGGGCATTCTCAGCAGCAACAACAATATGTGCGGCAAAAGACTTTCTCTGTTCAGCGTCAGTTGTAAGCATTTTATAATCTTGTTCGAGAACGGGAACAATCTTTTTTAACAAATCTTCTAATACATTAATTCCAGTAGAACGATGTTGTATCTTGTCTGTATCTGCTTCCTTGAGAAGTTTCCGAAGGATACTCCTTAATTCATACTCTTCCCAGATGTGAGATTGTTTTTTGTTTTTTGCTCGGACTTTTATCGCACGTTTAATAAAATTGCGAAGTTTAAGTTCTTGAATCATTTCATTTCTATTAATCATTGTTTTTCCTCAAACATTATAAGTTTTTTGTTTGCCACCACCAAAATTGTCTGTCTTAAAATCATCTTTTCTCATAACAGTAATAATTTTCATTGTATCTGGTCCTTTTTTCATTTCTAGTGCACATACCAGATTCAATGCTGGCGTATTTTTGTTTGCCTTGTGACGGATAACAAATGCTTCACCATTACCAATTTCGCCGTTTGCGTAATCTTGTATAACTAGACCCAACCCACGTTCTGCTGCTTGTAGAATAGAGTCCCTAGAGATGGTCTTACCTGAACCGTGCCTAAAACGCCGCTCCTCGCCGTGTTTAGACGGTTCTAAATCCATATCTTCAACGTCAATAACAATTTTCATTTTACCAACATTAACAACACTTGGACCACCGCCATCAATCTTGCCATAGGATTCATTAACTGGTTCGATAGACATTTCATCCATCGCTGATTTATAGGTCGTTTTTGGAAACTCTTTCATAAGGGATATTAAATCTAAAATAGGAGCATCAATGATAATGGTATCCAACCTGTTATCAGGATTGAGTTCTCGTAAGGCATACCACCTGTGGTGCCCATCAACAAGATATTCATCATTAGAGACCATTACAGGTTTGCCAGCGGATAAATCAATTTCACCCTGTGTATGTTTCGCTGCCATCGAATCAGTCTTGTCTAAATTTATTTCTTTTTGAATTGGAGTCAAATCCCCGACTTCGACAGAAGTTTTTAAAGATTCAACACCTTTTTCGTCCAACCATTCAATAAATTCTGGTACATCGGTTGATTTAATTTGTGGTAATTGCGCTCTTGACAATCCCATGCCAGAATCTAGACTAATAATACCTCTTTCTACTGGTTCTTCTGATTCTTCACTGATAATTTCTTTTTCTTCTTCATTGCTACCCTCATTAGTGGTAACATTGACATCGTTGCCGTTTACTGAAACATTTACAACAGTTTTTGTTGTAACCTCAACCTCGGTATTAGATTCACCCCCTTTCTTATTGGATTTTTCTGTTTCGGATTCGTCATCCTCGGTTGAGTCGTCGTCATTGGTCCGTTGAGGACCGCCGAGTTGTCCACTGGGGACCGTTTCATCATCAATGCTGATTGCCTCATCAATCATCTCAAAAAGAGTCTTGTAAGAGGCATCGTTACCCTCGTCAATAACTTGACTTGTAAGTTCTTCCCAAAGTTCCATTGCAGAACCACCAGAAAGAGGAATCATTTTCTTAAATGTTTCAAAATCGCCGTCAGCAATCGCTAAACCCAACTTAGTTCCGCTTGCTCCCGTATCGGACATTGAACCATCTACTAATTCTGCCTTGACAGGCAGGTTATTCTTTTCAATAAATCTTTGCATCCTAGAAAATCTTGGGTCTTCCGCATCCTTTTCACCCTTAGATACTAAAACAGTCGTTTCAGCGGGAAATTCCTTCAACATTTCATAGGAATCGACAATAGGCGAGGGATAAGAAGACACATTTACAATAATTTTGCCTTTATATCCGTTTTCCTCGATGTATTTGTTCCAAATCTTCTCTGAAGTCTCTGGATAAACTATAAATAGACCTTTTTCTGTCTCTCTTTTAACTGCACGCTTAGAAATAATGACAAAAACCTTATCTGCGTCATAAGAATCAATCATTTCCTTTGCACCAAGGAAGTGTCCTGAGTGAGGTGGTTTAAATTTGCCTGGAAATAGACCCACTCTCATGGATTCTTCTTGGTTTTCGTTTAAATCTCCACCTTTTTTCTTTTCCCAAGGTAAAAGACCCATAATTTGGTTAACAGGAGCGAAAGAACCTGTTAATTTATATGTATGACCATCGTAAGCGAACACAAAACCTTCCATTGAGGATGAAATCTTGTCTAAACTCTTTAATTTACCCAAACCTGCTTTAAGTTTTTGGGTTTTTGTATCATCACTCTCTGCTTCAATCTCTGCAATTGCTTGTTCTACCCTATCTGCGATACGGTTTATCTCGTCTTTATGGGAAAGTACGAAGCGAGATTTCAATCCAGCAAGCATCTCAACAGTAAAATCGTGTACAATGTCTTCGAGAGGAAAAATAATCTCTTTTCTAATTCGTTTTTGGTCTTTAATAAAATCACGAACTGCTGATTTCATAGAAGGGTCGGCGATTCGCTTATATATCTGGGTTGCAGTTGTACCTTTTACGCCGAACATACGCTGCATAATAAGTTTCTTAGTGTCTTCGTCCAAATCTGAAAACATTCTCTCTACAAGAGAGTCTAGTTTTGATATGATATATTCACCAACAGTAGCACCCGTACCTACACCAGAGTCAGAAAGAAGTTTTTTAATCCTAGACACTGCACTATTCAATGCTTCGTCTCCGTCAAGGGCACGCAATCTTTCAACTGCCTTCATTTCTACTCCAAATGCGCCTTCTTTGTCCGACTTTTGAACCTGACTCAATGCTTTGCCGAGTAGATTCGCTTCTGCTGAAACATCTCTATCAGTTACCTTACCTGATTCACGGTCATATTCTCCATGACCATCTCTGTGTATAATAAGACTCTTTGTATTATAATTAATAATGTTAGGATTCTCGGGGTCCATTACTTCTGCATTATAAAAAATGTTAGCGTCAGGACCGAAGACTTTTAGTTTTACGTCGTCTGGTAGTTGTTGAACTGTGTCAACAAATGATTCAAACGCACCATTAAATGCTGCTTCTAATGTCCCACGTCCAGCGAACTTGGCAGCAAGCGCTTCTGCGTCCATCCCACCTCTCTTAACGTTCCCGACATTACGTGCTGCTTTTGCCTTACCGTCTTTTACAGAATAAGAAACAAAAAGGTTTTGACCATCAAGTTTCTCACCGCCTGTAATCTCCCCGTTGGAAGCAGCAGTCATTATCTTTATCATGTCTGTGAATGATAAGTCTGTGTTGTCATAAAGATGGTCTACGTGACCGCCCAAACCGCCCATATACTTACTCCTTTGCCCCTTCTTCTAGGATGCGAAGTTGTTCTTCGAGAGTTTCAACTCTCTCGTTTGCTTTTCTCAGATGTCTTTTAATTTCTTTTAGATTATGTTTGGCAAGTTCAACTCTTCTGTTATCACGGAGTGAACTTGTTCGGATAGATGACAACGCTTCCTCAATAGATTGAGCGAGTGCTTGCCAATTGACTTGTTGCTTACCTTCGTTCACAATAAACTTCCTCGTCATTCTTCTTAAATCTATCATAATGGTTCCTCCAAGTCAAGTAAAAAATGAAAATTATCAACTATAATTAGTCTTTAGAAGGATAAAGGTATGATATTTATGTAGAGGAACTATAAGGTTTATTGCTTCCCCTTGGTTTCGCCTTTTTCCTCGTTACCGAAATTGGTATTTGGTTCAGGTTGGGGATATGAGAAAAGTCAAATTCCGCCTCTCTCTTGGCATGCCGAAGTGACTGCCGCTTCAAATCTTTATCAGCGAGCATTTTATTCTTTTTCTCTTTTTTACTTGTATCAACGTTTGAAGTCAACGTATTGGATGCGCCTCTTGATGTTGCTATGTTCTGTGATAAAGAATCTCCAAGCACTTCACTTTCAACAATTGTAATGATTGCTATATTTATTTTATAGTCATCTTCCATTTTATCATAATTCCAAAGATAAGAAAAGTCATATTCCTCACCTAGTGCTTCACTCTGAGGATATGAATACCCTATCCTATCTATGAGGTTCCATGTGTTACTATCTACTTGCTTTTCTTTATAAAATTTTGATTTTATATTTTTCGGTTTCATGATATCACTCAATGCTTTTTGTTCGTCTGTCTCATCGAAGAACCAATATATATCAAAATAAATTTTTGCATCAACGCTTCTGAGTGTTTTTACGCTTTCATCATAGACATGCTTCCATAAAAGTTCAACTGAATGTTCACTGTTATGATTATATGTTAACCCTACAGTACCGTTATTGCTTATAGGAAATTCATCTGGTACAAGAAATGTAGAAACCTTTTTATCTGTAATTTCTACGATAGATTCATTTGCTGCATCGTTCCCTTGATAATATGCAAAACAAGGAATCAATTCATATTCGAATGAATAAGGGTGACTGCCATTTAGTCCTTGTGCTGTATAATCAGAAACATTATTTAAATTATCTGTCCATCTCATCTTCCATAAGTCGGGACTGTGTGTGTTTTGCTCCAACCTCGTTACATCAGCGGCATACATATCTAAAATAACCGCATGCCCTATATCATAGACTTGAGAACCTTGTCTTATTTTTCTTACAATCTTCATCTTTTCTTTAGAATAATCAAATACTTGAGTTGTGCTTTTCAGTTCTTCTTTATTATAGAACCAATATATTTCATTTTCAAATCCAGAGTTTCCAACAACCTTATCCTGATTCAAAGAATTGTCAACAACAAGTTCATCAAACGTCGGAATAATTAAATCTCTGTAATTTGCTGTTACAGTCAATTCTCTATTGATATGCGAGTGTCTTGCACTGGTAATATGATTGTTTCCCTTAGTATATGAGAGAATTTCGGTCTGAGGTCTTATAATAATCTCCAGGTCTTCTTTTGGATTATAAGAATTATTATTGAGAGAACTTGTTAGATTGATAGAACTATTTGCAGTACTAGCGATAAGGGAACTTGAACCATTAGAGGAAGAAATTTCAAATGAACTATTTCCCACGTTTCTTAGTTCGTACCTAACACTTGGTAGAATTCTTGAAGAAGAATAAGGTTTTTTATTGGGGTCTTCAAGTTCATAGTCAAATGACCAATCAACTTGCAAAGAGGAGTTCTTGACAGTCGGGATAAAGTTAGATGAAATTGATACAACTTCTAACGTGTCATTCTTTGAAAATATATCATCTGTTCCCGAGTTGTTACTAACAAGCGTCCAAGTAGACATATCATTAAAATCTGCCCTTGGGGTTAAGTTCGGAACAAGTTCAGTATTACCTTCTGAGTCACCAGGTTTTACTCTACTCCCTCCATCATAGGTCGTCAGTTCGTCCTCCACATATACACACAAGGTATAATTTACTTGCCTAGAAGATGACAGCGATGGTGTCACTAACCAATCCAATGCACTATCTGGAGTATTTAAATCAAACGTAAAAGTATAAAACTCACCTTCCCTTGTAAAATCTCTAACTTTATAGACAGAGGATTGCTTCATTTCATCTTTTTTCGCTTGAGTAACTTGAGATTCTGCGAACAAAATGCCATTAGATTGTATATAAGCGCCGCCAGTTGAGCGAGCAATATTATTGCCATCTTTATGGTCTATTTTCAAACCAAAAGAAAAGTAAGGTTCTGCATTTGTAAAATAATTGTTAAAATCTATAGGAACCTTGAAGGAAACTTTTTTACCGCTAAGAGCATATGTCCCAGGAACATCATCAAACGACACATCAAATGGAATAACAGTGGTATTTGGATAGTTTGCAATATCATTCATAGTAACATCATTCATCTGAAAATAACGCTGAGTACCAGAATAATCACCTGTAAATACTGGAGCAGATGTATTTAAGTTATTATTATTAATTGTGGTGATATAAGGTGTATTGGGTACTGGTCCTATTGAAATATTGTTATTGAAGTTTTCTTGGAGTGTCATTGTTATATTAGAAGAATAATTTGCTTCTAAGGGGATTTTTGAAACCAAAGGAATGCTGTTTGTATTGAAGAATGCAGCAGTACTGGAAGTAGTCTTAGTTTGATTTAACATTGTCGAATCGAGTGTCCCCACTACCTCTTCTTCTATAGTAATATCAAAATCCCATTCAGGGTTGTTATCTATATAGTTGACATCAAGTCCATCGTTTTGTTCAAATGAAAATACAATTTGACCATCGCCGTTAACATCGAAATTGTGTGCCATAATATTTAAAACTTTTGGAAATCTGTGATATATTTTGTCATATGTTGCACTGTAGTCATCACCAGATATTAAGTTATTAGAATGCCCTCTATTCATATTATAATCTGCACTAAGAGTCAGAGGGTAAGTTGACGCAACCCTAGAAATATCTGTATTCACATTTTTTGCCGTAGGAAGTGTTATATATTGCCAACTATTTGATTCATCACCACTCAGCGTAATTTGTGTAGCGTCTCCGTCTAATAAGAATGAAAGACTGATAGTTTCATTGGCAGAAAGAAAACCAGCAGGTGCAGTAGGTTTAAATACAATTGCAATATACTCATCTCCATTTGGTGCAACAAGTGGACCACCCAAAGGAGAATATTGGATTGCCATCTTGGGTTCAGCACTCATTGAGATAGTTTTTGAAATAGTTT
>Ga0315330_10003137_pt1 | contig 11322 bp, 13 predicted proteins | sample M140m34915metaG_FD_203453 | JGI IMG/M metagenome (GOLD analysis project Ga0315330, IMG submission 203453) | Ammonia-oxidizing marine archaeal communities from Monterey Bay, California, United States - M1 40m 34915 | ecosystem: Environmental > Aquatic > Marine > Intertidal zone | place: USA... | reverse complement strand
GTGATACAAACGATCACTTTGATTCCTGCTTCAGCAGCTTCCATAATGGCATCTGCAGCGAATGCTGGTGGCACAAAAATAATCGAAACATCTGCCTGAGTTTTACCTACAGCTTCAGCAACAGAATTAAAGACTGGTTTCTCTAAATGAGTTTGCCCTCCTTTTCCGGGTGTAACTCCCCCAACAACATTGGTTCCATATTCGATCATTTGACTGGCATGAAATGTTCCTTCGCTTCCAGTAAAACCTTGAACAATAATTTTCGAATTCTTGTTGACTAATACACTCATTTAGACTTTGTTTTGAGGTCAAAAATAATCAATGACAGATGAATAGCAATAGCATTTGAATGTTTTTATTTCGTTTTATGGGTTTTTCAAATTTCGAGCAGAAGAGGGGAAGCCGAAATCGTATTTAAAGTTTTATTCCTTCAATGACGTATCCTTGCTTGGAGAGTAATTCCAGCAGACCGTCTTCTCCACACAAATGAGCAGCCCCCACAGCGAAAAAGACACGCTGTTTGTTTATTAGTGGCGACATTTTAGAAACCCACCTAAGGTTTCGATTTACGAGTAATTCTTCACGCATCATATTCATGATGTCAGAATCTGTATACGCACAAAGTGAATCTAAATCTTGAGCATTGTAGAGGGTTTCCATAATGCTAAACTCTTCTTTACTTTTATCGAGCTCTCTGAGCTGACTCATCAGCAACTCAATTTGGGTTGCGTAATCAATAGAATTAAAAATATTAAGTTGTTCATCAATGGTTTCAAAACCAAGAGACTTTAATTTAAAACGGGCTGCTGTTTTTTCGAGTTCTTCTTCATGCGACTTGTAAACAGGAGGTAGGGTATTTTGCAGCATAAATTGCATCAAAAGAAAAGGCTTTGCGTTTTTAAAGTTGGTTTCAAAATTCTCCTTACTCATGAGCAAGTCCTTTTCTGCCCAAGAAACGATACTATCCCATTGTGAAAGTGTACAAAAGTCTTTTAGCTGCTTATCGGTGTCAAATAACGAGGAAGGGTCGATAGATTGATCAGAAATATTTTCAATCTCCAAGCAAAGGGCATCACAGCTGGAAAGTATATCTTCTATTTCGGATGGAAAGAAAAAATTCTCTTCACTCATGACGTGCATAGTCCCATATAAATAGGAGGTAAACTTACTGTCTTCATGTTTAATTGAATACAATAACGTGTTTTGTTGCGCGAATGCACAAGGGGCTCCTCCTAATGAGTGGATGACTAGAAAAAAGAGAATGAACCTACTCATTGAATAATTAAATGACTTAAAGCTAATTTAAGGAATTAAGGTCATCATCCGAGAAACCATCCTCAAAATCGTTAAAACCAAAATCATCTTCTTCCATATCATCCATTGATTCAGAGATCATTTGAAAGTCATCTGAAAGTTCTTTAGAATCTTCTTTTGGATTGGTGCCTACAGAAAGAACAAGCTGAGGAGCATCGGGAGTTTCTTCTTGAACTCCAATTAACTCAATGAGAAAAATCCACATTTTTAAAAAGTCATAGACCAGGATGAATTTTTGATCTCGATCTAATAAATGATCTTTCACTTTTGTGTCTTTCATTATTTGAACTTGGGACTCTTCTCCTTCGGACAAATCAAGTAAGCTAATTTCTTTCCCTTTGTCCCAAGTTTCATTTGAAACATAAAAACTAGCCATTTGATCACCTTTAAATTCAAATGATTTAATAATGGTTTGAAAAAAAGTCTCAAAATCTTCTCCATCGGCAATGAGAATATCATGAAAAATCTCCTCATTTTTTTTGGTGTCTAACAGTATTCTAAATTTTAATCCGGGCATAATTACTAATACATGTTAGTTATTTGAATCTTTAATTTTTAGCCCCATTTCTTTGCCAATGCTGACCATCAGTGCTTTAGCATCGTCATAAGAGTTAGGAATTTCACCTTCAAGAATGGCTTCCTTTATTTTGCTTTTAATGACGCCAACCTCATAGCATGGCCCTAGATTAAATGAGTTCATAATTTCTTCCCCTTTTACCGGTGGTTGAAAATTTCGAATTTTATCCTTTTCTTCAACGGCTTGAAGCTTTTCTGAAACCAATTTAAAGTTTTCTTGATAACGCTTTACCTTAAATTCATTTTTTGAGGTAATATCTGCATTACATAACAGCATGAGGTCTTCAATATCTTCACCAGCCTCATTTAGTAACCTTCTTATTGCCGTATCAGTTACTGAACCTTTTACCAAAGCTATAGGGCGGAGGTGAAGTCTGACGAGTTTTTGAACATATTTCATCTTAGCATCCAATGGAAGTCTATGATATTTGAAAATTCGAGGAACCATTTTTGAACCCAGTTCTTCATGGCCATGAAAAGTCCAACCAATTTTTTTGTCAAATCTTTTTGTTGGTGGTTTTGCAATGTCGTGAAGTAGAGCTGCCCACCTTAACCAAAGCTTATCTGATGTCTTTGCCACATTATCAACGACTTGAAGTGTATGCAAAAAATTGTCCTTATGACTTTTCCCATTTATGGTTTCTATTCCTGACAATTCAAGTAATTCTGGAAAGATATATTCAAGTAGTCCCGTTGATTTCAATAGCTTGAACCCTCGAGAAGGGCTAGGGCTCATTAATATTTTATTGATTTCATCAGTAATTCTTTCTCGAGAAATGATTTTGATTCGATCGGCTTGTTCTCGAATAGATTTTAGACATGAAATATCAATTTTAAAATCAAGCTGACTTGCAAACCTAATGGCTCTGAGCATTCGTAACGGATCATCACTAAATGTTTCAGAAGGATCTAAAGGCGTTCGAATCAGCCCGCTTTCAATATCAGTTTCACCACTAAAAGGATCAATAAGCTCGCCAAATGAATCAGGATGAAGGTCAATGGCTAAAGCGTTAATCGTGAAATCTCTTCTGTATTGATCGTCTTTTAGGGAGCCGGGAGTCACTTTCGGATTTCTGGAATCTTTAGAATAAGATTCTTTTCGAGCTGTGACAAATTCGACATCGACATCTTTGTAGCGAAAATGAGCAGTACCAAAGGTTTTAAAAACGGAAACTTTTTTTACGCGCAATATTTTTGCAATGTTTTTAGCGAATTGAAGTCCGTCACCATAGACCACAATATCAATATCTTTTGATTTTTTTTCAAGTAATAGATCTCGAACAAATCCACCAATAACAAAAGCTGAGCTTTCAGAATCTTCGAGATGCTTCTTAATGACCTTAAAGACTGGATGTGTTAGATATGATGTAAAATCTCGGTGCATGGAATCACACAAAAATAACGAAACTATGTAAGGTAATGTGATTTCTTTTAATCCGTTGTTTCGTCATCATCGTTGTCAAAAGAAAAAAGGCTTCCTTCAATTGGCTCGTCATCATCAAAATAACGGAAGTTTTTACCACTCTTTTTATGGGCTGTCATTTTTTTAGCCTTTTTACCTCCACCTCCTTGATCAGAATCATAACTTTTTGATTTTCCTTTAAAGGTTTTTTTGCGAGAATCGGTTTTTGATTCTTCTGGTGGTGCTGAAGCGGATTGATCTGAATTGTTATTATTTCTTGGCGCAGAGCTGTGAGATGATCTCTGGTCTCTGTTTCCATTGTTCGATGGACGTGAACGGTCATTTCTGTTTTCAGCTTCTTTAACCGCCAACCTTCTTCGATTAATTTCATAGCCATCAAGAGCCGAAATCGCATTTTTAGCTTCGTCAGCGTCGAACATTTCAACAAAGGCAAATCCCCGTGGTTTACCCGTGTCCTTGTCGGTTGGAATATTGACTTTGCTTACCTTTCCATATTCTTCGAACAATTCGGTTAATTGTTCCTTGCTTACACCAAAATCTAATTTGGCAACAAAAATACTTGTCATAGAAATAATCTGTGCTTTCTGTTTATATATTAATTCGCTTCGAAATTAGAACAAATAATTTAAATAGTTGATATTCTATAGATTATTGATGTCAAATTAATTGATTTTTTTAGAGATTTGCGTTAATTCCGAATTGAATTATTCTGGGTAAACCAGGTCTTAACCCCGCTGGTCTGAGCGCTACAACATAAGCTTTGTTGGTCAGGTTTTGAGTGTTTAGATTAAGACATATTTTTTCATTAATATGATATTTGAGAACAGCGTCTAAAATAAGATACCCAGGAATATTTTCAACCGATGATATTTCATCGTTGCCCGCCTGAGCCCTCATTGTAGAGTTGTATTTTGCATTCAGATAGAATTCAAACTTATCGTAACAGAGACTTAGCTTTACTGAAACCTGGTGCTTTGCAAGATACGGGAATTCGTATCCTTCATAAACATCTCCCCAGCTTTCAAAGTCACTTTCAAATGATGAAGAGAATTCGGCGTTGGTATAGGTGTATGAGAATGTAATGGGCATTTTAAATTTACTTTTAAGTTTAAAAACCTTTAGTGTATTCATGGTAGCAAATAGTTCTACACCCATTGTTCTCGCTGCTCCACCATTGTAGAAAGTACCAGAACCATTACCTCCTGTCGCTGCCAGGTCATTTCCAAGTAAGTTTTTGTAGTCTGTGAAAAATAAAACTGTTTGAAAATTAAGGTTAGGGCTGAAGAATTTTGTTCCTGCTTCATAATTCATGCTTTCTTCAGGAAGAGACCCCTCAGTAACTCCAGGAGGAGCAAAGCCTTTGTGAAGACCTCCATAAACTGAGGTTTTATCATTTATGGAATAATTAAACCCTATTCCGGGGACGAATACCTGTATCGCGTTTTCCTTGAAATTGGCATCGTTACCTTGTCTTTCAGGATCGGCTTTACCATAATCAACTTCTTGAAGGTCAATTTTCTCATATCGCAGTCCAGGAGTAATGTCTAAATTGTTGTATTTTAAGTTGTATTGAATATGAGAAGCTAGGGCATAGGCTGTTCTTATGCGATTACTTTCAGTGCCCATTTCACCAACAGAAGTTTGAAACATGACCCCGTCGTTCATTGAGTATTGATCTTGATTTTGAAAACGATCCATTTCATCTTGGTGATAACGAATGCCTACTTGAATATCGTGTATTATCTGACCTGTTTCAAAATTCAGATCAAGTACACTTTGAATGCCTTGCGCATAGTAAGACCTATTATTACCCTTAACATAAAACGATTCTCCAGAAACAGAGGATGTTCCAGTCAACAATTCATAATGTCTGTTATGGCTTTCTGGTGCTGAAAGAATACTGCTAATTCCCACTTTATTGTCTAGACTATCTCTAACTGCACTTAGCTTGTACCAATTTCTTTGGAAATTATTTCTGTAAAATGTTGTTGAAAGGTTTATTCCTTTTCTCGGTTTTATATTATGAGTTAAAGAAATCTGATTTTGTGTTGAGTTCATAACGTCCATTTGTGAACCGGCGTACCTTCTGTAAGGACTTGTTTCGAAATCACTTTGTGTTAATCCTACATAGGTCTCGTTGGAAGTTTCTTGACAGTATCCAAGCTTCAATAATAGAGATTGCTCGATTCTCGCATCGTCCTTAGAGGAGAATTGTAGCTTGGTAATAAAGTCATTTTTGTTGAACCCTGTGTTCCCTCCATTATCTAACTGCTTAAATCCGTTGGACCCGTAGTTAAATGATTCAACGAGGTATCCAAAGTTCCCGTGTGTGTTTCCGATGTATCCATGGATATTTCTGCCCCAGAAACTTCCACCATTGATATTTATTTTACCAGATAAATTTTGCGGGATGGGCGTAGAAATTAAGTTTAACGCACCACCGGTAGTAAAAGGCCCATATTTTATTTGACTGCTTCCTTTAAGAACTTCAACAGCATACATTCTTCCAGTAGTTGGAAAATAGTACGCTGAAGGCGCACAGTAGGGAGCAGGAGCCATTAAAATACCATCTTCCATTAAAGTGATCTTACTAGATCTAGACACACCGGACCCTCTCAAACCAATATTCGGACGCAGGCCATAACCATCTTCTTCTTGAATATTTACTCCCGGAATTGATTTTAAAACACAATGGATATCAGAGTAATTAAATTTCTCGATTTCAAGAGGTGATATGTAATAAGCCGAACCGGGTAATTTTCGAATACCTAACTCTCCTCCCGTCAATGATTGAGATCCAACAAAAACCTCAGGAAGTTGGGTTATGTTTTCTTTTAGCTCATAGAAAAGATCAACTATATTTTGATCTTTTATTTCAATTGTATCCGTGATTGTAATGTAACCAGGGGCATGGATGTTTATATAATATGTACCTCTGCCCAGTTCGTTAAAATTAAAATAACCCCGTTCATCAGTTGTTTTGTTTTGGTTGGTATTTTTAATGGTTACCTGACCGTTTACACTTTTACTATTCGTAATAATAAAACCTGAAATGGAATAATTGTTTGTCTGTGAAAATGCGATCGCAAAGAAGCTTATGAATAATGATGAAATGATGTATTTCATTGTATAATTTTTTTTTTACAAAATTGATGAACAAGTTGAGTTTACACAATACCTTTTTTATGGTATTTTAGAATGATTCTAAATAAAGACCAGTAAAAATCAATGAAAGAGGACACGAATTATTTCATTTCATTTAAAATAAGTAAATTGCAACACTCAAACTATTAAATGAAAGACTTATTAATCACCGCATCGGCTACGTCGCCCCTAGTTCATTTTAAAAATAATGGGGATATTCAAATGTCTGGGAAAATCATCTTAGATCAAAATTCTGAATTTTGGGGCCAAATATCTCAGTGGATAGATCAATACAAATCCAACAAACCTTCAAAAACTATCGTAAATATTCAGATTGATTATTTAAACTCCTCATCCCTCAAAGAACTAAATAAGTTCTTGATTTTGATTGCGTCGATAAGTTCTTCAGAATCTGATTTATATATTGGATGGCATTACAATGAAACAGATATTTATATGAGAGAGATAGGTCTCGAATTGTCTAAACAGAGTGGTTTCAACTTTCAAATGAAATTAGTTAAAGAATTCGTGTAATTTTGTGACCGATATATGCGGCTAATAAAAAAAATACCTCACGAAAGGTTTTTAATCGAAATTCATCAATACAATCAAAAATACATATTGAAAATAAGTTTAGATCAGTATGCTCAGACTTATAAAATTGATGAAAATCTGGTGGATAACTTAAATATTTTTGATAATCTTGTGAATTCTCAATTTTTGCATTCATGCCTGACACGGTTTGTTTCAATGAGGAGTGATTTTTTAAATGAATTTAATAAGTATAAAAATGAATAAAATAGGATTTATTGTTCTCGTAGCATTAATGATGTCTTGCGGTAATTCTAATGAAAAACAAAAGGTAGTAGAGAAACAAGTTAACCTGGTTTCTCAAGATTCAACTGGCTTTATAGTCGCTTTTTATTACAACGATAGTATTAAAACTGGATTTGAATATTATCGACAAGCGGAAGCAAGTTTGACCGCGAAGCAAACTTCATTTCAAAATCAAATTCAAAGTAAGACCCAGAAATATCAAAACTATGTAACTAAAAAACAAAAGGATATACAGGCGGGATTACTTTCTGAAAATGAAATGATAAAGGTTCAGCAAAAGGCAGGGGAGATGGAGCAGGAAATTGTTCAGTACCAGCAAAGAGAAGGAGGAAGATTAGAGGGAGATATGCTCAAGAAACTTGAAGAAATTAACAAAAAACTTGAGGCATTTGGAAAGATGTTTTCGGAAAAACACGGAATCGATCTATTGATGGGGTATTCGTCTGGGCAGCAAATTAATTACATTCACCCAAAAATGAATGTGAGCGGTTCGTTTATTGAATTTTTAAACGCGGAGCAAAAGAAGCTCGAAGAAGGGTTGTAGTTATGCAAATTGCTAAAAAAAAACAGCAAGAGAATATTGCTGAGTATATTTTATATCTTTTTCAGATTGAGGACATTATAAGGTCTTTTAAATTCAATTTGGATGATTTAATGGATGTATTTGTTCTTCCCAACTTACCAGACCGATCTTTCGAGGGACAATACCGAAAGTGGTATGGAGAAATCATCAACGAGATGAAGGGAGCTAAGCTTGATAAAAAGGGGCATGTTGATCGGGTCATGGAAGTATTTCGAGAATTGGTTTTTCTGCACAATACATTGCATACCATGGATAAAGAAAGCAAGTACAAAACCTTGTGTGAAACGGCCTCAGGATATATCCCAGAATACAGAGCTAAGTCAGACATGAAGGAAAATCATGATATCGAAGTGATATTGCATGCGATGTATATGAAATTACAGCTTAGAATAAGAGGAAAGGAAATCACTGCCGAAACCGAAGAGGCTTTTGACGCGATGAGAATGCAAATTGCATTCTTGGTGCGCGAATATCATAAAATGAAATCGGGAGATTATAGTTTTATTCAGAACTGATATAATCCGGAAAAAAGTCGATTTGTTCAAATTGATTGGAGGTCTTGTTTTTTTTTAATACCACATGATCTAGTCCATTGCTCATGATGAGATAATCAGATTGAAGTTGTTTGTAATACAACAATGATTGCTCAAACACAGATTGTGTGATTTTAATTTCCGGTGCTTTGCACTCCATTAATAGAAAGCAATTGTGATCCGTTTTGAATATGGCCAAATCCCATCTTTTGTCAAGATCTCCATATTTGATTTGTTTTTCGACACTAATCAATCCTTGAGGATAGTTAAGGTCGTTGATAAAGAATGCAATAAAATGCTGTCTTACCCATTCCTCAGGGGTTAAAATGATGGATTTTTTGCGAATTAGGCAGTTTACAAAAAGCTGCTCGCCTTTCTTCTTAATCTGGAGTTCAGTTTTGGGAAGATTTAAAGGAACTATGGGATGCATTATATTCCAGGAAGAATAAGGTTAATATCCTTATAATTTAAGTTGAAAACTTTACCAAGTACCTCATTGGTTAATATTCCTTTATAGATATAGACTCCATTACGGAATCCAGAATGTGATCGAATGAGATCAACAACGCCTCCTCTTTCACCCATTTCTAGAAGTAAAGGTGAGAAAATATTGGATATGGCAAATGATGCTGTTCTTGAAACTCTAGAGGCAATATTCGGCACACAGTAATGTGTTACGCCATGTTTAACAAATGTAGGGTCATCGTGATTGGTAATTCTCGAGGTTTCAAAACATCCACCTTGATCAATACTCACGTCAACAATCACTGAACCAGATTTCATTTCTTGAATCATTAATTCAGTCACTACACAAGGTGTTTTTCCGACAGAGGATCTCAAGGCGCCAATTACAATATCAGCTCTTCTTATGGCTTTCGCAAGTACTTTAGGTTGAATAATTGATGTGTAGACACGTTGACCAATATCATTTTGCAATCGACGTAGTTTCGATAGTCGATTGTCAAAAACTTTGACAGAGGCGCCAAGCCCAAGAGCCGCTCTCGTAGCAAATTCACCGACAGTTCCAGCCCCTATAATAACCACTTCAGTGGGTTGAACACCGGCAATACCTCCTAACATCATGCCTTTACCGGATGAGAAAGAAGAGATTAATTCACCAGCAATTAATATGGATGTGTTACCTGCTATTTCTCCAACGGTTCGAACGACAGAAAACACGCCTTCTTCGTCTTGAATATAATCCCAAGCTATGGCTGTTATTTTTTTCTTTATCAATTTAGTTAAAACCTGTTTTGGTTGTATGGAAATTTGTAATGCAGAAATAAATGTTTGATTTCCCGGCATTAAATCCACTTCATCATCAGAAGGAGGAGTAACCTTGAATACAATATTACATTCATAGATTTCTTTACGGCTTTTACAAATTTGGGCTCCAGCTTCACTGTAGTCGTTATCACTAAAGTTAGCGCCTTCTCCGGCTTTCGATTCAACTTTTACCTCATGGCCATGCGCTACGAGTAGAGAAACGGTTTCAGGAACAAGGGCAACGCGACGTTCTTGAAAAGAGGTCTCTTTAGGAATGCCTATAAAAAGGCTGCCTTTTTTTCGTTCAACCTCAAGCATTTCTTCTTTTGGAAGAAAGCTGCCTTTTTGAATTAATTTTTTGAGAAGTTCTGGATCAGTATTCATCAGCTATTTCGATCGTTCTAATATGATTTTCAGAAACATTAAGTCGCAACCAAATGGTATCTGGAGGTAGAAAAGCACTTACATTTTCCGGCCACTCTATAAAGATAGGATTTTTTTTGTTCAATAATTCTTCTAAACCGAGTTCAAATGCTTCTAAGTCATTCTTTATTCGATAACAATCGAGGTGATATAGATCAATTCCTTGATTCGATTGGTATTCATTAATTATTGAATAAGTGGGTGAACCTTGAAGCTGTGTCACTCCATACATTCGAAGTATTTTTTGAATTAGTGTGGTTTTCCCAACCCCCATTTCTCCTTCAAAAGCATAGCATTTGTGCTGGCTAAAAAATTGACGATGTTCACTGATCACATGTTCTAAAGATTCAATATCGGGAACCTGAATAATCATTACAACTTAATGCCTTTAAAATCATCAACACAGTTATTGTTCCATACCGACAACTCCGTTTTTATGCCATCAAAAGAAGCGAATGACTGAAAATTCATCCACTCTCCGAGATTTATATATTGGGATTTTTCAATTGAGATTTCCATGGGTAGGTGGCGGTGTCCAAAAATAAAATAATCAAAATGTTTATTTTTCAGTTTTTCCGCACAAAATTGATAGAGCCATTCATTTTCCTTTTTGGTAAAGGTTTCATCATTTTTACCCGTATAGGAGCGGCTTCTTTTCGAGAAATAATTAGCAACGGATAATGATAAAGAAGGATGTACCATTGAAAACAAAAACTGGCATATTTTATTTCGAAAAACTTTTTTAATGAATTTGTATCCATAATCACCAGGACCGAGCCCATCTCCATGAGAAATGTAAAAAGACTTATCGTTGATCTTTATCTCAAGCTCATTTTCAATCATAATTACCCCGAGTTCTTCAGAAAAATATTTTTTCATCCACATATCGTGATTTCCTAGAAAAAAATAAACCTCGATACCTTTATCCACCATTTCGGCTATTTTGGCTTGAATTCTCACAAATCCTTTAGGAACTACTTTTTTATATTCATACCAAAAGTCAAAAATGTCTCCAACTAAGAATACGACCTCTGCATCCTTTTGAATATGGCTTAACCATTCAATAATTCTTCTTTCTCTCTTTCTACTTTCATCATGATTGGGAGCTCCCAAATGAAAGTCAGAAGCGAAATAGGCTTTTTTATTAGTATTTAATTCAATAAGCTTCAATGACCAAATATTTTTTCTAGTTCAGCTTCGAGGGCGGGACCTCTGAGATTCTT
>Ga0315330_10003133_pt1 | contig 11333 bp, 10 predicted proteins | sample M140m34915metaG_FD_203453 | JGI IMG/M metagenome (GOLD analysis project Ga0315330, IMG submission 203453) | Ammonia-oxidizing marine archaeal communities from Monterey Bay, California, United States - M1 40m 34915 | ecosystem: Environmental > Aquatic > Marine > Intertidal zone | place: USA... | reverse complement strand
CGGTCAGCGCCAACATCCGCGTGGCGGCCGCCGAGAACAACCTCGTGTACGTCCGCAACCGCATGCTGGCGGTAGTGGCCAACGTGTCCCACGCCTCGGCGAAGATTGGCTTCCCGGTGGAGAAGATCGTGGAGGCGCCCAACGTGCAGGCGCAGTCGCCCAACGCGCCGCCACCGCCGCCGGGCAACCCGCCATCACCGCCGCGGAGTCCGCACCCACCCGCGCCACCGCCGCCGCCGCCCGCAAACACAGTGCACAACTGGACGGTGCACGTGCGTGGCAACCCGGCGCAGATCGACAAGGACGCGTTCATCGGCGCCGCGTCGCTCGCGCTCCGGATAAGCGCGCTCTCCATCAACGTAACGGTCACCGCGCACGCGCCCGGGATCAGCCGCGTCAACGCAAGCGTGCGCAGCGAACGGCCGATCATGGCGCGCCTGATCAAGAGCCAGTACGGCACAGTGTTCCAGGCGAACGAGACGATGAAAACGGTTGGCCTATACGCCGAGCACCCGTGCGCCCTCGACGGCAGCGACGACACGTGCTCGCCATTCGACGGCGCCGACTGGAGCTCGGCGATGTCGTCGTACCACTTTTATTTGTACGACGAGACACCCGATGGTATCGACCTGCGGCTGTGGGAGTGGCCGCGCGTGACGCCGCAGGACGACCAGCTCGCGAACAACGGCATCTGCGAGGACGGGCACCCGGCGAGCGACCCGTCCATCCCAGACGGCGACTACTACGTGGCCTTTGGCGGCTACAACTGCGCAACGCAGCACGTCAACCTGACCACCGGCCTGATCTCGGGCTGCGGCCGCGTCGACCTCGTGCCGTGCGTCACGGGCACAGACTGCGCCGACTGCGGGAGGAGCGCATCGCTCGGGCTGCCAACGGCGGAGGCGACGGAGGCCGCGCGCCAGCGCCGGCGCCGCGCGCAGCAGCTCCCTGCGGTGCACGACCGGGGCGAGATGCACCACCTGAACCGCACGCTCGCAACGGCCACGAGCTACCACCTGCCCCCTGCATGGCTCAAGGCGCTCCGGATCAAAGACCACTTTGGCCAGTAGCGCTTGCCGCAATTTCCGCTAAAAAACTATTTGCGTGTTGAGCACCCCTTTTTTGCAATCTAAAATGTACTGCAACCTTGACCGGTTACTCGACGGGTGCTTTCGCGAACGGTTCAAGCGGTCGCGGCCGCCGCGCACCGCGCGCGTGGCGCTGCTCATCGAGGGCTTCCCGCGAGCGCACCACCCCATCGTCGAGTTTGCGGAGCTGCTCTTCCTGCTGCGCGAGCACAGGGCCAAGGCCACCTTCGTGGTCGACTGGCACGAGATCCGCGAGCGCGGGCTCACGTCGCGCGTGGCCGAGATGATGAAGCTGCTCAAGCACAACGAGCACGAGGTGGCCATCAAGTTCAAGCGCGCGCCGTGCGGTGCGCACCAGCTCAGCCAGCACGCGGTGGAGGCGCTGCACTTTTTGCAGCGCGTCTACAACATCACGGCCGTGTCGGCCAAGGTGGGCTGCTGCGTGTCCCAGGACGTGGAGAAGGCGCTCGGGACGTTGGGCGTCGCGGTCATCGACGGCGTGCCCAACCAGATCGTCGTGCAGGACACCGAAGGCGTGATCGTCGACGTGGGCGTGGTGTTGCGCGGATGCGCAAACAAGGAGTGCGTGTGCGTCTCGCAAGTAGCACTGAACAATGCATGAGGTGTGACTCGTGACTCGTGGCTAGTAATAAGAATCCGTGTGCTCTTTGCAGCTCTTACAGATGAAGTGCCTCAAGGTCCCGCCTGCCCCAAAGGAGGCAATGTCGGCCGAGACGCACTCCAAGCACCGCGGGTGCCCGCACAGGGGGCAGTTGCCCAGGTTGCCCGCAAACCCAACGCTCTCCACGACGTCGACCGTGTTGTCGCAGTGCGCGCACTGCACCTTGCTCGCGGGTCCGACGACGTGCGTGTAGATCTTGAAGAGGTCGCCGATGCCCACGCACACGCCGTACTCGAGGCCCTGCATGGCGTCGCTGATGATGCCCGCGGCGGCCTGCACAGCCTCACCGCACAGCTTTTTTGCCGCCTCTTGGATCTTCCAGTCGTGCTTGCCACCGGGCCTGATCATGCATCGCAGGGCGTTGGTGGCGTAGCAGTGCTGCCTGGCCTCGCGCTGCTTGCCCCGCTCGGCCAAAAGCGCTTCGGGCCTCTTGTGCTTCTTCTTGGAGCTGCGACTGCTGGTCGGTGGTGCCGACGCTGGGGCGGCGGCAGCGGGGGCGGCAGCAGCGGGGGCGGCAGCAGCGGGGGCGCACACCCCCGGGTCGAGCTCTTCCGGTCGCACGGACTCGGACGCCTCGGTCGTGGGGTGCAGCACCACGCCCTTGTACTTGCCGGTCCGCAGCCACACGTCCACCTCGACGAGCACGCTCGCCAGCGCCAACTGGCGCTTGCCGCGAGTGCTGGTGCGCAACGTCTTCCACCGCGGCACCGTGTTGCCCAGGCCCTTGTCGTGCGCCAACTGCCAGCGCGACGCCATCACGGGATCCACGAGGTGCTGCGCAAACCCGTAGGTGGTGTAGACGCCGTCCGGGCCGCTCGCCTTCCTGGGAGGCATCCCAAAGAGCTCGACGCAGACGGCGATGCCGGTGCACATCAGGTAGCGCATGCTGGCCATGAGCGCGCTGTTGATCTTGTTGGGATCAACAGCGCGGGGAGGCTTGCCGTTGGTCGCGACGGGAAGGGCGCTCCCCGATTGCACCTTGTTCAGGCAGAGTCTGAGGCTTGCCAGGGCGTAGTTGAGGATGATGTCGACGCTGTGAACCTGCTCGCATCCGGCCGTGGGGGTGCAGGGCTCCAACGACACGATGGCCGGGAGCGTGGACTCGATGAAGAAGCGGGCCTCCTGCGCGGCAAAGGCATCGTCGGAGCGGAGGGCCGGCAGCCCCCACTGTCCCGGGTTGCTCGCGATGCACACGGCGACGGCGAGTATGAGCGGCATGCCGCTTGGCTTGTGCATGTCGTCTTGCATGGCGCCAATGTAAAAGGGGTCGGCGCGCTGGTCGAGGTACCCGATGAAGCTCACCTGTTCGCACACGTCCTCGGCCGCGAGCAAGATCCTCACAATGTCGCTCCCCTTGAAGGTGGGCGAGTGCTTCAGGCACATGCGCTTGAACGTGGCCGCGCTCCGGGTGCACGCCGAGTCGTACTCCTCCTCCGAGTAGCAGATCTCGCAACTGCGCGGTTGGGGCGACTCGTTCAGCTCCATCCCGATCAGGGACGACGCCAGGACGTAGTGCATCATCATCATCGGCTCGATGCGCCGGAGCATGACGTCTTCCACCGTGCGCGTGATGGTCGAGATGGCAGGGAGCGTGATCTGCGCGATGCCGGTGGAGCGCCGCTCAAACATGCGGATGCCGTGCGTCGCGACGCCGATCGGTCCCAGCGTGGCCCATCCCCGCGCCTTCCTTCGGAGGTCGGGCTTGCTGTTGGGGCACACTTCGTGCTCCTGGGGACGCCGCCACAGCTTGATGTTGGTCACGATCGAGTTCTTGCTCGTCTCGCTCTCGCGCACGAGCACCGAGATCTTGCGCACCTCGCCGTACTCCAGTGGCTTGCCGATGCGCCCGACCGGTGCGCACCGCATGTACCACACCTCAGGGTGGCCGGGAAAGTCGAGCGGGTGCATGCCCCAGTAGCCACTGAGCGAGTAGCTCTGGTTGAGCGGGCCAGTGGTGATCACGCCGCACAGGTCGTCCGCGTCCATCGCCTCGCCGACCACCAGCGCGTAGATGTCCGCGATGTCGTTTGCGCCCCGCGTGTCCACGGCGTCGAGGGTGTCGTAGTGCTTTGACATCGTCGCGTGTGCGCGCAACGCACGAACGCACGAGCACCGGTTCCTTACACAAGTTGCAAAGATAACTGTTGATACTTCGTGTCAGTGATAGGGGGAAGCGCAGGATGCTGCCGCGGCTCGATCGCTTGAGCCTCAAGCCGACCGGTGAGTTTTACGCGCTCACGCCGGACGAGGCGGCCGAGGAAGGCGAGGACCCGATCCACGGCCACGCCTTTCTTCCCGGCCAGACCAAGGACAGCCTCGCCGCCACGTTCCGCGTGCGCAGCAAGGACCCGCGCCCAGGCACCACGAACCAGTACGTGTACCACTTTTTTGAGGCGGAGACGCTGTGGCAGTGGGTCAAGAGGGAAGCCCGGGCGTTCAACCCGAAGACCAGGGAGCCGTTGTGGAAGGAGGATTGGTTGGCGCTGCACGACCAATTCGACCCGGCCAGCCCGGTGCCCCACTGGGTGTACAACCTGCCGCAGCTCAATCCAAACTTTGTGTACAATGGCCAGCCCGCTCCGGCCTGGGCGGAGGACCTACAGGCTGCGTTCAGCCTGTCGTCGGACTTTGTGGAAGACACGCACGGCGACACGCCCGTGGAGCAGGCCACCAACGGACTGGTTCAAGTCCTGCGCCGGATCAAGTCGAGGTTTGAGGAGCAGCGATCGGACGATTACCGCTACCACATTGCATCGTACACCAACGATGACAACGACCAGTGGAACCCGATGATGGGCGATGCCCCACCCTCGCTCATCGACGTCGTCGACAACTTGTTGGTGTGCGTGTCCCGACCCGACACCTTCTCGCAACGAGTCAGGGCGGCTGCCATCGGGTTTGTGGCGCACTTCCTGCACGTGCCCGCGACTCCTGGGTCCTACGTGGACGCAGTGGCCGATTACGTCTACTCCGAGGAAAACGTGGATCACTACCGACTCCGGTTAGGCCTGGACGAGTACTTCATGGCCGTCACGAACGCCGTAGGGACCCCGCCGCTCGTGCGGCACGTGACCCGCCTCAATGCGCTGCGCGTTCGTCACCACACCTTTTGGAACAAGCCGATCCTTGACAGGCATCTCAAGGGCCCGCCGCCATCGGCCAAAATAACGGCGCCCATGCTCACTGGCTACGCGGATGCGTTGATGATATTGCTCAAGGAAAAGGTGGAGGCGGTGACCAATGAAATGGGCCACTTTACCCACAAAGAAGACGACGTTGAGAACTTCTTCCAGCTCGAGGAGTACGCGCACTACTCGCGCAGGACACCCTACGACGTCGCCACGGAGCTCCTGGACGAGATTAGGGGTCTGTTCCGCAAGACCAGCACCTACACGGAGGAGGACGACGGCCGGCAGCGTGCGCTCACCATAACACTCTTCGCAAACGTGCTCAACGTGTTCGTCGAGCTATCGATGTGGAACGATGCTGACTATGGCCTCTTCGGCGACGTGTGGAGCTCAGACGTCCAGGATTGGGCCAACAGGCTCGCGTCGACCTTGAGGAGTGTCGTGCGCTACGAGGACAGCGTGTCCACCAAGTCCGATGCCGTGATCACCTTCTTCTGGTGGTACGTGGCTCCGTTGTACGAGGCGGGCACGGTGCATAGCCACATCAAGGCCCATTACTCTGTCCCCCACGTGATCGAGCGGGACGATGTCCTGAAGGGGCTCAGCCTGCTGGACGAGACGATCGAGCGCCTCCCTGCCGAACCGCCTGCTGATGTTTTGCACGAGCGGCCAGCGGGCGAGGCCACGCCTGGACGGCGCCGGCAGCGCACGGGCGAGCTGGTGGCGTGAAAAAAAGGAGTACCCCCGACGGGGATCGAACCCGCGGCCAGCAGATTAAGAATCTGTCGCTCTACCGACTGAGCTACGAGGACTTGGCTCTTGTTGTTGCTATAGACGTGTCAGAATTCCTTATATAGCCGATTTTCGGCCCCTGAGGACGACTTGTGGCGTCCGAACTCCGCGTTCGTGGTTCCGATTGTCGTAATCGGAACTCGGCAGGACATCGGCACGAAAATGTCAAGCGGGTGGCCGGAAGTGCCAGGATTGCCAGGTGCGCAATCCCCTCCGGATCCGGTGCTCGTGCGTGCGTGCACAAACCCCATGGGCACGAAGAAGCGCGCACCCATCGACACGCGCGACGAGGATGGCGCCCTCCTCCAGCGGCGCTTCCACTACTGCGGCGACGTCGAGTACTACTACGGACTCAAGGGCGACGAGAGGCTGCGTGAGAAGTGGGTTGAACGCAACAACAGCAAGCGGTACTACGATGGCGCAAAGGGCAAGGAGCACCTGACCATGGTCCACCACTACACGAGCGGCAAGAGCATGATGTACGTTGGCGAGCGCGGCGAAGAGCGACTGCATTACGTCCGCTACCCCGACAAGAGCGTCGAGTACTACCACGGCGCTCGCGGACACGAACGCGCACTCTACACGTGCACCGAAGCCGAGGACGAGGCAATTCGTGAGTCTGACTACGACTCCGACGACCATTCTACCGCTGAGCAGCACGAGTGGCGCCAACGCACGCGGCAAGCGGTGCGCGAGCGGCGCCAGGGTCCGCTGCGAGAGGCGCTGAAGCGTTATAGGCACGCGGACGAGTTTTACTGCTTCTCTGTTCCGCACGACGAGGTGCGCTCCATTTTCAAGAAGAATGCAGTAAACAAACTCACGGACAAGATCGAGGAGATCAAGCCCCGCATCACGGACGATGAGTATACCGAGCTCATGGGTGCACTTGAGGCGTATCTTGCACAGGCTCGGTAGGCCGCGTTGCGTGTGTGTGTGTGTGTGTGTGTGTGTGTGCGTGTCCTTCCGATCAACAACTTAAAAAGGGGTCACAAAGTGCCAATTGTGCAACTGGAACCGGGTCCGGTGCTCGTGCGTGCGCATCAAAAAATGTCAATTTGTCGCCCAAAGCCATGGTTGCCCGGAGCCATGGTGCACGCCAAGCCGGACGCCGTGCGCGCGGATGCGCCTGCCAACGAGGGCCTTGTCCAGCAGCTGCTCGAGGACAATGCGCGCCTGCGAGGCGAGGTCAACCGTCTGGAACTCAAGTATGCCACCGCCGAGGGCATTGCGCTGGGCAAGGCGCCGCTCGCCGAGGAGCTTGCCGAGCGACTCAAGGCGGCCGAGGAGCGCACCGAGCGCGATCGCAAGCGCCACGAGGGGTGCCTCGCGTCGATGGAGGAGAAGCACAAGGCGCAGCTCGAGCTGATGGAGCTGCAAACAGAACGGCGGCTGTGCGAGCTGGAGGCTGCGCACGCGCGGACGGAAGCCGACGCGGCCGCGCAGATCGCTGCGCTCACCGCGAGCGCGGAGCCCGCAACCCGCCGCAAGGCGCCGGGCGAGGGTCGCGGTCCGGGCCGCGTCAAGATCCGCGAGGAGCCCACGTTTTGCGAGCTGAAAGGGGAGCACTACGAGCAGAGCGAGTTTCTGATGCATTGGGAGATCTCCAACCTCGCGACGCTGCACCACAAGCTGGGCAACTACGACATCCGCCGGCTCAAGGCCTATTGGGATGAGGACAAGCAGTGCACGAAGCGGCAGGCCAAGCAGCGCGCCGAGTGCTTCCTCAACCTCCTCAGCCTCGAGACGGGCAAGTGGGATGTGGGCGACGTCGACGCCATGTTTGACTACCTGCTGGGCGGCCGCGACCTGGGCGATGGGCCGAGCCAGTTTCGCAACCGCAGGCACCAGATCGCGGCGTGGCTATGGCCCAGCCACGTGAGCACCTACGCGTCGCTCACGGCCGACAACCCGGCCGCCAAGTACATCGACCGGCGCGCGCACCTGTACATGACCGCCGTGCGGGGCGTGTACTCATTGTACGAGATCTACCAGGGCAAGCGCACCATGCCCGATGGCTTCGTCGAGGGCGTCGACCCCATCCCCAAACGCGGTCCCGACCGGAAGCGCAAGGCCGAGCCGGACGCGGACGCCGTACCCGTTGCGGAGGGGGTAGACTGGCGCATGGATGACGCGCCGCGCTCCGACGAGCCCTCGTCCGACTGAGAACAATAATACCACCGTGTGTGCGTCACTAGTAGAGCGTAAGCGTGTGCCATGCTGAGCATTCCGTGTCTCATCACTTACGAAAACCAATACTTTCGGAAAAAGTGCACACCCGACGTGTCCGAAACCACCCTGCAAGCGGCACTGGACGCCGTGGCCAACCACGACAACTGCGCGACCGTGACGCTCGAGGACGGGCTGTACTCCGGGCGCGAGACCTTGGAGCTCTTCGCGTCGCCCGCTGGCAAGGACGAGACCAGCTACCGCGTTCACTGCGAACCGCCCGTGCCGCCGCCGCCACCGCTGATCCCCAATTGGTGGGAGACGTCGCCACCGCCGCCGCCGCCCTCGCCAAAGCCGTCGTCGCCCGCGCCCTCGCCACCGCCCTTTCCGCCACCCCCACCCGCGCCGCCCAAAACCCCGCCACACACGCCCCCGTCGCCCTCGCCGCCGCCGCCACCGCTTGTGCCCCCACCCCCGCCCTCGCCCCCGCCCAAACCGTACGAGTACAACGCCAACCTCATGACGGCGCTCGCCCTCTTCATCGCGGGTGGCATACTCCTCGCGCTGATGTGCATCGCTTTTGTGCGAGCACAATTTCTCACCAGCAGCACACCACCACCAGCTCAATCTCAGCCCACTACACCAAGACGAACGGACAAGTTTGTACGGATCAACCTTTAAACGGGCACAAAGGGGATTTGCGCCTCCTTTTTCTCGGGGGGCGCCACCGCCTCGACTGACTGCTCCTCCTGCCGCTCTTGCGGCTCGTAGTCTCGCTCAGGAGCCCGGTCGGTGGCGCAGCTGATCACGCCCGCGAGCATCGTGAGGAGGATGCCCGTGATCACGAGCGCAGCGTTGGCCGTGTCCGAGCTGCTCAGGTTGCGCCAGCTCAGCCCGATCACAAAGAGCAGCGCTCCAAAGACCACGAGCAACCACGGTAATACGTGCAGCACGCACGACAGCGGGGTCGTGGTGGTCCTAGTCATTCGTTATAATGTGTTCCCTCTGTTATAAAACGCACGCAATCCTTGTTTATTCTTCACCACCACCGCACACGCATACGCACGCTACGAGCGTGCCTCCTCAAAGGAGGCCGCGGCTTCCTTAGCGTCCGGCCCACCGGGACCCGCCGCAAAGTGTGGCACCTGGCTCAGATCGACCGTCAGGTGGAACTCGGGCGCCTCGGCGCAGTCGAAGCGGAGCTCGCCCTTCTCCAAGTCGATGTAGCCCACAAACGTCTTGCCTTGCGCACCCGCGCGACCTTTGCACGCCTTGGCCGGAATCAGGTGCACCGACTGCCCATCCACTTGGCCGTACGGGTTGGAGCCATTCCGGAGATCGCGTGCCCACACGTCAGTCAGGCGCTGCACCCCTTGTTGGAGCTGGACCGTGGTGGAGTCGTTCATGCCGCGCACGTACGAGCACAGGCGGAGCCGGCCTTCTTCGGCTTCTTCGCGCCACCTGTAGACAAGTCGTGCGCAAGGCGTCGCGCCGCCTTGAGCTTCTTCCCCGCGTTGTCGTCGTCGCGCGCGATGATCACAAACGGCTGCGACCAGGCGACGCGACGCTCCTCGCTCGGATCTGCACTAACAAACTCGGCTTGCATGACCAAGGGCATCGGCCGGTTCCTAAACTTGGCGACGTGGCGCGACGTGCACCCAAAGTGGACGCGCACGGTGGCGCAGCCCTTGTCGTTGACCGCCACGAGCTTGGACTCAAACTTGGGCCGCACCCGGTTGCCCGAATAGACCACCTCGGTCTCCGTTGCCACTGCTGCCTCCGCGGGTCCAGCCTCCACCTGGTTAGCCACTTCTGCTGCCACCACCACCACCTCTGCCTGCGGCAGGTCCTCCTGCTCTTCGCCCTCGGCGCACTCCGGCACCTCCACGGCCTCCGCCATCACCTCCATCGCGTCGGCACCGCCCTCGGGCTGCGCATCGGCGTCGCCCATTCGGCTCCTCCCCCTCTTCGGCTTCTGAAGCCGGTGCGTGAAGATGCTATTCGTTTCCTTGGTGAGGTCCTCGTTCCGTATCATTTCGTGGGAGAACGCATCGTGCAAGGTCACGACCACCGTGTCGCCGGGCAAAAACTTGCCCCCCACCTGGACGTGGAAGGTCGAGAGCCGCGACATGAAAAACTGCGGGTACTCGGACCGGTCCGGATCGTCGCCGTGCGAGTCGGTGAACCAGATCTTGAGGTCGGCTGTGCCCCAGAGGAGCATCGCCACGTGCTCCTGTTGAGCGAGGTGCAACGCGCCAAGCATCGTGGCAAGGTCGGGCACTGCCGACCAGCCGCCCGGCGGGAGGCGACTCAGCGCATTCACCGGGGTGGCGACAACCGCAAACGGCTCTTGCGCGGGCGCTGTCGAAGCCGCCTCGGCCTCGTTGCCGACCAATGCCACCGTTGTTGCGTGCTCGGTTGCGCTTGCCATCGTTTGGCTCTGTGTGCGCAAGTGCGGGAAAATGTCAGTTTGCGCGCACGCACGAGCACCGCTACTAGGCCAGCCATCACAAGTTGCGCACCTTGGTTAGAAAAGTGGTGCTCGTGCGAACGAGCTTGTGACTTGTGCGAAAGGCTTGGTGCGCACAGCCCGATGGCGTCACCAATGGTCGCGCCGATGCGTGCGCTGCTGACGGAGCTGCAGTCCGCCATCGACGATGCCGCGAGTGCAACCGAAGACGCCTCTGACGGCCTGCGCGGTCAGGACCACCTCGCGCTGTGCAACCTCACGCGGCGCATTCACGAGGAGTTTGGTCTGCTTGAGCAGGCCCTGCCGGTCCTGCACAACGACGACAACGACAACGACGATGGTGGTGGCGACGGCACGGTCCCAGCGGCGCGCCTTGCGTTGCACAAGGCGCTCAGCGACGCGCGCATTGCGCAGCTCCAGGCACGCATTGAGGGGCTGGAGGTCAGGTGCACCAAGCTGCGCCAGGACAAGCGCATGTACTTCAACTACTACGCCTTCTACCTGCATAAGACGAAGCTGCTCAAGGCCCGGTGCGGCATGTCGACCAAGCCCAACGACGAGGCGAACCGTGCGCTGGATGCGGAGACGAGCGCCAAGTACCAGCACCTGTACGATCAGTACGACGCGGACCAGGCGCGGCACGCGTTGTTCCGGCAGGCGCGCGACCGTCAGCAGCAGGAGACCGAGGCACAAGAGCTGGAAGCGATCCGCGCGCGTTGGGGGGTCGTACCTGCCAACCGGCCAGTAAACGCTCCCTCCAGCCCCTAACCCCTGGCCTCTTACAAAAAAAGTGGTGCTCGTGTGAATGACTCAAAACCACTCACAGACCCAAAGCGGACACGTGGGATCGTACTTGTCTACTTCTAAACTCCTCCAAAACCAGTTTTCATTCCGCAGCAGCTCGACCGTGCGCTCGAGCTCGTCCACCTGCTGCTCGAGGTAGGTGATGTACTTGCGCTTGCGCTCGCGGCTGATGGCTGCCGACTCGCGGTTGCGCTGCATGCGCG
>Ga0315330_10003132_pt1 | contig 11334 bp, 8 predicted proteins | sample M140m34915metaG_FD_203453 | JGI IMG/M metagenome (GOLD analysis project Ga0315330, IMG submission 203453) | Ammonia-oxidizing marine archaeal communities from Monterey Bay, California, United States - M1 40m 34915 | ecosystem: Environmental > Aquatic > Marine > Intertidal zone | place: USA... | reverse complement strand
TCCCCATTCGGAAAGGATATTGGCTGTTTTCGGGCCAATTCCCGGAACCTCCCTTACTGATCTTGAATCAAAAAAATCTGTCACTTCATCGGGCAGTACTCTGTGAATTCCATTTGGTTTGTTTACCTCCGAGGACATTTTTGCGATAATCCGAGTCGGTCCGATTCCAAATGATGCAGTAAGACCGACGGTCTCATGAATCGATCGTTGCAAACGTCGTGCAAGAGCCATTGCCTCGTCCCAATCGCCATCTACAGTTTCGGTCACATCCAAGTATGCTTCATCAATACTAGCTTGTTCAAACTTATCCGAATCCTTTCGTAGAACTCTCATCACTCGACGTGAGGCCATTGAGTAGAGAGAACGAGTCCCACGAATGAAGCGCGCTGGACCAAATGGATGACCTGGGCATCGCCTCCATGCTTCCGAAATTGGCATTGCAGAACGGACGCCATATTTTCGAGCAGCATAATTGCATGTCGATACAATTCCTCTGCCTCTACCCTGCATCGGATCGGAGCCAATAATCAGGGGTTCATCATCAGGAAATCCGTGATGTAGGATTTCCACCGATGCAAAAAAGGCATCAAGATCGCAATGAATGAGAATTCGCTCCTTGCGCACATGAAGATACACTTGGCGACAGTGTTTGAAATTCATCCTTCACTTTTGCATTACCCCCTGCAAAAACACTGAGGTTTGAATTCAATGATTGACAATACTTGGTGAGATGATGCTTCCTGCAAGAAATATGAATACGGCATTGAACATTCCTTCAGCGGGAATCACCCTACTCGAAGGACCTGGCTTTTATGGAAAGGAAATTCGTTTTGTCGTTCAACACTGGACTGCAGTTCTGCTTTCACAAGATCATGCCGTTCACTGGATCGATGGAGGGCACAGGTTTGATCCAAGTGGTTTTTTTCCAGTTATGCGTTCACTGAATTGCAACCTTGAGGAGAGCTTACGTCGATTGTATATTGGCCGAGGATTCACACTGCATCAACTTCATGCACTCATTCGGAGAGTGCGCCATGAAGTGACATTAACCAAAGCATCCATGGTCGTCATCGATGGGATGTTAGCGATGTTCCTCGATGACCAAATCAAGAGATTTGAAGCACGTTCAATTTTACGACATTGCATGGATGCATTGGAAGAACTCTCACACATCTGTCCAGTTGTAGTACTCGATGGAGATATTGTTTCGCCTTTGCATCAACAACTCAAACACACCATGAAGCCATACATTGCCCAACGATTGAGAGGTGTATGGGTGGATAAAAAGAGGAGGCAACTACGCTTTCTTGACGAAAGGAGTAGCCTCTTCATCGAATTGCATACTTCGGTTGCAAAGGATCAACATCAACGTTCATTAGAATTCACATCCACTGATCCAAACGTGTGATGTTGGTTTCAAGCAAGTCTTCCTCACTCCAACCAAAGGGTGCGAGGATTGCCCATATCGCACGGATTGCTAACTGACGATAATGGCCCACGTCAATGTGACGAATCGGATGTTTCAGTGTTTCACATTCATGAGCGAGAAGGATACGTTCGAGCGGATTATTCGTATTCTTTGAGCAAATCACAAAGCGAACTTTCGATGCCAATTCAGGAGTGAATCCAAGCCGTTCCGAACGTTGAAAGGCTAAGGCTGCAACTGTTTGCGAGGAGTGTTGCGTTGGCTTGCGTGAGATGCGTTGTGTGATGATGAGGTCTTTTGGCAACAATTGATGCTGCTCCAATTGTTGTATTGCATCGATGAGTAGAGATTGAATCTCACACTGAACCCGATAACTTGGAATTCCATCGACCAAATCATCAGACTTTGAAAGTAAATCCAAGGCTTGTTCTTGTAACCGAACAATCCAACGACAGGTTGAATGTTGACGCAACTCAAGACCACGCACTTTGATCCCATTCGCCCCATATGCCCAATATTTTGTCAACGAGCCTCCACTGTGCATTCTGCTTGGAACAAACGCAATACAGCGATATGTAGCTTCATACTCAAGAGGAATCCCTGTTGTCGCGTGAATATGTTGGGCCAACTCAAGCGCTGAATTGTGTTGATCTTGCAAAGACCTTCCAGCAACATCTCGAATCCATATTGAATCAACGATTGCATGCAAAACCTCCCATCCACGTTCTTGAGCAGAATCGATTGTCTGCAAAAGGAGTTCGCGGGCCCATGCACAAATTGCTTCATGTGCTTCGATTCGACCGAAACGTGCGTTGCGATAACCCGTGTAACCAAAACAGGTCACAAGAAGCCACTTGAGAGCATTTTGTTGACGGTCGAAAGAATCCCCTTTGACCATAATTTGTTGCTTTAGTTGTCGTCGACGTTCGATGAGAGGCGCAACTACACGGCCAAGAAAACCATGTACGCGCCCACATGTGTGTGTTGATAACTCAGGAACTTGAAACGCTGTTGTACTCTGTTGTGGAAACACAAGACTTGCAGATTTCCATTGTTGCAGGTGAAATCTTTTTTTCGCTTCATCCGGATGAAGCGGTAACGGCTTGTTGTTGGCAATCGGTTGGCAACAACTGCAATTCAGTGTTTCAGGTGAAATGTTGCGCGTAGCAATAATGCTTGGAAAGAGACTAGCAAAATCGAGTTCAATCACATTTGAGTAAACACCTGGCTTACTGTCGAGGTAAAGCCCACCACGATCGGATTGAAGCAAGTCCCAAGCAGATTTTGTGTCTTCAGGACGAGTCTTTTTCCACGGGACAAGAATACCGTCTTCCATAGCAACTCGATATTGTATTGCACTAATGACCGAACCAGGTGATTTTCGAGAAGCATCACTGATTCGAGTGGCTGAAACACTTGCGAGTTCATACAGTCCATCCAAGCCACCTTCGCGAAACATGAAGCTCGCTGATAGATCAATGTGAATACGCCCCTCAAGAGGGAACTGTGGATCGCTACGAAGCACTTGACCATAAGATGAAACAATTCGAGTACGACCAAGTTGACGCAATTCTGATCGATTTCTACCAAGATGCAATGTCTGCCCTTTTGTTTCAAGATATGTCAAAAGAGCAGGGAAACACGTTGTATTGCCTCGGATGGAGAGGACAATGTCTGGGTCAAATCGATGGAACCATTCCTCTATGGAAACTACATCGTTCGGTTGTTCTAGAAGAATACTCGTGGATGGCGCTATGACATCACCCGAGGTACTGCAAGGTGTAAGAATGACTTCACACGGCTGTTCTGATAAATGATCAAGAACAACTTCAAACCTACAACAGCGCCATTCCCTCCGTTCGACATCATGCTCCCAAAGCGATAATTGATTCTTATCAAAACGTACAGGAGAACCAATTGTCAAACGCTTTGAGGTAAGGAATTGTTGTTCAGGCAACAGATCCACCGAATAAAGCGTGAATCGCACATGTTCACCTCGGGCATCGATGTGCTCCGCTAACGAACGGATTGTTTTACATGAATGGAGCGTGAGAGCAAGCATGCGCCTCTCATCTTGCGAACCCAATTCTGTTCGCTTTGTTTCAAATGTATAGGACTGGATGCCAAATCTCAGACACAACTCAGGTTGCCATAACCAATCGATCAAGTTCTTCAGATCAAGAGCAGCCCCTGCCACATGAACAACTGGATTCCATGGTTCACGAACGGAAACGACAGAGCCCTGTTCAGTAACAATCCAGACAAGAATATCCTGCTGTTTTGAACAAAGATGTACATCCAAAATCCAGCCAATGATTTCATCGACCATCGTCTCCACCCAGTGAAAGTAGTTGCTCCTGAAGAAGCAAAACTTGCTGTTCAAGTATTTGTATACGCTCCTGAGCACCAAGAAGCATCGACAAAAGCATGGGTTTCCAGGCTTCTTGTGCAGGCAACATACCACCTGCAGCACGACGCGTTCGAACATCGTGAAGCATCGCATCAAAACGATTTCGATCTGCAGATGAAAGTGCTCGCCTGTACGGTACAAGAGCCTCGATTTCTTGTTCCACTCGGCCCCGCCATGTCGGTACTGTTCTGCCCATGTACGTTCATCAGCAAACCATAAGCAAGACTTCTGAGAACCCCTTCCGAAAAGTGAAAATGGTCAGCCAAGGTTGCTTCTATTCACCGTCGTTTCAGCGATTCCACCGTCAAGAACTGTGAGGACTGCATCAACAATGTCCAATCCAACACGACGTTGAGCTTCGATTGTTGCTGCACCGATGTGAGGCGTTCCATGGAAATGCTGATGTTGAAGAAGAGGTGATGAGGCGTCGACGGGTTCATGCTCGAAAACATCGAGAGCGAGTGAGGATAGTTGGCCTGAATCCAAGGCTGTTAACGCTGCATCCTCATCAACAATTCCCCCTCGTGCACAGTTCACAATGTGATTGCCACACTTGAGGTTGTAAGGGTCTACACCAGGCATCATAGCAATGCGTTTGGTGTTGATGAGATGATGCGTTTCATCCGTTAAATTGCAATGTACTGAGATGTGTGTACACGTTTTGAAGAGGTTGTCTACATTCTTGTGCATAGTCACACCTGCCTTTTTTGCAACGGACAGTGGAAGATATGGATCGTAAGAATGAACATCCATTCCAAACGCTTGAGCAACTTTAGCCACACCTTGTGCAATACGACCAAAACCAATTAATCCCAATCTTTTTCCATACAATTCTGTCCCCTTAAGTTCCTTCTTTGCCCATTCTCCTGACCTCAAGGAACGGTCGGCACGTGGAATGAAACGAAGTGAGCCAAGTAAATGTGCAATGGTCAATTCAACCACACTCTGTGTGCTGGCTCGAGGAGCATTGACAACAGGGATTCCACACCGATAAGCGGCCTCAATATCGATGTTATCGACACCAACACCTGCACGAGCAACAACCTTGAGACGTGGTAGACTTGTATCGAGCATTTCCGACGTAATTTTCGTAGCACTACGGACGATGACAGCATCGAATTTCCCAAGAGCGCCAGAAACAAGATCATCATGTTTGATGAATTGTTCAACAACTTCACAACCTGCATTCTCAAGTTTTTTTACCGCCTCTCGAGCCATACCGTCCGTAACAGCAACTCTTCGCATGAGTTGAGGTAAACAATCAGGTGTTAGAACATTGGGTTTCCACTACGAAATCCACAATGGATTGATAGGAAGGGTAAATGTCGGGTGAACTGGTGAGCCCATGGCTACTGAAGTCGACATTCAGTCCCTTGTCTGGGCACTTGGCATTCTCGCCGTGCCGGTTTTGACAGCAATTCCGCTACGTTTTATTTGGCAATTTTGGATTGGTGGAAGCCATGAAGAATCAGAGTACAAAACAACGGTAAGGCAGATTATTGATTCTGGAAGACAATTGGAAAGTTACCGAAATTCTCTCAACGATGTTGCTCGAAGTCTTCGCATCACTCCATCTAGACAACGATTGATAGAAGCCGATATTCTCAATCCGCTCTCTATTTCTCACTTCTTGATTTTACCAGCACTTATCATCTTCCCATTGGCCTTTATTGTTGCGTTACCGGTCATGATTGTTGGACTTCCTGTAATTCTTTTAGTCGAGTTCCTGTTGATACGTCAACGCATTCTTATCAAGATTATGAGTTTCATCGAGCGTACGATGCACTGGCAGATTATTCACATTCCACAAGCACATCGAGGAAGTCCTGCTAAGGAACGTAATTACACCGAATTTTCGCAACACATTGAACATTTTCACAAAGTGCCCCGTGGAGTTTTCTTAGGGTTGTTTGCTTACCTTATCGTGCACTGGATTTTCAAATTGGAGAACTTCGGAACAGAAGTCATTCTTTCATCACTTCTCTACATCGCTTTGTTGGCTCTTGTAGGTGTTCTCTCGACAGCGTTTGAAACAGATTTGGTTTTTGTCGATCCTTCGAAAGGGAGATTGATACCTATTGATCAGTGGGTCGAATCACTCCTCAAACCATTGGTTGGCGTTGGTTTGATTTTCCTACTGGGAAGAGATGTTCTTGAAGAAGCACGGGGAGGGAATGCAGCGTTGTTTGCCACAACGTTCCTTGCTATTCTCTACGGTGCAGCGATTGTCGGTATTGCTTACCAATGGGGATACTCATCGTGGAGAGGGAGAAAGGTACAACGTTCATTTGAACAACAAGTCATCGAAACTCTCGACCCCCTATCCTATGATTTAACCCGAAGCAAAGGACGTATCGAATTTATTGTACGGAAGCCAATGGCTGAACGATTGCAGGAAATTGAAGAGATTCATACGGGACAACTGACCTTTGAGGACCTTGACTCAATGCCGAGTAGCACTCCTAAAGAAGCACCACAAAACCCACTTTAATCTTCAAGTAATTCAGCATCAACTGACGATGGAATCAACATTTTTGGCTGTTCAATTCGTGATGATCGAACCATGTATCCAATTCCAAGCGCAGAGAGAAGAACGAATAGGAAGAAGAAACTCGCTGTACCAAAGTAATTGGAGAAGAGATTTCCAAAGGCTGAAAAGAAGCCATCATCCGAATCCTCAGACATCGTCTCCTTCGGCATTATGAGAGCAAACACAGCCTGTTGATCGTAAACAGGACGAGTGAATGTTAGCATACCATCGTAGTCCGAATCGTAAGCATCAGATGGTGCTGCAGGGTCAAGGTCTGAATAGAAATCAGGACGCTGTTCAATCGAGATATCAACGGGCTGGCTCAAATCAAGTGTCAAAGTGACGTCAACAGTGTATGGGATCCTTGATTCAAAGAACTCAGGATCGTTAAGGATTCCTAAGAAAGTGAATGCTTGACCTGTCACATCGAAGTGGGCCCATGAGTTCCAGTGAGAGGATTCGACATCAAGATCACAAACCCACGCATCTGAGACGCGACTACACGACCCTTGAGCATCGTTGCTACCATCTTCACCAAGATCTATCTCCAATTGCAAAGCTCCACCTTGAGCAGTATCCAAATCAAATTCTGTTGGAACAAATCGAGCTTCAAGTTGAGTTGTTCCGTTTGGAATCCAAACATAGTGAGAGTCTTCAGTATAGTAAACAGCACCACTTGCTCCGTTATTGAAATGATTCCAATCTCCTTTCCAACTGTGACTTACACGATCCGTATTGACAGGAATAGAAGACTCAACCATCATGGATTCGTATATTGCCCACGCATCCCAAACGGTGTATTCAGGATGATCGACAAAACCATCACCATCTTGATCTCTCATTAATTGCAATGTTCGTGCCAAGGCCATTGCCGCATCGACATCGGTAAGTCCATGTCCGACTCGCCAATCATGGCATTCACCTGTTGCTGAGCGATAACATTCAGCGGGAATATCGTTGCATGAATCTTCATCGTTACCATCCTCGCATGAATTTTCCATCCCCTCGTAACGAGCAGTGAGTTCGAGGATGAGTTCCAGTTCATGAACCCTAGAATAGTTGGCTGTATCCCAATCGTCAAACTGTCCATAAGAAGCAGTTCCGTCCCCTGCAACAAGACTGTCACCTTCATCGTGGTCTTCTCGATGATAATCTGCTACTCCCAGAGATGGTGCGATATCGAGGATGACACCAGCCATACCACCAACGTGTGGTGTAGCCATCGAAGTACCGGATATGGCCATGTAGTACAGGTCACCTTGAGTTCGAGTACTTGCATCAATAGCAGTGCCTCGAGGAGCAGTAGCCCAAATATCACGGCCAGGAGCCCCAACATCAGGCCATGTGTGTTGTTGTGTCATGCATCCTCGTGAGGAAAATGAGGTGACCTGAGTACCGTCGTGAGTTAATGCTGCAACAGAGATTGCTGATGGAGTGTTCGCATAGACGTTGGTACGTAAGTCGCCACTGCATTCGCTTCCTCCACCGGATCCACCTGAGTTCGATGCTGCAAAGATAACAGCAACACCGTTGTCGAAAGTGAGCATGTCTGTGATGGTTGCAATGGCACCATTTGGGTCATAATCCCCATCTGTACCCCACGAATTAGATACAACGCGGATATGGTAAGGGTTTTGCGATGGGATGGAATGTTCATATGTCCATTCAAGTCCTTGCTCTGCTGCAAAAATCGATGCTCCATCACCTGTACCGAGGGCGACCAATTGCCCACCTTTCGCTACCCCAGCACGACGTCCAGATGAAGCGTCTCCGTTCCCTGCGATTGTGCCACCTACGTGCGTACCGTGACCTGATGAAGTATCAGAATTGCGAGTTTCTGTCCAAACGCCATTCCACTTCGCAGAATAGATTACTTTCTCTCCAGTCCATGGCTCGAGATAATCAAAATCTGGGTGACCTGCATCGACACCTGTATCGAGGTCGACAATAGCCGTACCATCGCCATCCCACTCTGTAAATGCATTATCAATGTCGAATTGGACATTACCATTCACATCGATAATCGCTCGGTGCCAAGCATCAGTGGCCCGAACAACGTGTGTCGTCTCATGCATCATTGTTGATGGGTCGGTAGGGTCTCCACCCCATTCGGCAGGTAGATAGAAGAAATCCAACTCTCGGTTAAGTTCGAGATATTCGACTCTATCCCATGTTGAAAGTTTTCGAATGACGTCAGGCGATGCATCAATCAGGCCTCCATCGATCAATTTCGCGCCATCCAAATACGTCGCACCAACATTCTTCATGAAATTGATATCGTCGTTGGTTACTGGCGAATTCAATTGAAAAATAACTTCAAAAGAAGATTCTACACCGTCCGCAGTCTGTAATGCCGATTCAAGAGCCTCATCCATTTTGTCAAGGTTTCCATATGGATTGGTTCCTTGCACCATTGGAGTTGTTAAGGAAAGCAAAAACATCAGTTGAAGGAAAAAAACCAGTTGGATTTTCTTACGTTCTAATTTGCCCATGAATCAACGACTAGAACGTACTTCAAAGGTGTTTGCACTCATTGTGACATCCATGGAATATGCTCAGGAATTTCAGCAAAAATATTTGCTGGAAGTGCAGTTTTAATTTTCGATACAGAACCAAGTTGTTCGGCAGTCTTGTTTTGCCATTCCACAAACTCCTCATACGATCTCATCTTCAGAATCGGGTTGTTGACACGATTCCAACCAAGTGTCTGCAATTCAGTCTCAGGTGGCTCATGCCCACTGCAAACCAATACATCATCGGATAAACCTGTGAGGCTTTGAATCGAATTCCAGTGTTCCTCTAAACGACCACTTGGCAAATCATCTCGACCGACTCCTGCAGACCCGTTGAACAAGAAATCACCGGTGAAGATGTGTCCTGGAATGGAGATGATGACCGAATCCTGCGTGTGTCCTGGGACGTGATGAAACGTGTATTCAACGCCAGCAATCGTCAAGATAGTGGTCTCATCAACATAATCAGTGACACCCAAAGATGCTGTGTCCTTCCACATGTAAAATGGGATTTGGTGTTGTTGGGATAGCGTGAAACATGCGGTGATGTGATCTGCGTGCGTATGTGTTGCCATGCATGCAACTAGTTCGAGGTCTTGATTCTGAAGAACGGTTTCATAATGTGAAATATAGTCCCAAACAGGGTCAATGAGTACTGCTTCACCAGCGTTAGCGACAAGATACGTACATGCCCAGCCCTCGGGCCGGATGTCTTCAACTTGCATATATCGTCGAAGATGAAGTCCTACTTCAATTCATTCCAATAAGACGAGCCTTCATGAGGGGCAAACGTCGAGAGCAACATATGCACCCACCAACCGTTGTTTATCTTGAACACGATGGAAAACTTTTGCTGGTCGACGCTGAAGGCAATGGCCCGAAAGAATGCATCATGGGACGAGATGAAGATCACTCTTCTTTACGATTCCCTACTGTTGATGAAGTTCAATCAATGGGCATTCACTATCAAGAAGAACGACAAACGGATGTCAAGTTTTCTGGAATAACATACAAGATAATTCACGGTAATCCACTGATTGATTGGCCAGAACATTGGACTTGGAAAGACAAAGTTGTATCGGATGGTGCAGTTCACCCAGTCGCCCGTGAAGCTGTGTATCGGTCGATCCATCGGTTGGTATCAAAAGTTATGATTCGAAACGATCAACAACAAATCCTCATGGCAAAGGTTGAACGAGGATTTTTCCGAGGCCATTGGAGTCTCCCTGGTGGATACATGAATCACAGTGAGGAACCTGCTCAAGGATGCATCCGGGAAACTGAAGAAGAATTAGGCATTACAATAGAACTTGATGAGACAAGGCCAGTCATTACCCAACGCTCTTTCTTCAGAGATGGTGTTTCGTTCATGAGTTTCACATATTGTGGTCAATGGAACGGTTCAATCGCTGATCTCAAATTGAAAAAGGGAGAGATTGCAGATGCTGCATGGTTCTCATTGGAAGATGCAATCGATCGTGCTGTATCAGAATTTGATCGAATCGCCCTAGAATCACTTCAGGGTTGAAGAAGGTCTTTTCCTGCCTTGAGAGCCGCTTCAAGTCCACTAGAGTCCGAACCGCCGCCTTGTGCCATAGTTGGTCGACCGCCGCCACCCCCCTTGATATGAGGAATTATGGAGCGTAGGATTTCAACAGCATTGTATCGTTCGGCTGCTACTGAGTTTTCTGTGCACGCGACCATCAATTTGCCCCCACCTTCCCTCGAGCCTAGAATGGCTAGGGTCGGATGATCAGCATCTCTTGTCAACTCTTGTAGCATCGATGTCAATTGCTTGAGGTTACCTTCCACTTCCATAATGACAACACGAACGCCATCGATGGATATGGAGTCATCACCGGCACCAGAAGTCCGGAGGCGTACTATTTCTGCCTCAAGTTGCTCAATTCGCTTGCGTTGCTCTTTCCATTCCAAAAAGAAACGTTCTGCTGTTTTTGGTAAATCTTCAGTTGAAACTGCGAATGTTTTGGAGGTTTCGCGAAGAAGTCCATCTTGTTCTCGAGCAAATTGGAGTGCAGATTCTCCAGCTACGATATGAAGTCGTTCAACACCGTCCTGAACCGCTGTTGAGCGAATTACACGAATGGAACCAATTTGACCAGGTTCGTCATGGTGTGTACCTCCACAGGCTTGTACATCGTGGTCAGAAATTCTCAACACCCGTATTTCATTTCCTTTCGGAGCTCCACCTTGATACAAGTCAAATCCATGCTTTTTGTCTGCTTCATGGCGTGAAAGAATCGTCTTTTCAGTACGAGAGACCTGTCCCAATACTTCATTTGCAAGGATTTCTATAGCGTCGAGATCGTCCCGAGTTAATCTTCGATAATGGGTAATATCAAGGCGAGCGACTTCTGTAGATTTGTTTGCACCTGCTTGGTAAATGTGTGGGCCAAGAATCCGTCGAGCCGCACCACCAACGATGTGGACTGCA
>Ga0315330_10003131_pt1 | contig 11337 bp, 8 predicted proteins | sample M140m34915metaG_FD_203453 | JGI IMG/M metagenome (GOLD analysis project Ga0315330, IMG submission 203453) | Ammonia-oxidizing marine archaeal communities from Monterey Bay, California, United States - M1 40m 34915 | ecosystem: Environmental > Aquatic > Marine > Intertidal zone | place: USA... | reverse complement strand
CGTGACTCGCCATCGCATCCCCAGCGCCTACACAACCATCCTCGTTGGCTGATTCAGCCGTCTGCAGCGAGAAATCACCTTTGCTTTCCTCGTCGTTATGACAACTCAAACAGCGCCGCTCAAGCACTGGCGCAATTTCGCCAACAAAATCCACTTCTGCAAAAAGGTTTGGCATGGGTGTTATCAACAACACCAAAAACCCGCCAACCATGAGTCGCTGTGGCCTGCCAAAGAAGAAGACCATCTCGACTAACAAGCATTGCAATTCTTCCGTGACAACTCGCATCCGACTGGTTCGTCGCAGGGAAGAAGTCAAACGGTGTGAGTCTTTTTGTGACATGTATCTGATCAATTGCACGATGTAACGCTAGCTTGCCAATACCAAACTCTTTACTAACCAACCTCCGCAGTCCCGTGATTAATCACCCAAGTTAGCAACGGACCCGAAACAGTATATTTCAGCAGGACAGTCAGTATTCTACTCAAACACCTCAGCAGCCTGCAAAGTACTATCCCAATAGAAAACGGAAGCAGCACCCTGAACAGCACTGCGAACCTCAGTCGAACGCAAAACCGTGTTACCCAGAATCCAGTTTGCGTTACGCAGACAGGCTCACCAACTCGCAAAATCGCGATTTACCATACTCAGAGCGTCGTGTTTTTAGGTCGCGTGTCGATGCAACTCAAAACATTGACCATCACGATTTCACCGAGCAGCTAAGCAAGATTTCCGCAAGGGCGGAGCACGGGTAGAACAAGAATATTTGCTTGCATGCCGGAGCAATCGAGGCGCATCTCAGCCAAAACTTCTCCAGCAAACGCATGGCATCGAGGAAGCGAAAGCCATAAACCTCGTAAAACATGGCCAAAAACTGAGCTAACGCCCGCACTCAAAGTCTGTTAGCTTCCCATTGCAATCTGCCCGTGCGGATTGTTTGCCGGCCCCGCTGGCCTAACGCAGTTGCACTATGACCCCATGCCCCCAATCTAATGGAGACCCAAGGATGGGACTTCCTTTCTCTGCCACAGCACAGATCGACTCGCTGAAAGATATCTTGAACGAAGTCGGTGAACGACTCGACATGAATGTCACCGTTCAGCTTTGGAACGGCGACATGATTCCGATGGGGAAAAGTACGGATGGCAAGTACACACTTAAACTTTCGGGACCTGGGGTAATCGGAAGTTTGCTGCGTCGCCCTACGTTGGAAACGCTGGTGCGACTCTATGCAACAGGGCACATCGGATTTGAGGGCGGCGACTTGATGGAGTTTTCCGATGCCTTTCAGACCGAAAAAGCGAATCGCAAACGACTGAAAGAAATCAGCAAACTAATGCTGGTAAAAAAGTCGGTTCCGTTCCTGTTCGCACGAACCAAAGCAACAGACGTCAATCACCAATTCGCAGACGACATGGTGGGGCGAGTTGAAGCGAGACGCGACAACACGGACTATGTTCAGTTTCACTACGACGTCAGTAATGATTTTTACAAACTGTTTCTCGGTGATGAGATGGTCTACACCTGTGCCTATTTCAAAGAGTGGGACAATTCACTTGAACAGGCGCAACGTGACAAGATGGATTTGATCTGTCGAAAACTGCGTCTGCAGCCCGGTGACAAGATGCTGGACATTGGATGTGGGTGGGGTGGCTTGATCCGGCACGCAGCGATGAACTACGGGGTGAAATCGCATGGAATCACTCTGTCACAGGAACAACATGATTACACCCAACAGAAGATCGACGAGATGGGTCTTAGCGATCAAGTAAGTGTGGAAATCTGTGACTACGCTGACCACACAGGAAACTATGACAAGATTTCAAGCGTCGGAATGTCTGAACACATTGGCACCGCCAACTACCCTCGCTATTTCAACAAAATCAATACGTTGTTACGCGATCGTGGCTTGGTACTCAATCATGCGATTGCCCGTCGTGCCAAGGCAACCAAACGACAAGCAAAAAAGATACGCCCGGAAAGAAAGTTCCTTCTCAAATACATCTTTCCGGGTTCCGAATTGATTCCGGTCGGCACCACCACCGACACACTGGAAAACACAGGCTTCGAGGTGCATGATGTTGAGTCACTACGCGAACATTATGCTCTAACGCTCAAGTACTGGTCCAAAAATCTGACGGCTAACAAGGAAGAGGCCATTCGCTTGGTGGGACCTGAAAAATATCGCCTTTGGGCAGCCTACATGACAGGTGGCTCTGTCGGATTCACAGCTGGTTCCATTAAGATTTATCAGGTCCTCGCCAGCAAGAGGGCCAGCAAAGGTCTATCTGGAATGCCTCCCACTCGTGCCGACCTTTACCGAGCTGCCTGAATTAGCGCTACCTCAATTTGTGCTAATTCGATTAGTGATGGGTAAATCACAACGGAACAACTCGGCAAATGCTACTAACTATCGAGTTTCTCCCTGACTTCACCCCACCGGAGAAACGCATCAGGACGCCTCATGCCTTTGCGCTGCAATTTGCGGGGGACGATGACCAGGAAACCTCCTTCTCCCTCAGCCGCAAAGTAGTGCCTCAGCCGCAACGTACTGAGACGTAATGTTCTCGGCCTGCCTTGACTTTGCGGCCCTTCTTGAGGCATGCACTGCTGTACAGCAACCAATCTAATCGGGCCGGTCTGTATCGTTTTGGTAACTGAAGGCTGAATCTCGCTCAATTCCGGTTCTAATAGAAGGGGAATATGTGGCGAGCAGATGTCGCGGCCACAAAGCGTGATGCGAGCCATTTTTTAAAAAGTGCAGACAATGACCACAGTAGAAAAACAACGTCTGTTCTTGGTCGAAGATGACCGCGAGCTTGCATCCATGGTCTCTGATTTTCTAACTGCCAATGGATTCGAGGTGATTGTCGAACATGATGGCAAAACAGCACTCAATCGAATTCGATCTGAATCGTTCGATGTGATCGTCTTGGACATTGGACTTCCCGGGATGGACGGAATCAGCATTTGTCGCAACGTTCGATCTGACTACGAAGGACCGATCCTGATGCTGACAGCTCGGGGTGATGAGATTGATGAAGTCGTCGCCTTGGAAGTGGGTGCTGACGATTACATGTCAAAGCCAGTACGTCCCCACGCCTTACTGGCCCGCCTTCGTGTTCACCTGCGTCGTTCCAATCAATCTGGAACCGATTCAGCCACAACCCGAATTACGATCGATGGACTTGTGATTGATACAACCAATCGCTCCGTGTCCATTGACGGAGTGTCCATCGACCTCACGACAGCCGAGTTTGATCTGCTGTGGTTGTTGATCCAAAACGCTGGCAAGGTAATTCCACGCGACGAACTTTACCAGCAACTACACGGTGTACGATATGACGGCCTGGACCGCTCGATTGATCTCCGCGTGTCGCGTCTCCGCAAAAAAATCGGAGATGATCCCGTCCAACCGCAACGCATCAAGTCTGTTCGCAGTGTCGGCTATTTACTGGCTACCCAATCATGACGCGACTCTTCTTTCGTTTCTATGTCGGTGTCGTCGTCATTCTCATCGTTGCGTGGCTGGTACAGGCCTACGTCGCGGACTTATCTTCGACGCAAAATGTCAACGTAGTCGAAAACGCTCTCGGGGGAGGAAGCCGACTGGCACGTGACCGAGTAGAAGATTTTTGGCATGAAGACCTCGCCGTTTCAACTTCAAACTATCGCCAGGTTGCGAGTAATTTCGATTACCCGATGTTCCTGCAATCCTATGATGAGGCGACATGGCTAGAGGATCCATATCGGCAACGCTTAATGAACGGCGAGGTGGTACTGCTGGGGCAATACCTCGGGATCGCTCTATTCCCACAACCCAAACCAGAAAAATCAATTGCGGATGAACTGAGTTTAGGTGATCAACTGGAGTCTGGCGGGGCTGGTGATTCAGAATCCCCAACTGCATCAGCGTCCCAAAGGGATGCACCGAGCCAAAGCGATAGAGAGGGCAGAACACTCAAGAGTGCAGACCCGGAATACTTTTTGATGTTTGGTCCTCTGCCGCAGTTCGTGGGGCCAAGTCGCTCCCAGGTCACACTCGGTTATGGGATCATCTTTTTGCTGGCTGCTCTTGCGATTGCGATCCTGCTGCGTCCCGTTGCAAAGCAATTCCGAGCAGTAGAACGCACAGCAACCTCCATTGCCGCTGGTGATCTCAATGCCCGCATACCGACCAAATCACGTTCACAAGATTTAGCTTTGGTGACAGCGTTCAATGCAATGGCAGATCGCACCGAGTCCTTGGTGCGGTCACAGCGTGAACTACTGCAAGCTGTCTCACATGAACTACGCACTCCTCTTGCTAGAATTCGTTTTGCAACTGACCTGATCGAGGTAGCAAAGGACGATGACGAACGGCGTACTCGTCTGAATTCCATTGATGATGCTACCGAAAAACTCGATTCGCTCGTCGGCGAGTTACTCACTTACGCCAGAATCGATTCCAATAGTTCCAAAATGACCCGGGAACCCGTTAATGTCTGGAATCTGATCGAAGAAGCGGTCGATTTCCACGCTCCATTATATCCCAATATCAAGTACAGCCTGGCCGCTGAGCCAGAACCGTTGATCATACGGGCTCATTCAGACAGCCTGGCAAGAGCGATCGACAATCTGGTCAGCAATGCCGGACAATACGCTAAATCACGTGTCATGCTATCTGCACAGATCATTGAGCAATCGGTGGTGATTAAGATCGAGGATGACGGCAATGGAATTCCAGAAGACCAATGGGAAACCGTCTTCGAGCCATTTACGAGACTTAACGAAGGTGACAATCAAGGTAACAACGAAGATGACAATGGAGGTGTAGGATTAGGCTTGGCGCTAGTTCAACGCATCACCATCCAGCACGACGGTCAGGTTACCATCAAGAAGAGCGAGTTGGGTGGAGCCTGCCTGACGATTCAGTTACCTCACCACTCAGGGTCGACAGAATAGGGTCGACAGAAGACTGCCAAATTAGACAAACTACGCGAAACTCGGCGTCTCATATCGAATTACCGCTCCCAGCAACGCGACATCAGTTCCAACCAAGCTCGAGACACTGCTCTCGAGACACTGCTCTCGAGACAGAGAGAAATGAATATCAAGTACGAAGATCATGCTATGCATACAAGACTCACACTACCGCAACGCCTCACGCTAGCACTACTTGCTGTTGCGTGCCTGACCCTTCATTCTCGGACGGCACTGGGCACTGAGCCAAGCACTGAACCGAAGTCTGAATCCCACATCGGAAAAAAGATTTCTCCGTTCACACTGGACAACTGCTACGGGCGTGCTGTTTCCCTCAACAAATTTGCTGACAAGAAAGCTATTGTCGTGGCTTTTCTTGGAACCGAATGCCCACTAGCCAAACTTTATGGACCTCGGCTCGAAAAGCTTCAGCGAACTTTTGGTACCGATGAAGTTGCAGTCATCGGCATCAATTCCAACAAACAAGACAGTTTGACCGAAGTCTTAACGTACAGTCACCGTCATGACATCACATTTCAGATGCTGAAAGACCTCGGCAACAAAGTCGCTGATGCCTTTGCTGCTAAGCGCACTCCCGAAGTATTTCTACTCGACTCTACTTTCTCCGTACGGTACCACGGCCGAATCGATGACCAGTACTATGTGGGCGGCTCGCGGGCACGCCCCGAAATTTCGGAATTATCAGACGCGATCAAGCAGTTGCTGGCGGGAGACGACATCACTGTTACTGAAACTCCCGTTGAGGGCTGTCACATTGGCCGCATTAAGAGCGTCCCCCCTAGCGGTTCAATCACGTTCACAAAACATATTGCACCAATTTTCAACAACCACTGCATGCGTTGCCACCGCGAAGGTGAAATCGCACCTTTCAATCTGACCCGATATGAAGAGGTGGTCGGCTGGGAAGACACGATCATGGAAGTCATCGAAGAAGATCGAATGCCACCTTGGTTCGCCAATCCAAAACATGGCGATTTTGCAAACGACCCAAGATTGAGTGCGGAGCAAAAGAACCTCATCTTCACATGGATCGAAAACGGCATGCCCCAAGGTGATTTGGCTGACCTGCCAACACCGCCCACGTTCACAGAGGGCTGGCAGATACCAGAACCCGATCAGATCATCACAATGCCCGAGGCATTCCCTGTACCAGCTGAGGGAACCGTCGATTACCAACACTTCGTGATTGATCCGGAATGGACCGAGGACAAATACATTGTCGCCACAGAAGCACGTCCCCAAAATCGCAGTGTCGTCCATCACATTTTATTGCATGTAATTCCACCAAATACCCCACGCAGAAACTACCTGACCACACGTGGCCCCATCTTGGCTGGCCACGCGCCGGGTGCAATTCCACTCACCGCTCCTGATGGAGTTGCGATCAAGGTTAAAGCCGGCAGTAAATTACTATTCGAAATGCACTACACACCCAACGGCTATGCCCAAAAGGATCAAAGCTCTGTTGGAATTTGCTTTGCAAAAGAACCATCCAAGATCAAACGAGAACTGAGAGGAGATGCTGCAAGCTTTCCTCACAGGCAACTGATTATCGAGCCTCATGAGGCTGACCAGCAAATGGTTCAAGATTCAGACAAAACAGAGCGGAATGTTGCCCTAGTCAGCATGACTCCTCATATGCATTTGAGAGGAAAATCGTTTCGGTACGATCTGATCGATGCCAAGACTGACAATGTCATTGAAACGCTGCTGGATGTGCCAGCCTACGATTTCAATTGGCAATTGAAGTACGTTCTAAAGAAACCCAAAGTGATTCGACCTGGGCAATTCATTCGATGCACCGCTGTCTTTGACAACTCGGCAAACAATCTGTCAAATCCGGATCCCACCCAACGTGTGCATTGGGGTCCACAGAGTGAAGATGAAATGATGATCGGCTTCATGGAGTACATTCCGCTGTAGGCCAGAAAAAGACAGCATGTAGCCGAATCTGAATCGGTGCAACCGCCGAACCACAGGCCGAATACTCCTGCGTTTTCTTCTCTGCAACGACTGACCCCCTGAATGCTGCATGATCGTTAAACATTCAAAACGTTTCATCAACTTCTTGAAGACAACTGCAATCGGTGGCCTGCTGTTTTTGTTGCCTCTGATTGTTTTGGGTGCATTGGTTGGGCAAATCGCCCCACTTGTCGTGTCAATTGCATCGGCACTTAACAAGTACATCCCCGTAAAAACCCCGACGGGGATCGCTATCCTTATCGGACTGTCGATCGCTCTCATCCTGCTGCTTTGCTTCGCCGCTGGAATGTTTGCACGCTGGTCATTTGGACGGAAAATATCAACAGCGTTCGAGAAAAAGCTCGCGCTCTTCTTCCCACGCTACTCGATCCTCAAAGATCAGATGGCTGATACGATCGGGGGCAATGAAACACGGCCTCAAATGAAGCCCGTCCTTGTTGTGTTCGACGAGTGCCAACGCATCGCCTTTGAAACGGAACGCGATGAAAAACAGGGCTTAGCCACGATCTTTTTACCTGGCTCACCTGATCCATGGTCAGGCAAAGTGGTGATGATGAAACTTGATCGCGTCACCCGTTTGAATGCAGATTTTGGACATGCCGCTGCTACTTGCGAACAAGTGGGCCGTGGGTCGATAGCGATGTCTGGCCAACTGCCCAAGTCGTCTCAGAGCGCCACTAACCCAGAGCCCAGCAGTAACCCAGAGCCCAGCAGTAACCCAGAGCCCAGCAGTAACTCAGAGCTCAGCAGTAACTCAGAGTCAGCCCAAAACTGACAAAGGCATTGTCGAAAACTCGGCAACGGCCGAGACGACGGATGACAAAGCATCACCAAACACCTGACAGATCTTACTGAACACGTCGTATTGATTTCTGGAATGGTAAACGGCCGCCCTTGAAGCCTTCAGTGTCTGCGTTCTTGTATTGCACGGGACGAGTATCTCGGGGATCTGCCGGGCTCACGAAATGCTTGCATTTCCATTTATGCACTTCAGTGAAGTATGGCAAGGTTCGTGTTTTGGAAATCCGCCAAACTCTCTACACTGTGCTTTCTGCTCAGTTTAAGAACTACTCGCACCGGGAAGGATTCCAGGAAGATGTTTCGTTACTCGTTTCCAACGCTTCTGATCGCCATTTTCTTGACTTCAACTACTGCTCCGCGAGCTGCCCACGGCCAACAAATGGAAGCGGCCACGGTACAAACGGCCACGTCTGTGTTGAGTGAGGCGATGACCACGCCGGGGAACAAGATTCCACAGGCGATGCTGTCGGATGCTTACGGCGTTGCGATCATTCCCAACGTGATCAAGGGTGGTTTTGTCGTGGGAGCAAGATTTGGTCGCGGTCTATTATTCATTCGCGATGCCGATGGTATTTGGCACGCTCCGGTCTTCATCACGCTGACCGGTGGTAACATCGGATGGCAGGTAGGGGTCCAGTCGTCCGACATTATTCTTGTATTCAAAACGCTCAGTAGCGTTCAGGGTATTCTGCAAGGGAAACTGACAATCGGCGCTGACGCCGCTGCATCTGCTGGTCCCATTGGGCGTCAAACTGCTGCAGCGACTGACGGTCAACTGAAGGCGGAAATCTATACTTATTCTCGCAGCCGAGGATTGTTTGCCGGCGTTTCCATTGATGGCTCAGTAGTTCGCACAGATCCGCTGGCCACCAGTTCGTACTACCACAGTGCCGGCCCGGGGACTCCCATGGTCATCCCACCGGCTGCGTTGCACTTAACCCAAACCATTGCTCGCTACGCTGGCACGATTCCACAACCGGCTCCCACAGCAGTCGTGCCTGCGGCACCCGTGGGCGGAAATCCAACAGTTCCATTTGGCACGCCTACTGCGGGCAGCTTGCAACCAGCCCCAGCAGTTCCTGCGACTCCGGCAAGCACGGTCACGGTGATCACCCAAAACCCACCGATTATCCGTCAACAAGTTGGATCTGAAGCGGATGTCCTGAGGACACAGCTAACGAAACTTGCACCGGAGTTGTACGAGAAGTTGGATGATAACTGGAAAAACTACCTTGCACTGCCCTCATCTATTTTCTTGACGGGTGGGCACCCTTCAGAATCTGAGATCGCGACGGTTGTGCAACACTTCCAAGCGGTCGCAACCAATCCGGCCTACAAAGAGCTTGCTTCCTATCCAGCATTTCAGTCGGTATATGGTGTCTTGCGTCACTACCAGCAAACCATCACCAGTGCATCATCTCCGTTGAATCTTCCCCCTCCGCCAACTCGTTAATTCATGACAGCAGGCTGCTCTCAGCGACGGGGTGTTGCGTACCTTACCGGTGTCTCGGGTACTCTGTCCAAAGCAATTGCGTAATCAAGATTCCCATGCGTGATCTGCGATCATGGGTAACGTGCGACCATGGGCAGCTGCGACTATGGGCAGCTGCGACTATGGGTAACGTGCGTTTCGGCTAGGAGTTACCATTGAATCCTAATTCGTCTCGCTGCCTCACTAGATTCAATTCATCATGTACACACCTGCAGCCACATCCTTAGCCACCGTGGGTTCGGTCGCCAGCGAACTGTGGCGTCATTTCATTGCGGTTATTCTTTATGTGAGCGCGATAGAAGCCCTCGACATTCGGTATGAATGGAAGGACAGCGCATTTCCGCTTCCTGTAATTGCAATCATGGGCACGGTGATCGGCTTGCTGCTGGCGTTTCGAACCAACTCCTGTTACGGACGATGGTGGGAGGCCCGCATTCTATGGGGTGCGATCGTGAATGATTCCCGCACGTGGACGCGCCAGCTGTTGGAATTCACAGCATCGACTGACTCGGATCGCTCAACGACATTAACACGCCTGTGTCATCGCCAGATTGCTTGGTGCTACTCACTAAGCCGCACCCTGCGAGGTCAAGATGCAACACAAGACATCGGCGAACTACTGACGGAGGAAGAAATTAGCGAGCTTCGTGAAAAGCATATTCCGAACCTATTACTTTTGCGACAAGGCCAAGAACTTCGGGCACTGCGACAACAAGGGCATCTGGAGACATTCGAGTTCATCGAACTTGAAAAAACTCTGCTCCGGCTAACCAATGCTATGGGCGGTTGCGAACGCATTCGCAATACAACTTTTCCCCGATCCTATACCCGAATCATAAACTTACTGATTTACCTATTTGTCATTTGCCTTCCCTTTGGCCTCGTCGAACTGCCATGGTTCGGACTGGTTTCAACATCCATCAGCTTCGCATTTGCATTTTTAATGGTCGATCGGGTCTCTATTTTCCTGCAAGACCCCTTCAGCAATCGCCCTTCGGACACACCCACGCAAAGCCTTTCACGAACTATCGACATCAATATTCGTGAAATGCTTGGTGAAACCAATCTGCCAGAGAAGCGAAAGCCAGTGGACGGCATTTTGATGTAATGAAAATACCTGTCAGAATTGCACTGCAGCCTCAGCATCCACAGTATCCTGAGCCCAATTTTGCCGAAGCACACGGTAATAATTTTCGCAGAGCCTTGTGGTGCTCATCACCGCTCATGGCAGTGCCCAACACTGCCAAACTCATCGTCACTAGCAAGTGTCTGATCAAGATAAATTTTTCCGCGGATTTATAGCCGCTCAAACTGCAGAGGATTTCCTGCCACACAGTTTTCGGCAGAGTCATGAGTGCAATTTGGACAATGTGTGGACCGCAGCGTCAGTGAACAGACCACGCAAACCCGGAATGGTGGCACGGCGGTGCTGAGGCATACACTTTGTGTATCGACCGCCGGATTCATTTGCCGGCGTATTCAAGCGAAACCATTTTCACAAATGGATCTCGCTGGCGACATGTGGCTAGCTCGAAGCAAACCGATGTTGCAAAAAAGAAACGCAGCGGGGGGACACATCATCGCGTCATGTGCACAAATCGGCTTTTCGTCGGGTTCCCCCAGCACGATACTGGAAGCCAATCAGACGGAATTTTAGCAATCGGCAGTCAATTCCAAGGATGCATAACCCACCCCCTCTTGGCTTTTCCTACCAAGCTAGTGCTACAATCAACCTATTGGCGTCGCCAGCTTGATCAGTTTAAACCAGCGTCGATATTCCGACGGTGCAAGACGATCACCATCAAGCTCAAACACTTCATTTGGGAACCTGACCGCCCAAACTGGTCCGAAACGGCGCAGCTGCAAACCCTTCTTCTCCGCTTCTCGATACCGTAGCAAGTCTTGTCACTGAAACACTTGATCCAACCAAAACCATGAAATACATCACTTGTGCCGCGCCGTTGGTATTAATAGGTACTCTCCTCGCTTTTCCAAATTCCGCCGCCGGTCAAAGTTCTCCGCCCCTGGCTGACCAGCCTGCGTTGACGCCCGAACCATCAATCGAAGTTGCGGAAGAGCA
>Ga0315330_10003126_pt1 | contig 11347 bp, 7 predicted proteins | sample M140m34915metaG_FD_203453 | JGI IMG/M metagenome (GOLD analysis project Ga0315330, IMG submission 203453) | Ammonia-oxidizing marine archaeal communities from Monterey Bay, California, United States - M1 40m 34915 | ecosystem: Environmental > Aquatic > Marine > Intertidal zone | place: USA... | reverse complement strand
CCCGGACACCCTCGACGCGCCGCAAGCGCATCTCGATCGGCTCGTGGCTCACGCGCGGCCCGTCGATCCCGAGCCGCCCGAGGACCCCGAGGCCATCCGGCTCGACGCGCTACCGCGCGACGCGCTCCAAGTGTTGTACGAGCACGTGTCCCTTCCGTTTGTGCTCAAGCTCACGTGCCGCGCGCTGCGCGCTGCGCACCCGCAAAAGACGCTGACAAAGCTGAGCCACATCGTCAAGTCGTCGTGGCGCTTCCGGTGGGCGTGCCGCGTGGGCTGTCCCTTTGTGTGGAACACCAAGCTGGCGAGCGGTATGGCCCTGCACGGGGGTCTGCACGCGCTCGCGTGGGCGCGCAACGAGGGCTTGCCGTGGGACGAGGAAACCACCGCCGCTGCGGCACGCGGCGGGCATCTCAACGTGCTGGCGTGGGCCACCGAGGCGGGGTGCTCGATCAATTGTCACCGATGCGCCTGCACCGCGGCCGGGAAGGGGCACCTGCCCATACTGAAGTGGCTGGAGCGCTGGTATCCAAGGTCCGCCTTTCTGACCACGTGGGCGGTCAACAACGCAGCCAAGAGCGGACACCTCGAGACGCTCAAGTGGCTGCGCGAGGACGTGGGCGGCCACCCGCGCTGCCCGTGGGATGCGTGGTGCGTCTCGTACGCGGCGAGCAAGGGCCACCTGGAGCTGATCCAGTGGGCAGTGCAGAACGGCGCGCGCGTGCGGTCGCACGCGATGGCAGGCGCGGCGGAGTTTGGCCACATGCACGTCGTCAAGTGGCTGCGCACAAACGGGCACCGGATGTCTGCGCACGTGTGCGCCTCGGCCGCCGCCGGCGGGCAGCTGGAGGTGCTGCAGTACCTGCGCAGCGGCCCCCTCCCGTGGTGCCCGTGGGACCGGCACACGCGCGAGCGCGCGGCGGAGCGCATGCACGCCGAGGTGCTGCAGTGGGCGATCGACAACGGCTGCCCGGGGGAGTAGACAATTTTAGGTTTACAAATTGTGTCGCGTTCCGCGTTAGTCTGCAACTTTTGGACCCCCGTTGCTGTGCCGCCCGTTCCGTCGTCATGCCTCTACTTAACGAGTTGGATAGCAAAGATTTGAAGGAGGTCACGCAGACGATGGCGCGCTCCATCTACGCCGTCTTCGACGAGTTTGGCAACTCCGACATCGAGGCGAGCGACGCCAAGGGCAAGAAGGACCGGCACGCCGCGCTGCACACGCGGGTGTTCCGCGCGCTCTACGACAGCGGCGTGATCAAGGACGACGAGTTCAACGGGGCCGGGCTGAACGAGGCGCGACGCAGCCTGGTCACGGAGTTCAAGGCCTACCACACCAAGGCACAAACCGTCTCCAAGTTCTACGAGGAATGTGTGAAGCCCGTGCACGAGATGGCGCCGCACTTTGCGATGCCCCCGGAGCCGCTCGTGCGCATGTACTGCGTCGCGCACTACTGGAAGACGCTGTGCAAGGCGGACAGCCCCTTTGCAAACATGAAGGTCGAGAACGGCGCCGGTGTGCAGGACGAGGATTGCAGCGAGGAGGAGGGCGAGGAGGAGGAGAGCGAGGAGGAAGAGGAGGAGGGCGAGGAGGAGGAGGGTGAGGAGAGCGAGAGCGACCAGGAGGAGAGCGAGGAGGAGGAGGAGGAGGAGGCGGAGTCATCGTCGTCGGAGGAGGAGGAAGAGGAGGAGGAGCCCGATCCGGCCGAGGAGACCGCTGAGGAGCACGCCGAGCGTAACAAGTACAAGAACCCGATGCCACCGGACTTTGGACTCAAGGGGTTCGATGCCGAGTACGCCAGGTACGAGGCGAAGCAGACCGAGAAGATCAACAAGGCGTACGAGCGGAACAAGAAGCGCCCGCGTAAGTGACGTTGTGCCTGTGGCCGCTATGAGCCGTCGTGTGTGCAGTGTTGGATATTTATTGTAATGCTAACGCGATGCCACGCGTGTTACTGTCGTCAATTCCGTTTCCCGAGGTGCAACCCGTGAACGCGCGCGCGCGCCCGGACCGATTGAATGCACAACCACCTCCCCCCGCATCACCGGTGATACCGAGTCACCTAATATCAATGGGTACATGTGCAACCCCATCCTCATCATCGTCATCGCCGTCTTCCGCAACCGGCCCCTCCGCACAAGCCCAGCTCAATTCCCACGCGCGCGCGATGAATCGCATCGCCGCGCTCAATAATCGGAATTACGTGCGGTGCCTCGAGCGCCTCGCGCTCGCCAAGCTCGCCCAGCCGCCGCCCACAAGGCTCACGCGAACAAGGTCTTCACCATCTCTTCTGCCTTCTCCGCGCGAGTCGCCTCGCGCCGCTTCTGTGCCAGAAAGCGCTTCGTCACCTTCTCCTGCGTCTCCACCTTCGGAACCACCTGCCGAACCCACATCGGAACCACCGGCGGAGGAAACTTGAAGTGCACGGGCGCGCCGTTGCCCCAACGCAGCCGGTAGGACTGCGTCCACGTGGGCGCGCGCCACGCCTCGTCGTACGCCTCGTACGCCATCAGATCCACACCGTTGTCGACGACGGGCGGCTCGATGGGAACCTCAATCGGCACGTCGATGGGCACGGCCGTCACGCGGAGCGGCGTGGGCTTGACGCGCTGCGCCTCGACGACGCGCACGTACCGCGTCCTGCACGCGCCGGCGTTGCGCTGCGGCACCTTCTCGGAGACCTTTTCCCAGTCGACATTCTCGAGCGGCGTCTTCTTGGGCACGGCCTTCTTGAGTGCCTTCACCTCTCTGTACGTCCAGTGCGGACGATCGTGCTTGGGCTTGCGCTCGTACCCCTTCTTCGGTCTCAGCGAGCTGTTGTACCGGTTTTTGATCTGGTTGTCCGTGCGCCCGGCTAGTTCGAGCGCGATCACGGCCCACTTCTTGCCGTGACGCTGCACAGACTCCCAGATGCACTTGTCCTCCTCCAAGGTCCACGCGTCCTTGTTGATGCCAGGGTTGAGGTGGTTGTGCCACCGCTCGCGGCACTGCTTGCCTATGCGACCCTTCATGTACTTGGAGATCAGCGACCATTTCTTGGCCCCGATGAAAGCCACCGCCTGGCGCAGGAGGTCGTCCTCCTCCGAGGTCCACGGCCCCTTCCGTTCGCCCAGGTCGAGCTCGTCCTGCGGCAGCGCCTCGTCGAAGTCGAGCACCAGCGGCCGCAGCACGCTCACGTCCTCGTCCGCCTCGTCCGGGTGCACCTGCACCTGCACGTTGATGGCCGCAGCATCCGAAATGATCAGCGCGTCCGGGTGAGCCTTGTACGTTGCGGAGAAGCGCCCTGCCTCCCAGGCGGTGGCGAAGCTTCCGAGGTGCAGCCATCCGTTTCCCTGGCGGATTTTCGCGTCGTACGGCAAGCAGTCGAGCGCTTGGTTGCAGGTCACGCCCCAGTACCCCGCGCGATTGTTTCCGACCTCGATCGGCTCTGCGTATATGGTGCCCTCCCTGAAGTATACCATCTTCTTGTTCTTGGGTGCTTCCTGGGCAACGTTCTCGACCTTCCACGTGCGTTTCCGAACACGGGGAGCGCGCTCAGTCGCCAACATGGCGACTCCCCGTGTTGGGTGTAACAACAAATTACAAGTTGCAGAAATCATGCGGACACACACAATGCTCACAATTGTCACTTTCTAGTGCTTACACACGACAGTGCGCGTCCCAGGGCCTTTCCCAGCCTACATGGGCCCCCATTCAAAGTCCATCGCCGCCTTCATCCGCGCATTCAGCGGTGCCGTCTTGGCCGTCGCCTCGTCGGGCACCGGCGTGGCCGCCGCCTCGCCTCCCTCCTCGCTCTGCTCCTCGCTCTGCTCCTCACCCTCCTCCTCCTCCTCGCTCAGCTCCTCCACCTCCTCGTGACGCCTGCGCGCCTGCTTGCTGCTGCCACCGCTCTTGCGGGAGCGCTTCTTCGGGGGCTTGGGGCGCTCGGCCGGCAAGCCGATCGAGACATTGTACATGGCGTTCGCGGTGTTCAGCGCGGTGTGGAACTTGCGGGCCCGCTCGTAGATGTACGGGGGGCCGCCGGTCTTTGTGCCATCCTTGTGCTTCACCACGTCGAACGTCTTCCGGTCCGAGGTGATGTGACCCGACCAGAGCCAGCAAGCGACACGGTGCGAACGGTTGTAGTAGGTCTTGTCCCTGCCAATGTTGTGTGCCTCCGCATGCTTCCCCAAGTACTCCATCATCTGCGCAACGTTGTACGCCTCAAACTCCCCGTTGTTCTCCATGCAGAGCAGCGTCAGGAAGTCGCCCGCCTCGTACTTGCTGTTCCGCTCCAACCAGCTCTCCTTGCCCGGCGCCTCGTAGTGCTCGAGCTTGAACTTGACGATCTGGTGGCGGAACTGCGCAAAGGTCTTGATCTTGTAGTACTGGAAGAAGGGCAGCGCCTGCAGCTTGGTGGGCAGCGGGTCGGTCTCCTTGGAGCTTTCCCACATGTCCACGTCGGGCTTGACCACCTCCTCCTTCCTGGAGCGGCCATTGGTCTCCTTCGAGCCCTTCCGCTTCTTGTTCGACTTCAGCGAGTCCGAGAACTCGCCGCTGTCGCTGTCGTCGCTGTCGCTGTCGTCATCGTAGTCCGAGCCCTTCTCCTCAGCCTTGGCCTTGGAAGGGGACGCGGCCTTGCGAGTGGTACCGGTCCGCGACTGCAGCGTTGCGATGGTGGTATCGCGCTCCTTGAGCTGCCGCTGCAAGCCTTCGACCTCGGTGATCAGGCTCGCGTTCTTGGCGTCCGCCCCCGCCACCTTCTCCAGGTCACGCTTGTACGCGTTGACATTTGCCTCCAGGCTTTCTATCCGCGTACGGTACGTGACGAGCAAATCCTCGCGCGTGACCTTCTCCTTCCTGACGGCGTTCAGCTGTTGCTTGAGGCTCTCGGTCTGCTGCGTCAGCGCATCGCGCTCCGCCTCTACCAAGGCAAGCTTCTTCACGGCCTCGTTGTTCTGAGCGGCGACTTTGGTGGCATCGGCCAGGACGTCCATCGGAACGGTGTTCTGAGAGGCGACAATCGACATAGCGAGCACAAAGGGTGGTGGCTGTTACAAACGGTTGTAGGGTAGTTGTCTGCCCCTATTGTAAGGCGACCCCCCAAAGGCGGGAAACCACAAAAGCGAGCCCCTGGTCCGCGTGTGCACTTTGAGACTTGGACTATCCAGGTTTTGCCCCCCTGCGCGTTCACGCTCCGTGAACGCAGGGAGGCCCCCAAAACTTGGATAGTCCAGGTTTTGCCCCCTGCGCGTTCACGCTCCGTGAACGCAGGGAAGCCCCCAAAACTTGGATAGTCCAGGTTTTGCCCGCGGTGCCACCGGGGACGCTGCGCTCGCCCCCCAAAACTTGGATAGTCCAAGTTTTTCCCCTCTCTGCGCGTTCACGCTCCGTGAACGCAGGGAGGGCTCCAAAACTTGGATAGTCCAAGTTTTTCCCCTCTCTGCGCGTTCACGCTCCATGAACGCAGAGAGGGCCTTAAAACTTGGATTATCCAAGTTTTTGCCCGGGCGCCCCGGGGCGGGACGCGGCCGGCCCCGGGGCGGGAACACATCCTAAAAAGGAAGTGTTGGGTTGCAGCGCTACACTGGTCCAAAACATGGACAATCCAAGTTTTCCCTGCCACCACGGAGAGTTCACGATGGTCCACCCTGGGGGCGGCAAAACTTGGATAATCCAAGTTTTGGTGCCCTCCCTGCGTGCGCTCCTCGTGCACGCCCAGTGAGAAAAACATGGACAATCCAAGTTTTGGGGGTCCGCGTACGAGCCCAAACGAGGGCGGTGTGGGGGGTGTACTCGTGCCCAAAACTTGGATAATCCAAGTTTTTGCCATCCCAGCGTTTTTAAAAAACGCAAACGCTCGCGCCTCCGCATGCGCGTGCAATAACTGCTGTGGGTCCGCCTACAGGTAGAGCGCAGCGCCATGGCCTCGCACCGCCTGCCCTCGCTCGCGACGCTGCGCCTCGGCGCAGCCACGGGCATGCCCGGCAACAACGCCGAAGGCAAGCGGCCGATGAAGGCGCCGCGGGTCGAACCGCCAGCGCCACCGGCCGCACCCCCGGTGGCCCCGCCACCGCCGGCGGAACCGGCGATGCTCCTCCTGACGCACCTGCCGCGCGACGTCATCAGCAAGGTCGTGACGCAGGCCGCGCTGGACGCGCGCAACGCAGAGGTGCCCGCGAGCGCGATCTGCGCGTGGATGCAGCGCTTCTGCACCGCGGCCCGCGTAGAGGGCGTGCCGTGCGACGACTACTGGTACAAGCTGGCGCTCGCGGCGTTTGGGGTGGACCCGGACGCCGTGCCAAGGTCGGGCCAGCTCAAGTGGATGCGCGGCCTAACCAACAAGCGGTCGCTGAGCTGGCGCGAGTTTTTTGGCTCGGTGTGCGACGCATTCTTCGCACATCCGAATCACGTGCCAACCATCAGGAGGAGCTTTCCGGCGCTGCTAACGTACAACCTGACGCAGCGCCAATTGGACGGGGCGCTCACGGCGCTCATGATCTACGGTACAAATATAATCAAAACCAAGAGGAATCTGCCGACCCATGAAGAAGCCTTCGAGGTGCTCAAAGCCGATTGGGCCCGCCTCATGCAAGGCAAACCGTCGTCGCTGCTCACGTACACCTGGTGGCCGTTGATGAGCCTCCTCCTGCTGCGCGGTGCGGAGCCGTACACCATGCAAAAGTACGCCGCTCTGGACCACGAGGTCTACGTGGCCATCATGGCCACGAGGGGCGATGCCCTGAGCACGCACGAGCGCCTGAGCACCGAGGAAGCGCTCCGGCGGATCGCCGACGCGGTGGCGCGCGGAGCCAGCCTCAACGTCGCGTGCGTAACTGTGGAGGACAACCCTACGGTCATGTTCACGCTGCAAGCGGCCCTCGTAGCCAAAAACGGCACGATCATCCGGTGGCTGCTTGACCGCGGCGCCAAGCCGTTCGCTCCACGCCAGTACTACGAGATGGCGCAGCAATACAGGTACATGCGGCAACTGCTAACCAGCACCGTCTACGACTACAACGAGTGGCAGGTCGATTGGGACACGACCCATCAGCTGTTCGAGCAGCTCTTCACGGTGATTGAACACCTCTTTGACGACCCCAACAAGGGCCCGGCCTCCCGGGACTTTCAGCGTGACGGAATGCAGATACTGAACGTCGCCACCGCTCACATGCGTGACAACGGCTGGGCGGACGACTTCCACACGCCCTGGGAGGGCGTGGACCCGTCCGAGATTTTCCAGAGAGATGGGGTGGACGTCGTCGCGGGATTCAAGGTGAAGGTGTACGCTTCGTGGATGACGGCGCAACACGAGAAACTCGCGCTTGCTGATCAGTTGCCGACGATCCCAGGGAACCCATTCAACTAAACACGCGTGTCACTCCCCAACCCTTGAGTCGCTGATCCTAGGGACACCCCAGTTGATCGCCTTTTCGAGTGTTTTGATCTCCACGCCCCCGTGAATGTTAAAGTTGACCACCGCGCCCGTGCGGGGCCGTTTGGTCAGCTGCCGCATGTACGCGTCCAGCTGCGCGAGGTGCGCGTCCGTGATCTTCGCCACCGTCTTGAGCTCGAGGACTGCGTGCCCGTCCACGATCAGGTCCGCGCGCACAAAGCCCACGGACTGGTCGCAGTACTTGATCTCGAAGATCTTCTCAACCTCCACGACAAAGCCCTTGCCGCGCAGATCGACGGCCATCGCGTGCTGGTAGATGCTCTCGGTGAGGCCGGGACCGAGTGCGGCGCTCACGCGCCTTACCGATTCGAGCAGATTCTCGTGCCAGCAGACAAGGTGTTCGGGGTGGTGCCAGTCCGAGTCGCTCTCGTCGTCCGACATCCTTACTATAATAGAGACAACACTCCTAAAGTTGCAAAAATTGTCTACGAGTAAACATCGTCGCTGTCGTAGCCGGGCTCGCCCCGTTGCGGCGGCGCTCTTTCGCGGATCTCCAAGCCGGCCGGGACCACGTTGCGCACGCTGTGAATGAAGCGGTTGTGGTTCTCGTCGATGGTGAAGTGCGGGTCGTTGCGGTTGCTCACGTTGAGCGTGTACTCCTTGATGTGCGCGTTGGCCAAGGCCAGCACCAGCTCCTTGGTCATCGGGTAGCGACCCGGGGGAACCACCTGGACGGAATCCCAGTAGCGAAACTCCGGGACCTCCAACGTGATGCACTCCCCGTTTCGGACGCTCAGCTGCTCAAACTGCGACAGGACGCCGCGATCGCGGTCGCGCTCGCGCTCGCGGCCGTCGTCGCGCTCGCGCGCGCGCGCGCTCTCGCGCTCCCAGGTGCGGTACACGGGGCCATCGGGGAGCGGGTTGTCACGGCCGATGCGAGCCACCCCGGTCGCCTCCTGGTGCGCGCGGCCCGCCTCGAGAACGGCACGCAGACGCGACGACATCCTCCCCTTTTCCTGTCAGGCGTGTGCGCCTCTCGGGTTATTACCGCGATCCGTGGTCGCGCACGTGCCGCCACAGGGCCAGGTCGACCGCGTTCATCCGCTCCATCGCGTTGACGAAGAGGTCGCTCTGATTGGCGCGCAGGCGCGCCTTCTGCGCGCGGGGGCTCACGTTCTTGTTCTCGTTGCACACAAACTTGGCCGTGGCGTAGGGGAAGTGGCGCTCCAGCAGCTCCCCGACCGCGCGGAAGTGGCCGTCGGTCTCGATGGCCAGGAGCATCACGTAGCGACGCAGGCACTCGTACAGCTCGCTGACGGTGGGCGCGCGCCGCTGCGCGTAGTACGTCTCGGTGCGCAGCTCGCCGGGCGGCACAATCTCGCCCTTGCGGAAGTCCGAGCCGTGGCACAGGTACGTCGCCATCTCGTCGCGCGGCAGACACTCGGGCGGCAGCGCGTTCACCGCGGTGTTGCGCGTCACGAAGGCGACCTCGGACAGCCACCGTTCCTGGGGGTTGCGCAGCACCGCGATGTTCTGCACGGGCCGCGCAAAGAGCTCATGGACGCCCGACTCCTGGTGGCCAAAGACAATGCGAATCTCGTCGCGCTCGCCCTGCGTGAGCGCGCGCAGCTTGTCCAGCCCGTTGCGCACGGTGGTGCGCTTGCCCAGCCAGAGGCCGGGCGGGCGCGCGTGGTGGTACGTGTGGAAGCAGCGCAGCTCGTTACGCGCGCACCAGACCTGCAAGCACTGCTCGAGGCTCGAGCCGCCCGTTTTGGGCACGTGCACAAAGTTGAGCACCGACTCCTCATCGCGCTTTGCATACGGCAGCGGCAGCGTGTACGGCAGCTCCACGATCGGGGGCGTCGGGAACGACGCCGGGTTGCTTGCGTTGAGGCCGATGGAGCACATCGAGCTCGAGCGGTGGCGGATCGACCACCTCGAACCCCCGCTTCTGCAACCACCGGCGGTGCCAGCTCGGGCAGTGCGGGTAGGCCTTCCACGCGCGGAACGCGTACGAGACTAGACGGCGCTGCGACGCGGCGGGCTTCGGCTCCGGGAAGCACCGTTCGAGCTGGAGCTTGCGCAGCCGCTCTTCGAGCGACGTGGTGGGCCGCCCCATCCCCGCACAAGGCACACGCTGCGGTGATACGAATAACAGCTAGCGCAAACCACTTCTTTAACGTTACATCCACGTGGGCCACGCCCCGGGGAGTCCAAACACGACCGCGCGCACCTTGTCGCGACGCTCGCGCTGCGCCGCGGTCCCCAGCGTCACCATGTTCGCAATGTGCATCGCGGAGACGACGATCTCGTTGGTCAGGCGATCGGCCTGGTGCGGCCAGTCGATCGCCTTGAGCAGCCGGTTGCGCTCGTACCCAGTGACGCGCGCCTCGAGCACAATGTGCCTGCGCTGAAAGTAGTTGCCCTCCACCGTCATCGATGCGGACAGCCACTGGGTGTCGCTGCGCGGGTTGGTCTCGTGCAGCTGCAGCGTCATCGGCGTTCGGCGCATGGCGTCAACGACCCCCCGTAGGTGCCGCCACTCTCCGTCGAGCGCGGCGAGGGGCAGCTGCTTGATGATCTCGAGCACGCACGCGCGCGTGCCGTTGTCGTACTTGTATAGGTGCTCCGGCACCCGCTCCATTTTCAGCACGCTCTTCAGCACATCGATCGTGTACTCCAGGCGCTTCAGGGCATCGCGGCGCTCCTTCTCGTCTATCTGGAGAATCTTGTAGCGCGCCGTGCGCCAGTCGCCAAAGCGCAGCCCCGGCTGGCGGAAGAGCCAGCGCACGTCAAAGGCGCGCGCGGCCAGGGTCAGGTCGATGATCTGGATCCAGCCACCGAAATTCATGCCCGTGGTCACGCTCTCCACGGACAGGATCAGCTCGTCGTACTGCCTGCGAATCCGGTTGAACGCGGCGCGCCGGTTGATCGTCACCTGGCGCGCGCGCGACAGCCGCTTCGCCTCTTGCACCGCATCCGACCGCGTCTGCTCGCTCGTTTGCAGCCCAAGCGCGTTCGCAAACGTGAGCTGGTTCGGGATGCCTGCGGGTAGCGAGTGCCACATCTCAAAGGGCATGCTGTCCCACTCGACGGTAAAGGGCGCCTCGTAGATGCTCCACGCATGCTCCAAGCACGGCGGAAAGTCGACCCAGTGGTTGCGACGGATGAGCCGCGTCGTGCCCGCATCGGATGAGCGACGCGCCTTCATGCGCTGTTGGTGCATCCGGCGCTTGCTCAGCAGGCCGCACGCATAGCTGTAGGGGGCGCCTTCGCGGCGCGGCAGCTCGATTTTTGCGCGCAATTGCCCATTCTTGTGGAAGCGCGAACCCCGCCCCTCGGGGTCCTTGAGCAGCCGGAACCACACGCACTCCTTCTGGTAGCACTTCTTGCACGCGTAGATCGCGACCGGGCCGGCGCGGATTTGCTGGTGGGGGTGCACGTCGTCGGAGGCGCAGAGCTCGCACCCGCTCTGGATGTGCCCGAGGACCGACCGCGCGTCCTGAAAGAAGGCGCGGTACGCGTTAGTGATGAGGCCGTTCTGGCGCCCCTCGTGGCGGATGCCCACGCTTGTCATCGTCTCCTTGCACGCCGTAACACAGTCGCCGACGCGCTTCTCGGCCTCGGTCAGCGCCCACCGATACTCCCCCTTCCCCTGCCCGTGCACCACACACTTCATCGAGTAACGGTGCGCCTCGGCCAGGGTCAGCGCCTTGGCCGCCTCCTTGAGCCGCTGGCGCGCCGAGTCCAGCGCTGTGGCCACCGCCGTCGCGGTCGCGCGGCACGTCACCGCAAACGCGCGAACAGCCTGCGCGTCCCCCGACGCCATCACCGCCTCCACGATGTGACAGAGGATGTCGGGCGCCAGGTCCATCGTGGTCCTGGTCCGCCCCACGAGGTGCATGCGGTTGAGGCGCAGCTGCGCCCCATCCTCCCGCTGCGCCTTGGTGGTGGTGCGGTCCAGCCGGCACCGC
>Ga0315330_10003124_pt1 | contig 11352 bp, 9 predicted proteins | sample M140m34915metaG_FD_203453 | JGI IMG/M metagenome (GOLD analysis project Ga0315330, IMG submission 203453) | Ammonia-oxidizing marine archaeal communities from Monterey Bay, California, United States - M1 40m 34915 | ecosystem: Environmental > Aquatic > Marine > Intertidal zone | place: USA... | reverse complement strand
CGTAATAATCACTCCGCTTTATGGGATTTCCGTCGCTTATAAGGAAAGTTTTTTCTCGAGACTTGCTCAACATAGCCGCATGAACCGCGACCGCAGCGTCTTCTATACGAATCAAATTTAACCAAGCAGAACTGGACCCACGAATGCGCTCTTTAGATTGAACTGCGGCTCTCCCAACAATTCGCCCCGGACCATAGAGACCAGCGAGCCTAACTACCCGAGTTTCAGAGTAAAAGGATTGCCAGTTTTTTTCAATCTGAAAAAGAGATAAAGCCCTCCTGGTCTTAGTATCTATCGTACTTGTGCGACACACCTCTCTCTCCTCGTCACCATATACCGCAGTGCTCGAAGTAACCACTAAGCCCTCGATATCGACATTGCTCAGTGTTTTAAAAAGCGGTTCTAAAGACCTTTTTTCCGCTTGATCTCCATATGCTGAGGGAGGCAGTAGACAGTATATTTTTACCGGCCGAGTTCCTATTATAACCGCTAGGCGCTGCAAAGATGACTCAGAAAAGACGTCACATTTAATCTGCTTAACCGTCGCGAAGCACTTAAGCTCTGGATTAAATGAGCGTGCCCGATTTAGCGCTACAACATCTGATGGGATCAACAAAGGAATAAGAAAGCCAGACAAATAACCATTGCCTACGATGACAGTAAGTGTCTCTTTACAACTCATGGGCTCAAATCTTTTGCAACAGAGGGTTACCAAAATATATACTTGCACTATAATACATAGTTAACCAATAAAAGGTACTAATTCCACCACTCGTAATATAGCGAGTCGGTCGTCAAAGTATAAAAGTATCTTGGTGTAAGTTTTTCGAAATTACGATTAATGGAGAAAGAATAGTGTCCACATATTTTAATGTCCCCTCCGATGGTTCCAAAGTGACAATCAACAATAGTGTGTTGGACGTCCCTGACAATCCGATCATTCCCTTCATAGAGGGAGATGGAATTGGCGTGGACGTATGGCCAGCTAGTCAGAAAGTTCTGGACGCGGCTGTGCGAAAAGCTTATGGGGATAATAGAAAAATACATTGGATGGAAGTGCTCGCTGGAGAAAAGGCCAATAATGAAACTGGTTCGTGGCTTCCTGATCAAACTCTGGATGCCTGTCGAGAGTTTCTAGTGGCTATAAAAGGACCCTTAACTACTCCTATAGGCGGTGGAATAAGCTCCCTAAATGTAGCCTTAAGACAGATACTGGATCTCTATGTTTGTTGTAGACCAGTGAGGTGGTTTAATGGCGTCCCCTCTCCCGTTAGAAATCCGGAAAACGTAAACATGGTTATTTTCCGGGAGAATACCGAAGACATTTACGCTGGAATAGAGTTTGAGAACGGCAGCGTCGAAAATGAAAAATTCATGGATCTTTTCTCTAAAAGCTTCCCAGATCTTTTCAAAAAGATCCGATTCCCAGAAACTTCTGGCATCGGAATCAAGCCAGTTTCGCAACAAGGAACTGAACGACTTGTCAGAGCCGCGATAAAGTACGCGATAGAAAATAACAGGGAAAGCCTTACCTTTGTGCATAAAGGGAATATTATGAAATATACCGAAGGCGCTTTCCGCAACTGGGGGTATGAGCTAGCCGAAGGGGAATTTAAAAACTCAACCTATACCTGGGATCAATATGATCGCACTGCCGCAGCTAAAGGCGCTGATGCTGCAAATTTGGAACAAGACAAGGCTCTTTCCGAAGGAAAAATACTAGTAAAAGATGCTATTGCGGACATAACCCTGCAACAAGTACTGACTCGCCCTAGCGAATTTGATGTAATAGCAACCATGAACCTAAACGGGGATTATCTCTCGGATGCCCTAGCCGCGCAGGTAGGAGGTATAGGGATCGCTCCGGGAGGTAACATCAATTACGATACCGGACATGCTATATTCGAAGCTACACACGGTACCGCACCGAAATACGCTGGCCAAGATAAGGTTAACCCGGGCTCCTTATTACTCTCTGGAGAAATGATGCTCCGTTACCTTGGATGGACAGAAGCCGCAGATCTCGTTATTAACGCAATGGACAAAACTATTGATCAAAAAATAGTTACCTATGACTTTGCCAGAATGATGGATGGCGCTACTGAAGTAAAATGTAGTCAGTTTGCTGATGCGCTCATTTCTAACTTGTAGAAGCCATGATTCGTCCTGATTTGGTGGACATTTCGTACGCAATTTTTGTAACTTGAACAAGACTGAAGCGAGACTGATCTACGAGCAGTTTACGAAATATAATCAAAACTTCAGACGTATTACGCAAAGAGCTCGGCAACGTTTCGAAACCTTAGATTGGGCTGGTGGTCGGGACGACCTCAAAGAGAGAATAGACCTCTATGAGAAATCGGTCGAACGCACGGTCAACGCTCTTAAAATTTCAAGTGACGTCGCGTCGCTAGACGGACTGCATAGCTTTGACGCCTTAAAGAAGCAATATTGGTCGAGAGTGGAAGGTATCCCAGACGCGGGCTTTGCGAAAACATTTTTTAACTCTGTATACCGCAGTGTGCTACATGAAAACGGATTGGACCCGACACAAGTATCCGATACTTCTGGAATAATTTCCCAGGCTGTCCCCGACAAATATCCCGCCGAACTCTCCTGCTATCTAAACTGGGATGGTATGCGGCATACCGTTAAACAAATGTTCAGGGCTTTCGCGTTCAATTCTCCATATGTTGATATTGAGGATGATGTCTCCTTTATTTGCGAGAAGATTACTGAAGTTATTCCCGAAACTATAAATAACGACGAATTATTCAGACGAATCGACATTATGACCGATGTCTTCTACCAATCAAGCAGAGCTTTTCTCGTGGGGAAAGTATATTCAGAGACTGTATCCTACCCTTTTGTAATAGCCCTAGCCAACTCTGCAGAAGGAGTTCGAACTGAGGCGGTTCTTAATACAGTAGATGAGATAAGCGTGCTTTTTGGTTTTACAAGATCATATTTTATGGTTGACGTGGAGCCCGTGGAAGGTGCGATCCAATTTATTAGCTCGCTCATCCCTCATAAAGCACTCGACGAACTACACACCATTCTAGGGCGAGCGAGACAGGGTAAAACGGAAAGAGCAAGGTCACTTTACAATCATTTAGAAACTGCCTCCGAAAATGATCTCTTTACACGCGCCGAAGGGGAACGTGGCCTAGTGATGCTTGTGTTCACGATGCCTTCGTATGACTTAGTTTTCAAGGTTATGCGAGATAACTTTGGCCATCCAAAAACGATTAACCACGCGGAAGTGAAGAACAAGTACCAATTCGTCTACGAACATGACCGAGCGGGTAGACTCATTGACTCGCAAGAGTTTCGTAATATCGAGTTTCAGCTTAAACACTTTGACACAGATATTTTAGATGAACTTTTAAGCGATTGTTCTAATAGCGTACAAATCAGTGGAGAGAAATTAATCATAGATCATCTTTACTCTGAGCGGCGACTCATTCCTTTGAACTTGTTTGTAAAAGATCAAGATCCAAAATTAGTAGAAAATGCGATATTAGACTATGGACAGGCTATAAAAGATCTAGCTCTCACGAATATTTTCCCAGGAGACCTTTTATTAAAGAACTTTGGGGTATCAAGGCATGGCCGGGTGATTTTTTACGACTATGACGAGCTCAGTCTTCTCACTTCATGCAATTTTAAATCTTTACCTGAGGCCAGAAATAATGAAGATGAATTGCGCGGGAAGCCCTGGTTCCACGTTAATAAAGATGACATATTCCCGCAAGAATTTATCAAATTTTTAGCCCTTAAAAAGAGCCTGAAGGAGATCCTTTTAAATCAGCATGGTGATATTTTCACAACCCAATTCTGGAATCACATTAAATCCCTTCATATGAATGACATAGCCCCAGAAATATCACCCTACTACCGGCTAACATCTAGAAAATAGTCCCCGATAGACCTAAAAAGCACCAATTTTTTCTGTATCGTAGTTACGAATTATTATTATTTAGCTTACAATCGAAAGTACTAACAACATGAGAATGCTACAGAGTGACATTATCTCAACTAAAACGAGGCGATTCTGGGGTAATTACGCGAGTAAACACAACGGATATCATTTTAGCAAAACTAGCTTCTCGCGGAATAGTTCCAGGGGCACGTGTCAACATATTGGCGCACGGTAATCCATGTCTCATCGCTACCAATAACGATGAGTGGGCTCTCAGCGATCACGAAGCGTCGGGGATACACGTGACGCGCGATAGTGGTGCAGTCTCAAAACTTAAGTCTTTATTTAACTGCTGATGAGTCTGCCGCTGAGTGAGTTGGCAGTGGGGCAGTCAGGTGTGGTGTTAGGCTTTGAGTATGAAGATAATATGACAGATAGGCTCATGCAACTTGGAATAATCGAAGGTGTCGAGATTAAAGTTATTCGAGTTGCCCCATCCGGTGATCCTATAGAATTAAATATTGCTGGGTACGGGTTATCTATGAGAAAGGCTGATGCCGAAATAGTACTAATTCAACTTTAACTGACTCATGAATATGAATAAAAATAGTAGCCCCGTCGTTGTAACGATAGGCAACCCAAATACTGGGAAAAGTACCTTATTCAATACATTAACTGGCCTGCGTCAGCAAGTGAGTAATTTTCCGGGAGTGACAGTCGAGCAGGTTTCGGGTACCGCTAAAGTTGGACACACTGAAGTTACTCTTGTGGACGTTCCGGGCACCTACTCCCTCACAGCACAATCTCCAGATGAGATAATTGCTGTCGACGTCTTGGAAGGTAATATTGCCGGCTTACCTCGCCCAGACCTGGCGATCATCGTAGTTGATGCTACCAATCTAAGACGCAATCTATTTTTAGCCACTCAAGTACTCGAGGCGGAAATGCCTGTTGTCGTCGCCTTGAATATGGTGGACCGATTGGAAGCATGCGGCATAACCATCGATGTCCCCAAGCTTGAACACGAGCTCGGAGTTAAGGTGGTTCCCGTTTCCGCAGCCAAAGGAATCGGCATAGATGAACTACGAGTAGAAATAGAAAGCAGCCTGATATCAAAGCATGTACCTAGCTTAAAAGTTAGTCCTAAAATTGAGCTTGCGATGGCAGAACTCGTAAACGAGCTGTCGGCCAGAAATATTTCCATAAATAATATCGAGCTGAGACGAGCCTTCATAGATAAGGACAGCCATGCAGACAAAAGACTAACTGAGCGATATGGCGAATTATTCACATCCGAAACCCTGCGCCTCAGAAACTCAATTGGAAATGGGAGAAGTATTGCCGCAATAGAAGCAAGAGACAGATACAGTTGGATCAACTCGATTTTAAAAAAAATAGAGTCAATCAATACTATCCAAGGATCAAACGTATTTAGATTGACAGACCGAGCATTTAATCACCCGCTTGTCGGAAGTTTGCTATTTATCCTCATAATGGGCGCTGTTTTTCAAGCTGTGTTTGCTTGGTCGGGCCCACTAATTGACGGTATAAGCCATTTTACTGGGTGGCTTTCGGAAAGAGCAGAACATATTATTGGGCCGGGTTTGCTGGGAAGTTTCGTAAGTAACGGGGTAATCGGTGGTGTAGGTAGCGTGATAGTCTTTTTACCTCAAATCCTTATACTGTTTGCTTTTATAATTGTTCTGGAAGATTCCGGCTATATTTCCCGTGCGGCCTTCTTGATGGACAAACTCATGAGAGGGATGGGACTTTCAGGACAATCGTTTATACCCATGCTGTCAAGCTTTGCGTGTGCAGTACCCGGCATTATGGGCGCTCGTATAATAGCCGACAAACATGATAGGTTGGCGACAATATTGGCGGCTCCGTTTATGACATGTGCCGCTCGATTACCAGTTTACTCCCTCTTAATCGGCGCGTTCATTCCTAACCATCATATTTTTGGAGGAGTCATTTATCTCCAAGGCCTTGTTCTACTAGGGCTATATCTATTAGGCATTATTGGGGGCGGTTTAACGGCCTGGTTAATCAGTCGCATCTTCTGGAATAGGGCGAAGTCTGGTTTTCTTCTTGAGATGCCTCCTTACCGACTGCCGAGTTTACGATCTGTAAGCCTTAAATTATGGTCGCGGGCGACGACTTTTCTAAAGCGCGCTGGCACCGTTATTTTCACAATTTCGCTTGTTATCTGGCTTTTGGCGTCGTTCCCCCAGAACACTCAAGATACCGAAAACATTCATGATCATACCCCGCCGTTATCAGATAGTTATCTCGGGAAGATGAGTAGAACAGTAGCTCCTCTCTTTGCCCCTCTTGGGTGGGACTGGAAGGTCACTGCAGCGGTAATAGCTTCATTCCCCGCCCGGGAAGTCGTAATTGCCGCGCTAGGAACTATTTATGCCGTTGACACAGAAGCGGATGAGGAATTAACCACCTTAAGCGAAAAAATCCAAGCAGAAACTCACACCGACGGTCGTCCCGTCTATACTATGCCAATGGTTTTAGGTCTGCTTATATTTTACGCATTGTGCCTACAGTGCATGGCGACTGTCGCTGTCATTAAAAAAGAGACTGGCAGTTGGGGATGGGCCAGCTTTTCATGGGTGTATATGACGGGTCTAGGCTACTTTGGCGCTCTGATAATCTATCAAATTGGTAGTTCTAATTTATTGTAGTTTAGATAATGAAGCATTCTTTTGTAGATATCCTGCACGCGCCGCATTATCATTCCCAGCCAGCATAACTTAGCAGCGGAGATCAATTCATGCCCCAAACTACCGACGACGCGCGAATCGCCGGTCTCAGCCCTCTAATCGCACCAGCGGTTTTAGCCGAAGAGTTGCCTTCGAGTGAGCTCGCAACCAAAACAGTCGCGAGAGCTCGTGGCGAAACCGAAGCTATCTTGAGTGGTGACGATGACCGATTACTAATAGTTGTGGGTCCTTGCTCCATTCACGACACAGACGCTGCATTGGAGTACGCAAGTCGACTAAAGCCTTGTATCAATCGTCTCAACCGCGAACTCGCTATCGTCATGAGAGTTTACTTTGAGAAACCCAGAACTACCATTGGGTGGAAAGGTTTGATCAATGATCCCGCGCTAGATAATACCTTCGATATTAACAAGGGTCTCCGTATGGCGCGAGGTCTCCTTTTAAATCTTGCGGAACTCGACATTCCCGCAGGCAGCGAGTTCCTAGATGTTGTAACGCCACAATATATCGCAGATCTGATCTCGTGGGGTGCGATAGGTGCTCGAACGACGGAATCGCAGATACACCGAGAACTTGCCTCAGGCTCCTCGATGCCTATCGGATTTAAAAACGGAACAGACGGCAGCGTACAGGTTGCCATAGATGCAATAGGAGCAGCCCAGCATCCACATCATTTTCTTGGTGTTACTAAAAGCGGTAACGCCGCTATAGTAGAGACTAAAGGTAACGAGAGTTGTCACCTTATCCTGCGTGGCTCTAATCAGGGACCAAACTATGATAAAGAGTCAGTAAAAATAGCAGCGGACGCTATGCGTGACGCAGGGATAAACAGTCGTATTATGATTGATACTAGTCATGGGAATAGTAGAAAAGATCATCTTAAGCAACCCGTTGTAGTCGCTAACATATGTGAGCAAGTAGAGGCTGGTACTCACGATATTTTTGGTGTAATGCTCGAGAGTCATCTGAACGAGGGCAAACAAAGTCATGACGGCCCCTCTAATTTAGTATATGGTCAAAGTATTACTGATGCCTGTATGTCTTGGGAACAAACAGAACCCTTGCTTGAAGCGCTCGCGGCCGCCGTAAAAGCTAGACGTGCGAGGTAATATTACATATCCTGTTTTCTAAGACTGAGAGATAACTAAAGTAGGGACATCAGTGTCTAAAAAATTGCAGTTCGGCTTATGGTATTCATTTCGAAATCCCAATCAATGGTTTGCAAGTCCGACGGAACTTTATACGAAACATATTGAGCAAATAGTCCGTTGCGAACAAATTGGTTATAACGATGTGTGGCTAACGGAACACCACTTCTGTGAAGACGGTCATGCACCTTCCATTTTGCCTCTCGCAGCTGCCGTAGCGGTAAAAACCAAAGTACTTAAAATCGGGACCGGTGTGCTACTTTTGCCTCTACATAATGCCGTAAGAGTCGCGGAGGACAGTGCCACAATCGATATTCTTTCCGGCGGTCGCTTCGAACTGGGCGTAGGTATTGGGTATCGTCCTGAAGAATTTACGGCGCTCGGCGTAGATATAACCAAGCGAGCAGAATTAATTGACGAAGGACTAGACGTTATTAAGCGACTTTGGTCTGGTGACGCGGTTACTTACGCCGGAAAACATTATCAACTCAACAACATAAAACTATCTCCACTTCCCGTAACGCCACAGGGGCCGCCATTGTGGGTCGGTGGATTTGCGCCGGCTGCACCTAAACGAGCTGCTCGATTGGCCGCCGGATATATCGGAACTGGAGAGATGGTCGAACAATCAAAAATTTACCTCGACGAGTGGGATAGGCTTAATCTAACTGGGAGGCCGCGGCTCGCTGGCGGACATTTCTGGCTCGTCGCGAGTAAAACCCCAGACCAAACATACAAAGAAATTGCTCCGCATGTTCTTTATCAAATTAAAGTTTATAATGAATGGCTCTCTTCGGCTGGGCAAGCACTTTTCCCAGAGATTAGTAACGCGCATCAATTAAAAGAATTAGGGATCTTAAATTGCGTAAGCCCTCAACATGCTTGTGATCTTATAGGCGAATATGCGGAACAAACTGGCATAGAACGTTACTATACGTGGACTGTTCCCCCTGGGTACGCAGTAGGTAAAATTAGCGAATGTTTAGAAATATTCGCCGAGCAGGTGATCCCTCACTTTCGATAATTAGTATTCTAGACAAATTCGCTCCTCGGTTTCCTCTTTTAGACATATATTGCCAATATTCGCTGAAATTGCTACAGTAAATATCGCTTGGTTGCGGTTCACTATAGCCACATGCGTGACGGCTTGGCGCTACCTCACAGCGTTCGTTATTACTGAAAGCTAAAGGTCAAATGCTGCACTCATGTTCCTGAGAGAAACATCGTCAAACTTCCTAGCCATTACTTTAACCGGTTTGTTGCTCTGTACTACCTTAGTGCCTAGCCTTGGGTTCGCGCAGGCAATGTTGCCCGATGTGTTGCAAGCGGGCCAATCCCGCATCGAACATGCGGCTGCAGCGCAAACACAAGTCAATGAGCTTGCAACGACCACAGACGAGCTGCAAAAAAAAATTTTTGAGATAGACAAGGTTGTCCGAGAGTTAAAGACTTATAATGAACTACTGTTAGTACAAATCTTACAACAAGATTCGGATATTGCCGATCTCAAAGAGTCGATAACAAATGTATCAGTGCTCGAGCGCCAATTAGTTCCCCTACTGTTGAGGATGATTGAGATGCTCTCAATGTTTATAAGCGAGGATCTCCCTTTTTTAAATGAAGAACGCTTGGATCGAGTAAAAATGCTTGAGGAAATGATGCGGCGCGCGGACGTCGCAATCGCTGAGAAATACAGGCGCGTAATAGAAGCTTATGAAATCGAAACCGATTACGGGAGAACAATTCAAACTTACGTCGGCGATCTCATTGTTGATGGAAAAACGCGGGAAGTTAATTTCCTCAAACTCGGTAGAATCGCCTTATTTGCTCAGTCAAATAATATGGAGATCTCGCTTTATTGGAATTCCTCAGAGGGAAATTGGTCTAAGATTGATAGGCACGCTCATAAAAACGAGATACGGAAAGGTATCAGAATTGCTTCGAAAAACCTCCCGCCTAGTTTAATTACTGTTCCCATTAAAACAGCGTTCGGTTATGAGAGTGAATAAGTTGAAATTAATTGTTTTCTGCGCTGGCGTGTTTTTCTTATCTGATATATCTGCGACTGAGACCTTTTCACTCGGTACTTTGCTTGAAAGTATTAAATCTGAACATCAATCAGAAAGAATCCGAGATATTCATCGAATTGAAAATTTTGAGATAGAAAAAAAAGATCATGAGGCCGAGCTAAAAAACATCAAATTGATCCTCGCGAAGGAAGAAAAAAAGGCGCAAAGCTTGGAGCAAACGTTTAATAAGAATGATAAAACGATAATTAACTTAGAGTCTGCATTGATCACGAGGATGGGAACCCTTAAAGAGTTGCTTGGAACCATACAACAAACCACCTCAGCCACTCAAGCACAATTCGAAAACTCGATCACCCAAATAGAATTTCCAGATAGAATGAAAATGCTGGAAGATTTGAGGATAAAGGTCGCCTCTACTAAGCAGCTAGTTTCGTTAAACGAACTGGAAAATTTGTGGTTTGAGTTACAACGAGAAATGACAGAATCGTCAAAAATTAAAATGTTTAGTGCTACCGTATTGAACGAACGTGGGATGGAAGAGAAGGCGCTAATAAAGCGAGTGGGTTTATTTAATTTAATCAGCGAAAAAAAATACTTAACCTACAACCCGCTATCTCAGAAAATCAATATATTGGAAAGACAACCCACCGCTAAACATCTCAAATATCTGGAAAAATTTTATGGGTCAACAGATAGTTATGAGCAATTCTCAATCGATCCGACGAGAGGACAAGTATTAGAACTTCTAGACCGCATGCCGTACCTTAGTGATCGCGTCGGTCAGGGCGGACTTATAGGATACATAATAATTCTTTTAGGATTGGTTGGGGTTTTGTTAGGAATCGATCGCTTCGTTTCTCTCAGAAAAATGAAACAGGATGTTGTTTTTCAAATTACAAATCCTCGACCTAATACAAGTAATCCTATGGGACGTATACTAACCACGTACAAAAGCTGTCGTGATGCCGATTTAGAGACTGTTGAACTTAAACTTAGCGAAGCATTGCTGCACGAGATCCCAGTTATAAAAAAACGGTTAGTATTTTTAAAAACGATCGCGGTCGTCGCCCCACTTCTCGGATTGTTAGGTACTGTAACGGGTATGATTATCACGTTTCAATCAATTACGCTATTCGGCACCGGCGACCCAAAACTAATGGCTAGCGGTATCTCTCAGGCTCTAGTAACTACCGCCTTAGGATTAATAACTGCCATTCCAATACTTCTCGCGCATACCATGCTTGGGACTCGCGTATCCGCCATCAGTCACCTTCTAGAAGAGGCCGTTACAAGCCTTATTGCGAGCCATACAATGGCCAAACCCAACCACTTAGGTACTAGTACGGATGAGTCAATTATTAAATCTTGAATGGATCCTACTCCCGATCTTGGCTCTATTTACGCAAGGCGGCGTTGTGATAATGGTTATATCCACAATTATTTTTTTAATGTGGGCTGCAATCTTCGAACGCATTTACTTCTTTAGAAATCAATCTAGTCTCATAAAAGATTCGTAT
>Ga0315330_10003119_pt1 | contig 11354 bp, 10 predicted proteins | sample M140m34915metaG_FD_203453 | JGI IMG/M metagenome (GOLD analysis project Ga0315330, IMG submission 203453) | Ammonia-oxidizing marine archaeal communities from Monterey Bay, California, United States - M1 40m 34915 | ecosystem: Environmental > Aquatic > Marine > Intertidal zone | place: USA... | reverse complement strand
AGTCTTTCTCGGCAGTAAAGATATTCATAAGGTAAATAAGGCTATTAATATAAAACAATTAAGAAAAAAAGAAAATAGTTTTTTTGAAGATTTCCAAACTCTTAATAATAATATCAATAGCTGGATTAATAAAAAAACTACTTTAATAAATAACTTAATAAAACAGAATGGATCAATAAAAGCAAAAGCGTTTCCAGGTAGGGCAGCGATACTAGTTAAATTGCTTAAATTAGATGAAAATATAGTTTCAGGCGTATATGAAAAACCAGGTTCATTAAAAATTGGAAATTACTTACCAGGAACCCGAATACCTATATTTTCAGATGAGGATCTTATTTCAAGTGGCGATATAAATCAGCCTATTCTTAACCTAGCGTGGCATATATCTGGTGAAATAAATCATTATATGAATAGCATTGGCTATAAAGGAAAAATTATTGATATTCTGTCAGAACAAGATTTTACTGATGATTGATTCCACCATAAAATAAAAAATCCATGCAATATTTGAAAATACCTTTTTATGATCTAAAGTCTATCAATAGTCAGTATCTGGATGATTTTTCAACTTCTATGAAGAGAATTGTGAAATCTGGAATCCACATGATTGGTAAAGAAACAGAAAACTTTGAGCATAGTTTTGCAAATTATTGTGGTGCCAAATATTGTGTAGGGGTTGGAAATGGTCTCGATGCTCTTATCCTATCTTTACGAGCCTATATTGAAATTGGATTTATGAAAGAGGGTGATGAGGTAATTGTTCCAGCTAATACTTATATTGCTACAATTCTTGCTATTGCTGAAACTAGGTTAAAGCCTGTGCTAATTGAGCCAGATTTAAAAACCTACAATCTGGATTCAGAAAAAATTGCAAGAGCAATCACCAGTAATACAAAAGCAATTATGGTGGTGCATTTATATGGCCAGCCTGCAGAAATGGACTCTATTAGATACTTAGCAGATAAATATAATTTGAAGGTAATAGAGGATGCAGCACAAGCTCACGGTGCCCAATATAAAAGAGATTTTGCAGGTTCTCTAGGTGATGTTGGGTGCTTTAGTTTTTTTCCAGGTAAAAATTTAGGTGCTTTAGGTGACGCTGGTGCAGTGACTACTAATGACGAAGAGATTTCAACAATAATTCGTTCATTAAGAAATTATGGTGAAGATATTTTTGATAATCTCTCAAGTAGGAAGTATAAAAACTCATTTAAGGGTAGAAATAGCAGGATGGATGAAATGCAAGCTTCATTTTTATCTATCAAGCTTAATGACTTAGAAAGAGATACTCAGAAAAAAAGGCAATGTGCCGAATACTACCTTAATTCAATAACAAATTCAAAGCTTATATTACCATATGTTCTAGAGAGCACTAACCCTGCTTGGCATTTATTTGTAATTAGAACGGAAGACCGAAATAAATTAAAGATATATCTAGAAGGTTTTGGCATACAAACTTTAATTCACTATCCTATTCCGCCACATAAACAAAAAGCTTTCAATGAATGGAATGACTTATCATTTCCAATTACAGAAAAAATTCATAATGAAGTGTTAAGCATACCACTGCACCCTTTATTGTCTGTTAAAGAGAAAAAATTTATTGTAAATGTACTTAATAATTATTAATACTTATTCTAGAATAATTTTAAAACTATATTAAATTAAAATAAGGAGACAAATATGAAGGTTGTTATTCTTGCAGGAGGTTATGGAACTAGGATTAGAGATGTTTCTGAAGATATTCCGAAACCAATGATCCCTATTGGTCCTTATCCAATTCTTTGGCATATTATGAAAACATATTCTAAATTTGGAATTACAGACTTTATAATTTGCCTTGGATATAGAGGTCAGGCGATAAAAGACTTTTTCCTCAATTATGAAGCTTTCACTCGTGATTTCACATTAACTCTTGGCGATCAAAGTAAAATTTTATACCATAACAAACATAATGAGCATAATTGGAATATTACACTTGCTGATACAGGTCTTCGCTCAATGACTGGTTCAAGGATTTCTCGTGTAAGAAAATATCTAGATAATGAAGACTTTATGATTACTTATGGAGATGGAGTATCTGATATTGATATTCAAAAGTTAATATCCTTCCATAATGACCATAACAAGCTACTTACTGTAACTGGTGTTCGCCCTCCAGGGCGTTTTGGTGAAATGAGTTCAGATTCAATTGGTCAAGTTCTTGAATTTAATGAAAAACCCCAGGCACATGCTGGAAGAATTTCAGGGGGTTTTTTTGTCGCAAGTCCAAAAATCTTTGACTATCTTAGTGATGATGAAAGTCTAGTTTTTGAACAGGAGCCTTTGCGAAGAATAGTAAAAGATAAGCAGCTTATGATGTATAAACATGATGGTTTTTGGCAGCCTATGGATACAAGCAGAGAATACCAACTTTTAAATTCTTTATATGAGTCTGGTAAAGCGCCATGGGTATGACAACTGCTAGAGATATTCTATCTTCATACAAAGGAAAAAAAGTTTTTGTTACAGGCCATACTGGGTTTAAAGGTTCTTGGCTGACTTACCTTTTGACAGAATTAGGAGCTGATGTTAAAGGTTTTTCGCTTGAAATGCATACTAATCCTAACCACTTTTCTTTATTGAAATTAAATAATAAAATTAAGCACGAGGTTGGTGATATTTCTGATTTAAATTCCTTACAAATGTCTCTAAATGAACATCAGCCAGAGATAGTTTTCCATCTGGCAGCTCAGGCGTTAGTGAAAAATTCATATGATGACCCAGCCAAAACTTTTAATACAAATATTATGGGCTCAGTGAATATCTTGGAGTCGGTTAAGGATTGCGCTTCTGTTAAGTCATTAGTATTTATAACTTCAGATAAGTGCTATGAAAATGTTGAATGGGTTTGGGGTTATCGTGAAAATGACCAATTAGGTGGTCATGATCCTTATAGTGCTTCAAAAGGAGCTGCTGAGATAGTATTTTCAGCTTATTTAAGATCATTTTATAATTCTAGAAAAAGCTTAGGCGCAGCTTCAGCTCGCGCTGGAAACGTAATTGGCGGAGGTGACTGGGCTGACAATAGAATTATTCCAGATTGTATTAGATCTATAGAAAAAAATTTACCTATTAAGCTTCGAAACCCTAATGCAACAAGACCCTGGCAGCATGTATTAGAGCCGATAAGCGGATATATTAAACTTGGATTAGCTTTATGCAAGCATCCAAAGAAATACTCTGGATCTTGGAATTTTGGTCCCTCGACAAAAGAGGTTCTAACAGTTGAAGAAGTTGCAAGAGAAATCATCTCAAATATAGGTAAAGGATCTATTCAGATTGAGAATGTTGATGGCAATCAGCATGAGGCCAATTTATTGCAATTAAATTGTGACAAAGCAAGGCAAATTTTAGAATGGCATCCAAGGTGGAGCTCAAGAAAAACTATTAGCTCAACAGCAGAGTGGTATAAGGTATTCTTAGAAGGTGGCAATATAGAGTCTTTAACCAAAAAACAGATTTATGATTATTTTCAGGAGTTATTGTGATAGAAGGAGTTGTTCTTACCCCACTTAAGCAAATCTTTGATGAACGAGGAAAAGTTATGCATATGCTCAGGGATGATTCGCCTGTATTTAGCAATTTTGGTGAAATATATTTTTCCTGTACATATCCTGGAGCTATTAAAGCATGGCATATGCATTCTAAGATGACCCTTAACTATGCAGTTATTCACGGATCTATAAAGTGTGTTCTTTATGATAACAGACAAGATAGTAAAACAAAAGGAACTGTTGAAGAATATTTTTTATCTCCAGAGAATTATTTTTTAATTACAGTGCCGCCATTAATTTGGAATGGCTGGAAAGGAATTGGGAGTGAGACTTCAATTGTTGCGAATTGTTCGACAATAGCTCATGATCCAAAAGAAATTAGAAGAAAATCATTTACTGATTCTTCAATCCCCTATGATTGGGATATTCAGCATAAATAATTAACTCTAAAAATGTTTTTAAATATTGTCCTGGTTAACTAAATGAAGGTTCTTATTACTGGTGGAACAGGATATTTGGGTAGCCGCATAGCTGAGTATTTTGCAAATAATACCCGGAATTTCATAACATTGGGTACTCGAAAAAGTATAAATTGCGTCAAATGGCTTCCACAGGCTAGAGTTGTTAAAACCATTTGGAGTTCTTCTTCTGAACTTGAGGAAAATTGTAAAGATATTGACGTAATTATTCATTTAGCTGGAATGAATTCAATTGATTGTTTAAATAATCCTTTATCCGCTCTAAAAGTTAATGGACTGTCAACGGCACAACTTCTCAATACAGCAATAAAGCAAAATGTCAAAAGGTTTATTTATCTTTCGACTGCACATGTTTATGAAAAACCGCTTGCTGGAAAAATAACAGAAAAATCTTTAGCAAACAACCTTCATCCATATGCTTCTAGTCATAAAGCTGGAGAAGATTCAGTATTATTTGCTCATTCTAATGGAAATATAGATGGGATTGTGGTTCGGCTCACTAATGCTTTTGGATCGCCGTTAAATTCTAAAGCGAACTGCTGGACACTGGTTACAAATGATCTTTCTAAACAGTCAATCAAATCTTCCAAAATGATTATCAATTCAAGTGAAATGCAAAGAAGAGACTTTATATCCATTAATAATGTATGCAGAGCAATTGAACATCTTATTAAAATACCATCTAATAATTTAGATAATGGGTTGTTTAATGTCGGTGGTGAGTGGACCCCAACAATTTTAGAAATTGCAAAAATTATAGCTGAACGAAGTAATTTTCTTCTTGATAAAGAAATAAGAATTGAGACTCCAAATTTAATTAATAAATCAAAGCCACTTGACTTGAATTATGATATTTCGAAGCTTAAATCAACCGGATTTAGCTTAATTGATGATCGAAAAAAAGAGTTTGATGATTTGATATATTCTTGTAATAGTTGGTTTGGGGCTTAAAGATTGTCTACTCCACTAGTATCAGTTATTATCCCAACTTTTAATAGGGAAAAAGAACTAGAGCGAGCACTTATTTCATTAATAGGTCAAACCTATGCCAACTGGGAGGGTCTTATAGTAGACAATCATTCTTTAGATAATACTGTCAATTTAATCAACAGCTTTAATGATTCAAGGTTAAAGCTTCATATGATTAATAATTATGGAATTATTGGCATGTCAAGAAACTTAGGAGCTAAATACTCTGATGGTAAATATTTGGCTTTTTTGGATTCAGACGATTGGTGGAAATCGGATAAGTTAGAAAAGTCAGTCAAAATTCTTGAGGAATGCAAGGTCGGACTGATTTATCATGATTTATTTTTAGCAACTAAAAAAAATCAAAAATTTTATTTTAAAAAAACAAGATCACGAAATTTACTTAAACCAGTATTTAATGATTTGATAATTAATGGCAATTCATTGATTACATCAAGTGTTGTTATAAGAAAAGATATTTTAAATAAAGTTTCAGGCTTTTCCTTAGATAAAAGATTAATAACTATAGAGGATTATGATGCCTGGCTGAAAATAGCTAAAATGGATGAGACTTTTTATAAAATAAATGAAGTTCTTGGATACTATTGGGCTGGTGGAAATAATACTAGTAATCCAAAAATGACAATTAAAGTTTTAGATAATTTGAAAGAGAATTATAAAAATCAAATCAATCAATTATCTTTAATAGATAAAACATACTGGATTGAATATAGCAAAGCTCGAGCTTATTATAAAATAAAATTAAGAGAAAAGTCTCTAGATGGATTTAATGCTGCTTTAAATATGAATCCTATTTTTAAAATTAAAGTTAAAATTTTATTTATGATTTTCATGTTAAAAATTCAAATTTTTTTAATGAAAGAGTAACTTTTAAATTTTAATAAATAAATAATTTGAAGATATGATAATAAACAGCGCAATTATTAATAATTCTAATATTCTTAAAGTTTTATATGTATTAATTTTTTATTTATTTATTACGCCATTTTCGATAAAGATAGGAACTCAGGGCGTTAGTGCGAACTATTTATTTGTTTTTTTCCCTATTCTAGCATTCGCATTAAGAAAAAATTTTTCATTTCCCCCTAAATCAATACTGATTTTTATGGGATTGATGTTTGTTATATTTTTATATGGCTCAATATTTGATAATGAAAACCGTGATTTATTATTTCGTCGTTCAGCAAGTTTTGTGGTTTTTATGTCTATTTTTGCATTTATGTTTGTCAAAATTGACTCAGAGATGCTTCAATCTTTTAAGTTAGCCGTTATTATTTGGTCCTTAGGTGAAGCATTAATGACTATATTTACTTTTATAAGTATTGATGGAAATAATCAGGGTTTTTATGCTAAAGGAATATTAGGGAGTCAGCGAATAGGCTTTATCTATATGATGGGTTTATGGACATTAGTATCTTTCAAGACCCAAATAAAGATACTTAAGATTATTAAATTTATTGCACTCTATGTTATTTTAGTTGGAATTTTTATTACTTATTCTAGATCTAGCATAGCCGGATTGGTAATTAGTAGTGGTCTTTATTTCGGATATCAGTTGGTATATCTAGTCAAATCAAATGCATCAATTAAAAAAGCATTACAAAAATATTTTATAAAAATTTGTTACTTTGTTCTTATGCTATTTTTAGTATATATATTTTTTCATGGAGCAGTAAATTTTTATACTAAGACTATTTTTAGATTAGTACTTTCAACTCAATCTGAGATACTTAATGATGAGTCATTGAGTTTATATACAAGTGCTACCCTTAAAACAAATGAAATTCAGCAGATACAAAATGAAATCCAAAAGTTAAAGTCGCCTAACCAAGAAATTCTTCAAAGTGACTTAATCAAACTCTCTGAACTAGAGAAAAAAGCTCAAGAATTAGAGTCTTCTTACCATAAAGATTTAGAAATTGAGTTTAAAAAAAATGAAATTCAGCAGATACAAAATGAAATCCAAAAGTTAAAGTCGTCTAACCAAGAAATTCTTCAAAGTGACTTAATAAAACTTCCTGGGTCTGATAACAGTTCTCAAGAATTAGAGCGAATAAATCAAGAATTAGAGATCAAAATTCAAGAATTAGAGACGAAAAAAAAATCTAGAAAAAACAATGCAGCTTTTTACATTCAATTTTTAGAAAAAGAATTTTTTGAAAATAATTTTCAATTTAATTCTGAGCAGAGAAAAATAATTAATCCTTTAGTCCAAGACATTTCTTCTAATTATTCGAGTTTTGAAAAATATTATGCTGATATTGATAAAAACATAGTAAGTTTTGACAGAGCTTCTTATATCGAAGATAGAATGCAAAGAGCAGTAGCTCAAAAATTACAAGAATTATATAGATCACAAGATTTAGGAGTTGAGAGTGATATAGAAGAGGCAAAACAAGTTTATCTAGCTGAAATAGAAAGAGGTAAAGATGCCAATGAATATAAGTTGCATGAGAAATCTAAATTAGATAAATCTTATGAAGAACTTAAATATATATTGTATGTTTTAATTATTGATAAATTAAATGAACTAAAAAAAGTTATTGAATTCCCTGTTTTAGTTGGCAAAGATTTAGAAGAGCGGAATCAAAAAATTAAAAATATTGATCAAATTGTATCTAGTATCCACAACGTTACAATTACAATGGCAGAAAATATCAATCCAAATGAAAGTGCACTGAAAGTAAGATTGAGAGACCAAGGCTCATCAATTGGCTATAGGGCCTATATGCACAAACTTGTTTTTCAAGAAACTCTTAAGAATCCTTTTCATGGAAGTTCATTTTTAGGAGTCTGGAGCTTATTTGAAAGTAAAGAAGGTTCAACGCACAGCCAATATCTCGATGTATTATTTAGAATTGGTTTTATTGCATTTTTTGTATATTTAGTATTTACTTTCAAAGTCACTCTTTACCTATATCAGAAAGACATCGGCTTATTTTTTGGGTTTCTCGGTTTGTTGGCTATTGGTTTATTTCATGAGACCATTAAACTTAGTCAAGGAGGATTCATTTTTGCTTTTCTATTTGCAATGTGGGCTCAGCGAACAAAGCTTCAGTGATTATGAGGAATTTAATTGAGTTTGCATCTAAGCCTTTAAGAGAGAGAATTAAAGCTTACAAAAATGTTCATAAAGGTGAAAGTTGTTATTTATTTGGGGATGGTGTATCAATTAAATATTTTGACCTCAATCACTTCAAAGATAAAATCTCAATACCATGTGGTTTTTTATTGTTTCATAATGATTTTAATGTTCTTAACGTTCCATACGCTCTCCTAATAGAAACATATTACTTCTATCCATTTACAAGATTAAACAGGAATGCAACCCCCCCTAGAAAAATTTCCTTAAATAAAATTCAGCAACAATATAGGCATGAAATTAGTAAAAATGAAAAAATAGAATTTTTTATTAATCTTTCAAATTATCCTGTTTTATTCAAAAAAAACATTATTTATGTTTATAAAGACATACCAGATGATTCTCTAAAAAATGATTTCATTTCAAATAAATTTAACTGTTATGAAGGTTCGTTAAGAGCCCAAATTTTACTTGCTATTTATATGGGTTTTGATGAAGTTTATCTAGTTGGCCATGATTACACAATAAATCCAATAAAATCACATCATTGGTATGAAAGAGGTGATGGAGTGTTTGTTCCGATTGAAAGTTACAATGAAGATTTTCTTTCATACGCCAAAGATTTTATTAACATTACAACAATAACTGTTGATAATCAGACAAGCAATCTAAACCATATCAAATATCAAGACTTATTTGGTGCAGAAGTTCATTACAAAGAAAATACTGAATTATTAAATCCAAAATATTTGGATATCTTGGCAACTCAACCTTATAATATCTTTTAACCAAAATTAACACTTAGTTTTCCTTATTGTGTCAATTTTAAGTTGAACCAAGTGTATTTTTTCTAACATAATCTAACATAATATTGGAGAAGTTGATGTTTCAAAATGGCTCATTATTAATAACAGGCGGAACTGGCTCATTTGGTAATGCTGTTTTGAGGAGGTTTTTAAAATCAGATTTAAGAGAAATTAGAATATTTAGTAGGGATGAGAAAAAACAAGATGATATGCGAAGAAAATATTCTGATGAGCGTTTAAAATTTTACATTGGCGATGTTCGAGACTACTCTTCAATAGTTAATGCAATACAGGGTGTAGATTACGTATTTCATGCGGCTGCATTAAAACAAGTTCCATCATGCGAATTTTATCCACTAGAAGCTGTTAAAACAAATATTTTGGGAACTGAAAATGTTTTAAATGCAGCAATTGATGCAAATGTAAAAAAAGTAATTTGTTTAAGTACTGATAAAGCCGTTTATCCTGTAAATGCAATGGGTATGTCAAAAGCACTTATGGAAAAAGTTTTTGTGGCAAAAGCTCGAAATTGTTATAGTAACACTATTATATGTGGAACACGCTATGGAAATGTTATGGCCTCTAGAGGTTCAGTGATCCCACTATTTGTAGAGCAGATATTGGATGGAAAATATCTAACTGTTACAGATCCTAACATGACGCGATTTATGATGACTTTAGATGATGCAGTTGATTTAGTTTTATATGCTTTTAAAAATGCAAAGCCTGGTGAAATGTTTGTTCAAAAAGCCCCAGCTGCAAAAGTAAACACTCTAGCTATTGCCCTTTGTGAAATTTTTGAAAAAAATACAAAAGAGATTAAAATAATTGGTTCAAGACATGGCGAAAAACAATATGAGACTTTATTGAGTGCTGAAGAAATGCTAAATTCTGAAGATTTGGGAAATTATTACCGAGTTAGTCCAGATGTAAGGGATTTAAATTATGGAAAATACATAGACAAAGGTGAGTTGACTCTTACTCAATCATCTCAATATAGCTCAAATAATACTGATCAACTTGATACTAAAAGTTTAAAGCAAAAATTATTTAATCTTAAAATTATCCAAGCCGCTTTAAAGGGCGAAAGATTAGATAGTGAAGAATAATGATAAGCGTTTTAATTACTGGTTCTGAAGGTTTTATTGCTAGTAATCTTATATCTCATCTTTCAAAGATTGATGAGATTAAGATTTTTTCTTTTTCAAGAAAAGATAATTTAGAAACTCTTTCAAAGGTATCTTCGAAAATCGATATTGTTTTTCATTTAGCGGGTGTTAATAGAACTAATAGAAAAAAAGATTTTCTTGAAGTAAATCAAAATCTAACAGAATCTTTATGCAACTTTTTAGCATTAACAAACAGAAAAATACCTATAATTTATGCATCTTCATTGCAAGTTACAGAAGATAATGATTATGGAAAATCAAAACTTGCTGCTGAAGAATTAATTAAAATTTATTCTAAAAATACTGGAAGTAGTGTATTTATCTATAGATTTCCGAATCTTTTTGGGAAGTGGTGTAAGCCGAACTATAACTCAGTTGTTGCAACATTCTGTAATAACATAGCTAATAATTTGCCAATTGAAGTCCACGATTATGATCATCAATTACAACTAATGTACATAGATGATGTAATGAGTGAATTTATATCAGTATTGTTAGAACCTGAAACAGAGCATAGCATAAATAATATTCCTGTTTATTCAATTTCAGTAGGTAAGCTTTCTGAAATGATTACTGGATTCCATTCTAATAGAAAATCTTTGATTGTAGATCATGTTGGTTCTGGTTTGATTCGTGCAATGTATGCAACTTATCTATCATACTTAAAGCCTAAAAATTTTTCATACCATATAAAGTCTTCTGATGATAGTAGAGGAAGATTTGCTGAAGTATTAAAAACAAAAGACTCAGGTCAATTTTCTTTTTTTACTGCAATACCAGGAGAGCTAAGAGGTGAGCATTATCACCATACTAAAAACGAAAAATTCTTAGTGATTTTAGGAAGTGCTGTTTTTAAATTTAGAAATATTCAAACTAATGAAGAATACTCAATTTCAACAAATGGTCAGAAACTTCAGATGGTAGAAACAATTCCAGGTTGGGCGCATAATATAGAAAATATTGGAAGTACTGAAATGATCGTTATGCTTTGGGCTAATGAAATTTATGATGAAGAAAAATCAGATACTTATTCTTATTTAATAAATTAAAAAAAATTAATTTAATAAATCATGCTTTACCATTTCTTTTGCTAGATTTTGAATGGAGGTCTTAGCAGCCCATCCAAGATTTTGCTTTGCTTTCATTGAGTTTCCTGTTAGGCTTTCAACCTCCAAGGGGCGAAAAAGCTTAGAATCTACTCTAATTAAAATGTCACCCTTATTTGGAACATGAGTTATTTTATCTTTAAATTTATTTAAGATATTTTCGTTAATTTTTTCAACTATACCAAT
>Ga0315330_10003109_pt1 | contig 11374 bp, 9 predicted proteins | sample M140m34915metaG_FD_203453 | JGI IMG/M metagenome (GOLD analysis project Ga0315330, IMG submission 203453) | Ammonia-oxidizing marine archaeal communities from Monterey Bay, California, United States - M1 40m 34915 | ecosystem: Environmental > Aquatic > Marine > Intertidal zone | place: USA... | reverse complement strand
GGATGATCCTTGGGCCAATGGGGCAGGCTGGCCAAGATTTCGGTACGCATGCCCTCGGCATCGCCTCGGTAAAAATGTAAATGATTCGCGGCTTTGAGCGCGATCAAATCGGTGGGGTGATCGGCTAAAATGCTCGCCAGGGCATCGCTTGCTTGACGACTGTTGTCCCGACGCCAAGCATCGAGCACCGCAACATGGGCTTGCTCTCGAGGATGGACCGCGCTAGCCCTGGCTGCAGCGATGCTTTGATCGAGCGCGGGTAGTAACCTCGGATCACTGGCCATTTTCAATTGATAGCCCCTGAACACATGCCCCATAGCGAACTCTGGATCTTGCTGATGCAGGGTATCAAGGAGGGTTAAGGTATCAGGGCTATATCGCAGGTAGTGATCTATGACGTTATCGAAGTCATCGAGGCTTGATGACACGCCTGCGCTGCAGGACATTGCTGAGTTAATGAGTGCCATGTTGTTGTCCGAAGTGGCGAGTTTGGGTGTCTAAGAATCGCTGCTCTGCATCAGAACTCTTCCGTCCAAGGATCCGATTACGATGGGGAAATCGGCCGAAACGTTCAACAATTAAAGCGTGCTCTTTAAAAGACTGCAAGAACCCTGTCAGCGCTGTTTGCCATGGCAGATCCAGCGAAGTGATAAGGCGCTGTAGTCTATTGCAGCCCTCATGCTGCAGGTGAAGGTCCTCTGCATGATGGAATGGATGTAGCAGAAAGACTTGTTCGATGGGGCTTAAGTCTTCAATATCTGAGGTTGAAAGTAACCGCTGTGTGACAGCTTGAGCGCCTTGATCAAAAGCAAAGGCCCTCTTTGAACCTCGGAACAAGTGTCGGCTGAACTGATCCAACACAATGACGCAGGCAAGAGCATCGCGGGAGTCGAGTTGTTGCTGCCCCATCGCCGCTTCTGTGGCAAGCGGATGGAGGCCGCCGAAACGTCGTTGAATTTCCAGGTCGAGCTGACGTCCGCCGCGATACCATTGTCGCTTCATTCGTCTAACGTTGGTCGGCTGGTGGGAGCAGTGCTTAAACCAAAATTGTAGAACCTGATCAGTGCTCGCTGATGCCATAGCCGACTTCGCCCTCTTGAATACCAAGGTAGGGTCTTAAGTAGTGAACGCACAGATAAAGCGGGATGGTATCCAGCAGCGCCACGGTCAATTTAAACAGATAGTTGCTTGTCATCAGTCCAAACATGGTGCTGAGCGTCATAGCGCCGGCCAGAAATTGGGCGCCAAAAGTCACAGCAACGACCATGAAAGAATCCACGCCTTGACTGACAATTGTGCTGCCATTATTTCTGAGCCATAGGTGTTTACCTTGCGTTAAATTTTTCCAGAAGTGGAACATAAAAACGTCACAGTACTGGGCTGCAAAGTAGGCAAGCATCGAGGCAAGCACGGCGCCGGAGGTTGTTGCATACAGGAGCCCGAATAATTCAACCTGGCCGCTGACTGTACTTCCATCCGGGAGGGCGACGGGTTCAGATAAGCTTAACGTTTGCCACGGTGCTTGTATTTCGGCCGCCGGGAGAGCGTTGCCTAGCCACATAAAGCCCAAAATAAATAAGTTAAGGCAAAGACCAAAGGTCACCAAAAAGTTCGCCCGTTTGCGACCATAAAGCTCCGAGATCAAATCCGTGCACAAGAAGGTGATAGGGTAGGGCAGTACCCCTACAGCCAGAGTCCATGGTCCGAGGTCGATGAATCGAGTGATGCCCAGCAGGTTGAGCATGGTCATGGCGCATAAGAAAATCCCTGCAAGGATAAGAAACACCCGCTCCCTTCGTACTAAGAGGATGTGATTTTCTGGGGTCATAGAGTGTCCTTAGGGCGAGTCGGCAGTAATGTCATGATTCGATTTGACCGAGGTTCCCGTGTAGAACCGCGCCGTTAATGACTGGGTTTTCGGCCGCATAGCGCAAGAGCGATGCCATTTCTTGAGGGGTAACTAGGCGGCCAAAGCCGTTGCCACTGGCAATGGATTGCAACACTGCTGGGTCGTCGCCAACGTGGGCTCTGAGCATTTCTGTATCGGTGAAGCCAGGGCAAACGCAAGCCGTGTGGATGCCCGAACCCACCAGATCTTGGCAGGTCGCTCGCATCATGCCCAGCATTGCATGCTTGCTGGTGACATAGGTAAACGAGTTGGCGACTGCTTTTTCAGACAGGGTCGAACCGGTATAGACGATTGCGCTGCCTGGCGACATCAGCGGTAGAACTTTTGCATTAAGACGTTGTGGCGCGGTGACATTGAGATTGAGGATCCGATGCAACTCGTCGCCACTGGTGTCCTGTAGGCGGCCAGAATTGAGCTGGGCCGCATTGTGAATCAAAACAATGGGCGTTGAAGGCGTCAGCAGCGGTATCAGTTGCGTATCGATTTGATCGTCGAGGTTAGCAGCGCTGAGGTCTAGGGAGAGGTCTCGAACTTGATCGAGCCCTGAGTGGGTGCGAGCAATGTTGATCACGTTATAGCCCTGCTCACAGAACAGAGCCGCTGTCGCTTTTCCGATACCTTTGCTGCCACCGGTTATGATTAACGTTTTCATGTTGCACTCCATTCGGCACAGCCGTCTTGCCCGGGACTGCTTGAGACCTTAACCGTGATGGCTGTCAGCCCATGGCTCATAATTGAGGGGAGCTCGAGGATTTTGGTCAAAAAATAATGTGAGAATTCTTCAACCGTCGTGTTCGCAATCGGAAGGATCATGACGTCTCGAGGTAAAAATGGAATCTTTTCCCCATTGAATTCAGCGACCACATACCCGTCTGCCTCAGCGATCCGAAGATAGGGTGAATGCTGCGGTAGCAGCATTTTTTCATCGATTTCATCACAAAGCGCTCGTAGGGTTCGTTTTATGATCGCATAGTCGAACATCAAGCCTGTCTCGTCGACGGGGCCTGTGACCGCGCAGGCAAGTTGGAAATTGTGGCCATGAAGGTCCTCTCGGTCGGTTGCACTGAAAATCGTAAAATGTGCAGCGGAAAAGTTCATGGCTTGTTTCGAGACTTCAATCCTCGCGAGTCGTGGTGCTACCGTCATAAAAGATCCTTATTGCATCAACTGAGTGTATCGCAGTCACCCAAAACCTGCGACCTCTGGTCAAGGCCTTGCGCTTCTGAGACACTCGAGTCGAACCAACGGGGGAGTAATAGATGACTCGATTAAGCACACTAAGCCGTTCGATAGCAAATAGAGTTGCGATTGTAACCGGCGCCGGTAGTGGTATGGGGCGGGCGACCGCGCATTTGCTGGCTGATGAGGGCGCCCAAGTGGCGTTGATTGATGTCAATGAAGAGGGTCTTCGTCAAGTTGAGGGAGAAATTCAAGCGTCGGGATATCCGTGTCGCGCATGGGTCCTTGATTTATTGGACCGCGAGGGGATTGCTCGAGTGGTCACTGAGATTGCAGAACATTTCGGTGGCATTGATATCTTGGTTAACAATGCGGGTATTTCAATTCCTGCTCCGATAGAAAGCGATCACTATATTGAAGCTTGGGATAAGGTCGTTAACGTTTTGTTGACGGCGCAAACACTCATGGTACGGGCGGCTTTACCCTATCTAAGAGCATCCGACGCCGCCCGCATCGTTAATATTGCGTCGACGGAAGGCTTGGGAGCGACAAAGTACGGTAGTCCTTATACGGCGGCCAAGACGGGTGTTATCGGATTGACGAGATCGATGGCAGTTGAATTCGGTCGCGAGGGCATCACGGTGAACTGCGTTTGTCCTGGCCCGATTAATACCGGTATGACCTCGGCGATAGATGCAAGCGACAAGGTGGTTTTCGCAAAACGACGCACCGCGATTGGTCGTTACGGTGAGCCAGAGGAGGTCGCCCATGCAACGTTAAGCCTCGTGTTACCGGCGATGCAGTATGTGACAGGGGTGGCACTTCCGGCAGACGGCGGACTGACCATCAAAAATGCCTAGCCTACTACCTTGACCCACATCGAGCGGTTGCAGCGCATTGATGGGCGCTTCATTGCTGAACCGTAACTAAATGCTCGAGAGCAACTCCTCGGGAGCAACGATGGTCTTCATTCGCAGGTATTCCCCAAAAGATTTTGCTTGACCATCGATGCGATTATTGGACGATACGCCATCTTTGAGGATGCCACGAATATAAAAATTGAGCGCCCGCATGTTGGGCAATTCATAACGCTCAATGTCGTATTCAGCCACGTCAGGGCAAAGCTGTTTGAACTGGTCAACGGTTAGGTAGTGATGCAAAAAAGCATAGGCTGCATCGGACTTTGCCCAGACACCACAGTTTGCGCAACCGCCTTTATCGCCCGATCGGGTGCCAAAAAGTCGCCCAAAGGGAACTGAGGTCGTGGGTCCCGATGGCTGGGGCGCAAGTTGCTGAGGGTGTTGCTGATAAGACTGTTCTGGCAATCCAAGGCGTTGGGTGGGGAGCACCTCTATGGTCTTGCCTTCAAAGTGTAGGCGTTCGGTGACCTTTTGGCTGTCGATCATGGCGGGCCAGTAGACGATTGTTGGGCTGCCACCGCCCATGCTATTACCTCGACCGGTATTGCCGGGAATGGTTGCCAAGGCAAGTTCAGTGATTTTTGCTTGGAACAGCCGACCCACTTTCTTGGGATCCTCTGAGGAGCAGGTGATTCTGAGTGCCGCGTGCGCTTCTTCATTGCTATTGGCTTCGGCTTTATCGGAGCGAATCAATTGAATGTCGACCTCAGCAAACTGAGCTTTGCCGCCTAAATTATGAAAAATTTGTTCCAAATAAAGTTCTGCTTTGCGCTCAATGTCCAGTCCTGTCAATAAAATTTCAACCCCGTTCCGATACAGACCTTTGGTATTGATACACACTTTATGGGTCGGTGGAGGGCTACTGCCTCGACAACCCGATACACGCACTCGGTTTTCTCCCACATCTTCAATGTTTAAGGTATCAAAATGTGCAATCACATCGGGGTTGTAATAGGCGGGGGTTGAGATCTCATACAGGAGCTGGGCCGTTACTGTGCCCGCGGAGATCAGTCCTCCGGTACCCTCATGTTTTGTGATTTCAAAGCTGCCGTCTGCGGCGATCTCGGCGATGGGATATCCGACATTAATGAACGAGGGTACCTCGTCGATGAAACTGTAATTGCCACCACAACATTGCGCGCCACACTCGATAATATGTCCTGCCGTCAGCGCACCAGCCAACGCATCGTAATCATTTCGTTGCCAGTTGAATTTCCAGGCGGCAGGTCCGATCACAACCGCTGCATCCGTCACGCGAGGACAAATCACGACGTCGGCTCCGAGATCGAGGGCCTCTTTGATTGCCCAGGCACCAAAATAAGTATTGGCAGTTACAACTTCATGCTCGCAATCAGCGAGCGGGATCTGTCGATCAATGTTGATAAAAGCCTCGCCCTGCGATTGTAGTGAGGCGATGTCCGGCATCAAGTCATCGCCATCGATATAGGCCACCTTCGCTTTGAGGCCTCGCTGGCTGAGGAGCTTCTCAACTTCAATGGCCATGCCCGCTGGGTTTAAGCCACCGGCGTTGGTCACAATTTTGATGTTACCGTCCAGGCAGGTCTCTATGACGTCTTCAAGTTGCTTTAAGAAGGTGCCGACATAGCCAAGATGGGAACCTCGTTGTTCACGTTGATCGTAAAGAATTTTCATGGTCAATTCAGCGAGGTAGTCCCCCGTTAAGACATCGATGGGTCCGCCCTCAACCATTTCTTTAGCCGCAGCCAATCGGTCACCGTAGAAACCGCTGCAGTTGCCAATTCTGATCGTACTGTTCATAGATGTGTGCTCTTTAGAGGTGGAGGTTGATGAGGTCGAGGTGGTCCAAACTCATGAATTGCCGTTGTTGGCCACCCAAGCTGGATTCCGTTTTTCCCTGAACGCAGCCATGCCCTCAGCGCCTTCGTCGGATTGAAACATTCTAACGCTCCAGGATGCGGCGGTTGCAAAGGCCTCATCTCGGTCCCAAGTCCCAACGGATCGCACCAGTTGTTTACAGGCTTGGACTGCGTTAGGCCCTCCGAGATTAATCATCGCCAGCATCTCATCCACGCTGCTGATTAAGTCCTCGGCTGGGACCGCTAGGTGTGCCAATCCAATGGCGACCGCATCATGGCCGTTAAAGCGTTCGCCTGTGATAAACAGTTTCATGGCATGGTGTGGGCCGATTTTAGGCAGGCAGACCACGCTGATGACAGCAGGAATGACGCCGATACGGACCTCAGAAAAGCTGCACTGAATGTCATCCACTGTAATCACGATATCGGCCGCTCCCACCAAGCCCAATCCGCCTGCAAAGGCGGCGCCATTAACAGCAACAATGACCGGCTTTGGACTCTCCTGAATCGCGATAAGCACATCGGCATAAGGTACCGATTGAGTTCCCGAAATCGTTGAGCCGGGAGGGCTCTTAAGATCCGCTCCCGCGCAGAAGGCCGGGCCATTGCCGGTGATAACGATCGCTCTCACGCTGTCATCGCTGTTTGCAGCGTTGATGTGCGCGAAGAGTTCGTTGACCAACTCTGCAGAGAGGGCATTTCTATTCTGGGGACGATTTAAGGTGATCCAAGCGGCACCAAGCCGGACCTCATAAAGTGTGGCTGTCTGCTCCGTTGCTGTTGTCATGACGCAGCTCCCTCTGACGCGTTGGTTTGCTCGGCTTGCAACTCGATTAATAGTGCGCCATTACCCACTTGATCGCCGGCTTCGACCTTGATGGTATCGATGACGCCATCCCTGGGTGCGACAATCTGATGCTCCATTTTCATCGCTTCTAAAATCATCAAGGTGTCACCTTGGCTGACGGGTTGACCCTCTGTTGCTTTGATGGAGAGCACTTTGCCAGGCATGGGGGCCGTTAGGCCGCCGCTCGTATCGGCTTGGTCTTTCCTCGGGAACCGGGAAATCCGTTGTAGCGCGACGTCTCCATCGGGTCCATGGACATAAACCTCTTGCTCAATGAAATCGACTTCGAATTGAAGTCGCTGAGTGTCGATTCTGCAGTCTACTCTGCCGTGTCCAGCCTCATAAATTTTACAGTGGTGTTGATCGCCTCCGATTTCGAATAGCAGGGTTTGGTCCCGCTGGCTTCGATAAGCGAGCTCAAGCAACTGATCCTCCGCTTGAAATTTCACCCGTTGCGGTGGTAGGTGTGAGTTCCTGAATCCCGGTGGGACGGTGGTCAACACTTGAGCTCGCAATTGACGTTGGGCTCTGGCCTCAACTGCGGCGGCGATCGCGGCGAGTTTGAGAGTGGGCGTCTCGAGCGGCTTAGCACGAGCAGGTTCGACTCGCTCTATGAAGTCGGTGGTGGTGTCGCCTGCCAGAAAAGCCTCGGTTCTAAGCGTGGCTACTAAGAAATCGCGATTGGTGGTTAAGCCCTGAATCCTTGTGGTCTCAAGCACTCGAGCAAGTCGAGCGATGGCTTCTGGGCGAGTCGCAGCGTGCACAATAACTTTGGCAATCATAGGGTCAAATTGTGTTCCAATGACGCTCCCCGTCTCTACCCCTGAGTCGAATCGAGCGTTGGCCACGGTTGAGGGTCGCCAAGCTTTCAGGGTGCCTGGTGACGGTAGAAAGTTTTTGGTTGGATTTTCAGCATAGATTCGAGCTTCAATTGCATGCCCAGTGATACTCAGATCGTCCTGAGTGACGCTCAGCGCATAACCCTCGGCAATTCGAATTTGCTCTCGGACAAGATCAAGACCCGTAATCTCCTCGGTAATGGGATGTTCAACTTGTAGACGAGTGTTCACTTCCAAGAAAAAAAACTCATCGTCAGCCAGTAAAAACTCAACCGTACCTGCGGAGTAGTACCCAAGCGCTTTGGCAGCCGCTACCGCGGCATCGCCCATGCGGGCTCTTAGGGTTGAAGTGACAGCCGGTGATGGCGCTTCTTCAATAATTTTCTGATGACGGCGTTGGATCGAACATTCACGTTCAAAACAATGGATAACATTGCCTGCTTGGTCTCCGAGCACCTGAATTTCCACATGCCTTGAAGCGCTCAGCCATCGTTCAAGAAATACCGTGTCGTCACCGAATGCTGATCCAGCCTCTCGACGTGCGGAGGCGACTGCAGATGTCAGCTCATCCGGCGCAGAAACGATGCGCATGCCGCGACCGCCACCACCGGCTGAGGCTTTGACCAGCACGGGATAACCGATTCGATCTGCTGCAGCGAGTAAGTCATCATCCTCTGAAATTTCTACGGCTTCCAAGGTCGGGACCCCGGCTGCTTGCATCAGTTTTTTGGCGGAGAGTTTGTCGCCCATCTGATCAATAGCCGTGGTGGAAGGTCCGATAAAAGTGATGCCTTCGTCACCAATGGCTTGCGCGAAGGCGGTGTTTTCCGACAAGAAGCCATAGCCTGGGTGAAGGGCGTCCGCACCACTAATGCGACAAGCCTCGAGGACTTGGTCTGTGTCGAGATAGGTTTCAGCCGGAGATGTGCCCTGCAGGGCGATGGCGCTGTCAGCCTCCAGCACAAAAGGCGCGTTTGCATCAGACTCGGAATATATCGCAACCGTTGCGATGCCCATGTCTTTGGCGGTCCGAATGATTCGCCGCGCGATTTCCCCTCGATTGGCGATAAGGATTTTGCGAATTGGGTTTACATTCTCCATGTGCCGAACTCCTTGGTACCTTCAATCTTATTGTTATGGCAGGTCGATAGGGTTATGCCGATAATGTCTCGGGTGTCTCGAGGATCGATCATCCCATCGTCGGTAACGCGAGAGGTGGCATACAGGCCTTTAGATCGCTCTTCAGCCCAGTATTCCGCGACCTCGGCCCGGGCAGTATCCGCCGCCTCGTCGAAAGTCTGGCCGCGTCGCTCGGCCGATGCGCGACCAATAATGGTCATGACCCCAGCCATTTGTTTGGGCCCCATCACGGCAATTTTTGCGGTGGGCCAAATAAAGGTAAACCGTGTCCCGAAGGCACGCCCGCTCATGCCGTAGTTGCCTGCACCATAAGAGGCGCCGACAATAATGCTGATGTGTGGCACCGTTGAGTTGGAAACGGCATTAATCATTTTGGAGCCGTTTTTGGTGATGCCCCCCTGCTCGAAGTCAGTTCCCACGATGTAACCAGTGATATTGTGTAGAAACACCAAAGGCGTATGAATTTGGTTGCACAGTTGAATAAACTGCGCAGCTTTTTCGGCTGACTCTGAAAACAGTGCCCCGTTATTACCAAGAATGCCAACAGGATACCCGTGGATCCGACTCCAACCACAGACTAACGTAGGACCATAGAGCGGCTTAAACTCCTCAAATTCGGATCCGTCGGTTATCCGAGTGATGACTTCGCGGATGTCAAAGGGGGTCTTCAGATCTTTGGAGACAAGACCCAGTAAATCCTCTGGGTCTGCCATCGGTGGTCGCACCTCAGACAAGGGTTCGGGTCCTAGCTTACGCCAATTAAGGTGAGAGACGACTTGGCGACAAATGCGAATTCCATCAAGCTCATCTTCGGCAAGATAATCACCTAGCCCGGAAATCGAAGTGTGCATGTCAGCCCCTCCTAGGCTTTCTTCGTCAGCGTCTTCTCCGGTCGCCATTTTGACCAGCGGTGGTCCGCCCAGAAATACTTTTGATTGTTTCTTGATGAAAATATTGTAATCACTCATACCGGGTTGGTAGGCGCCGCCGGCGGTCGAAGCACCAAATACCACTGAAATGGTAGGAATCCTTAATTTTGATAATTCGGTGATTTCATAGAAAAGGCGGCCTGACTCGGCAAAATGTTCAATGCCTCGGCGAATCGCGGCCTCCGGATCCTCGCCTGAGTCCCCGCGTAAATCCGCTCCAGCAGATTCAACCAGCTGAATGTAGGGCAATCGATTTTCACGGGCGATCTCAAGACCGCGCATCAGTTTTTTTTGGTTGAACTCATTAAACGCGCCTGCACGGACCGACGGGTCATGACCCAAAATCAGGCATTCAATGCCAGAGACAACGCCAATCCCGACGATAAAGCCCGACCCAACGGTCACGTTTGAACGCCAACCCGCAAGCGGGCTGATCTCTAAAAATGGCGCATCCTCATCGAGCACCAGCGCGATTCTTTCTCGCACGGGCATCTTCTGGCGAGCCTTCAGTCTGGCCATAGCCTCTTCGCCGCCACCCGCCTCGACCTCGGCATGTAAAGATTCGACCTGCTCCATGAGTTCGAGCATGTCCTGGGTATTTTGAAGATATTGATCAGATCTGCGATCAATTTTGCTGTCTAAAACGGTCATATAAGATCCTCAGCGATGCTGTTAGCGTGCATTGTCATCGATAGCCTAATGGGTATTAGCGCGTAGGCCTATAAGGCACCGAGTCTAATTTTTCTCGTGATTGACGAGGCGCAGGGCGGCTTCTCTAGATCGAATTCTGCACGCAGTTAAAGCGATCAATTTGCTACCCTCGGATGACAGTACCAAATTTCTTCTGTGCCAAACACCGATTTTTCTATGCCTGCCGTAGCTGAGGCTGAGCGCAAGAGTGGACCCGTTTAATCGACAAGCTTCCGGGTGTTTGATGGCTTCGAACTTATTGGGGTTCATGAAATAGATGAGTTAGAGGGACTTTATTTGCTAGTCTGAACCCGTTGTAGCGAGAGCAAGGAGGTTTCATGCCATATTGGCAGAATTGGTCAGGACGATTGGGCGAGAAGGTCAGGGACATTCATTTTGCCCGCAGTCAGGGTGATATTGCAGGATTGATTGGTGGCCTGGGATCTACAGCGGTCCGTCTACGAGTAGCGGGAGCCGGTCATAGCCATGCACCGCTGGTGGTGGGAACGGATAGAGTGCTTGATTTGTCGGGTTTGTCAGGAGTCATAGCCTGCGATCAGGATCGTATGACCGCGACTATCCGAGCGGGTACGCCAATCTACACCCTTGGTGCTGTGCTACAAGAAGCAGGTATGGCATTAAAGAGCCAGGGCGATATCGATCGACAAACCTTGGCGGGAGCTTGTGCAACCGGGACTCATGGCTCTGGACGCTATCTACAAAATTTATCGGCGTCGATTGAATCGCTGACGTTGGTCGATGGTCAAGGCAAGGTTAGGGTTTGCTCGGCGACCCACCAAGGGACCGACTTTGAGGCGCTAAAGGTGGGACTTGGGGCCTTTGGCGTTGTCACCGAAATTGAAATAGCTGTCCGTGAGTCGTTTAAGTTAAAAGAACAGGGTTTTAGTTTGACCGGTGATGAACTGATGGCGCAGCTGGAAGGGTTTGACGATAGCCACGACCGCTTTGAGTTTTTTTGGCAGCCACAACAAGACCAAGCGATGGTGAAGATTATGGTGGAGACCGATGAGGAGCCAGTCTACCCGGTTGCCGAAGAGGGCAAACGTTGCGCTTACAATTATG
>Ga0315330_10003106_pt1 | contig 11381 bp, 9 predicted proteins | sample M140m34915metaG_FD_203453 | JGI IMG/M metagenome (GOLD analysis project Ga0315330, IMG submission 203453) | Ammonia-oxidizing marine archaeal communities from Monterey Bay, California, United States - M1 40m 34915 | ecosystem: Environmental > Aquatic > Marine > Intertidal zone | place: USA... | reverse complement strand
GGGTTGCTCAAAGCCCCGTATCCGAGAGCCACCTTATTGACATGGTTTAACCCCCGGCGCTCAAACTAACCCCCTCGTCACAGACTCTTCAACCGCGACATCCAGCCCAAGACCTTTTCATTAATGCTGTTCAATGGGGCTCATAGTCGTTAACCCTTTTGAAAACGGTAAAGCCACCTTCGCCTGAGTCTGCTCACAGGAGCCCAGCGATGAAAATGCACAATAGCAACACGAAGCCGTGGTCGGCCATGCTAGACTGAGAGAATAACAAGCGCAGAATATGCATGCTAAAAATACTGATTGTTGGCCTTCCCTTCTTGGAACTCATCGGATTGTTGCTCTTTGCAGAGGCAGCCGGGTCGATGTGGACGCTCCTAGAAATCGTACTGACGCTGTTACTTGGCGTGCAGTTCATTAAGCGATCTGGGCAGTCCATTCAATCCAGCTTGGGTGCGCTACAACGAATGGGCACACAGTCTGCCTCTGAAATAATCAATCCAATCAAAGGCATCATTGGTGGCTTGCTGCTCTGTGTGCCTGGGCTGCTCTCTGACGGTGTCGCGGTGATCATCCTACTTGGCTACTTTAGAGGCGGCGCTCATTCCACCTCCTATACTACGGGACGACAGCCCCCCTTTGAAGATGGCCCCCTCGACAGCCAAAGGCCATCGGGCCGAATCATTGAAGGCGAATACTCGGCTGAGGTCTTAGTTAAAAAAGAGGATGTTTGAGGGCTTTGAAACCCAAACCAGACACAATGGATAATCGAGCAGGGTCTCGGGCTCCGTGGGCAAGGGTGCGTTTCCGTTCATGGGACAGGGCTCAGCATCCATCAGCGCCCAAGACCGAGGGGCCTCAATCAAGCTGACTTGCCGTTAGGATGGCTCTGAAACCCGAAAAAGCATCGTTTCAAAGCCCCAAAACCTGTTGAGCGATAATATTCTTCTGGATCTCGCTCGCGCCTCCAGCAATCGTGTAGCCACGATGATGAAAAAGTGCGCTGGCGATCATTTCAGTTTCAGGAGATCCAATCGGACCACTGGACTCCTCCCGCAATGTGCCGTCAACCGGAAGACCGTAATACTGCACGATTTCGAATAACAACTGATCTTGGGCCTGGATCAATTGACTACCCTGTAATTTCAGCATGGAGGGCTCTGCACCAACATGCCCCCCTTGATCGAATTTCGACAACAACCTGAGGGCCATTGATTCCAGCGATGCGAGTCGGATCTCGATCGTTCCTAAGCGCTTTTTAAACTGGTCATCCGCCTCGAGCCCCAACTCATCAAAAAGCGCCTTGACTCTGCTCAATACCCGTTTGTTCTCGGCCACTCGGGACACCATGAGACGCTCGTTACCCAAAAGGTTTTTTGCAACCGTCCAGCCCGCATTTTCCTCACCCAGCCGATCCTCGCGAGGGACCCTGACATCATCGAAAAAAACTTGGTTCCACAATCGCTTACCATTGAAAGCCAACAAGGGTTCGACTGTTATCCCGGGTGAGTCCATTCGAAGCAATAAGAACGAAATACCCAATTGCTTCTTTGCGTCGGGGTCTGTGCGGACCAATAAAAAAATGTGGTCCGCCTGCTCCGCACCAGAGGTCCAGATTTTGGAACCGTTGATGCAATAATGATCACCTTGAATCTCAGCACGCGTTGAAAGACCTGCCAAATCTGAACCTGCGCCTGGCTCCGAGTAGCCCTGACACCACTGGATCTCAGCACTTCTAATCTTGGGCAGATAATAGGCTTTTTGTGCCTCCGACCCATATTTAATGATTGCGGGCCCCACCATGTTGAAGCCAAACCCTTGGGTCTCCGGCGCATGATGTTTGCGCATCAACACTTCGAACTGATGGCGGCGTCGCATCGACCATCCTGTACCCCCATATTCTACCGGCCAATTAGGCGCGACCCATCCAACCTGATTTAATTTACGAGTCCAATCGTCGCGCATCGCCCGGGGCACCTCTAAAGAAAGTGCTACCCGCCGCTGAAGCTCGGGATCCAGTTCTGTCCGAATAAACGCCTCAACCTGTGACTCAAATTCCCGTTCTTCGGGGTCGAGTTGAAAACGCATGCATACTCCTTGTCCGCGGTCGAGACGCCGCATCAATGATTGGGCTTATGGAACTTGAACTACAATTGAAAACCCCAAAATCCCCAAGGTCAACCTCTCAAACCGTCGATTTTTCGTCAATTTATGCTTCCGTTCAGAGTCAAAGCCAACAGTCGTTCGATAACAGACGAGTCTTCTCGAGTCGGACCCACCCCAATTCTTTTGACTGGGTTAGCCCTTTAGGCTGATAGCAAAGGCCACCTTGCAGGCAGGGCATTAATACATACTATCTCGGTGCGAAATTGTATCGCTTTCTAATCGATCGAGCAGCTTGAATGCAGCCCTGCGCAAGTCGTTGAGGGGAGATCTCTTTCGAATCTTCACTCAATTCGATACTATCGGCTCTCTCTATTCCATCAGCATCTGCACGCACATCGTCTTATGACCGTATTGATTACGCTGCGCCGCTTGGCGCCTTTGGTCCACAACCACGCCCTCGCCTTCTGGGGCGGGATGCTTGGGCTACTCGCAGCCCGATTGTTTGAAGCCTACATCCCCTACCTGCTTAAGGAGGGCATCGATTACCTGGCCACCGCAAAAGATAGCAGCAGGCCGGCAGACAGCTTTTCTGCCGAACTCGGTCCAATTGCCCTGGCAATCGCGGGATGCGTCACCGCTCAAATTATCGTGACCATTATCAGCCGCATCCTGATACGACGCGTCGGTGTTTATGCCGCATTCGAGCTTCGAAATCAGCTCTTTGAACATCTACAGCGCCAGGGACCGATCTTCTACAGCGGTTATCCCATTGGTGACCTGATGGCCCGAGCCATCAACGATATCACCCGGGTCCGAGAACTGATTGCAGGCACCTCAAGAACCACAATGGTCCTAGTCTTTACTGCGGTTGTCGGTCTCATCTTTATGTTGAATTTATCCTGGCAATTGACCCTGGCTGTCTTGATACCCGCTCCCCTCATCACCTTTTTTGCCAGTTACTACGCGAAACGTATATTTTTAAAGTCGCAAAAAACTCAAGAGGGCTTCGCCGAGCTATCGACTTTTGTTCAGCAAAATCTTAATGGAATCAGGACTGTACAAGCTATGTCACAGGAGCAACATGAGATAAAGCGCTTTGGACAGACCAATCAAAAGTTTGCCGATGACAACATTGCCCTCTTTACCGACAGCTCCGCGGTCGGGGCGATCATGCCGGTTATCGCCGCGGTGTCGACGCTAATCATTGTCGCCTACGGATCTTACCTCTATACGATGGGCCAAATTACCCTGGGAACATTCACTGCTTTTTTTTCGTATTTGGCTCTGCTGCTTTGGCCCATTCGGGAAGCTGGCTCGATCGTCACCCAATGGCAGCGCGGTATTTCAGGAACAGCTCGAGTCTTCGAGGTTTTAGACCACACGCCTGAAATCTCTGATTTCGCCGAATCCGAACACCCTGAGTTAACCGGTCGAATTGAAGTGTGTGATCTCAGTTATCGCTACCAGAACAAAGACAAAGACGCGCTCTCAGGGGTCTCTTTTAAGGTTGATGCAGGAGAGACGTTGGCCATCATCGGACGAGTCGGCTCTGGAAAATCCACACTACTGAGACTATTGGTAAGGCTGCTTGATCCCAGTCGCGGGGACATTCTCCTCGACGGCCGGCCGATCCAGTCGTTTCCGCTTGCCTACCTTCGCCAAAACGTGTGTCTCGTCTTGCAAGATCCCTTTCTCTTCGCCGACAGTCTGGGCGATAACATTGCCTATGATGATCCAGACCGCACAACCGAAGATATTATGCGCTCCGCAGAGATCGCTGCGCTCACGGGCACCATTGAATCTTTTCCGGAAGGCATTGCAACCCTGCTTGGTGAACGGGGCGTGACCCTATCGGGGGGCCAAAAGCAGAGAGCCGCCCTTGCCAGGGGGATCATTAGAATGAGCCCGCTCTTGGTCTTAGACGACTGTTTTTCGGCAGTCGACACCGAAACCGAGGAACATATTCTCTCCGGTCTAAAAAATTTGAGACAAGGATTAACCACGCTCATTGTCTCTAACCGAGTCTCAACGGCGCGACACGCGGATCAGATTATCGTACTTGATGAGGGTTGTATTATCGAAACCGGAAGCCACGACACGCTGCTTGCAGCCAATGGTTTTTACAGTGACCTCGAGCGCAAACAACGCTTTGTTGAGGCACCCGCCTGATGACCTCATCTCAACGCCGCGATCATGCCATATTCGATGCCGACTTACCCGGCAAAGCCATGACGTTTGCCGACTTGGGACGAATCCTGAGTTGGGCAAAGCCGCACCAAAAGTTGGCAGCAACATCACTGACTTTAGTTCTAATCGCCTCATTTATCGCAATCTTACTGCCGGTGATCATTTCAAGGGTGGTGATCGATGGGTTGCTCATCGAACAGCCCAATTCTGCTTTGCCAGATCTCGGCCTGATCGGTCTCACCCAGTTCTTATCAGAACTGATGGACCTCTCAGCATTGAGCGTCGCCTGCTTGCTCTACGGATTTCTCACCATCGCTTGTCACGGTGCCTATCATTTGCATCGAGTCAGCCTAGCCAAAACCGTCATGTATGCACTGCGCGATCTGCGTCAAGATTTGTTCCATCACATCGAGTACCGCCCAAGCACTTTCTTTGACAAGGTTGCGGTTGGGCGAATCATGACCCGGGTCACCAATGACGTCCAAGCGCTCTTCGAAATGCTGATGGGGGTCGGCATGTTGGTTGGGGAATTTGTTCCGTTTTTCATTGCCCTCGCCTTGATGCTGGCGATCGATGCTGAACTGACTCTTTATCTCCTAACGGCCCTCCCGGTTTTCGCCGCACTCACCTACATTTTTAGAATGGCCACCCGTAAAGTCTATCGCGAGATCAGAAACAGCGTCTCTCAACTTAACCAGAACCTCCAAGAAAACCTGAGTGGCATACAGGTCGTTCAGCTGAGCAATAGAGAGTCTGTCAACTACGCGCTTTATAAGAGTGTTAACCAAGAGAATCAACGCCAAGAAATTAAAGCCGTTAAGCTTGAGACCAGTTATGGCGCGTTCATGGATAACATGGTCAACATGGCCCTGGCCGCGATTTTGTGGGTCGGTGGGGGCGAGGTCGTCCAGCAAGCGATTTCACTTGGTAGCTTAATTCTATTCACGCAGTTCGTGGACATGTTTATCCGACCTATCCGCGTTTTGGGTCAGCAGTACAATACAATTTTTCGCGCGATGGCAAGCGCGGAGAGAATTTTTCAGGCGCTCGATTGGGACGAACAACTCAAAGAGCCCAACGCGCCTGCAGCATTGCCCGCTCGGCTCTACGGTGAGATTACGTTTCGTAATTTGACCTTCGGTTATGAGCCAGAGATGCCTGTTCTTGAGGACATAAACCTCACCATTCGAGCTGGAGAGAAAATTGCCATCGTTGGTCCTACTGGGTCGGGAAAGAGCACCATTATCCGGCTATTGGCCCGGGCCTATGATTTCTCGGACGGTCGTATTTTTATCGACGGTATTGATCTCAACACCATCCCATCGACCGATGTCCGTCGTCGGGTTGGGGTCGTGATGCAGGATTTTCATATATTTGAGGGCTCTGTGTTAGACAACATTCGCCTAGGTAACCCAAATATATCAAGAGCCGAAGCGATACAGGCGGCTCGATGGGTTAATGCAGAGACATTTATCATGGCTCTGCCGCAGGGCTTCGACACCCTGCTCAATGAACGGGGTCAGAACCTCTCCCAGGGTCAGCGGCAGCTCCTAGCCTTTGCAAGAGTATTAGCCAGTAATCCCGAGATCCTAATTCTGGACGAGGCCACAGCCAGTGTAGACACAGAAACTGAGCAACAGATCCAGTACGCGCTCGCAACGCTAACTGAGGGTCGCACCTCGATTTTGATCGCGCACCGGCTGCAAACCATTCAAGAGGCCGACCGAATTGTTGTTTTAAAACATGGAAGAATTCGGGAAGTCGGCACCCACGACGAGCTCATGTCCCTTGGCGGTATCTACTTTACGCTGACCCAACTTCAGTTTCAGGATCTAAGATCGATCCAATGATCCAACATCACACTGTCCGAATGGGCAAGATGCAGACCGGCGCAGGGACCTCAGCACTCAAAACATCTGAAAGGTTGGGCCGTCCATCCCGAGTCATCCGTGCAACCCGAACACAATTGTCGTCTCGCCCAGCGACCAACAAGTGCCATCCATCCATCCAAAAGTGGCGAGGATAGCGGCCACAGTTCCGAAAAATCTGGGGATCACCCAAATTGTCCGAAGCGAGGGAAAATCGCGCCAAGCTATCGTCCCCCCGATTGCCTACCCAGAGATAACCGTGCGCATCGAACCGAATTTCTGATGCTTCGTTAAAAGTGGACTGGGCCGTAAGACAACTTCGAGCATCATAGGTCACCGGCATCGCCTGAGAATCCAACCCAAGAATCGCAACGCGATTACTGAGTTCGCACACCACATAAATCCGCAGTGGCTCTTTTCTTACGGCGGCGTGCCTAGGACCTGAGCCTGACGGAAAATTCCAGACGTAGCGGAGCTCCCCCTGTGCGGGGTCCGTTGCCGACAAATCGTAAACAACCACCTCGTCTGTCCCCAAATCGCAGACCAAAAATTGTTGGTCGTCAATGAACTGCGCGCTGTGAACATGCGAGGCATTCTGTCTTGGGTGGCTTTCAGCTTTCCCAGGACGATTTACCCAACGATTGCGGTGATCGACGCAGTGTCCTCTCGAGATCAGTCCGCCATCTGAGCCAAGGGAAAATAAGCTGACTGTCCCGCTTGAATAGTGGCTCGCCAATAACCAGCGGCCCTGGGGCGAAACCGCCAAGTGACAGGGATCCATCCCCCCAGACGGCAATGTTTGAACAATCTCGAATTGATCCTTGGCGCCTCTTCGCATTACAGCGACCTCGCCTCCAATCGCTTCACCCACTTCGCTGACCACATAGACCACATCAAGAAATGGGTGCTGGACTAGAAAAGAGGGGTTTCGTATTAAAATGGGTGCATCTAGATTCACAGAAGGATGCCCGCGAGCGTCCAAATGCAACGCATAAACACCTTGTGAGTCGGTATCGTCGGTGTAGGTCCCAACAAGAAAATCTGTCTCCATCGACGTCCTCTTTCCTAGTTCGAAGCATCTTGAAATTTAAATCCAATACGGCCTCTGCGATCCTTCATGATACCGCTATAATCAAAGACATCTAAACCAATGTCTTGGGCGCCGCCGAGAGCCGCCCCCCATAAGAAGACCCGGGCGCGAATAACCCTCAGTGCAAGTCAGGCGACGCGGCCATTGAAAACCGTTTTATAGGATCCTCCATTGCTACGCCAATCGCGCCATCAGATGATCAGCACAAATCCAAGAGCTTTAAATCCAGGCCACTCGCACTGGTCCCCAGAAGTTCGACGTCGCGCACGCTGCTTCGCAGTTTGGGAAACCGGATGGTGGCTGGGTCGACGGGGCACCACCCGGGGGATCAATCAGTTAACTCTACCGTACCCTCTTGGATTCAAGACGATACAACCCCTTCCGCGCTATCGGTGAGAAGATGACCACCAGACTCATCCATATCCGCCAAATGAGCAAACTGGCAGGACCCATCATTCTCGCTAATCTCGCTGCACCGATACTGGGATTTGTTGACACCGCGGTCATTGGCCAATTGGGGCAGACGCACCTGTTGGGCGCGCTTGCGCTGGCAAGCATGGTATTCAGTCTTTTGTTCTGGGTCTTCGGTTTCCTCAGAATGGGGACAACCGCGATGGTTGCCCAAGCCAAAGGGGGTGGAAATCGCGAGGAAACCCAGCGGCTGCTGATCAGAGCCGTGTTGCTGGGGACAGGTCTAGGAATATTGATCTGCGCGCTGCAAGTCCCACTGGCGCAACTGATCTTCGGCCTGAGTGGCGCAAGCGCTGGGGTTAAGGAAGCGACCTTGACCTATTACCAAATCCGGATTTGGGGCGCTCCCCTACACCTGGCGATTCTCGGCATCACTGGATTTTTACTCGGCCAGCAGCGCACATCCCTCGTGTTGCTACTGCAAATCGTGCTCAACCTAAGCAACATCTTGCTCGATTTGATCTTTGTCCTCATGCTCGACTGGGCGGTTGCTGGCGTTGCGGCGGCCACGCTGATCGCTGAAGGCATCACCTTTACGGTTGCAGGTTACCTTTTGACCACACAGTTTCAATGGCAGGGGTTCAAACCGGATATGGCCCAATTGCTTGACCTTGAAGCCCTGGGGCGGTTTTTCCGTGTCAACCGCGACATCATGATCAGGACCTTTTGCCTCATCATAGCTTTCGCTTGGTTTACCGATCAGGGTGCCCGACTAGGCGATATCAGTCTCGCGGCCAATCTGATCCTTATGCAATTCGTCACCTTTTCTGCTTTTTTCATCGACGGTTTTGCGATTGCTGGCGAATCGATGGTTGGAGAGGCAAAAGGGGCAAGGAACCTCAGAGCAATACGCGCAACCGTTCACGCCGCATTTTTTACAGGCGGCTGTATCGCAATCCTCATGAGCTTGACGTTCTTTATGATTTCAGACTGGGGATTTTCCCTGCTCAGCACCCAACCCGAGATTATAGAAACTGCTCAACGCTATAGCCTCTGGATGCTCGCAACACCCTTGATCTCATTCCCCGCCTATATTCTCGACGGCCTGTTTATCGGAACCACAAGGACCCGAGAGATGCGGCAAGCAATGATTGCCTCTTTAAATATCTATTTAATGGCTTGGTTTCTAACCACGGATCTCCTAAACCATGGCCTTTGGCTTTCTCTCATGATTTACTATGGCGCGCGTGCAATTTCACTGGGTTACTACTACCCTCGCTTATATTGGTTTGACGATGACGTCATTAAGGAGCCTTCGAAATGAAAATATCAACCCTCATGAGCTATGCCCATGGATTTGGGGGAGCCAGCCAAGAAATCGTAGAGCTAGAAAAAGCTGGCCTCGATGTGGTTTGGGTACCAGAGGCGTATTCCTTTGATGCGGTCAGTGCCATGGGTTATTTGGCAGCAAAAACCGACCGAATCACGATCGCGAGCGGTATTTTAAACATTTACAGTCGTTCCCCCTCTTTGATGGCCATGACGGCCGCAGGACTGGATGAGCTTTCAAGTGGACGCTTTATGCTGGGGCTCGGCGCCTCTGGGCCTCAAGTGATTGAAGGGTTCCACGGTATTCCATACGATGCGCCGGTTACTCGCCTTCGAGAAATCATCGAAATCTGCCGGAAAGTTTGGCTCCGTGACGAAAAGCTAAACCACAACGGTAAGAAGTATCAAATTCCCCTACCCAAAGACCAGGGCACTGGGCTGGGAATACCGCTCAAAATCATCAATCACCCCTACCGCGAGGAGATCCCAATTGCCCTCGCCACGTTAGGAGAAAAAAGTGTTGCGATGACCGCTGAGCTTGCGGACGCCTGGTTGCCTGCCTTTTTCATGGCAGAAGGCTCGGATGCGGTCTGGGGGGATGCACTGCGCGCAGGAGCCAAAAAGCGCGACCCGGGTCGCCCACCCCTTGATATCTATGCCGGTGGCAGTGTGGCCATTGGCAACAATCTGGAGTCCTATCGTGACATGTCCCGGTCTGGTATCGCACTGTATGTAGGAGGCATGGGGGCAAAAGACAAAAATTTTTACAACCAAGTGTTCCGAAAATACGGCTACGAGGAAGAAGCAGAGGCCATTCAAAACCTGTATTTGTCAGGACGCAAATCAGAGGCAGAAGCCGCAATCCCGCAGTCTTATCTCGACGCAACTTCTCTTGTTGGCTCGGAGGGTTTTGTTAAGGACCGTTTGGTCGCGCTGAAAGCCCATGGTGTGACCTCTTTGAACGTATCCTTTTTAGGAACCACATCCTCCGAGCGCGTTCAGCATTGCGATGCTCTGCGAAACTTGATCGAGAAAATTTAGCGCCCACGTGATGACCCGCGAATGAACGTGAACTGAGCCTTCATTTGATGTCCGATGCGCCAAATGATCACCGATCCGATTCCGAGACTCAGCTTGAACTGATCGCGGATTTCGCTGCCGAACTTCTCAACGCAGATCAGTTAGACGATGTTCTCTGGCTTATCGTTGAGCGCATCATTAGCGCGCACGATTTTGAAGACTGCATTGTCTATTGGCTGCCACCAGGTAGTGACCACCTCATTCAAAGAGCCGCTTACGGGCCCAAAAACCCTGCGGGTCGCGAAACCCAAAACCCGATCGAAATCCCACTTGGCCAAGGCATTGTTGGCACCGCTGCGATGATCCAGCAGCCTCTGAGGATCCATGATGCGGCGGAGGATCCCCGTTACATTGTCGATGATCAGTTCCGTCGCTCTGAACTTTCGGTACCGATTGTATTCGAAGGCCGCGTCCTTGCGGTCATCGACTCTGAGCACACTGAGATCGGATTTTTCTCAAGCCAGCACGAGAGTTTCTTATCAACGATCGCCAACATCACGGCTGCCCGTATTGCCCAATTGCAGCGAAACGAGCGGCTTCACTACTTCGCCGACGAACTCAGTGCATCAGAATCACTGCAAACACGCGCAGACACCCTCCTTGCCCGAGGGGGATCCGATCAAAAATCGGCGAGACTTCCGATCGACATGATCGGTCGGATGAGCCATGAGATGAAAACACCGCTCAATGCCATCGTGGGTATGACCCAAATGCTGATTGAAGAGCGCCACCCCACGCATATTAATTAACCGAGCCGCAGCCGATTTGGACCAAACCATTTCAAACTTACTCACGGGCCTCAATATTGAACCTGATCAAGCCGAGCTAACGACCCAGGATATTGATTTTAGGCAGTTTCTTGAAAGTGTCTCAAGTAAAGCAAGCCAGAGTTTCTGGCGAGCAAATTACGTCTAATGCCGATGATGTACCTCAACGCGCCATTTTCAGATCAGCCGTTGTGGAGCAGATCCTGTTAGCTCTCCTATTAGCTCTCCTATCCAACGCGCTAAAATTTAACTCTCAAAACGAGGCAAAACTCACTGTCTCCTTGCGAGACTATAAAGATAAGATCGGGCTCTGCTTTGCAGTCACCGATGACGGTCCTGGTATCTCAGTCGCTGACCAACAACGGATTTTCGAACCTTTTTTCAAAAGCGGTGATGTTTCAGCGACCCGTGGCAAAGGCTTGGGATTGACCGTAGCTAAAGCCCTAGCGCTTAAGATCGATGCAATACTCGAGCACATTCGCAACACGGTCCGGGGCAGCACGTTTGAATTAACCGTCGGTGCACAGTTTCCTCCTGCATAATTCG
>Ga0315330_10003104_pt1 | contig 11382 bp, 27 predicted proteins | sample M140m34915metaG_FD_203453 | JGI IMG/M metagenome (GOLD analysis project Ga0315330, IMG submission 203453) | Ammonia-oxidizing marine archaeal communities from Monterey Bay, California, United States - M1 40m 34915 | ecosystem: Environmental > Aquatic > Marine > Intertidal zone | place: USA... | reverse complement strand
ATTGATGGTATGATTTACTCTCATGATATAGAAAAATGGGTGACTGTTGAAGAATATACTGACTATCATTATACAAACTAAATACGATCACTGTTGGATAATATAATAAAATTAACTATATGAATTTATCTTATCACATCTATTACTCTAAAAAATATAAACTATATGATTTAACAATTAAAAACAACAATAAGTTTTTCTCTAACTATCATATATCATCTAAAAAAGAACTATTTAAACTAATTAACAACAAAAATTATAATTATGAAGAAGACAAATACTCAAGCTACTCAGTTTAAAGACTATCCTGCTTCACAAATCAAAGCTAAATTACAAGAATGTATTGACTATGAAGCAAAATATGGTACAAATGATGTAGTCACTGCTGTCAAAAAATGGTGTAACAGCTATGAATATCGTAAAAACGAGTGGCAATGGCGACAAAATGTAGCAAAATCAATTAATTATAACACAAATTACACTAAACCTTATTACAATGAGTACAAATAAATACACTTGGAGACAAGAACAGCAGATGTTAGAAGATTCATTTGCAAGAGCATTACTAGTTGAGTATAATATTCGCGAAGTAACTACACAAAGACAAGCAAAAAATGGCACAAGAGAGTTTGAATTTCCTGTACCATCAAAAAAAGCTTGGCCAAACAGTAAAAAACTAAGACTTGCTTGTTACAAAACAGGTTATGTAAGAAATGTAAACTCTTGCTCGTCTACATATCAACTAAACCCTGCTTATAAACGTGAAAAAAGGTGGGTATTTTTAGAAGGTGACAAAACTGTAACTAAAAAATATACTACTATATCAAGAGCTAAAATATTTAGCGGTATGGCAAGACTTAAATTTATGTTAGAGTTTTATATTAAAAATTACAAACAAAATACGAACAAGAAAGGATAATATAATTGTATGAAAAAAATCAAATTTAACACAGAAACAGGTAATGTTCTGATCGAAACAGACAATGGTTACCAAGCTCTTACTCGGCTACATCAAAACACAGAGTATACAGATTACACTAAGTTTTATCGTATAAATGATAGAATATATGTGTAGTAACATGCAAGAACTTAAGCAATATGTTGCAAACAAGCGTAAACAACGTAGCTTTCAACACTATCAGATCAATAAAGTGCATGGTGAATGCCAACCATTTACTGATCGCGAGTACAAACAAGTAAAACTGTATGGCAAATCGTCTTATTCTAAAGGTAAAAAGTTTACTTACAATGCAATGTGGCGAGGCAATAATGAAAAATATGATTTAAAACAAGTAAAAAAAGCAAGATTATGAGTAAAATGAAAGAATTAGATGCAATAGCACAAGGTGTTGCTGATATAACTAAAGAGTTAATGTATGACAGTGTTGATTGGCAAATAGCAGATCAACCAGTTGAAGGTGATGATTATGTTGATCTTCACTCTTATGTAATGAAATTAGCAATAGAAAAACTATATAATGATACAAAATAAAAGAAGACATAAGCATATTAAACTACTAAAAGTAACAAAACGTGAGATAGAAATGTTTGAAACAGAATACTACAGACGTTATAATTACAGACTTAATACGAATATAATTGGATAATATAAACATGAGATGTAAATGTAACAATAAAATTCCAGCAGGCAGACTAGCACTAGGTTATTCAACCTGTGTAAACTGCAGCGAAACAAAGCAATATAGTTATATACCTATTATTGCAAACAAACAAGTACTCGAAGTACAAATAGTAAGCCAAGAACTAAGTAACGCAGTTCACAAATCTTGGCGCAGAAAGTAAAAAGTAGCCAGACGAGTAGCTTAATTAGGTGTGTATGTGAGTCCTTATGGAAATCGGAAGTGTATTACACGCACATAAGTGAATAGCTGGCAGAGAGGCGGCGGCATACAGGTCACGTTAGGTAGATCGGTACAATTACACATTAATTTATAATTAATAGTAATGGTAATTTAATTACTGTACCAGTACAAAACAGAAAGTGTGGATAAATGACAATACTAGTTAACCACCTGTCCACAACTGGTGCCTCTCATAAGGGCGTGAAATGGTAAGACAAGAAATAGGAGGCGAAAGCCACACTAACTTGAACGCAGGTTCGAATCCTGCCACGTCCACTACAGACTGGTGAAGTTAGTCACACGTTGCATTCACCGTGAGAAGCTTACGACATTGCTCACAGGTTGGTCGCCACTCTAACATTAAATAATTAAATATGGCAAATATGAGTTATTGCAGGTTCGAGAACACTGCAAGAGATTTAGAAGACTGTGTTATCGCTCTTCAAAACAATGACTTAAATGAATACATGAGTGTTCATGAGGTTAATGGTTTAGCTGAACTACAATTATTAGCAATGGATATTGTAGCAATGCAAGATCACATTGGTGATATAATAGACAAAGAAAGACAAAGATTTGAGGCACATGAATTTACAAACTAAATACGAATTAAAACGGATAATATAAATATGAAAATAAAAACAATTTATGACAGACTAGAACCAGGTTTTAAGTCGTCACTGCAAAAAAATGCTAGACAGTATTCTAGCGCTAAAAGACTTAAGTATACTCTTATGTCAAAAACTTCATGGCATGACTTAACTATAAGTGATGTAAATGATATGTCAGTTTACTGTGACATACCTACTTACAAGTTATCTGCTACAGATTTTATGTATGGTAACAATATAATTAATAAATAATGGAAAGTAGAATAAAAGATTTAGCCCACGATAAAGCTTTTGCTAATATATATACTTTAGACACTGACATTAGCAGGTTAAAACAAGAGATAAAAGACAATATAACTCCTTTTATTACAATAGAACAACTGCAAGGCGTGTTAAGACATACAAAACAACAGCGTAAAGTATGGAATTATATAGCGACATTAATAGAAAAAGATTACGAAAGAATAGATTATTTAGATTATGAAAAACAAAATGAAATTACCTAAATGGTTCGACGGTACAATATACGAGAAAGGCGATACAGTAACAAATCCTTTTTCAGGCGAGACTTACGAACTAAACAACTTAGAATTAAGTATGTATGACTTTATAATGGGTCTTAACTATGTGGCAGCAATGTTAGGTAGTATGCCAGACAGACAAATAGTTTTACATCAAAAAGCATTAGACTGGTTTAGAACATATAACTCTAAAGCTTATATGGTATTACTAGATTAATGCTATACATTTTGCGGCGTGGAGCAGTGGTCAGCTCGTCGGGCTCATAACCCGAAGGTCGGTAGTTCGAATCTATCCGCCGCAACTAACATTAAATATTTTAACATGAGTAAATTAAAAAGTAAATTCACTCCACATTTCAAAGCTAGTTTATTTAAGTCTATTGTGAGAGTAATGGGATTTAGCATCCTAATGTCATCTATACCTCTTGGTGTAGCTATATTAATAATCGCTGAAATAATCAGCATATTTGAAGAATTAGTATGAGTACAAGAAATATAACAATGGTCGTAGATAGACGACACGCTGAAAACTTTGATAAAGGTTTTGCTGTAAAACCTCAACTGGTAAGTGATAAAGCTTATGTTCACATGTACTTGCATCACGATGGTTATCCTGAGTGGAGAGGTGTTGAACTCGCTAACTGGATACAACATATGCAGTATGACAGAGGTTTTAAAAACTTTGGTGATGGTTCAAGAATAGCATCACATCTAGTTTATGACTTTCATTATAATAGTCAATATTTATATCCAAATGTTGATTCTATTGATCATGAATACACTTGGATTATATGGACAGGTAAATCTGACGTGTGGCTAAGTGCTTATAATCAGTACACTAACACTTGTGAATTTGTTGGTGGTGCACAAAAACTACTTGATAAATATGAAGACAAGCAGTATGGTTACACTGATTGGAAAGAAAAATACAAAATAAATACGACAACAAATGGATAATAATAATATGTTTAAACAAGATATAATTGTAGATATAGGTAACCTTACAGGTGGTGTTAAATCACACATGGACGGTGAAAAATACACATTAAAACAAATGTTAGTACGTATTGAAGCTTTAGAAGAACAACTATCTGATGTAAGATACTTTTTAGCTAATCCTAAAAAATTACCCTACTAATGACTGAACAAGAATACGAAAAACTATTAAATAGAATAAAAAGAGATTTATACAATGAGTTTATAAATCCTGAGACCGCTCATTATGGTATTAGATATATTGAAGAAGAAAATACAACTGGTCCAGAAGATATATACGATAATATATTATCTGAACGAGAAATACTACAAGATGAGCTTGGTAGACTTTGTATGCTACAAAATAAATATGTAGATAATGAAGAATACGAAAAAGCTAATATACTTAAAAATAAAATAATAAAAATTCAAAATAAAATAGATAAATTATGATTAAACCAATGCTCGCATACAAAGTAGACAAAAAACCTGTAGACTGGTCCGAGAAAGTATATATTCAGCCTAAGCTTGACGGTGTAAGGTGTGTTATATACGTCGACGACAAAGAAAACATTAGATGTTTCTCACGTACAGGTAAAGAATTTCACAATCTTGAACACATTAAACTATCACTAAGAAAGTTTTTCTTCGACTATGCTAATGTAGACATTGTACTCGACGGCGAATTATACAACCATAAGCTTAGAAATGACTTCGAAAAGATTATATCTTTAGTTAGAAAACAAAAACCAACCGAAGAAGACAGGCGTAATGCTCAACATCTTATACAGTTTCATTGCTATGACTATATAGAAACAGTTATGGATAAGCCTTACAGTTACAGATCTGATCAACTAGCTTGTGCTGATTTTTACGATGCATCTATTAAATATGTAGAAACTAACCTAGTTAATTCTAAAGAGTCTGCACAGTTAAGACATCAATACAACTTAAATAACGGTTACGAAGGCTCTATACTACGTCTAGATAAACCTTATCAGCAAAAACGATCTTACAATTTACAAAAGTTTAAAGACTTTAGTGACACTGAAGCTACTATTGTAGGTTATGAAGAAGGTAAAGGTAAACGTGAAGGTACTCTTGGTAAATTTTTTATGCAAGATGATGATGGTAACAAGTTTGGCTGTCCTCCTGGTAAAGGTTATAACTACAAAACTTTAGCTAATATGCTAAAAAATATTGGTGACTACATGGGTCAAAGAGCTACGTTTACATACTTTGAACGTACAAAAGCTGGTTCATACAGACATCCTTTATTTAAAACTATCAGAAACTATGAGTAAATTGATATGGCAATTATACAACGAAAACTTAATATCAGAAGAGGTAGCAAACCTCTTATTAGACAAACATTATAATAGATTAGAAAATAAAAGATATAAATGAATATATTTTATTTACACCCAGATCCTTATGAAGCTGCAGCTTATCATTATGACAAACATAAAGTTAAGATGATACTCGAAGCAGCTCAGATGTTATGCACTGCTCACCACCATTATGGTAATGGAGATAATGTACCTTATAAAAAAGCTCATTATAATCATCCTTCTACTATTTGGTGTCGTGAAAATAAAAACCATTACAGATGGTTATATAACTATATGTTAGGATTAGGTCATGAGTACACACAAAGGTACGGTAAGAAACATTTGACAATAACTAAATGTAAAGAACCTTTATCTCATTATCCTCCAAACATACCAGGCGGTTCGTTTAAACAGCCGCCTCAGTGCATGCCTGATGAATATAAAGTAGAAAATAATTCTGTAAAAGCTTATTGGAATTATTATATTAATGATAAAAAAACTATAATAAATAAAAATGAACAACCTTATACTAAGTACCCTATTGACTGTGACCGCTACTATATATCATGCGACTCCTTCACAAACGGACAGTACGCCTGACAGAACTGCTACTAATTTTAAAATTGATATGGCAAATCCTGCTATACACAGAATTGTAGCCGTGTCTAGAGATCTAGAGGCTAAAGGTTTTACTATGAATAAAGTAATACTAGTAACTGGAGCAGGCAATATGGACGGCCTTTGGGTTATTAGAGATCGTATGAATAAACGATGGACTAATAGAATAGATTTTCTTGTTGATACAACAATGAAAGGCGGTAAATGGACTAACGTAAAAATTGAATTATATGAGTAAAACATCACAACAAATTAAGCATCTTATGAAAACTAATGTTTTCAATATTGCAGAGAAAGTTAAAAACTTTCAGAAACCTAAAAGACGTGACAAAAGGGTATATAATAAATAGAGTAATAGGCAAATGTCACGATACATAACCATACCAAGATACCTTAACTACCTGAATAAGAGGCGGATAGTGTACAGACGAGATCCAGTTAACGATATACCAACTACATCGACTAAACATTATAACTTTTATGAAAACGGAACTCACGAGTGCTATCATTTATTTAGAAGTAAAGCTAAAATAACTACTTATAAATCTTTGAAATGGCATTTGTTAGTTCTGTGGTATTTAAATCCTCAGCTTGATCAAAATGAGTTTCATGAGCTGTCGGAAATAATAGCAGATTATAAATATGGTTTTATAGCATTTGATATACCTAAACAATTATTAAAGAAAATAGTATATGACGTTAGCATGTTAGATCTTGAAGAACCGCCTAAAAATAAACTACGTAAAGTTGTTTTCAAACAAGGTTGTGGTTTAAACCTTAACGAAAAACTAAGTATAGTAGGTAAACTGATAGGTAGATCTAAAAGAATACATCAAGATGATATATATGAGTGTATGATTGATTTACACGAAATGGGTAAGAAAATAACTATAGGCCGTATAGCCAGCCTATTAAATTGTTCAGCAAGAACAATACATAGAAACATGAGCTATGAACTTAAAAAAGAAAAAGAACTTTTAAATAAAGAAAATGAAAAAATATAACGTTCAAAATTATGTAAGATATAAATTAGAAGTAGAGGAAATACAAAAAACATTACCTGAAATAATTGATGGTGATTATACTCCTCTTACTAATGATGAAATGATTAAAACATTTTTGTTACTAGTATTTAATCTTGCTCATAAACAATCAACATCACAACAAGCATCAGGTGTTATGAGTATAAATGATTTAATACAAGAAGGTAATTTAGCATTAACAGCAGCTGTAGGTAAAGTAGATAGAACTCTTTTAAAAAGTTCAGATGATCAAGAAAAAACATTAAAATCTTTCTTATCAAAAAGAATTAAAGGAGCTATTAGAAGAGCTGTAGACAAACATAGAGGTGATATAAGAATACCTGAACATAAACTAAATGAAATACGTAGAAACCCTAAAGACGAAAGAATGGTAGCTATGTTTTTTAACAGTGTATTTTCTAGTATTGATGATAAACCTAATGATGATGATAATATGGCTTATCAAGTTATAGATAAGTCTGAACCATACAATATAGCTTTGCTAAATACTTATTTGTTATCATTAATGAAAACTCATTTAGATGCTAAACAATACGAAGTCATAAGATTAAGCTATGGTTTAAACTGTGACAAACATTCTGCTAATGAAATAGCAGCTAAACTAGGTATAAACGTAAGCACAGCTCACGTACGTATTTCACAGATAAAACGTGAAGGAATACAACGTCTTATAGATAATGTAGATCACTCGCAAGTGATTGATTACCTGTAGGTTACACCTTGATATAAATTTAAGTTTAATTAAAAACATGTAATTATATAACTATGACCTTAAACCAGAAATTAGCCACAATCCAAACAAAATTTAAATCGAAAAAAAGTAGATTTAATTCATTCGGCAAATATTACTTCAGATCAGCCGAAGACATTCTCGAAGCTACAAAACCCTATTTATTAGAACTAGGAGTAACAGTTACTATAAGCGAAACTCTTATAGAAGCTAGTCCTATACCTATAATTGAATCAAAGGCTACTGTTAGTGATGGCGAACATGCTATACACGCAGAAGCTCTTGTAGGTGTAGACCTTCAACAAAAAGGTATGCAAACTCCACAACAGTTTGGTACAGCCTCGAGTTATGGTAAGAAGTATGCACTAGGAAATTTATTCCTAATTGATGACACTCAAGATGCAGACGCAACAAATGGCTTGCCAATGAATAAAGCTGCTATAGAAAAAGCAAAAAGCTTTGTACAAGCCGGCGGTAAACTTGAGGCTATCAAAAAGAAATATAATGTAACTCCTGAAATTGAAAAACAAATAACATTATAGTATGACTAAAAAAGAGGTGTTAGATAAGCTTAAAATTGATGAGCATTACTACGGTGACTTTGGTAAACAATACTTAAGTAACTCAGATATTTCAGCTTTATTAAACAACCCTTTAGCGCTTGGACAACAGTCAAAACCATCAGCTGCATTTTTAGTTGGTGGTTATTTTCACACAGCTATATTAGAGCCTAACAAGCTTAATAAATATAAAGTTGTGAAATCGTCTACTAGAAATACAAAAGCTTATAAAGATATAGCTGGAGGAGAGCTATGTCTATTACAACATGAGGTTGACTCTATAGAATTAATGAGAGAAAAAATCATGAGTAATGATGTATGTAAAAGTTTAATAACAGGTAATGTTGAATACGAAAAACCTGGTATTACAGAACTTGAAGGTCAAATGTGGAAAGGTAAAGCTGATATAGTTAATCACGATGAAAAATTAATCATTGATTTAAAAACTACAGCAGATCTTTCTAAATTTAGATATTCAGCTTCTAAATACAATTACGATAGTCAAGCTTTTATTTATAGTAGTCTATTTGGTTATGAATTTATGTTTATTGTTATAGACAAAAAGACACATCAAATAGGTATATTCGACTGTTCACCTCAGTTTTATGAAACTGGGCAGGACAAGGTTAAAAGAGCCAGTGAGGCTTACGATCTGTTTTATAAGACAGACAGTTTCGATCCGAAACAATATTTTATTAGTAAAACCCTTTAAAAACCAATTATTATGGCAAGAAGAAAAAAAGCAACAACTAAGCAATGTGCAATGACAGGAATGACATTTCCAACGTCAGAATTTTATGCAAACAAAACATCAAATGATGGTTTACATGCATACAGTAAGAAAGCTGATAACTTCAGAAGAAGATTACAAGCTACAGGGGCTACAGTAGGAACTACTGAGCTTAGAACTATGTTTAATAATTTATTTCAAACGGCAGTATAATGGCATTAATATTAGCAGCAAGCATTAACCTAAATGAAATACCTAAAGACAAGATCATCGTTGGTAAGAAAGGTAAATACTTACCTATCAGTATTACTCTTAATGATGAGCTTGATCAGTTCGGTAATCAAGGTCCAGTCATTGTATCGCAGAGCAAAGAAGAACGCGAAGCGAAACAAGCAAAGACATATTTAGGTAATGTAAAATTAGTATGGACCAACGGAGAAGTTAAGAAATTTGATAACCCACAGCAGGCAACAGCTCCAGCAGCTACACCAGCTCAAGCTATTGAAGATGATTTACCATTTTAAATAATAATAAATGCAAGTAAACAACACGGAGATTAATGGTTTTTTAATCGACCAGTTTAACCAACATAACTTAGATGTAGGTAAAGCGCAGGGGATTTGTCCCCTGTGTTCACATGATAGGAAGCCTAAAAATCAAAAGGCTAAATGTGCTAGTTATGATTGGGAACGAGGTTTGGGTACTTGTCACCATTGTGATTCATCATTTCAACTACATACATATCAGCGTAAAGGAGCTAGCGAAAAGATTTATGTTAGACCAGAACCAGTTGCTATACACGCGCCAGGTACAAAAGTAGAGGAATGGTTTAAAACAAGAGGTATATCTCAAAAGACTCTTGCTGATTTAAAAGTCAGCGAGGGTCCTGAGTTTATGCCGCAAACCGGCAAGTCCGAGAACACTATTAAATTTAATTACATGATGGGCGATCAGCTTATTAATGTAAAATATAGAGACGGTCGTAAGAATTTTAAATTATATAAAGGTGCTGAAAAAGTATTTTATAATATTAACAGTATTGTAGGTTACGACACCTGTATTATAACAGAAGGTGAAATGGATGTATTAGCATTACATGAAGCTGGGGTTAAAAATACAATATCAGTTCCTAACGGAGCTACATTAAATTCTAACAACTTAGACTATTTAGATAACTGTATAGATTACTTTGAAGATAAAGAAAAAGTAATACTAGCTGTAGATAATGACGAACCAGGTCAAGCTTTACAACAAGAGTTAATTAGACGTCTTGGTGCTGAAGTTTGTTTTTTAGTTACATTTGAAGACTGTAAAGATGCTAATGAGTATTTAATAAAATACGGTAAAGAAAAATTAATTAAACGTATTGAAGGAGCAAGACCAGTTCCATTAGAAAATGTAACCACATTAAAAGATATAGAAGATGAAATCACAGACTTTGTTAAAAACGGTTTCAAGCCTGGTTATCAAATTGGCATACCTAATTTTGACGATATTTTCAGTACTTATACTGGTCAGTTTATCACTGTTACTGGCATACCTAGTAGCGGAAAATCAGACTTCGTTGATCAGATGGTAGTAGGTTATAATCAGAAGTATGCATGGAAAACAGCTTTTGCATCTCCTGAAAATGCTCCTACATATTTACATGCTCATAAATTAATGAGAAAAGTTTGGCAAGATATGCCTACAAGAAATGACATAGGTACAGATAAATGGAATAAAGTTGCGGAACACGTTAACGATAATTTCTTTTTTATAGACATGGAACGTTATACACTAGAATCAGTATTAAGAAAGGGTGCTGAGCTAGTAAAACGTAAAGGTATTAAATGTTTAGTCATAGACCCATTTAATAAAGTCAGAGATGTTGATTGCAAAACTGAAGATGTAAATAGATATACAATGGAATATCTAACTAAAATTGAAACATTTGCTAAAAAGTATGATGTATTAGTTTTTATAGTAGCACACCCTACTAAAATGTATAGAGACAAAGAGGGTAATATAGAAGAACCTACAATGTATAATATAAAAGGTGGTGGTGAATGGTATGATGCTAGTTATCATGGCATATTAGTTCATAGAGATTATGAAGCTAAAACTGTAAAAGCTAAAATACTTAAAGTTAAGTTTCAAAACTTAGGTGAAAACGGTGCTGAAGCTCATTTTAAATGGGAACCTAGATCAGGTTGTTTTGTTCCACACGTCTTGCCAGTTATGGCTGATGACGAAGCTATGCCTTGGGATTAATGGCTTGGCGTAAGAAAAAAGTTCTTGTTGTAGCTCCAGAGTGGACTGATGAAGATACTGAAGCATATTTATGGTGTGTAAGAAACGGTATTAAAATATCTCCATGGGCCGCAAGCAGTGATTATGACAATTATTATTGGTGGATAGA
>Ga0315330_10003103_pt1 | contig 11383 bp, 14 predicted proteins | sample M140m34915metaG_FD_203453 | JGI IMG/M metagenome (GOLD analysis project Ga0315330, IMG submission 203453) | Ammonia-oxidizing marine archaeal communities from Monterey Bay, California, United States - M1 40m 34915 | ecosystem: Environmental > Aquatic > Marine > Intertidal zone | place: USA... | reverse complement strand
ACCGTTGGGTTCAAAGTTCCACGCCTAAAGCAACCCAGTGACGCTAGGATGTCGTTCTTTAGCGAGGAGGACCAAGAGGCCATTGAGGCTTTGATTGATGACAACGGATTTCGGTTGTTCTTCCGTTGGTCTATTGAGACTGGTCTTCGTCCATCGGAATCGCTGGGCCTAAAGTCCTCCATGATCCGCCGTGATCCAGTCGTTGGGCCGGTAATCGATGTGGTAAGAACAAAGAACGGGGAGCCAAGGACCATCCCGCTCACCCGTAAAGCATTGGAGGCGCTTGAGACTGTTGGGGAGTGGAAGCGATACACGTCCTATAGGATCACAAGGGAGTGGGCAAGGTTACGTCGAAAAGACCCGGAGGTAATGAAAGACTTCGTGTTTTATACGTGCCGTCACACCTGTGCAACGCGACTACTGTCTAAGGGTGTTAACATCAAGGTTGTGCAATCTTGGATGGGCCACAAGGACATCAACATGACCCTTCGGTATGCCAAGCTAGTGCCGAGTGATCTTGCCGCAGCCCGTGACATCCTAGAAGCCTAGATCTTATGAAAACAAAACAAGAAACAATGACAATAAAAGGCAAAGCCACATCTATCGGTGTTACATCGTTGGCTATGTTAATTAACGCCCAGTTTGAGGACGGTCACGAGATAAAGCTTGAGGTCACCAAAGATGAGTTCATCAAGACTCTTGTGGGTGTTATCAATTACCAATCCACTAAGGAAGATGAAGCCCGTTCTCTTGATTGGCGTGACATACAAGAATACGAACTCAACACGTGTTTTGTTATTAACAACAAGGACTGGTCGAGTCCACGACTTTACTCGTTGCAGAATTGTTACAAGAACGGAAACAACCATTTCAAACAGTTCAAGAATGGCCGTGTGCTTGCCATAAAGAGAAACCTTGAGAATCTCTATAACGTCAAACTATTTAAGGGCGAGATATGAAAACTTTACTAATGACAACCGAGTTGTTCCGTCGGGCTAACATCAACACCATGTATCGGGCTTCCATTTGCATTGCCATTGTGCTTAAACCTGGAATTACCAAGACCAACCTTGCGGCAATGATGCAAACAAGCAGGGAGTCGATACGGGTGGCATTGTGTGACCTCGAATCGTTGGGCCTAACTTACACGGCGCAGGTGTTACACAAGAACAACCGCAAAAAGGACACCAAAGCTTTTCCTACTCCTTACCTCAAAGATGTTATTGCCGGAATTACTAACCTACCAACCACCACCATATGAAAATAGAGCGCAAATACCTAAGCCACCGGGACCAAATAAAAGTTCAAATTCTTGAGGATGAATGCTTGATGTTATCCCGGCGGATCGCTAGGATCGTCAAGAAGCGAGACCGCTTGATGCGGAAACGTGACAAGATTCTTGATAAGGGACTAGAGGCGTAAGAGAGCTACGCACGTGGTTTACTTGTTTACATCCATCATTGAACACCCTTATCAACTCTTAATGGACCAGCACAACCTCAACCAAGAGATGTTGGATCTTGGGGTCCAGCGTTATCGCAAGAACCGGACGACCAACAAAGGTTCCCTTACCAACGCCGGACGACGCATCATGCGTGAAGGTGTGGAGCCGGTAACGTTGGGCCTAGTGGAGTTGGTTCCAACAATAACTAAAATCAAAAACAAGTCACAGTGGCAACGCTGTTTAGTAGATGTTAAAGACTTTCGTCCCATAGCCTTGATAGCTGTTAAAGCTACCTTAGATGTCCTCGACGAGCCCCGTTCCTATGCTAGTGTGTGTTTTCGCTTAGGACGGGCCGTCGAGGACCAACTACTTTCCGATGATTTCATACGGAACCACGAGTTTGGGTCGAGATTGGTTAAACGTATGCAAGACTTAGCCAGCCGGGGACCAGCAACCCAAAGCGCCTACCTGCACAAGACCGCCCGAAGTGAGGACATGGAGTGGACCGACTGGACCCGCCGCGACCGCATCTCGTGTGGCTCTATGTTGCTTGAGATTGTCCATGATCGCACGGGCTTGATTAAGTTTACTGACAAGGTCCAACGCCAGCGCCGTCACTACAAACCGATGCGGATGGTGGAGATCTCTGATGTCACTAGAGAGTGGATCAACGAATACGACACCTATCGTGAGTTATTGTTACCCTTCTGGTTGCCGATGGTGGAAAGCCCGGAGCCGTGGCACAAGGTTTTTGGTGGAGGCTATGGTATCAACAAAGACCAAGGCTTACCTGTTCTTCCGTTCATTCGCTGTTCTGATCGCAACGTCCTGAGAATGGCACCGGACATGCCCCAGGTTTACAACGCAGTCAACCTCATCCAAGAGACACCCTATGCCATCAACAACCGAGTCCTTGAGATGTTGGAGTGGGCTTGGGATAATGACTTACAGATTGGGTTACCACCTAGAAACGACCTAGAGCTACCGGAGTGGCCCGGTGATCACATGTCGGTGGAGGAGACAAGGAACTGGAGGGACGACAAGCGGGAACGGGCTGCCTATAACACCTCGTTGGGTTCACAAAGAATCCTGATCTCTAAGATTTTGATGTTATCCCGGAAGTTCCGCAACGAGCGTATGTTCATGCCGTCATCGTGTGACTTTCGGGGTCGAGTCTATCAGGTGCCAAGCTATCTTAACTACCAAGGCCCGGACCACTGTCGAGGATTGTTACAATTCCACCGAGGAAATCCTATAAAGTCCGACGACGACCTAAGATGGTTGGGCATCCACGGTGCTAACTGTTTCGGCAACGACAAGTGCGACTTTGAAACACGCTTAAAGTGGGCCGATGGTTTCACACGGGATGCAATACGAATTGCTAATGATCCGAAGTCCAACCGAGAGTGGGCCGATGCGGACGAACCTTGGCAGGCGTTGGCCTGGTGCTTTGAGTGGGCCGAGTATCACACGAAACGGTCGAAAAATTTTAGGACGTTCCTTCCGTGTGCAATGGATGCAACCAACAGTGGCCTTCAGCTTCTGTCATTGTTAAGTAGAGATGAGGAAGGATGCTTTGCAACCAACGTGTCACCGACAGACACACCTCAAGACATCTACCGATTGGTTGCGGATCACACGTTGGGTAAGCTCAAGCAAGATGCAGCCAAGGGTAGGGACTACGCACGGCTTTGGGTTGAGTTCGGGATCGATAGAAAGACCTGCAAAAGACCGTGCATGACGGTTTCTTACGGCTTAACTCCTTACTCCAACCGGGATTACGTTGCTGACTGGTATGACACCACCCGAAGAGAGCGTGGGATTGACTGTGTGTTTGGTCGGAGCCACATGTATCCAGCTATTAAATATCTTGGTGACACCCTGTGGGACAGCATTCAAACTTTGTTAACCAAACCTAAGCAAGTGATGAACTGGTTCCAAGATGTCTCCCGGTTGATGACAAGACAGGAGCTACCGTTAACGTGGACGACACCTAGTGGGTTTCGGGTCAGCCAAGACTACAGGAAACAAGTGAGCCGAAAGGTAAGCACGTGGTTGAATGGGTCGTTAACATCTGTGCGCTTCAAGGATGCTACGGACGACCTCGACCCAAGACGACAGAGCAATGGTGTAGCCCCTAATGTTGTGCATTCCCTGGATGCGGCTGGCTTGGTCCTGAGTGTTAACGAGAGCTGGAAGCGTGGCCTGTATGATTTTGCCATGATTCACGACAGCTTTGCCACCCACAGTAACAACTGCGAGACCCTTGCGTCATCGCTCCGGGACAGTTTTGCGGAGATGTTTACAAAAGATATTCTTGCAGACCTAGCCGAAGCGTGGCAGAACGAATCCTACGAGCAGCTACCAAGCCTACCGGACTACGGAACCTTTGATGTTAACACCCTCCGTGACTCTAAATACTTTTTCAGTTGAAGCTGAGAAAAACAAAGAAACCAAAAACCATAAAACTAATGAAACAACTGACAACGCCTATAGGCACCGCGATGTATCCTAAGCTAACTCAGCCGGACACCAAGTTCAATGCTGATGGAGTGTATAGCTGTAAGCTGATCCTATCTAAGGACGACTTCGAAACACTTGAAGCAACCATCAACCCGTGGTTCGAAAAAGAATACGAGCGATTGGTAAAGGAAAGTGGAAAGAAGAAGCTGGATCGCAGCCAGAAGCTTCCCCTTAAGCTGAACGACGACAACGAGTATGAGTTGTTCGCAAAGCAAGTAGCGCAGCGCGAGACCAGTAAGGGACTCATCACGTTCCAAGTCGCCCTGTTTGATTCGTCTGGAAAGAAAATTAACAACCCACCAAACATAGGAAGCGGTTCTAAGCTGCGCCTTGGGGTGGAGCCGTCGGCCTGGTTCAGTCCTATGATGGGAGTGGGTTACACCCTAAGACTCAAAGCAGCCCAAGTGATTGAGCTTAAGGAGTATGAAGGTGGAGCCGGTGGCTTCTCGTTTGATGCTCAAGAGGGCGGATTTGTTTCCGAGGATCTTGGTGACGCATTTGAAAACGACTCGAAGGATGCCTCGATTCCGTTCTAAATTCGAACAACGCTTGGCCCTTGCAATGAAAAGAGCAGGGGTCAAGTTTACATACGAGTCCCAACGGATCAAGTATGTTAAGAACCACCACTACACCCCGGACTTCGTCCTAGATAATGGTGTTATCCTTGAGGCTAAAGGTCGTTTCATGTCGTCAGACCGGGCAAAGCATTTGTTAATTCAGAAGCAACACCCGGACCTCGACATACGCTTCGTCTTTATGCGAGCCTCGAACACCCTCAACAAGCGAAGCAAGACAACCTATGGTGACTGGTGTGACAAGCACGGCATCATGTGGTGCGAGAAGTCCATACCTAGGACGTGGTTCGACTAATGTAAAATAACAAGACAATGTATATAGCAACCCATCAACCGTGCGATAAGTGCGGTGCATCGGATGCGTTGTGTGTAAACGAAGACGGTTCTACCTTTTGCCATTCGTGCAATACCTATGACCGTGCCGAGGCTACGCCAACACCTCCACCCACAACTATGAAAATAACAAAACCCCTTCACTCCGACTCGGACAAGTTCCTTACCGGAAGATACAGTGACATACCAGCCCGTCACATAACACTCGACACCTGTAAACACATGCGGTATCGAATCGGAGACTACAACGGACGTGCTTGTCACATCGCTGACTACTACGACGACGACCGAAAGCTCCAAGGCCAGAAGCTACGCTTCGAAGGTAAACAATTTATGATCCTTGGTGACATATCGGATCGCTTCTACGGACAACACCTACACCCTATGGGGGGAAGGAAGCTTGTTGTTACCGAGGGGGAGGTAGATGCGTTGAGCGTCAGTCAAATGCAAGATAACAAATACGCTACGGTCTCGTTACCTACAGGTGCAGCCAGTGCTGCCAAGGTATTCAAGCAGAACCTCAAGTGGCTCGACAAATGGGACGAGGTGATCCTTATGTTTGATGAGGATGAGCCGGGAAGGAAAGCAGTAGAGGACGTAGTCGGTATCCTTCCCAGTGGTAAAGCTAAGGTCGCCCGGTTGCCCTTGAAGGACGCTAACGAATGTCTCATCAACAAGCGGAGCAAGGATGTTATTCACGCGATCTTCCAAGCCAACGCATGGAGACCGGACGCGATCATCTCTGGAAAGGACATTCACGAACGCTTAACAAACCCAAAGAACACGGCAAGCATTCCGTATCCGTTTGACGGTCTTAACACCATGACACGTGGTATTCGCAAAGGCGAGATTGTTACCTTCTGTGCGGGGTCGGGCATCGGTAAGTCACAGGTGTGTCGTATCATTGCTCACCACATCCTTACCACCACGGAACACAGCGTAGGTTACATAGCCTTGGAGGAATCGATTGAGCGTACCGCCCTTGGAATTGTTGGTCTTGAGATGGGTAAGCTTCTGCATCTTGACCCGGAGATTAACTACGCCGACACCAACTTTGATGAAGCTTATGTTAACACGGTTGGGTCAGGTCGCATGTGGTTATATGATCACTGGGGTAGCCTTGATGCGGATCGTTTACTGTCGCACGTGATGCACATGGCTAAGGCAATGGACGTTGAATACGTGGTGTTAGATCACATCTCCATTGTTGTTAGCGGCATGCAAGATGGAGACGAACGCCGGATGATTGACAACGTGATGACCAAGCTTCGTGCGTTAGTTGAGGAGTGCGGCATCGCCCTAATCCTGGTGTCCCACCTAAAGCGTCCATCGGAAGGCCGAGGCCACGAAGAGGGTAACAAAACTTCCCTTGCTCATCTCAGGGGATCGGCGGCTATTGCACAGCTATCAGACCTTTGCATCGGCTTGGAGCGCAACCAGCAAGACCCTGAGCATAAGCATGTTACAACTGTTCGTGTGTTAAAGAATAGATTCTCAGGTGACACCGGGGTGGCAACTAACCTCGCATTTAATACTGTTACCGGACGCATGAGTGAGTATACTTTTGAAGAGTTATGAAAGTCTTGGTAGCGTGTGAGTTCTCTGGTGTCGTTCGAGATGCGTTCATTAAGCGTGGTCACGATGCAGTGAGTTGTGACATACTTCCTAGTGAAGCTCCCGGTCCACACCACATGGGTGATGTTACTGAATTGTTAAACCAAAGATTTGATTTGATGATTGCTCACCCACCTTGCACCTACTTAACTAACTCTGGTGTTAAGCACTTACACACTGACATCACTCGTTGGTTTAAATTGTTTGACGCGGCTGAGTTTTTTAAGAAGTTACTTAACGCTCCTAACATAACTCACATTGCTGTGGAGAATCCTATCATGCACCGCTATGCTCGCGAGATCATAGGCAGTAAGCAGTCACAGATTGTGCAGCCTTGGATGTTTGGTCACACCGAAAGTAAGGCGACAGGTTTTTGGTTAAAAAATTTACCGCCACTTTTCGAAACGATGAATGTAAAGCAAGAGATGTTATCCCTTCCCAAGAACCAGACACACAAAGTTCACTATGCTTCACCCGGTAAAGATCGGTGGAAGAATAGGTCAGTCACATGTCAAGGTATTGCGGATGCGATGGCTGAACAATGGGGCGACATGTTAATTTAATGGCTAGGTATCCTTACTCCCTCTTCTTTTAGACGAAGTCAAACTAACTATGACAGCCGGGAATAGACCGGCAACCAACATTAACAACAACTAAGAATGAAAAAACATAAGATGCTCTATTTCGATATAGAGACTAACGCTATCGACTTCTGGCCTACCCTAGCTGGGTTAAAAGATCTCCACTGTATCTCCATCTACGACCCGGATGCACGTAAGATGCACTCGTTTAGTTCCAACGCTAACAACCTGGATGAAGGTGTAGCCATGTTGAACTCAGCCTATAACATCTGTGGTCACAACGCAATCAACTTTGATGCACCCGCACTCCGAAAGCTAGGCTATGAGATAAGCGCACGCGTGGTTGACACCAAGGTTATGTCTCAAGTCATGCACCCTGATCTTTTTACAGAAGACTGTAGGCGAGGCGAAGAGTTTCCGAAGAACCTAAGAGGACGTCACAGCTTGAAGGCTTGGGGTCTCCGCTTGGGTAACGAAAAGGATGACCACGGTGCGACAGAGGACTGGACCCAATGGAGTCAAGAGATGCAAGACTACTGTGAGCAGGATGTTAATGTGGTGGTGGATCTGTTCCTTCACTTCATGTCCCAGAAGCCATCAGCAGATATGTTATTTCTTGAGCATGACTTCGCAGAGTTGATGACTCAACAGGAGATGAACGGGTGGCCCTTCGACATTAAGAAAGCTAACGAGCTTGCCGAAGAACTTATGGCACGTAGGGCTGAACTCCGGGACCAACTCCAAGACATGTTTCCGTCAACCACCGAGGAGATGAAGACACCTAAAGGGTGGACAGTTGAGGTGGACGGTAAAACCTTTACCGCTGCAACCAAGGGTGGGCTTAAGCTAGTCCTAAAGGAGAATAAGTTGAAGCAAGTTCTTGCAGACAAGGCAGTCAAAACTGGTAACAAAACCAAGACCATTCCATTCAACCCTAACAGCCGGGATCAGATAGCAGAACGCTTGATGAAGATGGGGTGGGAGCCGGAGGCATACGAAGGGAAGCGACCTAAGATTGATGAGGCCGTCCTCAAGGAGATCGATAAACCAGAGGCTAAGTTGTTATTGGAGTATCTGTTAATCAGCAAACGTCTAGGACAGGTAGCCGAAGGTCGCCAAGGTTGGTTAACATTAGTCAAGGACGGACGCATCCACGGTGAGGTCAATACAAACGGAGCAGTCAGCGGACGATGCACCCACAGCAAACCCAACGTAGCCCAAGTCCCAGCTTCACGTGCTGTGTATGGTTCTCAGTGTCGTGATCTGTTCACAGCACCGGAGGGAAAAGTGTTAGTAGGTGCTGATGCAAGTGGCTTAGAACTCAGGTGTCTTGCTCACTACCTCTATCCTTATGACAAAGGATCTTATGCCAAGACAATTATTGAAGGTGACATCCACACCGTGAATCAACAGGCGGCTGGTTTACCTGACAGATCAAGCTCAAAGCGTTTTATCTACGCCTTTCTTTACGGAGGTGGTGACAACCTCATAGGTAAAATCGTTGGAGGGGGTAGACGAGAAGGGAAGCGTATCAAGGAAGAGTTCATGCGTAAGACTCCATCCATTAAACGTCTACACAAAGACATCGAGCACGCTCTCAAAGGTAAGCAGTGGCTTGGGGGATTGGATGGAAGACGACTCCCGGTTCGCTCGGCACACTCTGCTCTTAATTTGTTACTACAATCCAGTGGCGCTGTCCTTATGAAGAAGGCACTCATTGTATTTAACGAGGATGCACCTCACCCTTACGAACTCCACGGTAACATACACGATGAGGTCCAGTTCAGTTGCCTTGAGGAACATGCGGACGAACTCGGACAACTGTTCTGTGACTCCTTGGCAAGGGCTGGTAAATTGTTAAACTTCCGATGCCCACTCGACGGTGAGTATAGCATTGGTAAAACCTGGAAGGACACACACTAAAAAGACTTATGAAAAAAATATACATAGACGGAGACATGCTTCTTTACCGTGCCGCCTTTGCAGCCGAGAAGGAGATCCGATGGGACGATGACATCTTCACAGTCCACGCTGACTTCAGTGACCTCAAGGATTCCTACATCATGGTTACGGATTGCATCTGTGAGATCCTTGACGCATACGAAGACAACGGTGATGAGATAACAATGGTGTTCTCGGATCGCTACACGTTCCGCCATGAGATCAACCTGCTTTACAAAGCACACCGCCGGGACAAGCGATCACCCCTAGGCATCAATGATCTTCGTGAGTGGGCCTGTGATGAGTGGGAGTCTTTACGGGTGGACCGCTTGGAAGCCGACGATGTCCTAGGTATCATTGGTAGCCGTGACCCTGATGGTTCGATTATTGTTAGTGGTGACAAGGACTTCGCGACGGTGCCTTGCACTTGGTATAACTTCCTTAAGGATGACCTACGCAAGATAACAAAAGAGGAGGCCGACTTCCAACACCTAGTGCAAACCTTAGCCGGTGACGCAACCGATGGTTACTTTGGTGTGCCACGGGTGGGCCTAAAGACAGCCGAAAAGATCCTTAACAAAGATGGTGCCGAGTGGCAGACTGTTGTTAACACATACGAGAAAGCTGGGATGACCGAGGAGGATGCCTTACTTAATGCCCGGATGGCCTTCATCCTTAGAGATGGATACTACAACAAAGAAACAAAGGAGATAAAGCTATGGACCCCAACACAATAACAATCGAAGGCACCGCCGAGGAGCGTAAACAGATCCCATTGTATCGTGGGTTGATGTGTTATTTTCCCCATGCCTTGGTGGAAGTAGCAAAGCAAAGCTACAAAGGTAACATCCAACACCACCCCGAAGATGAGATATGGTGGGACATGAGTAAGTCCAAAGATGAGCTTGATGCGATGCTCCGACACATGCTTGAGGGGGAGTGGGCGGCTGTTGCTTGGCGTGCTTTAGCCCACCTTGAACGAAGTTGTATAGCTAATAAGGACCATAATAGGAAAGTCCAACATGAGTGATTACATTCCTAACATCCCAGATGACCTTATAAAGTTCTTGGACGAACGCGTGCCAAGCAAAGATTTCTCCCCTAGCCATTCGCTTCGGGAGATTGATTTTTATATGGGGAAGCGAGAACTTGTTAACTTTCTAAAAACCCTTCATGAAGACCAGTTAGAGAACCAATTCCTTACCCCCGAATAACCCATGTGTATGAGTGTTAAAACGCCTAAACCGCCGGAGCCCCCGGCTAGCCCCCCACCGCCAACCGCCGTAGCTGAAACAGTGAAACAACCAGAGCAAGCTGGCCCAACCCAGAAGAAGAGACGTGGTGCTGCATCCCTTGTGTTACGTAGGCCGACTATGGGTGGCTTAGGAACTAGCACTGGTGTTAACACTTCTACCTACCCTCAATAACCCAACATCATGCCAAACTTTAGCACAGACATAACAATCACTAATGCCAACCTAAGCGGTGGTGCTGGTGCCTTTGATTCAACAACCACACCCGCAGTCAACACAGGGACCGGGACACCTAGTGGATTCTTTGTAGCCGGGACATTCGACGGAGCCACCGTCAGCCTTGAGCAAAAGATCGGGACCACTTGGGTTGCCCTAGGTGACGACACAACTCTCACTGGTAACGGTGGTGGATTGTTCACTACTCCCTTGTCAGACATCCGAGCAAATGTTACAGGTGCCGGTGCATCCTTCAACGTGAAGGTTGTTATCAAACCAATCTATCTCTAGAACATGTCGAAGAAGAAGGACAGCTTGAAGCCTTGGCTGAGTAGACCTGCCGTCAACAGGAGTGTTACGCTTCCGTTAACCAGGCCGCTTACGCAAAGGTTAAGTAACTTGAATGAGTTTCACCCCAACGAGCTTGATCCCTATCTTCTATTTGACGCCCAGTCTTCAATGCTGGGAACACTTGAGGCATCAACCTTGGACCTTGACCCGAGCGACCCATCGACCCTTGAGGTTATCACAGCGACACGCGCCGGAGTGGCAACCTACACAGATGCAAGTGGGAACATAGCGACCGCCCCAAGCGACACGGTGCGCGTTGACCACGTTGATGGAGTGCCGATGATTCTGGTGGAGCCGAGTGCGACTAACTTGGTGCCAAACTCATCAAGTTTTGAAAATGTCAACGGCTCTGTTCAAACAACAGGTTTTGAAGCTCCTGATGGGAGCAATGACGCTGTTAAAATAAGCAATATTAACGGAGCTACGGACCCCATGGTAGCTTGGTCATCACTTGCTACTTTAAGTCCTAGCACTCAATACAGTGGTTCTATCTTTGTTAAAGGAAGCGCAGGAGAGTCAATTAGATTTTATTTAAGGAGGGCGTTTGGTGGT
>Ga0315330_10003099_pt1 | contig 11393 bp, 11 predicted proteins | sample M140m34915metaG_FD_203453 | JGI IMG/M metagenome (GOLD analysis project Ga0315330, IMG submission 203453) | Ammonia-oxidizing marine archaeal communities from Monterey Bay, California, United States - M1 40m 34915 | ecosystem: Environmental > Aquatic > Marine > Intertidal zone | place: USA... | reverse complement strand
TTCAAATCAAAGGTAGAAATGTCCGTGGAAATACAGTTACTAAATACCCAGTTCGTAAAGTAGAATTAAAAGAAAAAGGAGTTTCTACATTAAAGCCAAGAAAAATATGGTTTGACGATGCTATTCGTCGTTTAAATATTGAAAATAGAGGTAGATTATTAGGAGACTTTAAAGGGGATGACAAGTTATTGATATTAAATAGTAATAAAGGGACTGTACGTGCTGTTTCTCCTGATTTAAGTCTTCATTTTGAAGATGATGCTAGCCATATAGAAAAATGGAACCCCATAAAACCACTAACCGCTATTTATTTTGATCCTGGAAAAGCAAGATATTTTATTAAACGATTTCTTCTTGATCATACAGATAGAGAAGATAGTTTCATAAAAGAGGGAGGAAAACTAATTTATTTAAATCTAGAGTGGCGTCCAATTCTTAATATCATTTTTGAAAAACCACGAGGAAAAGATCAGCCATTGCCCTTAGAAATTAATGCTGAAGAGTTTATTTCTGTTAAAGGGTTTAAGGCTTTGGGGAATCAGCTCACTGATAAAAAAATTAAATCAATTGAATTAAAAGAAGCACTCGAGTATGAGGGAAATAAAATTCCTGAAAGTCCTATGGATATTGAGGTTTCTCCTGATGAAAATATTATTTCAAATGATGATGAATCGCAAATTACAATTGAATTCTAGCTATTCCTCTTTTTTTTTATTCGCATATTAATCATTTCTATTCCAAGAGAAAAGGCTATTGAAAAATATAAATACCCTTTGGGTATTCTCCCTGCAGAAGTTCCAAAAAAAGTAGTATCTGATATGTGAGCAGATTCTGCAATCAACATAAATCCAATTAATAATAAAAATGATAGACCTAGAATCTGCAGGGAAGGGCGCTCATTTATGTATCTGCTTAAAGGAATTGCAAAAAGCATCATAATAATAATTGATATGATTACAGCTGCGATCATAATCCATAAAGCATAAGAAATGCCGTTGGTCATTCCAATAGCAGTTAATATCGAGTCAAATGAAAATACAATATCAATTAAAACTATTTGGAATAAGGCTCCAGCGTAAGAGGTTACATTCAATTTTTTTTCATGTTGGTCTTCCTCAATATTCTCAACTTTTTTAAAAATTTCAAGAGTACTTTTATGAATTAAAAACAATCCACCAGCGAGAAGTATAATGGCTTGAACCGAAATATTCGAAGTGAACCAGCCAATGTCTATACTAAATAAAGCAGTTTTCATTCGTATTAACCAACTTATAGCCGTTAGCATAGCAATTCGCATAAACATTGCTAGAAAAAGACCTATTTGTATTAGCTTTCTTTGTTTATCTTTTGGAAAACGATTGGCTAAAATGGAGATGAAGATTATGTTATCAATACCTAAAATGATCTCAAGAAAAGTTAAAGTCAAGAAAGCGATTATCAGATCAGGAGTCATCGAGTTTCATTAATTTTTTGAATAGCACCGCGTTGTTTATTCTTATTGTCACCTACTAAAGAATATTCAAATGTATATGTGCTGTCCTTCGTACTTAAAATACGAATTTGAATAGGACGTTTTTCTTGATTGTTTTTAGGATTTAATTTTGTTAAAATACATTCACAATCATTCACCCAACGTATGGTTGAAGTATCAATATTTCCTTCAAAAAGTTCAATTTCATAGAGAGAGTTTCGAGTGAAGAATGAGGTTTTCAATTCGCCATCGATTATTTGTGTAAATTTAAATTTCCCATTTTGAAAAGGTTTACAGTCTCGTTCAAGAGAATAACACGATACAAAAAGAAATAATAATATTATGATTTGACGCATAGGCGCCAAAATTAATAAGATTTCGGGGAAAATGAACGAAAACTACCGTCTTTATAAAGTTGAACTATTTGAATCACATCTTCGTTTGTCTTTTCATTATCATTAATTGTAGAAGATTCATCCGGATTAAGCATAAGACTTTTATTATTTTTTGTTTTTACTAAAAGGGAAGAAGGTTCTTCTTTTTTATCTAATAAGAGCCAATCTAAGGTAACCTCATCAAATGTATTATGAATTTTTAAAATAAAATCTAAACTTGGTTTATTTCGTTTTGAAAGAATATGTGATACAGAAGATCTTTGAACTCCAATTTTTTCTGCAAATGCTGCAGCATTTAGTTGATGATTGTCCATAATCTCTATTAAGTGTTTAATAAAAATATCTGAGTTCACTTTTGTAAATAAATTAAATAATAGTTGGCAATATACAACTGTAAATCCAAAATAACAAACAGTATATACTTATTTATTTACTTTAGATAAATATTATAAAACACTGATTTACAATTATTAAATACTCAAATAACCCGTAGGAGTTACAAATGTGGCTTCTACGGAATTATTTATTGTTAATTAATTTAATTTTGTATACTATTGTGAACTACAAATGTAAACATAGAGTTGTTTACATTTGTTTTCAAATAAAATAAATGATAAGCAAAAGGTATTTTCCTCCTGAGTTACTTTATGATTTTTTAAAAATTGAAAATGATCAAATTAATTCTGAAATCCTTGGACATTCTGTTAATGGTCTGCCTATTTATAAATTACGTATTGGAAACGGAAAGCAGAAAATATTTATGTGGTCTCAAATGCATGGTAATGAAACTACAACAACAAAAGCTATTTTAGACTTGATTCCTTGGCTTTTAGATCCACTTCGAAACGATACATTAAATTTATTAACCTTCCATATAATTCCTCAGTTAAATCCGGATGGTGCAAAGGCTTATACCCGTTTAAATGCCAACCAATTTGATTTAAATCGTGATTCAATCAAACTCTCCCAACCTGAAAGCAAATTGCTCCGTGTGGAATATGATCGAATAAAACCTGATTACGCATTAAATCTTCATGGACAAAGAACAATTTATGGAGCAGGTCCCAATGGTGGGCCAGCTACTCTTTCTTTTCTGTCTCCTTCAGCCAATCCTGAACGTTCGATTACTCCAGCAAGAAGAATTGCTATGTCTGCTATAGCATCCATTTATAATTCTTTACGCGATGAGTTACCTTTAGGTATTGGTAGGTACGATGATACTTTTAACCCAAATTGTGTTGGCGATACTTTTAGCAAAGCCGGAACACCAACTATTCTTTTCGAAGCGGGACATTATCCTGAGGACTACCAGAGGGAAGTCTCCAGAAATTTTGTGTTTAAAGCTCTAAAAGCTTTTATTAATCATCTTGAAGATAGCAATAAAACTTACGATACCGCTGATTATTTTAAAATCCCAGAAAATATAAATAACTATGTTGATTTAATCGTTTCAAACATTGATATAAGTTTTAATGATGAGATTTTAAAAAATCAACAATTAGCAATTCAATTTGAAGAAAGTTTAAAAGATGGAGAGGTAGTATTTCTACCTAGTCTTAATGATTTTTCGATTAACTTATCCCAAAAAGCACATAGATATATAAAACTTCCCGATAATTATTTTAAAAAACCAATTCCTTTTAAACAAGATAAAATTCTAATAAACCATAAGTTTGATAAATTATTTTCAGTAAAACCTTGATTTTATAAGTAAATTCGCAATCATTATGCTCTTTTTTATTAAATTTGTACTTATAAAATAAGTAAATGAGAAAGGTTAATTTAGATGAAATTGATCATCAAATACTAGATATATTAATTGATAATTCCAGAATACCTTTTACAGATATTTCTAAACGTCTTCTGATATCAGCAGGTACTGTACATGTTAGAGTAAAAAAGATGGAAGAAGCTGGAATCATACGTGGTTCATCCTTAAATCTTGATTATGTTAAATTGGGATATTCTTTCATTGCGTATGTTGGAATTTTTCTTGAAAAAACAAGCGCTACAGATGAAGTTCTTCAGGCTTTGAATGATATTCCTTTTATAACAGTAGCACACATAACTACAGGAAAATTTAATGTTTTTTGTAAAGTGCGTGCCAGGGACACTCATCACGCGAAGGATATTATTTTTATGATTGATGATGTAGAGGGAGTATCAAGAACTGAAACTATGATATCCTTAGATGAGAGTATCAATGATAAAAAAAGACTTATGCATACAATTTTTAATGAATTAAATTAAATAAATGGCCCGAAAACCAAAAATTGAACGCTTCAATGAAAAAATACTTTCTCGATTTCAAATTTATAATAGCCTCTTCCTGACGCTACCCTTTAAGGCAATAAAACAAACTTCACTGTTAATGCCTTTGTTTTCCGAACATTGTCGAAATCAATACGAAATTAATAGCAATCCTCATGATATAGTTAATTCATTTTTTAATCTATATGCACCTGATTTTGATTCAGAACAACAATTAGATTTATTGTTCAATTTTATTCAATACATCGAAAGACAAGTAGTATTGTTTGATGCTATTGAGGATGCTGGTTTTTCATATGTTAACAATATGCATGGAAGAGGAACTTTACGAAATATGAAAGAAGAGGCATCTAACAAACAATTAGGGGATGCCCTTTCAGAGTATATTAAGCGTTTTAAAGTGAGAATTGTCTTAACAGCTCATCCAACTCAATTTTATCCAGACAATGTTCTAGTAATAATGAATGAGCTTTCAAGAGCTATATCGGAAGATGATTTAGATAGCGTTAAAAAACTCCTTGTCCAACTTGGTAAAACACCTTTTTACAAAAAGGAGAAGCCTTCTCCGTATGATGAGGCAATAAGTCTGATTTGGTTTTTAGAAAATGTATTTTATCATTCGGCAAGTACTATTTATAATTACGTAGCAGAACATATAGTTGATTCAAAAGATTTAAATAATCCAATTTTTGATTTTGGTTTTTGGCCAGGAGGAGATAGAGATGGAAATCCTTTCGTAACTCCTGAGATTACAATTAAAACTGCAAAACGATTGAAATTCTCAATTTTAAGAAATTACTACAGAGATTTAAGGAAGTTAAAAAGAAAAATTACTTTTCCTGGTGTTGAAGATCGTGTTGAAGAATTAGAAAATATGGTTTTTAATGAACTATTTTACCCCGAAAGAAATAAAAATTTCTCTCTTGAATACTTGAGTTCTGAATTAGAATTTGTTCTAAATAAAGTTGAAAATGAGCATGATGGACTTTATAAAGATGAAGTATTAGATATCATATATAAAGTTCGTCTTTTTGGACTGCATTTTGCAAGTTTAGATATACGTCAAGATTCTCGTGTTCACCATAGTGTATTTAAAGAAATTGTTTCGCATCCAGAAATTCAAAATTTTACAAATGGATTAGCTGAAAATTATTTAGATCTTGATTCAAATGAACGCTGTAAATCCCTTGTAAAAATTACAGGTGATGTTCCTCCCACAATTTTCAATGATCAAATTACTAATCAAACCTTGGAAAGTATTAGGAGTATGCAGCTTATCCAAAATACAAACGGAGAGAAGGGGTCCAATAGATACATTATTAGCAACTGTCAGACTTTAGAAAATATTTTAGAACTTTTTGCAATGTGCCGATTAAGCAATTGGAAGGAGCCTAATGTTGATTTTATTCCATTATTTGAAACTATTACTGACTTAGAAAAATCGGAAGAAGTGATGCGCGAATTATTTAATAATTCAATTTATAAAAATCATTTAGCCAGAAGAAAAATGAAGCAAACTGTAATGCTTGGATTTTCTGACGGAACAAAAGATGGAGGTTATTTTATGGCAAATTGGAGTATTTATTTGGCTAAAGAAAATCTCAGTAAACTTGCATCAGAATTTGGGATACAAATTGCATTTTTTGATGGAAGAGGTGGTCCCCCTGCAAGAGGAGGAGGTAATACTCATGAATTTTATGCTTCAATGGGAGACACAATTCAAAGTGATGACATTCAGCTAACAGTCCAAGGGCAAACAATAAGCTCAAACTTTGGCACATTGGACTCTTCTCAATATAATTTAGAGCAGTTGTTGAGTTCTGGTATAGAAAATCAAATCTTTAACCCTGGGAAAAACAATCTCTCATCTAATGACAAATTATTAATGGAATCAGTTGCTGCTTTAAGCTATAGAGCTTATAAAGATTTTAAAGCACATCCCATGTTTATCCCATATTTGGAGAGAATGTCGACTCTCCCTTATTATGCAAAAGCAAATATCGGAAGTCGTCCCACAAAACGTGGAAAATCAAAATCCCTTCAATTTGAGGATTTAAGAGCAATTCCCTTTGTAGGAAGTTGGAGCCAATTAAAACAGAATGTTCCTGGTTTTTTTGGATTGGGAATAGCTTTACAGACAATTATTGATCAGGGTAAAATAAATGATCTTAAAAATCTTTATAAGAGTTCTCGATTTTTTAGAACTCTTATATTTAATAGCATGATGAGTTTATCAAAGTCTTTTTTCAAGCTTACAGCTTACATGAAAGATGACAATGAATTTGGTTCTTTTTGGGAGTTAATTTATAAAGAATATACCCTAGCTAAAAAGGTTTTACTTGATATTAGTGGGTTTGAATCTTTGATGCAAAATGAACCTGCAGGTAAGGCATCAATTAAAGCAAGAGAAGAGATTGTTCAGCCACTTTTAACTATTCAACAATTTGCTTTGATGCAACTACAAGATCTCAAAAATCAAAAAACAATTAAAAAAGAAAAAATAGAAGTATTCGAAGCTATGGTTACACGATCATTGTTTGGTAATATTAATGCAAGCAGAAATTCTGCCTAATTAGATTCATAAAAATCAAATGCTTTATTGAACAAGTTTTGGGGAACTTTTACATTAATTATTGGTGTTCCAATACTTTCTAGTAAGACAAAGTTGATTTCACCGGCAATGTTTTTTTTGTCATGATATAATAAGCTTTCAATTTTCTCGCGATCAATTCTTTTGAATTTCAAGTGAGGATAAAAACGTTTAAAAACACTTTTTATTTCAATAGCATCTATTTCAGGAAAATTACAACAACAAACTGCTAAAAAGCTCTCTAAAACCATACCCACTGCAATTGCCTCACCATGAAGAAGGCGTTTCTTTTTTTCATGATTTAAGAAATATGATTCAATAGCATGTCCAAATGTATGCCCAAAATTTAAAATTTTACGCAGGTTTTTTTCCTCTAGATCTTTCGTAACAACAGATTTTTTGATTGTTAATGAAGGCTTTATAAATTTGGATATAATTGTTTTTTCCAAATGCTCAATGCTTTTGAGTTCATCCCAATAAGACCTATCCGCTATAAGACCATGCTTTAACATTTCTGCAAATCCACTTCTAAGTTCTTTTGGGGGTAGTGTATTCAACCATTGTGAGTCTAAAATTACATTTATTGGCTCCTTAATAATGCCAATCTGATTTTTCAAAGGACCCAAATCGATTCCTGTTTTTCCACCAACTGAGGCGTCTACCATTGCCAGAAGTGTGGTTGGAATATTGTAAAAATCAATTCCTCTTTTAAATGTACAAGCTACAAAACCTCCGAGGTCTGTTACCACACCACCACCCAAATTAATTAAAACTGAATTTCTGTCAGCACCAAATTCAGACAATTGATTCCATAAATTTTCACAGGTTTTTAAATTTTTATTTTCTTCTCCTGATGACATTAATAAAGTTTTTGCTTCATTCAAACCTGTTAGATTCATAAATGTATCTAAGCAATATTTTTTAGTATTTGAATCAACTAATATAAAAATGGAGCTATATGCTTTTTTGAAATTTTTCGAAATATCTATTAGAGCCTTTGAACCAAAAGTGATATTAATGTTATTTTTCATGGAAATAGTTTAAATTTTAAAAACTCTTATTGATAATGATAATTAAACTTTATGTTTTTTTAATTTGATTGTTATTTTTAAATTTTTTTTTTATACGATCTAAATCTCGTTTATTTTGTCTATCCTTTATGCTTTCTCTTTTATCATATAATTTTTTTCCTCGTGCCAAAGCAATTCGAATTTTGGCAATACCATTTTCATTTATAAAAAGTCTTAAAGGAATTATTGTTAATCCACCATTTTTAACTTGCTTATGAAGTTTATTTAGTTCTTTTTTATTTAAAAGAAGCTTGCGTTGAGCTTTTGGTTTATGATTAAAGCGAGTACCAAAAGCATATTCATCTATATTAACATTTACAGTAAAAAGCTCACCTTTTTCGCTAAATTCACAAAAACCTTCTACAATAGAGGCCTTACTGTTCCGTATAGATTTTATTTCAGTTCCAGTAAGAACTATTCCCGCAGTGTACTCGTCAATGATTTCGTATTCAAAGCGTGCACGTTTGTTTTGGATGTTAACATCTTTAGCCACTTCACAAAGATAATATTTATAGCTTCTTGTTTCGGTATGCTGTTTCAAAAATATATACTTGTTCTAGATCTGTTAATTAATGTTGAATAAATCATTTGTATTTATTCAAATTGTTATTGTAAAGGGTTGCTAATTGCTTAATTTTACAAAAAAAATTACATGCAACGAGACAAAACAATTTTTGAATTGATAGATAAAGAAAAACTTCGTCAATCCAACGGAATTGAGTTAATTGCCTCAGAAAATTTTACTAGTCCATCCGTAATTCAGGCTTGTGGTTCTGTCCTAACAAATAAGTATGCAGAAGGTTATCCTGGTAAACGTTATTATGGTGGTTGTGAAGTTGTAGACGAAGTGGAATTAATTGCGATAGATAGAGCAAAAACCCTTTTTGGAGCAGATTACGCAAATGTTCAACCTCATTCTGGGTCTCAAGCAAATACTGCAGTATTTCACGCTTTTTTAAAGCCAGGAGATAAAATACTAGGTTTTGATCTTGCTCATGGAGGCCATTTAACCCATGGCTCTCCCGTTAACTTTTCAGGTCGTTTATATGATGCTCATTTTTATGGTGTTGATAAGGAAACAGGTAGATTGAATTACGAAAATATTTTTTCTTTGGCACAAAATATAAAACCGAGAATGATTATTGCTGGGGCATCTGCTTACTCACGAGATATAGATTATGTTAAATTCCGCGAGATTGCAGATTCAGTAGGGTCATTCCTTTTAGCAGATATTTCACACCCTTCAGGGATGATAGCTACTGGACTTTTAAGCAATCCTATTCCACATTGTCATGTTGTGACTACTACAACTCACAAAACTCTAAGAGGGCCTCGTGGAGGACTTATTTTAATGGGTAAAGATTTTGATAACCCATTTGGTTTAAAATTAAAAAATGGTCAATCACAAAAGATGTCTCATATTTTAAATATGGCCGTTTTTCCTGGAAACCAAGGTGGACCATTAATGCATGTAATTGCCGCAAAAGCAATTGCATTCGAAGAAGCACTTCAAGCAAGCTTCAAAACTTATATGAAACAAGTAAAGAATAACGCTCAAGCAATGGCAAATGCTTTTGTTGATCTCGACTATCAGCTAATCTCGGGGGGAACAGATAACCACATGATGCTAATCGATTTAAGAAATAAAAATATCACTGGAAAAGATGCTGAACTTGCATTAGTTAAAGCAGATATCACAGCTAATAAAAATATGGTCCCTTTTGATGATAAATCTCCTTTTGTAACTTCAGGTATCCGATTGGGAACATCTGCAATTACAACTAGGGGGCTTAAAGAAGATGATATGAAAAATATAGTTAATCTTATAGACCGCGTACTTTCGAACATAGGAAATACTGATGTCTTAGATACTGTTTCTAATGAGGTTCATGTCTTAATGGAAGGAAGAGAGTTATTTAATTCCTAATTTTTTAATAAATCTATTATTGATTTTGGTATTTTTTCCAATTTTCCATTAATTCTATTTACATAACACCACTTTGTATTGCAACGAGTTATAAGTTTCTTTGAGGGCATTAAAAAAATTTCAACTATTCTTTCTGAAATATAGTCTTGAGTTTTCCCAACATAAGTATTGATTAATAATTCATCTTCGAGTTTCGCTGAGTATTTATAATCAATTTGATGACTTCGAACTACCCAAAAATGGTGCCTGTCAATATTTTCACCGGCTAGAGATTCCCAATGTTTTTTTGCCACTTCTTGAACCCAAAGTAAATATTGAACATTATTAACATGGTTTAAGCCATCTAAATACTCAGTAATTACTCTCTTTTTTATAGAAAAAACTTTCATTATTTTTCAATAATATTAACCTCAAAGAGCTTATCCCAGTTTTTTCCAGTGACAAAAAAAGTTTTCCGTTTTTTGTGATAAGCAATACCATTAAAAACGTTAAGCTGTGGGTGCTGATTTGTTTTTTCTTTTAAGCCAGAAAAATCTACTACTCCTTCGACAGCTCCATTCTTGGGATTTATAATAACAACTACATCTTTTTGAAATTGATAGGTATTAGCGAAAATTTTACCATCCACCCATTCCAGTTCATTTAGATTTTTTATTGCTAATTTATTTGTCATTACTTGAATACTGCTTTCTTCAATAAAATTATTAGAATTAATTTGCCAAATCTTTTCGCTTCCATCAGATTTATATAATTTATTTCCATCATTGCATAGTCCCCAACCTTCTTTACTTTCTTGATAAGGAAATGATTTTTCAATATTTAAACTAGTTTTATCATAAACAAATCCTTTTTGTGATTTCCAGGTTAGTTGAATTATTCGGTTTTCCAATATTGTTAAACCCTCACCAAAAAATGATTTATCCAAAGGTTTATTTTTTAGAATTTCTCCATTTCTATAATCAACCATCCTTAAAGAGGATTTTCCGTTAAGGCCAGTGCTTTCATAAAGTAAATCTCCGTCAAACTCCAGGCCCTGTGTATAGGCAGTGATATCGTGTGGATAAGTGTTTATGACCTTATATGTGAAAAGTTTTGGAGCTTGACTAGCAAGAAGTGTAAATATTGTTGAACTCTCAAAGCTGTTATCTTTTTGAGTCAACACTGCCTTAATTTGATATTCTCCGAGTGGATCGGTATCTGAAAACTGATGATTAGAACTTATTGGCTGGTCATTTAAGAAGTATTTTACTTTAAAGTTTTCAAGGGAGGACTTTACGCTAAGCTGTAGTTGAGAACCAGCTTTAGCCTTATTTGCTTTTTGACCAGTTTTAATTTTAATAATTGGGTCTTTTGCAATGCCGCAACTTAAGACTAGAAAGGCTGCTAGAAGGCTGATAAATACTTTCATATTTTCTTAATTTGGCAAGAATTATTAAAATACTAAATTAAGAATTTAAAACTATTGTCGAAATCATCCTAAGAGGTTATATTTGTTTTTGGGCAAGTCCTATACAACCAGCTCCTGTTTAATCCCCCAGGGCCGGAACGCAGCAAGGGTATACGGTTGTAGCGGTGTGATATAGTTAGCTTGCCCTTTTTTTAATTCAATCTAAATGCAAAAAGTAGTTTTAATTACTGGCGCCTCCTCTGGCTTAGGTCTAGCTACCGC
>Ga0315330_10003096_pt1 | contig 11400 bp, 6 predicted proteins | sample M140m34915metaG_FD_203453 | JGI IMG/M metagenome (GOLD analysis project Ga0315330, IMG submission 203453) | Ammonia-oxidizing marine archaeal communities from Monterey Bay, California, United States - M1 40m 34915 | ecosystem: Environmental > Aquatic > Marine > Intertidal zone | place: USA... | reverse complement strand
CATCCCGACTTCGAGCCCTCAACGACGACTAGGCGTCGGTCTTTGCATCAGCAACTGGTGCTGGAGGAGCAGCTTCCGTGGCGGAATCGCTGCTGCTTGCAGCTTCCTCAACAACTGTTCCGCATGGAGCAGCTGTTGCACATGGAGCAGCTGTTGCACATGAGCTCTCGCAGCAAGACTTGTTGCGACGAACTTTGCTGAACAAACGCTTGAAAAGACAAGGCTTCTTGCAGCAAGAATCTTCACAGCAGTCAGTCTCGGTTGCGCAAGGTGCTGCCTCACAAGGAGTCGCACATGGAGCAGCTGTCTCACATGGAGCAGCTGTTGCACATGGAGCAGCTGTCTCGCATGGAGCAGCTTCAGGAGCACAGCAGTCGGAAGCGTGCTTTGCCTTCAGGCGTGCAAGCAGTCCACCACCACAGCTCTTGTGACACAGGTTACCCAAAACTTTTCCGCCGCAGCTTTTAGCATGCAGACGCGAGAAAAGTCCTCCGCCGCAGCGACCAGCTTCGGCAGTTGTGTCAGTCATAGCAAGTCCTGCACCAATCATCAGTGCGAACGCGGCAACGCCGCTCACCACAGTCCGATTCATCTTCAATCTCCAGAGTTCGGAGTTAGGTGCGATCCGAATTCGCACATCATGGTTATGGGCCTGATTCCTGAGGCCCCACATCTCGCGCCGTTGACGACGTGCCAACTGGCTCACGAATGCTGCGGCAGACACCCAATCAGTTGCAACCTGGGAGGTTTGCGTAGGTTATTCCGACCGCGTAATTTCGAGCGATAGGGTAACTAGCGACACATGGGTGTCAATCGGGCGTGACTTGAAATTCAGGAATTATTGTCACAAAGAGACGCAGCAAATTTCTGAGCGAGTCAGAATAATTGCCGCGTAGACCAGACCATACGTCCGGCAACAGAGGCCGCAAAAGGCGGTATCGCCCCCTTAATTGCTAGCAATGGCCAAATTGAGGCCATCGGAGTCGCATGGGGGGGGATCCTAGGTCAAGCTTGAAATCAACGATTCAGCGTTGATTCTGGGGCGGTAGCCTGCGACGAAACTTCTGAATTGCCTGAGGCGGGTTCGGACAACATCGCTGCCATTTGATTCCCATCCTCGAAATTGAAGACAACAGGATCTTCTGCTTCAGGATCGATCGTAATTGCGAGTCCGCTGATCCTCCAACCACCTTGTTCTTGGCGAAGTGCCCACACAACTTGGGAGGATGCGACATTACCACCTTCGGCGTTGGGTTCAGACCAAACGCTATGCACCATCGCAGCGGTTGCATCCTCAGGATGCAGCTCAAAGCGTGTGACTTCGAAGCTAGCATTGGGGGATCCGATGGGTTGGATCGTTTGCCCAATACGTTTGAGTTCGCTTTGAGCACGGGAGGTGAGCAATACGTTTGCTCGGGAATCCTCGCCTCCGCGGCGAATTTCGTCGAGAAACTGGCTCACAATGTCGGTTGGCGGGGGATTTAACGAGTCAGGCGATGGTGTACCGCTGTTAGTCGTGATCCCTTCCTGAGTTCGGGGAGTCGGGTTGTCTGCAACAGGTGTGCCTGAGCCACAGCCCACAATGAGCGTTATAATGAGGGTATAGCCGAGTCCAAGAGCGAAGCGAGCCATGCGAATGCCGTCCAGCGAATGGTGAAAATCAAAAACTTGAAAGATTCGATTTACTTGATGGCAGGGAATCACGTCAAGACAAACTTGATTCACCTATCGCAGCGAATGGCTTTCTTTCACAATGGGGCCTGAAACAAGACGGCGAGGCCACAAACACGAAGCCACAGATGACATCTGACAGCAAGAACACCATTTTGGTGGACGGCGAGCGAATTGATCTCCGCAACCGGCCATTAGCCGCCCTGTTGGCGTGGTTAATCCCTGGTGCCGGCCACTTTTATCAAGGTCGCCACACCAAGGGCGTCTTATTCATGGTCTGCATCCTATCTGCATGGGTGCTTGGATTCGCATTGGGTGGCGGACATGTGGTTTATGCATCGTGGGCACCGGGAGACAAGCGTTGGCACTACTTTCTTCAGGCGGGCGTTGGTGGTGCAGCATTACCAGCATTACTTCAAGCGAATCTGATTAAGAAAGCCACCAACAGCAAAACCGGGCGTACTTCAGAAGACTATAAGCCGTACTGGGGAGGTTTCATGGCTCCTCCTTTGCGTCCAGTCCGCGAGAGTCAGGCAGACGAGGTATCAGCATGGTACGCGCGTCACGGCGCGGGCTACGAAATGGGAACTTGGTACACAGTGATCGCGGGCTTGCTGAATATCCTTGTCATTTATGATGCCTACGGAGGCCCGCTGTCTATTCCGATCAGTGGCCGGAAAAAAGAGACTGATGACGAAGACGAACCAGCGAACAAGGAAACAGAGACAGCAGCGACTTAGAAAAGTCATGAGCGCCGTTTCTGAGACGCCCCTTCCCGTTACAACATTTTCCCGGCAAGACACAATGCTTCCCATCGCCCCCAGTTACCTGCTGTACTACCTTCCTCTGATCATCGCCATCGCGTTGGTCTTTGGTGGAACGCGTCATGAAAATACAAAGTTGATTCTGCAACACGCATGGCAAACAGGCCGCTGGATTACCGGATTCATGGCGGTCATCTTCATCGTAATTTGCATCCTTGATTGGTTAATGTAAGCGCCCCCCACTGGCTACACACGTGCACAGGGTAGGTGCCACGTCCTGCTATGGGCCATGATGCTTGGTACGTGGAAGCCGCAAAAATGATGCACTCGTGCTTGTGCCTGACAACCTGAAACTTGGGCCTGACAACGCAAAGCTGCCTGGCAACCTGAAACTTGTTCGGTTGACAAGTGCTTCCCATGCCAGTCCCTCTCACAATCGTGACACGTTCCGCCCGACTGCCTGACGGCTCAAGCCTGTTCATTCCCTTTCATACAGACTGAATTTCATGCGAGTTCTGACTCTTGGTGCTGGAACCGTTGGCCGCTGGGTTGCGGACATGCTGTGCAGACGCGGTCATAGCGTTACGGTCGTCGACAGCAACGCAGCCAATGTTCAGCGCATCAACAATGAATTGGATGTCAAAGCGATCGTCGGCAGCGCATCTAGAAGCACCGTTTTATTTCAGGCTGAAGTCAGTTCTGCGGACATGTGCCTTGCAGTCACGGGTGACGATGAAGTCAACATCGTTGCAGCCAGCATGGCCAAAGAGCTAGGTGCACGCCGAAGCATTGCCCGCGTTTATGCACCTGCCTTTCACGATCTAAGTACGTTTGACTATCAACGACACTTCAACATCGACAGTCTGCTTAGCCTTGAGCAGCTTTCTGCATTCGAATTGGCCCGTGCCATCCGGAATCCAGACGCAATTCCATTGGAGCATTTCGCTCGCGGTCAGTTGGAGGTCTATGAAGTAGAAGTCGATGGTAAATCCGTCAGCGCGGGACACAAACTACGAGACCTGAAAATATCCGGGGCCGTTCGGATTGGATCAATTGCCCGTGAAGGCCGCATGTGGATCGCCAGCGGCGAGGATGAATTGCACGGCGGTGACCGGGTTAGCCTGATTGGTGCCCCGGAGGTCATTACCAAAACAAGAAGCATGTTTGTTGCCGAATCGGATTTGCACCTCAAACAGCGTGTAATGATTGCGGGTGGCGGTGAAACGGGTTATCACCTTGCCGACTCGCTGAGCCGCCGCGATTATCGGATTGTGTTGCTGGAACGTGATCGAGAGCATTGCAATCGGCTGGCTAAACTGTTGCCTGGAGTGACTGTCATTCACGCCAATGCCAATCGACGCAGCGTGCTGGAAGATGAGGGGGGCGGGACAGTTGACTACTTTGTTGCCTGCACAGGAAGTGACGAGAGCAACATCATGGCAGGGGTCGAAGCCCGCGAACTGGGAGCGGCTCGCGTGATGTGCGTAGTAGGACGTCCTGACTATGCCAACGTCGTCGGCAAATTGGGCATCGATCGCGCTGTCAGTGAACGAGATGTTGCAGCCCGGCAAATCCTTGGATTTCTAAATGAGGGTGCCATCATCAGCCAAAGTCGAATTCCAAACGGCACTATCGGAATCTATGAACTGGAAGTGTCAGAGGGCACACAGGTTACCCAAGCAACTTTGGCAGAACTGCCGCTTTCAGGCCGCTGCTTGATTGCTGCTGTCGAACGTGATGGCTTTGTTCGTGTCCCGACCGCTAATGACACCCTTCAACCTGGCGATGTTGCTGTCGCCTTGATTGATCAACCAGCAGCCAAAGAAAGTTTGGCATTGTTTAACTCATGACGGTAACAGTTTGGGCCGACGTCGGCGGAACCTTCACTGACTGCATCGTCATTGATGGGTCAACGCGATACCACACCAAGGTACTTAGCAGTGGTGTGATCCGAGCGAACATTGAAGCGTGGATTACCAGTCATAGCTTCCGAGCAACCGAACTTGCCGGATTCGACATCCCCGGCTTTTGGAAAAATGCCACCGTCTCCATCCTCGATTCCAAGGGGAACCAACGCCCCCTTGGAAAGATCACCAAACACGAAAACGGAATACTGACATTCGGTGAAAAAACTTCTGGCAATTCCTGCCAAGAAACTCCCAGCAGCATCACCGGGACAGCGTCAGATGAGAAATGGGGCGACCCCACGACTCAAGAGTTAGTCATTGAACTCAATGCCAATCTTGAGGCCCCCGTTCTGGCAACCCGTCTGCTGCTCGGTATCCCTTTGGATACTCCGTTACCCGCTCTGGACGTTCGGCTCGGAACAACCCGTGGCACGAATGCGTTGTTGACCCGTGGGGGTGCAAGCACTGCTGTACTGGTGACAAAGGGGTTCGCTGATATCCTTGCGATCGGTGAACAGGATCGGCCTGAACTTTTCTCACTCTCCATTGAAAAGAATCCCCCGCTCACAGACCGCGTGCTGGAAATTGATGAAAGACTCGATGCCAGCGGATCGGTCATTCAGCCAATCGACATTGATTCAGTAACCACTGTGCTTTCCGAGCTCAAAAGTGGCGGGATCGATTCACTCGCGATTTGTCTTCTGCATTCCCATGTCAATGATGAGCATGAACGACGGATTGAACAGTTGGCGGAGGAGTCAGGATTCCAAAACATCTCCCGCTCCAGTGAAGTTGCACCACTAATCAAGTACGTCTCGCGTACGGAAACAACGGTTCTGGATGCTTACCTGAATCCGATTCTGTCTGGATATGTAGCGAACGTTTGGCAGCAGTTTGGTGGTGAATCTCAGTGCCGCCTACGCCTGATGACCAGCAATGGCAAACTGGTATCGCCTGCGGCCTTCCGGGGCCGCGACAGCATCCTGTCAGGTCCAGCTGGCGGAGTCGTTGCATTGGGCCACGTTGCGGAGCGCGCCGACGCTCAAAACGCAATCGGCTTGGACATGGGCGGAACGAGCACAGATGTCAGTCGATACGAGGGCCGAGTTGGGCGACGGTACGAATCGCGTGTCGCAGGCGTGCGCGTCATGACAGCCATGATGGACATCGAAACAGTAGCTGCGGGTGGGGGATCCATCTGCCATTACAACTCAGAACAAAGACTGGCCGTTGGCCCCGAAAGCGCTGGTGCCAATCCCGGACCTGCCTGCTACGGAAGAGGCGGCCCACTGACGGTCACTGATGTCAATTTATTGCTTGGTAGAGTACCCGAAAATCGATTTCCCTTTCCTTTGAATCGCCAGGCGGCCACACAAGCACTGCAGTCCGTCCTGCAACAAATCCCCCAAAACTCAGGACTGAATTCTGCTGAGCAATTAGCGGAGGGATTTTTTTCGATCGCTGTGACTCACATGGCCGAGGCTGTGCGTACCGTGAGCACCGCTCAAGGAAGCGATGTTCGGAACATGGTGCTGGTCGGATTTGGTGGCGCGGCGGGCCAACACCTGTGCCGAGTTGCCAGTGTCTTGGGAATGAAACGAATACTTGACCATCCCGACTCCGGAATGCTCAGCGCCTTGGGAATGGGACTGGCAGATCAAGGTCAAGTTGTGACACGAGGCATTTACGAATTACTCAAAGACCTCACACCAGAATCGATTCAAGCAATCGCAACGAAGTTGACTCAGGATGCCAGACAGCAACTCAAAGATGAACTCGAACCGGGACAAAAACTGAACCACACCCTCGAAGCTGATCTTCGATATCAAGGGACCGAGGCCTCTCTAAGCATCCCTCTGTCCCCGGCCGAAACACTGCGGGAAAGATTCCATCAAAAACATAAGACAATTTTCGGCTACATTCAGGCGAAACGTGCTGTTGAATTAGCAGCACTACGATGTGAAGCCACACTGAATTCTGACCAAAAATCCTTTTACGATCATCAGATAACAGTCGCTGGTACAACTGGCACGGCGAAGATTTGGCACCAAGGTCGATGGGTCACAGCACAGCAAATTGATCGCGACTCTCTTCCTCAAGCCAAAATCATTTCTGGCCCGGCGATGATCGTGGGCGCTCATTCCACGCTAATTGTGGAACCGGGATGGCAAGCCAGCAAGATCCAAGACGGAATACTGGAGGTCACCTGCAGCGACGCGGACGTGACGTTTGGAGACGTGAAGCTGGAAGATTTCAGCTTAAAAACAGAACAGCAAAATCTCACATCAGATCCAGTCCTGCTGGAAGTCATCGCCCGACGATTGCAGGGCATTGCTGATGCGATGGGTGAGGTTTTGCGAAGAACAGCGATCAGTGTCAACGTTAAAGAACGGCGTGATTACAGCTGTGCGGTGTTTCGGCACGATGGCTCATTGATCGCCAATGCACCCCACGTTCCAGTTCACCTAGGAGCGATGGGGCACACTGTTCGCCAAGTCATGAAACAGTTTCCGGAGATGTCTCCTCACGACTGTTACCTCAGTAACGACCCTTATGCCGGTGGGTCACACCTGCCTGACGTGACTGCGATCACGCCAGTCTTCTGTGATCCGCAAATGAACACATGTGACACAGAAGTGACGAAAGGATCACCCGATTTCTACGTGGCCTCACGGGCACACCACGCCGAGATAGGTGGACGCACGCCGGGTTCCATGCCTCCGAATGCCACATCCTTGGCAGAAGAAGGTGTAGTGATTCGAAACTTCGCGTTAGTAAAGTCAGGCAACAACCATGAAGTCGACCTGAAGCAACTGCTTTCAACAGGTCGCTATCCCTCGCGATGCGTAAATGAGAACTTGGCAGACATCGCCGCGCAACAAGCCGCAGGTGCCCATGGCGTACGAGCATTGACAGAATTGGCTCAACAATTCTCTGTAAAAACCATCGACACATTCATGGGGCAAATCCTGGACCTGGCAGGCGATTCCATGCAACGCTGGATACAGACGTTGCCCACCCGCCCGATGAGCTTCGAAGATCATTTGGATGATGGCAGCCGCATTGCTGCAACGATCAAACGGGACGCAAACCACCTTGATGTCTGTTTTGATACTTCACCTGTCCATCCCCATGGATTCAATGCAACGCCAGCTATCGTGACAGCAGCTACGCTTTATGTTCTACGCTGTGTTTCTGGTTCTGACTTGCCTCTATGTGATGGAGTGCTGCGAGATGTAACGATTCAGATCCCTGAAGGCATGCTGGATCCACCTCACCACACAGACCCCGCAATGTGTGCTGCAGTGGTGGCCGGAAACGTCGAAACGAGCCAGCGACTCGTTGATGTACTGTTGGGTGCCTTGGGCGTAGCGGCTGCCTCACAAGGAACGATGAACAACGTGCTGATCGGTGATTCAACCTTTGGTTATTATGAAACCATTGGTGGTGGAAGTGGCGCGACAGCAGCACGATCGGGAGCAGACGCTGTGCACACGCACATGACCAATACCCGCATCACCGATCCTGAAATCCTGGAATCAAGATTACCTGTGCGTTTAAGACGCTTTGCAATTCGACGTCAGAGCGGTGGCTCGGGGAAACACCGTGGTGGAGATGGCATGATCCGGGAATTCGAGTTCATGAAACCTCTCGTCATCTCACTGCTCACTGGCCGACGCAACGTCGGGCCTTATGGCGTATCAGGTGGAACACCGGGCAAAGTCGGACGGAACCTGCTGGTGCACGATGGGAAAACCGAATCACTTGCCGCAACCGCATCTCTTTCGGTGGTCGCCGGTGATCGACTGATCATTGAAACACCCGGCGGCGGCGGCTGGGGCAAGGCATCGGTTTGAAGTAACGGCAATAAAAAACTTGCGGGGCAAGAAACCACGTTGAGTTGGTTCAACTTGCACTTCAAACAGATGTTCCCGCCAATCGCATCAATTTGTGAATCCCCTTTTCCTGCGGTAAGCCACAGACGCAACCAAAGCTCACCTTTCAGTTGCAAATGCTGCACATCTCGGTTTTACCGATTGTATGCTTTGTCCATCCACTACCTCGGCAGACTGTTTGTTTGTTGGCTTCTCGTTTTCCGACGGTGGTAAACAGCGGTAGACTGTAGTGGGTGATAACCCAATGTCATTATTCTCCTGTTTCATCCTACATCTCAGTTGTCCCTGATACATGCTCAATCGGCCCCAACACGTTGCCGTGATGACGCTCGTAACCTTGGGTATCACGGTCCTTCCCGCATTGACGCAATGGTCTGTGGCAGAAAATGTCGAGCAAATCGACGCACCCGACTTCTCGAGGGAAATCCGCCCGATTCTTTCGGATCACTGTTTTGCGTGCCATGGCCCTGACGAGCAGACACGCGAAGCTGACCTGCGACTTGATACCGCAGCAGGGCTGTCAAGCGTCGTGACCTCAGGCGATCTGTCCAAGAGTGAATTGCTATCGAGAGTTAACTCCAAGGATGCTGACCTGTTGATGCCGCCACCCGAATTCCACAAGCCGTTGGCATCGGCGCAACGCAAACTCATCGAGCTTTGGATTATATCGGGAGCCAAGATCGAGCAGCACTGGTCGTTCCGGCCTCCCTTACAGCCGGACCTGCCCCCTCATGTCTCCAAGGATAGTCCCGCATCGATCGACTACCTGATTAACCAACGTGCCAAGTCTGCTGGTCTGGAACTAAACCCAAAAGCTGACCGCCGAACGTTAATACGCCGAGTCAGTCTCGACCTAACCGGCCTGCCTCCCACCCGCGAGCAGGTGACTGCGTTTCTGTCTGATGAATCACCAAATGCGTATGAGCACCTGATTGATCGCCTGCTTAGCTCCGAAGAATTCGGGCGACATGTGGGACGCTATTGGCTTGACCTCGTCCGCTATGCCGATACCCATGGATTGCATCTGGATAACTACCGCGAGATGTGGCCTTATCGTGACTGGGTGATTCAGGCGATCAATGACAACATGCCCTTTGATGAGTTCATGACCCTGCAGCTTGCGGGCGACTTGCTTCCGGAGGCAAACCAATCACAAAAAATCGCAAGTGGCTTTAACCGCTTGAATGTCACCACAGGTGAAGGCGGCTCGATTTACGATGAGGTTTTCACACGAAACGTGATTGATCGCACCGATGCATTTGGCACGATCTTCCTGGGACTCACCACAGGTTGTGCGGTATGTCACGACCACAAATTTGATCCCATCTCGATGGAAGATTACTACTCATTGTTCTCGTACTTCAACAGCTTGGACGGTCGAGCGTTGGATGCAAATGTTAAAAATCCAGCACCGGCAATTCCAGTTCCCACGAAAGAACAGAAGCAACAGGTCGGAGACTTCGAAGAAACTCTAATTGATCTGCGGAACAGCATGGCAATGCCCATCAGGACCGTGGATTCTGCACAGCGTGCTTGGGAACAAGCGTTGGTCAAAGGCATTGCACCAAGAATTGAACGATTGATGCCCACGAGAATTGATTCAGAGGCCGGCACCAAGATGACCATCCGCGAGGACGGCTCATTTGAATTCACCGCCTCACCCGCCGCAAAAGACACGACCACGATCGTTGCTCCCATAAAGTCTGGCACGCAATGGCAAACTTTACATCTTGAAGCTTTGGTGGATGAAGCAAACAATCGCGTTGGCAGCTCAACCAATGGCAATGCCGTCTTATCGGAGATCAGTGTCGAAATCACGGATGACTTGCTCGAAGGACAATGGCTGAAGGTACCGATCACCCACGGCTTTGCTGACTTCGAACAGAAGGATGGTTCTTTCAGTATCCGCCAAGCTTTCGACTCCAAGGTAAACGACAGCACTGGTTGGGCAGTAGGTGGACACCAGAAACCGGGTGGTAGATCAGCCTGGTTCGTAATCCCCGCCTTGATGGCCGAAGGGGAGAATGGAAAAGTTCGAATTCGCTTACACTATCAGTCAAAGTTTGCGACGCATCATCTAAGACGCGTGCGTCTTTCGGTAAGCGATACCAGCCCATCAGTTCCTGTCGAACAGCGGATCACCCTCAGTCCTATATCGGCGACAGGACCTTTCACGGTCGAGAACGCAATCGCAGCCTACGGCCGCAAGTATGCTTCACAGCAAGGTGAGTTCAAATCTGATGAAGTCTTCAATCACGAAGACCGACCCTACCGTTGGCAGGAACGCGCTGATCTGACGGAAGTACAGATTCAGAATCTTCCCACAGTTCAGGATCGCAGCAGTGTGATGTTACTGCATCAGCATTTGTCGGCCCCCAAGGCAACGAAGGTCACATTATTATTTGGTACTGATGGTGGCCATGTGATCTACCTGAACGGAAAACAGGTTGCCATTTCAAAGGAACCTCAGGAGCTCAATCCACTCGCTTTGGAATACGAGTTGGATCTCAAGCAAGGAGACAACGACCTCTATTTCAAGGTGGTGAATTACAGCCCCCCGTCACGGCTTACCTTTGCATTCCGTTCCCCTGCCATCGATACACCGCGTCAGTTGAATCAACTACTGAATGTCGCGGAACAGGAACGTAGCGAACAAGATCGGGTTTCGCTCATGAACTTTTACCGCAAAGTTTACTGTCTGCATCCTGATTGGCTTGCCTTGGTAGATCAGGAAAAAGGTGTGCGAAAAGCATTGAAGAAATTGAATGACAGCGTATCGACGACGCTTGTCTGGAAAGAGCTGGCGAAACCTCGACAATCACATGTTCTGGTTCGAGGTCAATATGACCAACCGGGTCAACCAGTCCCCCGAGCAACACCGGCCTTCCTGCCCGCAATGCCCGCTAACGCCCCAGCCAATCGTCTGGGGCTTGCGCAATGGCTGGCGATGGAAAACCACCCTTTGACTGCCCGAGTCGCGGTCAATCGCTATTGGCAGCAGATTTTTGGAGTCGGTCTCGTCAAAACGAGTGAAGATTTTGGCAGTCAGGGTGAGCCACCAAGCCACCCGGAGTTACTTGATTTCCTGGCTGTCGACTTTCAGACCCACGACTGGGATGTCAAACGATTTCTAAAGACGCTGGTAATGACAGATGCCTACAC
>Ga0315330_10003095_pt1 | contig 11401 bp, 3 predicted proteins | sample M140m34915metaG_FD_203453 | JGI IMG/M metagenome (GOLD analysis project Ga0315330, IMG submission 203453) | Ammonia-oxidizing marine archaeal communities from Monterey Bay, California, United States - M1 40m 34915 | ecosystem: Environmental > Aquatic > Marine > Intertidal zone | place: USA... | reverse complement strand
TATCATAGTAGGAGTCAATTCCTATTAGATAACCTTTTTCATCATAGTCATATTTCTTTACAGAAATTGTCCCACTTCTTTTGAGCTTATCCTGAGAAGAAAGTAGATATCCGTCCTCGTCAAATGTCTCAAAGGAGATTAGATATGGCAAACCATAGGAGTTATGCGTTGTCTTTTTTATGCCATTATAACTGAATGTTTCTTCGTTGATTTCGGTTCTGTTTATTGTCGTTCCATTATCATCGATGCTCACCCTAAAGTTTACGACTTTTATTATTCTTTTAAGACTGTCATAGTGGATTAATTTTTCGGTAATACCACCATACTCGCTTTTTTTTATGGAGCTTAATGCACTAAAATTATTGTAGCTGTAATATTGAACAAGTGTATCTAGTTTTTTTCCGTTCCACTTTAAATCTACAATGGAGACAAGTCTTCCTTTTTCATCAAAACTATAGCTATAGCTCCCGGGAACTTCTCTTATTCGTTCTCCATTTTTTTTAAAAGAGTAAGATCCTTTTATTTTTTTTATCCTGTTTTTTTGGATGAATTTTTCATTGAAAAATTGTGGATCCTCGAAAGCTTCTCCACTTTGATTCAGAATCATTTGGCCTATTGAGGGAAGGCTATAAATACATAATACGAAACAAAAAATATAATTCTTCAATATCTATGCTAAATTTAGAAGTAGTTTTTTCCAGCCAAGCTCATTTTCCAATATTCCTTCAATCGCTGAAAGTGCTATGCGTTCTTGCTTCATTGTGTCTCTGAATCTGATTGTTACTGTTTTATCATCTTTGGTCTGGTGGTCTATTGTAATGCAGATAGGTGTCCCAATAGCATCTTGTCTTCTATACCGTTTTCCAATTGAATCTTTTTGGTCAATCTGAAAGTTGTAATCAAATTTAAGTGTGTTTGCCAATTTATTCGCAATATCGGGGAGCCCATCTTTTTTTACCAATGGTAAAATTGCCACCTTAACTGGAGCGAGTTGCGCAGGGATCTTTAATACGGTCCGTGTCGTATTTCCTTCTAGTGTTTCTTTTTTGAAAGAGGCACTCAGGACTGCTAGAAACATTCGATCTAAGCCTATTGACGTTTCAATCACATACGGCACATAGCTTTTGTTTAATTCTGGATCAAAATAGCTGAGCTTTTTGCCTGAATGCTGCTCGTGTTGTTTTAAATCGAAGTCTGTTCGAGAATGTATGCCCTCAAGCTCTTTGAATCCCATTGGGAAATCAAATTCTATATCACATGCTGCATTTGCATAATGTGCAAGTTTTATGTGGTCATGAAATCTATGCATATTATCTCCTAGGTTTAAGTTTTTATGCCATTGCTCTCTCTGAGACTTCCAATAGTCATACCATTTTAGCTCTTCTCCTGGTGGTACAAAAAACTGCATTTCCATTTGTTCAAATTCACGCATTCGAAAAATGAATTGTCTGGCTATAATTTCGTTACGAAAGGCTTTCCCAATTTGTGCAATGCCAAATGGAATTTTCATTCGACCAGATTTCTGAACATTTAAGAAATTAACAAAAATACCTTGAGCCGTTTCTGGTCTTAGGTAAATTGTTGAGGCATCTCCAGCTACTGAACCCATTTCTGTTGAGAACATTAGGTTGAACTGCCTCACCTCTGTCCAGTTTTTTGATCCAGATATTGGACACGATATTTCTAGATCGATAATTAAGTTCCTGAGTGCTTCAAGATCATTTTCCTCTAATGACTTTTTCATTGAGGTCTCTATATCGTCTATTTTTTTCTGGTTACGAAGAACATTTGGGTTTGTTTTTCTAAACTCCGTTTCATCAAAGTTATCAGCAAATCGCTTTTTACCTTTTGTAATTTCCTTGATGATTTTTTTATTGATTTTCTCCATGTGTTCTTCTAACAGAACATCTGCTCGGTATCTTTTTTTGGAATCTTTATTGTCAATTAATGGATCGTTAAATGCATCAACGTGTCCTGAAGCCTTCCAAGTTGTTGGATGCATAAAAATGGAGGCATCAAGTCCAACGATATTTTGGTGCAGTTGAGTCATTGATTTCCACCAATATTGCTTGATGTTATTTTTTAGCTCTGCACCCAGCTGCCCATAATCATATGTCGCTGCAAGGCCATCATATATTTCCGAAGAAGGAAAAACAAAACCATATTCTTTGGCATGCGAAATGATTTCTTTAAGCTTATCTTGTTTTTGTTCCATGTAACAAAGATAGTGCAGTTCTCTACTTTTTGAAGAATATTGAGATAAATAATAAGGGAATATTGTATTACTTTTGATTCATGATTTTACAGCTAAACCAAACGGAATTCATTGATACCTTGAAACCCATTGATTTATCAATAGAGCTCAAGGCCAAAGGGCAAAGGCTGAAGGCGTGGGGGCAGGAAGATCCTAAAGTAGAGCCAGTTCGGGATGATAACTTTGTCGGGAGTGTTGCCCAAGGAGGTGTGGTAAACTTTAAAAATATTTTTTTTAACCCTCATGCCCATTTAACCCATACAGAATGTTGTGGTCATATCACAAAAGAATTTCATTCTGTTAATGATAGCCTAAGTAGATATTTTTTTAACGCTCAACTTGTGACTGTTCAGCCAAAGAAAATAAAGAATGATTCAATAATTACTTTGCAACAGGTTCGTGAGCTGGATTTAGGTGAAAATATCGAAGCAATTGTAATAAGAACCCTTCCAAATAATGAATATAAAAAAACGTGTAACTATTCGGGTACGAATCCGCCATATATAGACAGTAAGGTGGCTCAATTTCTTATAGATAAAGGAGTAGAGCATCTTTTGGTTGATTTACCTTCCGTAGATAAAGAGCAGGATGATGGGGTGCTGGCTTTTCATCACACTTTTTGGAGTGTTCCTAAAAATCCAAATAAGACGAGAACAATTACAGAGTTTATTTTTGTTCCTTCGAATGTTGAGGATGGCTTATACATTCTGAATCTACAAATGAGTGCTTTTAGTAATGATGCTAGCCCAAGTAGACCAATATTGTATTCTAGGGAAAAGCGAAATCTTTAGGGGAAAATTGTGAATGTAAGGACAGGGCTTCTCACACAGTTGGTCCAAGTTGGACCTTGCTAAAACTATTAAACTCTTATCATTAGATGATACAAATCTAGCTTCTCCAAGCAAGATTTTAAAGTTGCGTGAGAAGGGACCTGTTTATCCTTAATTGTAAAGGTATGAAAAAAGCTGAAAAAATACGTCTGTATAGCTTATAAATATTGACTTATTGAAAAGTCAACTTTATTTTGATTTGTTTTTAGAAACAAAAAAAGGCCTATAAAGGCCTTCGTTATTGATTGTTTGTGTTACTGCAAGTTATTAAATAAGGTACAGGAACTTCTTATGCAATGACCCTGGCGGGTCGACTAAAACTATTAAACTCTTATCAAACTAGAAATAAAACTGCTTCTCCAAGCAGTTAACTTTTGCATAAGAAGTTGCCTGTGTCTCTCCTTATTTCTCTTCTAAGATAGATACTTAACCGAGCTTGTGTAGTCTCGATGAATATTTGTATTACATGGTTGAAGAAAAGTGCATTTTCACTTATTATTAGTTATTTCAGAGCTTGTAAAATGAAAAAAGGCCTCGAAAGGCCTTTATATTGATTGTTTGTGCTACTGCGATTTTTTAAATAAGGTACAGGAACTTCTCATGCAATGACCCTGGCGGGTCGACTAAAACTATTAAACTCTTATCAAACTAGAAATAAAACTGCTTCTCCAAGCAGTTAACTTTTGCATAAGAAGTTGCCTGTGTCTCTCCTTATTTCATAGCTAATATACACAGTTGTAAGCGTTTGGTCCTTGTGTAATGAATATACAACGGCGGGAGTTGAAGATAGTATGACTTTGACTTATTATTTAAATTAGTAGTCAAATTCAATACGACCATTTAGCCATTCGTTGTTTAGCTTAGCGTTCAGTTTTAAATAAAAGTTAATGGCAGGTTGATTCCAATCATAGACTTGCCATTCCATTCTGCGTACTTTTTTTGAACGGGCAACATCTGCTACTTTATCGAATAGCTTTTTGCCAGCTCCTGATCTTCTCATTTTGGCTTTAACATATAAATCTTCTAGATAAAGACATTTGCCTTTCCATGTAGAGTAGGAGGTGTAGTATATTGCAAAACCTATGATTTCATCTTTTTTAATAGCAACAATGGCGTCGCATATTCCTTCATCGAATAAATGTGAATGGATTTCTTCAGCAGTATTCTCAACTGCATCTGGTTCTTTTTCGTATACCGCTAATTCCTGAATCATTAATAGAATATCCTTCTCATCTCCTGGCTCGGCATTTCTAATCAAAATCATTGTACTCCTGCTAGATTGAACCTTATTTTGAAACCAGTATTTATATTGCCTGTAGGATAGCTCGTTTGAACCTTTGGAGTATTGAGGTTTTGGTCGTAGTAAAACATCAAAGTAAGGTTGTTTGTTATGTTGTAATCTGCAGATATCTTTATGGCAACAGTTTTTTGTCCTGCTGTGGCTTGATTCGTATTTTCTACTATTTTTCTAATCACCGTAAGATTGTCTCTAAAGGAAAAATCGAATTTAATATTTACATCACTTGATTTTATATTTCTAAATGGCAACTTAACATCTTTAATGCGTGCAGCAGTTCCAATTACAATTTCTTCAGATAATGATTCGGTAACCTGATTATTGCTAAGCGCCAAAGTGGCTTGACGGTCTTTCTTGTACTCAAATCTCGTTTGAAGTGTATGATTTCCGATGATCCAATTGGCATCAATTCCAATTAAAGGTGAGAAGCGTTCGCTGATGACAACATTTTGAATCTGCATCTCAGGAATGTAGTTGTTGTCAATGTCTAGAGCTGTTAGGTGACCTTGGGCATCAGATTCTGAATTTAGATTGGTTTGCATTCCGTTTATAGATACCGTTGAGCTATATCCATGTCTCACGATAAATGATTTTAAAAACTTCTTGGTCCATTTGTACTTTGTCAAGCCACTGTAGTTCACTGACCAATTTGGTAGAGGCAAGCTTTGCATAGGGTCAATATTTCGATCATTGATTGTCGAATTATTGAACGCTGTCATGAAAGATCCTAAAACGACGTCCTGCTGACTGCCCGAGTATCCAGAATAATATCCCCCAGGACTAGTTAGTGAGGAATTCGAATTTTGACCTCCAATCAATTGAGAAACTCCTGTCCTATTATTAAGCAATGCATCAAAAACACTAGATTCGTATTGTGCTCCCTGTTTAATAAAAGAGGTACCCCAAGTAATTGTTGAATACGTAAGGGTAGAGGTTTGAAATTGGCTTTGTCCTTCAAATGCTGCAGTACTTTCGTTCCATCTATAAAACTCTCCTGAATTATCGGAATAATTTCTATTTAAGTTCAGATCAATGTTTACATCTTTAAATGGTTCAAGTGTCGCTCTCATCGTAAGATTAGCAGTGTGCGTTGTGGCATATTGTGTATTAAGGTTCTCATTTCGAATTAACCAATCGTTCTCTGTTGCTAAATTTGAAATACTATAGCCGTTAGATCTCCCAAAGATGTCATAACCTTGCTGTCCGAATACAAATCCGCTCAGTTGTGAGGTTGAGCTATTCATCCCGAGAAATCTTGATTCTTCGCCATAGCCGGGTAATATCGTACCATCATTCAAGGCATACGTTCCAGAAATGTTTCTTACGGTCATGATTATTCTTGCAAAAAAACCAATGATTTTTGGCACCTTGCGTTTAGCCCTTTCTTCCTTGCGCACTTTGCGCTTGTGTGCTCTGTTCTTTTTCTTATATGCCTTTAATTCTTCTTTGTTCATCGAATCAAGTGGCTGATCAGGTTCAAGGTCTTCCACAATAATCCACTCCCATTTTTTATTCTCTTCGGGTTCAGTATTTTGCTCAGTACCACCAGAATTTCTACTTCCAGGACCGGACCTTGGATTTAACCTTCCTCTTGAGTTTCTTCCGTCAGACAAAATCTTTTTAAAGAATGGGACTTTATTATATAGGTTTACAAAGTTGGCTTGTGTAGTCATATTTATATTCCTGCTATTCTGAATCGTATTTCCAAAATCACTCTGTCCCAAAGGAGCTCTAGACCAATTATAACCTCCCGTATATTTAATATTGGCGTTGATCCAATTTGTCAAAGGGAATTTATTGAATGGAATTTTGTAATTGACTGTGAAGTTTTGGTTGTATTGCATTGTCTTTCCTAGTGTCGACATTTGTGAACGAATGGTATCGAGAAATTCTTGGTATCCTTCTGGGTTTTCTTTTCTATCCACACTATTGTTTCCTTCTTCAAAAATAGATTGATTGCGCGCACTGAATGTTGTTTTCAGGTTTCGTGTAATATCGTATCCTATTTCATATTTTCTGTTCCAATCAAAACGTTTCAAAAAGATAGGATCAAACTCATAATCAGGAACCAGGTTGTTTCTCACCTGACGTTCATTATATATTCTCGAATAGTCATTGGTGAAGGACATGTTTTTCGGCATCAAAAACAAATTAAAGTCTTTGATCAATTTTAGGTATTTTGATTTTTGAACGGGCTTCCATTTTTTGAATGGTTGAAATGGTTTACCTTTAAATGTATAGTTGTAATTTAAGGCACCGGTCCATGTTTTTGTCAGGTCCTTTTTTGTATTGAAGTCTCTCTGTAGGTTTTCGGCATAAGCATAGCTTGCGGCCCAATTAGAAAGTCTCCAAAAGTGATTTTTACTGCCCGCTTTTGCCTCTTTTCTGACATTGGTAAAGTTGAATGATTTTCTTTCGTTGAAATCTTGACCGAGCTTCATCCTTTGACGACGTGTCGCATCATCGTAGTCGGCAAGCTTTATATCTGGATTAAATGGGTCGTACTCAGGATTAACCAAGCCAAGTGAATAGCCATAAAAGAAAGGCAATGAAACCCGAGCTTGCTTGCCAAAAAACTGTCCGAGCTGAAAAGTAGAATTCAAATCAAATCCAATTTGCTCATTTCTTTGTCGGTCTTGCACCCTGCTGTCGACACTTCCCCAATTTATTCCAGAATAATTTCCGGAAGCATTAATATTTGCAAAATCAGCAAGCTTTAGTTGTAATTGACCTACTGCCGCAGAACCACCTTCGCTGACAAAATCCGTGAGTCTCATTTCATTGACCCAGACATTTACACACTCCGCCTCTCCATCATCGGGCTGCCAAATATTATTTGGGTCATTTTTCAGTGGGTTTCTCACCCCAATCATAATGGTCCTTAATCCTTGTAGGTTAGGACTTCCTTTTACTTTAATTCTTCGTTCGTTATTTTTCGGATCGGTTTTGGAGTACTCGACAATATATGAGATCCCTGTACCACCTGCTTCAACAACTGCATTTCGTTCCTTTTTCAGATCAATTAGGTCATCGAATACAATTTCAATGTCATTGGCTGCTGGCCAGGCATCATCCGCTCCATGGTTGTACCATTCTGAGACATCCATCGGTAGCTCATATTCATAATAATTATCTACAAAGTCAGTTCCTAATCTAACAAATAATGTCAGTTCATGATCCTCTAAGGTATTGGGGACGACTTCTTCAGCATGCACAAACATTTTAAGTTTTTTATAAGTTCGTACATCAAATTGTACATTTCTATATGCAGCTCGAGCATCGCCATCTTGGAGGTTACAGATTTCAAGAACAAGGGACTGTTCATTCATCTGTCTTGCATAAGGCTGTGAAGGATCTACTTCTCGTTGTATTCCAGGTGGAACGCTGTAGTTTATAGGTTGTCTTTGTTCATTTTCTTGGATATTAACTGCACCTATATTGAAGGTGGTTAGATTAGGATCTTGCTGAATACTTAATCCCGGCTGAGTTAGGTCTTCCAAAAACCTTCTCCATTCACCTCTTATTAGCTCTAATCTAGCAAAACGAACAACAACCTCCTCATCAAAGTTCTTCAAGAACATACGCATGAAGCGAATCGATCTAAAATCTTGGATCCCATTGATTCGTTTTTCATAGTCTGTAATTGGTACTTTGAATTGATACCAGGTTTCTGTTTTATTTCCATTCGTATAAACCTGTTTATTGGTAATATAATTACTGCCTTCCTGCATATCATTTCTTCGCAAGCTGACTTTATACTGGAAGTAACTTTCTGTTTCGGAGAGGTTGTTGTCTTGATTAATATCTTCAATATCAGGCATATTTGTCGCTTGAGTAGGATATCCAGCTGAATTCAAAGACGTAGAATATTCTATCGTTGGAGAGTTGCCCTCCATTCCATTGAATTGCTTGTATCGCTCTAGAATATCTGATTCGGCGCTATCAAAATCATCATCCAAATAATAGTTGTAATTGTCACCCGAAGGATCTCCAATGAGCTGGTCTTTCGTTACTGGTGTCATTGTTGGATGGTTATTCACCCAAGAAAGGTAATCCTGAAAAGCTATAGCTTCTTCGGTATTGTCCCATCCATCTAATCCAACATCTTGGTTAAGGCGTGAAGCAGGATCATTGTCAAAGGCATTGACCACAACTTGTTGTGTTGAAACACGTGCCCAATCTGTAGTATCAATATTGTCATCGACGGAAACCCCTTGTGGAGGGAGCCCGTTTTCAAAACTCTTTCTTGAGTCTGGTAGGACATCTTCTGAGATATTACCTAAATTGAAATAGATGTCTCCACCGTTATGGAAAGAATTTGTGTCAACTCCTTCTGCATCTTCATTAAATGGATCTAATACCCAAAACTGTATGAATTCAATGTTTGCAACTTCAAAGTCATTTGTGGTTAAGCCACGCATAATTCCTCCCCATCTTTCTTCCGGGTTGATGAATTGGCCGATAGAATCGACTGTATTTGTCGTATCGTAATTGTACATTCCTCTTTCCTTTGGATAGTAGGCTAAATCCAAGACTGGAATATTCTGAATACCACCGTATGGAATATCTACCAATGGGAAAATGTCATTTTGATTGACAAGCCGCATCCGGCTATCACTAGTGATAGCACCACCATTATCAAGAATATGTTGAGGAGTGAGTGAGGTTCCTCCACCGTTGAGAACAGGATCAATAACATACCAAGCGGTTTTTGCTCGATTGAACCCTGCGGATAAATCTTTATTTGTTGCTTCTGGAAATAGGTCTGGTTGCCCTTGCGGAATGGATGCGAGTCGCCAGGCGTTTATGTTTCTTAGGTCAATCGCACTCTGAGCTGCTTCAAAGTCATCAATATAAGAAGTCCCTTCTTTTTCAATTGCTTTAGGTTGGCCAGGGATTAAATGTGCGAATTCCCCCGTAAACGATAAAGTCGACATTTCCTTTGTTGAGATGACTGGAAGAAAGTCAACAAGTTTTGTTAAAAAAGGCACATTTGTCCGCAAAGCAATATCCGCACCAATCACATTGTTTTTAAAGGGTTCACTTCCGAAGTCAACCTTTTGCGTAACTGGTCGTTCCATCATTCTTACCCAGGTCGCACCTAATTTTAAACGGTCACTAAACCTATATTGGTATCGGCCTCCAATCATGGATCTTGCTTGGAATCCAAATACTGAGTTACTTTCTATGGAAATCTTTATTGGTGTATTTGATTCTAGAATACCGGTATTTAAAATTTTCACCCGGCCAAAAGCATAATCTACTGTATAGTCAACACCCTCGACAAGTCTTATTCCTCCCGCTGTTACTGAAACCGATCCTTCGGGAACAGACATTACGTTAAGTGGTATATCAGAGGTGATAGAGGATTGATATTCCCCTTTAAACACGAATCGATTTTTACTTGGAATCTGTTGTGCCGCTGTTTTAGTTGAATCGTAAAGCTCGTGAAATGCAATTTTGTCTACAGTAATCCCAGGAATTCCTGCCTCAACTAGTTTGCTCTCTAGAGTCTTTCCAAAAGGCTCGACCGTTGAAAAGAAGATACGTCCATTTTTCTTATTGATTGTTCCACCGTTATCAATTTTGTTTTGGATTTGGTTGAATGGTGCAAAATCAAAAACACCATCAGAAAATGGTTGATTGTTTTGGTTGATTTTATCCATATCGATAAGCGTAACGATCTGCTTGGTATCAACACCATCTAGCGGAATAATAGGTAGCTCCACGGATGTTTCAGGATTGTTATATAATACGTCGATCTTGAAGCCTAATTGATCTACCTGATAAGCACCAATCGAGTAGACATTTTTCATCATGAGGTCCCAAATCTTATTGTTGGGGTTGGTAATTGTCGGTTTCAGTAATTTTAGAATAAGTGCATCTTGACCCGTTGATCCATCTGTTGAAAACTCTCCCACTTGATAGGTCTCTCCGCGATAAGTGTACTCATACGCCACGGATAAAATCTCATCATTATTCAATGGACTATTCAAAGAAATATATCCAAGAAGTGCATTATAGGTAAAGTCACTTGTTTCAAGTCTTCTCGCATTTTCAAGTTTCTCATATTCAACGGCTTGCTCGAATGGTCCAGGGCTCGAAAATTGAGAGCTTAGTGTACTTACTGAATTTGCGAATCCTCTTATTGTTGGTTGATTAGCAGCCCAGTTGTACAAATCATTGGCTTCGTTACGTGGAATTTCATTGACAGAGTAACCTCCTGGATTTCCTTGACAGTTTTCGAGTTTTGCTTCTCCGAGATCTGCAAATGAGATCACGTTTCTTGTATTTTCAATGCTATTGTTTCTGTTGGTTACCCAGACTTCTATTCGGGTAATATACATTGTAGAGCTCACTACAGGTAATGTGGACATGGCCTCATCATAATGCTGCTGGTGATAAAGATTCAGAAAATAATGACGATTCGCCTCATAATTATCGGCGCTCAGTTCGAATTCTTGAATTTGGGCTTTTCCACTTACATTGATTTCATTTCTTTTTCCTTTTGATGAGGCGGCAATTAAGTCTACTGTTGCACGTCCAAATTTAAGCTGTGTTTTGGCACCAAATAGGGTTTGTGAACCTTGAATAAGAGATGTTGGAAGGTCCAAAGCAACATTCCCTAGCGCAATTTTTTGAAGAATTTGATCTTCATCTCCAGTATGCTCTAATGTTGATATGTTATCAAAGTCAAAGGAAGCCTGGGTATTATATTTTGCACCAATTTTCAATTTGGTACCAATTTGGCCAACAATATCCATGTTGATGTTTTGCTGAAAATCAAATCTTGTGACCCTTCGCTGTCTAAGTGGCAATAGGGGATTGTCGTATCTCGATGAGTTTGCGCCTAATGAAAGCTCTATATTTCCTTGTGGCTTTATGGTTATTTGGTCTGAACCAAAAAAGTTTTCAAAAGCCTTACTCCCAATCTTGATCGGCAACTCAAAAGCTCTGTTTTCTTCGGTTTCTTCCTCAATGATTTCAAGCCAATCTTGTGACATAGATTTTTCTCTTTTA
>Ga0315330_10003093_pt1 | contig 11402 bp, 7 predicted proteins | sample M140m34915metaG_FD_203453 | JGI IMG/M metagenome (GOLD analysis project Ga0315330, IMG submission 203453) | Ammonia-oxidizing marine archaeal communities from Monterey Bay, California, United States - M1 40m 34915 | ecosystem: Environmental > Aquatic > Marine > Intertidal zone | place: USA... | reverse complement strand
AGCAAAGAGCCACATTAGCGCGCAAAGAATGATCGGCGCTGATAAGGTAGTAATACCCGGTCAATCTGCTACGCCAGATGAATGGCGCGCAGTTTATCAAAAACTAGGCGCACCACAAGAACCGGGTGGTTATGAGCTAGAGCAAACGGAAGTATTTGACGAAACGTCTTTTGATGCTTTTCGCAACAAAGCTTACGAGCTAGGCTTGTCAAACAAACAGGCGGCAGAGATTGCTGGCTTGTATCAAGAGCAAGTTAACAATGGTCGGCAAGTTTTAGAGCAACGCGCAGAGGAAGTGCGTTTTTCCGGGGAGCAAGAGTTACGACAACAGTTTGGCGATCATTTTGACCAGCGGTTAGAAATGGCAAGGTCAGCGTCACAGACTGTTATGAGTGAAGATGATTTAAAGATTTTTTCTGAAGTACAGCTAGCAGACGGTAGATTGTTAGGGGATCACCCGGCAATCGTTAGAGCGTTTACAAAAGTAGCTGAACTTCTAGGGGAAGATAATTTAGTCGGTGAAACGACTGAAATAGTTATGAGTTCGCAAGACGCAAGACAGCGATATAATGAAGTGGTCGCGCAAGGATCTCCCTATTGGGATAAATTCCATGCCGAACATCAAAACTATATTGATGAAGCTTTGCATTTGCGTACTTATTTTGCTGGATAACCGAAAGGCCCAGAACGTCAAGCTTGTGCGTCAAGCGGAGTAGCTAACCTAATTAGTAGCATTGGCCCTTATGGGATAACCGAAGCGCAGCAAACTTTAACTGAAACTGTAATAAGGAGAGGCTTATGTCTACTCAAATAACTACAGCTTTTGTTCAACAGTTCTCCGCGAACATCCAGATGCTATCACAGCAAAAGGGTTCGTTGCTGCGTAATGCAGTTGACAGTGAGAGTGTGAACGGTGAAAAAGCTTTTTTCGATCAAGTAGGTGCAGCGGCAGCTGTTCTACGAACCTCACGCCATGCAGACACGCCATTGGTGGAAACACCACATAGCAGACGTATGGTAACTATGGCTGATTATGAATATGCAGATTTGATTGACGATCAAGACAAAGTGCGCTTGCTTGCTGATCCAACATCTACTTATTCTCAAGCAGCGGCGGCAGCTATGGGAAGAGCAATGGATGATGTAATCATTACTGCGGCTCTTGGCACAGCAACTACTGGTAAGGATGGTAGCACTTCTACAACGCTTCCAGCTGGGCAAAAAGTTGCACATGGCAGCGCCGGGTTAACTATTGCAAAACTTCTAAGTGCTAAAGAAATCTTAGATAGCAACAGTGTTGACCCATCCATCACGCGGCATATTATTGTATCGCCAAAGCAAATTTCTGATCTGCTTAACAATACAACCGTAACGTCAAGTGATTTTAATACTGTAAAAGCATTGGCAACAGGTGATTTAAATTCATTTGTTGGCTTTAACTTTATCGTATCTAATCGTTTGAACACTGACACCAACAGTGACCGTCAGGTTATTGCTTTTGCCAGTGACGGTATCAAGCTAGCAATCGGTAAAGAACCGTCTGCTCGGATTGATGAACGTGCCGATAAGTCATACTCAACGCAAGTCTATTACTGTCAGTCCATCGGGGCAACTCGCATGGAAGAAGAAAAAGTAGTAGAAATTGCGTGTAACGAATAAGGAGATTGACAAATGGCTACTGTTTATTCAACCCAACGCACTAATTCACGCGCCACACCAGCCGTGATGAATAAAGCAAACGAAATGAGCGGCAGAATTAGAGTTGCTCATGGTACTTACGAGGCATCTTCTTTAGCGTCTGGTGACGTTATTGAAATGTTTATCATGCCTGATGGCGCTAGATTGCTAGAAGGATCACTTGCACACGATGCAATGGGTTCGTCTACAACCTTGTCTGTTGGCTATGCTGCACATACTAACGCAGCTGGCACAGCGGTAAGCGCGGCAGCGGCGGCTTATAAAGCAGCTGCGGCTTCTACATCAGCGCAAAAGGTAGACATCCTTGCTACACTAGCTCTAGGCTCTGGCACAGAGTTAGATGCTAACGAGGACGGTGTTCCTGTAACGGTAACAATGGGCGGTGCAGCTGGCACTGGTACTGTTGAACTTACCATCAAGTACGTTCTAGACTAATAGAGTGGGGCGCGTTTGCGCCCCCTCTTTTTTATTGGAGATAGAGAATGACAAGTACCGTTGATATTGCTAACTATGCGCTAAACAGTTTAGGTGCATCTAATATTACTGCGCTAGATGAAAACAGCAAACCAGCGCGCATTGTTAACCAGCGATACGAAGCGGTAAGGGATAGTGTGTTTAGATCGCATCCGTGGAATTGTTTAATTCGTAGGGCAGAGCTAGCACAAGAAAGCACAGCGCCTACATATGGCTACGGTAAACAGTATGCGTTACCTACAGACCCATTTTGTTTGCGCGTTTTAGAGTTTAGCAACGGCACATTAACGTTTCCGTTTGATAATATGCGAAGTAATAGCGATACTCCGGCGTTTATTATTGAGGGTCGCAAGCTATTAACGGACGAAGGTACTGCAAAAATCAAGTATGTTGCGCGGATTACGGACCCACAACAGTATGATGCCGGGCTAATCGAAACGTTAGCAGCCAGATTAGCGTATGAAATATCGTATGCAATTACAGGATCTACTACTGTACGGCAGCTATCGGCAGCTGATTACGATAGAAAACTTAAAGAAAGTACGTTTCAAGACGCAACTGAAGGTGCGCCAGAGCGTATTGAAGCTAATGATTTTGTCGAGGCGCGTTTCTAATGGCAAGATCTGCGCCTTCACTCAGCACATTTACAGCTGGTGAAATATCGCCACGCTTAGAGGGGCGTATTACGCTAGAGAAATACAAGGCTGGTTTGTCAGATCTAACTAATATGGTAGTGCAACCACACGGCGGCGTTACACGTAGACCGGGTACGCAGTATCTTGGTACTGTAAAAGATAGCAGTGTAAAAACTAGGCTAATACCATTTCAGTTTAAAACAACAGATACATACATACTTGTCTTTGGGGATCAAGTTATGCGTGTGTATCGCAACGGTTCTCAAGTTTTAAAAGGATCGGCACAAAACATTACAGCTGTAACAAAAGCAAACCCCGGCGTAGTAACAATATCTTCTCATGGCTATAGCAATGGTGATGAAATATTTTTAGATAATGTTGTTGGCATGACAGAACTAAATGGTCGTAACTATAAGGTAGCTAACGTCACAACAAATACATTTACGTTGCAAGATCTATTCGGCAACAACATAAACACAACAAACTTTACAACATACGCATCCGCTGGCGCAGTAGATGAAATATTTGAAGTAGCAACGCCATACGCAGCCGCTGATATATTTAATTTACGTTTCGCGCAAAGCGCAGATATTATGTATTTTGTACATCCAAGTTACGCAATTCGTACTTTATCACGTACAAATCACAACGCTTGGACATTTGCCACAGCAACAATAAGCGGATCTCCTAATCCATCATTGTCAGGTACTGATAATTACCCTAGTGTTGTTACGTTTTTTGAGCAAAGACTTGTTTTTGCAGCAACAAATAACAATCCACAAACGTTATGGTTCAGTAAAAGCGCGGATTATCTTAACTTCACTACAGGAACAAACGCTGATGATGCACTGATTTACACGATTGCATCAAACCAAGTAAACAATATTAGGTATTTATCAGCTACGCGAGTGCTTACTATCGGTACTTCTGGCGGCGAATACGTGCTGACAACTACAAACAATGGCCCTATTACGCCGACTACAACGCAAATTCGTAAGTATTCTAACTACGGATCGGCTAATACAGAGCCTGTACAGGTCGCAGATGTTACGTTGTTTCTGCAACGCGGCAATAGAAAAGTGCGAGAGTTTAAGTACATTGGTGAAGTAAACACTGCCGGGTATCAAGCGCCAGATCTAACAGTCTTAGCAGAACATATCACTGAAGGTGGCCTTGAAAGTTTTGCATACCAACAAGAGCCAGAAAACATAGTATGGGCTATACGTGCAGATGGTGCGCTAGTGGGTTTAACGTATCGGCGCGAAGAGGAAGTTGTTGCGTGGCATAAACATACTATAGGTGGCACGTTTAGCGGCGGTTCGGCAGTAGTCGAAAGCATTGCAACACTACCTACCGACACAGGCAATGACGAGCTATACATGATTGTCAAACGCACTATCAATAGTGTAACCCGGCGATATGTAGAACGTATGAAAAATTTTGATTTTGGCAGTAATACAACGTCTGCATTTTTTGTAGATAGCGGTCTTTCGTATTCGGGCAGTGCGGTAAGCAGTTTTAGTACGCTGTATCATTTAGAAGGTGAAACGGTTTCTGTGCTTGCTAACGGCGCAAGTCACGCTAACAAAACAGTAGCTAGTGCATCTATAGCACTTGATTTCTCTGCAACTAGCGCTGCTATTGGGTATGGGTATACATCTAATATGCAAACGCTACGCATTGAAAGCGGATCGTCTGATGGCACAAGTCAGGGTAAACCCAAAAGAATACACGGTATTACAGTACGATTATTCGAAACAGTGGGTGTCGAAGTAGGTAACGATAGTTCTGAAACAGATCGGATTTTTTTCCGCGATAGTTCTATGGATATGGATACAGCTGTTCCTCTTTTTTCCGGCGATAAAGATGTTGAGTTTCCGGGTGGCTTTGATGATGATGATAGAATATACTTACAACAGACACAGCCACTACCGTTGACAGTATTAGCACTGTATCCGAGGATGAATACTTTTGATAAATGATAGCAAGACCACTTAGTAAAGTTCACGTTTTAGATGTAGCGGATCGGGTTCCGTTGCAAAACAATTCGCAGTTAGGTTTAGTTCTTTCTGCAATGCCTGTTTATTTGCAGCCGGGCAGAGGCTTGGCACTTATAGACAATGGCAAAGTTTACGCCGTGACAGGTCTAGCGCCTGTATGGGAAGGTGTAGCAGAAGCATGGTTTTTGCCTACGCGAGAAATGCAAGGTAAGCGGATACAAACAATACGTTTAGTAAAACGTGAGTTAGATGCCGCAATAACTAGACTGAAGCTGACAAGAGTACAAGCTGTTGTTAGATCAGATTTTACAAATGCACATAAGCTTGCAAAATTTTTAGGTTTTACAAGCGAAGGTGTAATGCACAAATACGGACCAGATGGTTTAGATTACGAAAGGTACGCGAAATGGAAGCACTGCCACTTTTAATGATGGGTACGCAAGTTGCTGGCGGTATAGCAGAAAAGAACGCTGCTAACAAAGCGGCAGAAGCTGCGCGGCGTGTCGGTGAATTTAACGCACAAATTATTGAGCGTGACGTAAATTTATTAGAAAATCAGCGTACTATCATTAACAACAATGTGCTTATTTCTAACAAGCGTAAACGTATGGCGTTTCGTGAAGCGCAAGGTGAAGCTGTAGCTGGGTTTGCTTATGCTGGTGTTGATATTGCGGTTGGCACACCTATGGAAGTTTTGCGTAGAAATGGTCGAGAAAGTGATTTTGAAATTGCTGTAGATAAGTTTAATAACTACGTAACTAATATGCAAATAAACGATGCCCAAGAAGATGCGCGATTGACAGCGCAGTTATCGCGTATGGAAGCTGGGGCGTCTGCGGCGGCGCTTAGATCGCAAGGTACGGCAAGCTTGATAGCTGGTTTTGGTTCCGCTGCGCGTATTGGTTTCGATACTGGCTATTTTAAAGTTGCTTAATAAAGGGTAAATATTAATGCGTATACCTATCTATCGTGCTAGTAGCACACCTACAGGCGAAGCGCCGGGGCGTAGTTTTAGAGCAAGAGCAAGTGCAGCGCCGTTTATTAGAGAGGCACAAGCTAAAGCAAGTGTGTTTACAGCTGCTACTAAAGAGATTGGTGAGTTTGCTGCTACACGATATAAAGCGGCAAGAGAAGCGCAGATAAACCAAAAGCTTCTAGCTGGTGAAACAGCCTTACGCGAAGATGCGCGCAGATTGTCTAGAGTTGATCCAAGTGAACTTGGTTCAGTTTTTAACGAAGGTGGTAAACCAGAAGAAGGCCAGTGGGCGTTAGCTACTAAAACAGCGCGAGAAAGTTTGTTAGACGGTGTAACTGATCCGCGCAGTCAACAAGTATTAACTGATCGTTTTAATCAAATGGAGCTAACCTATCGGTATAGCTTACGCGGTACAATAGATACAAAGCTTGATGGAGCTACGCAAAAAACAAGAGCCGATGCAGCAACGCAGTTTTCGCAAAACATTGCAAATTCTACAGAACTTAACGAAGCAAAACTTCACGCAAATAACTTTGGCATTAACTCTGTTAGGCTTGCACAGTTAGGACTAGGTAACCCCGGTGCATTAAAACAACAAGAGTACAATGCTTTGTACAACGGTATTCTTGGTAATATACGTGCAGCATTAAATAGCAGCGGTACGCCTGTACAAGACTTAGAAGAGTTACGACTTACTCTTAGGGATTTACAAAAGCTGCAAAGCGAAGGGCTTTCTGTTTCTGAAAGGGCAGCTGGTAGGGAAACTGTGTTAGCTAACAGTGGAGCCGGGCGTATGCAGATCGGTTTACTGGAAATGTTGCCGATGAATGATGCTGCAAAACTATTGCAAAGTCTTGGCGCTGGTGCAGAGTTTTTTGATGCTCCGTCAGCTGAACAACAAAAGCTTGAAAGAGTTAATCAACAAATATTTAAAGAAACGACAAAAGGAATTACTGATGGCGTTTCGATGTTGCAAAAAGGATTAGCATTACCTGATGGCTATATTGAAACGTTAGAAGCGCAAGGGCAACTGTCTATGCCTTTTGTAGAAACAGAAGATCAAGCATCATATACGCAAGGACTTGCTGATTTACGTTTTTTAAACAATCTTTCCCAAGCTGTAAAAGGTGTTAGTAACGCAAAAGGTATTAACGATTTAATACAAAGTTTAGAAGCGCCGGGTGTTACAAAAGGTCAGGCAAGTTTAGGCTTGGAGTTTTTGCGCGGTTTCAAAGCTGACATGGAAAAACAACTTAAATCTGATCCTGTAGGATATGCTTCTAAAGTAGGGTCGGTAGATATAACGCCAATAGACTTATCTCCACAGGCAATACAAAATTCATTAGAAGCTGGGCGTTTAGACAGACCGGGGGCAACGTCTTTAGCAGATACTGGTATTCCAAAAAGAATAAACGATGCAATTGCAATACACGGTCACTATGAACTTGATGGTCCCATTAAGTTTTTAACGCCAGAAGAAGTAGCAACATATGCTCCAAGTTTGAATACAGGAACAGCTTTAGAAAAAATGCAAGCTATTAGTTCAATTCAACAACTGTTTGGTAGACACTACGGATCAGTGTTAGAACAGCTGTCTGGGCAAGCGCCTGTCACGATGCACGTTGCTGGCCTTATGCAAGATGGTCTTAATTCACAAGCAGAAGTAATATTTAAAGGTGTAGAAGAAATAAACGCAAACGGTGTGCCGATAGAGGGCGCTGATATGCGTGAAGCAGAAAGCGCAATGTTTGGCATTATAGGCGCAGCGTATGAATTGTTGCCGGGTGAACTTAATGCAAATTTAAAAAAGAATATTAAAGATGTTGCGTTAGCGTATTACGCAGAAGTCATTTCTCGTAAGGTTGATAAAGCTTATGACGAAGGCCTGTGGCAAGAAGCTGTTAAAATTGCGTCAGGTTTTAATCCGCAAACTGGTGGCGGTGGTGTGCAAGAAGTCAAGGGAGTTCGCACAATCTTACCGTCAAACAGAACAGCTGAAGAAATAGAAACATCATTAGAAAATATAACAATAGAGAACTTTAGTAGTATTGCTAGCACAACACTTATTGACAAAGAATTATTTGAGGCAATTCAAAGTGGCGAACAATATTCTTTTTACACAAGAGGTCGTGAAAACGGAAAGATTGTTTACGGTGTTCAGCGTGGCGAGTATGGATCAACTAATTTTGGAATTATTACTGATAGTAACGGTGAGGATTTAGCTTTTACTATGGAAGAACTTGTTACAGCTTCTAGGATACAACCGCCAAAAGTAGAAAGTAAAATCGTCACAGATGCGGAAGGAAGAGTTAGGCGTGGGCCAAAAGAACCTGTTGTAGAGCCTAAAGAAGAAACAGTAGAACCTAAAGAAGAAACAAAACCATCAGCACAAAGTATACTGAATGATCTTGTTGATGAATTTTCAATGATTGAAGTTTTAACAGACAATGATGGTAGAGAAATAATTAAAGCTTGGGCTGATTTAAACAACGTTTCGATGGATGAAGCAATGGTATCCGAAATCCAAAAATTAGTAGATGAACAACTAGAAAATGAAAGTAATTAATGGCTAGCTATCTACCAAATGAAGTAAACAAGTTAGCGTTTGCATCTGCGCCTAGAGCAGATAAACCGTTAGGTTCGTTTGTAGAAAACCTCTCGCAAGCTTTTGATGCTGGTCTAATGCAAAGCGGAACGTCTGCCGAGCGCTATATCAAAGAAGCGTGGGAGCCTGTAGTTGACGAAATAAAAGATATTACTGGTGTTTCATTTAACAATCCCGGTTCGTATTTACGGCCAAATATTTTTGAAATAGGTAGGGGCTATCCACTTATAAACAAGCAGTTTCATTACGATCACTATGTAGAAAAAGTAGAAAGCTATGTGCGTGATAATCAAGATGTGTTGCCAGAAAATGTAGTGAATACAGTATTAGACAAAGAAAGAGATAACACTTGGCGGCAACAAGCAAAAGATGAATACTTTGCGGAGCAACGTGAATTAGCAGAAATTACTGACAGATCTCCCGGTATAGGTAATACAACAGCTAGGTTTTTAGGTGGTTTAGCAGCTGGCGCTGAAGATCCAATAAACCAACTTAGTATGCTTGTTCCGGCGTTACGTCTAAGAAATACTTTTAGCGCTATTGTGTTTGGCGAAGCAATATCAAATGCTGGTGTAGAAGCTATACAACAGCCCGGAGTTGCTGAGTGGTATGAAAGTTTAGGGTTAGAATATTCATGGAAAGATTTTGTTACTAATGTAGGTAGCGCAGCAATTATCGGTGGTGCTTTTCCTATTGGTATTAAGATTGGTGGCAAGACTATTGGCTTAACATTTGAGCAAGCAAAAAAAGGTGCGCGTCTACTAACAGGCACAAGGAAAACCGATCTACAAGAAACAGCTGAAATTTTAGAAGAGGTTGCATCGTCAACAGTAGAAAGCAATCCGTTGCAAAATAATTCTATAGGTCAAGCTGAACATCAAGCCCGGCTTACAGAAGCAACGGTAGCAATTAACGATGGCGAAATGCCGAGGCTGTCAGACAATACGGAAGCGCAAGTTGTTATACCAGACAACATTAATCAAGCTACTAATCTTGGCGGCGTTGTAGATGAATTTGATCCGCGTGATATTAATGTAGATGCAAAAACATTCCAGTTTAAAGAAGGTGGTGACATATACGGTGTTACCGATGAATTACAAGGTGTTACAGAATATAATCCAATACTTGCTGGTACGATTACAGTGTATGAATATGCTGATGGTCGTTTGTTTATAGCAGATGGACACCAGCGGCTAGGTTTAGCTAAACGTATTATGGATCAAGATCCTAGCCAAGATATAAAAATGGTTGGTTTTAGACTGCGTGAAAAAGATGGCATCACGCCAGAAGAAGCAACCGTTATTGCTGCACTTAAAAACATAGCTGAAGGTACTGGCACTGTTATAGATGCAGCAAAGATACTACGCATAAACCCAGATAGAATTACTGAACTACCGCCAAAGTCTGCGTTTGTCCGACAAGCTAGAGACTTGTCACAGCTATCAGATGATGTGTGGGGTATGGTTAAAAATGAAATAGTTGCACCAAACTACGCAGCTATTGTTGGTCGGTTGATGGCAGATGATGCTACAATGCAAAAAGCAGCGTTAGACGTATTGTCAAAAACAGAACCGTCTAATGAGTTTCAAGCAGAAGCAATAGTACGTCAGGTACGCGAAACAGAACTTGTAAGCGAAACGCAAGAAAACTTATTCGGTGAGGAAGTGTTAACGCAAAGCTTGTTTGCCGAGCGCGCAAAGGTGTTAGACCGGGCGCAAAAACAATTACGCAAAGATAAAAACTCTTTCCAGAACTTAATTAAAAATGCTGATAGGCTGGAAGATGAAGGTAACAAACTAGCAAACGAAGCAAACAAAAGAAGGGCAACAAACGATGGCAAAGCGATCTCGCTCCTCCAAAGCCAAGCGAACAGGAAAGGCAACCTCTCAGAAGCCCTTACAGCCGCAGCAAGGCAAGCAAAAGAAACAGGAAACTACAACCGCGCTACAACAAGCTTTGTCGAAGATGTCAGACGAGCAATTTCAGATGGCGAGTTCGACCGCGCAGAAATTAGCGATGCTGGACGCGCTTTCGATGCTCCAGAAGAAATCCCTCAGATACGAACAGATGCAGAGGAAATCGAGTTAGATAAATTTGATAGTTTATTTGGCGAAGGTGTAGAAAAACAAGCTAGAATATTAGATGCCGGGTTGCGTCAAGACTTAGATGCAGACTTAGAAAAGCTTGATTTTGAAAAACAATTAAAAAGCAGCGTCAGTAACGAAGCTATTATAAACCATCCATACATAAGAAATGCTGTAGAAGATATGGAAAGCCGACCCGAAACGGATAAAATGCCGGGATACCCTAAAGATGAAAACGATGTAGAAAGTATTACAAATTGGTTTAATCAGCGACAATACATTGTTGACGGTAGTAACAACGGTACTTTTGACGATGCTATGCGCGATATGGTTAAAACAGCGCGCAGTCTTGGCTGGATAGATGATAAGATAGAGTTGCCAGTTAATGCTATTAGAAAAGAAAAGAAAGCAGTAATTATACTTGGGCCACCAGCTGCCGGGAAAAGTACGCTTGCTAATCCTATAGCGCGCAAGATGGGTGCTTCTATTGTTGATGCAGATGAAGCTAAGAAGCTTTTGCCAGAATACGAAGGTGGTATAGGTGCAAATGCAATACATGAAGAAAGTTCTTTAATGTCGGACATTTTGCTTAAAACGTTGCTAGAGGAAGGTGATAACTTAGTGTTGCCAAAAGTCGGCGGTAACGTAGAAAGTATAGAACGTGCTATTTCTATGATAAAACAAAAAGGTTATAGTGTAGAAGTATTTGATATGGCGGTATCTTTTGACAATGCAATGCAGCGTATGTTGCAACGTTTTGTGTCAAAAGGTCGATTAATAAACCCACAATATGTAGTTAAGGTTGGTGAAAATCCAAGCAAAACTTTTGATACAATACAACAGAAAGGTATAGCAGATGGCTATTACAGGATCGACAACAACGGACCTCAAGACGGATACAAAGAAGTCCTTACAGAAACCGGGGAACTC
>Ga0315330_10003092_pt1 | contig 11402 bp, 5 predicted proteins | sample M140m34915metaG_FD_203453 | JGI IMG/M metagenome (GOLD analysis project Ga0315330, IMG submission 203453) | Ammonia-oxidizing marine archaeal communities from Monterey Bay, California, United States - M1 40m 34915 | ecosystem: Environmental > Aquatic > Marine > Intertidal zone | place: USA... | reverse complement strand
ACCACGATATAGCGCTAGGACCGGGCACTATTCGTGTTTACGGTCCTTAGCAAGCCATTCCGGATTCAGTAGAAGGGGCGGGATCGGTCAGTTACTTGCCTACTTGTTTAGACTCACAAGCAAGGACAAAAATTCCCCTTCATCAATGATTTTTATCCCGAGTTCTTCCGCCTTGGCCCGTTTGAAACCCGCCCCCGGTCCAGCCACCACCACATCGGTGTTTTGCGATACGCTGCCGGCGACTTTTGCGCCCAAGGCCTGAAGCTGGTTTTTGGCCTCTGAGCGTGACATTTGCTCAAGGGTGCCGGTAAGCACGAACGTCTGTCCGGCCAGGGCATCAGCATTACCAGCTTTTTGAATAGCCTCCCACTCCATCCCCCGAGCCAACAGCTCTTCAATTAGTGCCAGGTTTTCCTTTTTAGAGCAGAAAACCGCAATATGCTGCGCAACGATCGGACCAATATCAGCTATCAGCTCATGATCTTCTACACTGGCGTCAATGATTGGCTGCAGATCGCCATAGTGCTGCGCCAGGGCCTGTGCCGTCGCTTCCCCCACTTCCCTGATACCCAAGCCATAGAGAAAACGTGCCAGGCTTGTTTTCCGACTCCTGGCTATAGCCGCTATCAGGTTTTCTGAGGACTTGGGGCCCATCCGCTCCAGTGCACTCACTTGCTCCACCGTCAGCTTGAACAAATCAGCAACGTTGTTGATGAGGCCTGCATCGACCAACATTTCAACCAGCTTGTCACCCAGGCCTTCGATGTCTATGGCGGAGCGGGAAGCAAAGTGCTTGATAGATTCCTTGCGCTGAGCGGGGCAGATAATGCCGCCGCTGCATTTATAGAGTACCTCACCCTCTTTTTCGACTGGCGATCCACAGGCGGGACAGACGGAAGGCACCTCTATGTTGCTGGGCTTTTTGTTCTTCTCCGGGGTAATAACTCTCACTACTTTCGGAATCACATCCCCGGCCCGTCTAATGATTACCGTATCACCTATTCTTAAACCCAGACGCTTGACCTCATCTATATTGTGCAGAGTTGTATTGCTAACAGTAACGCCACCTACAAATACGGGATCAAGTCTGGCCACGGGAGTGATGGTGCCTGTTCTCCCAACCTGGAATTCAACATCCAGCACGCGGGTCGATTTTTCTTCTGCCGGAAATTTGTAGGCCCTGGCCCAGCGCGGAGAGCGAGTGTTTTGCCCTAACTCTGACTGGATCTCCAGATCGTTTACCTTAAGTACAGCACCATCGATCTCGTAGTCCAGGGCGTTGCGCTTGTCTAACAGCTCGAGACAGTATTTCAGGCAGCTTTGCATACCCTGTTCGATACTGCGGTCCGGATTGACAGGCAGTCCCCAGCTATCGAGTAGCGCAAATACTTCGCTGAGACGAGCCGGCATCGCAATGTCGTCCGTGATACCAATGCTATAGCAGTACATTTGCAGCGGCACCCGCGCCGTGTTGCGGGAATCCAGTTGTCTCACGGCACCTGCTGCGGTGTTGCGTGGATTCACAAAGACCTTGCCTCCATGCGCTTCGGCCCGGGCATTCAATCTTTCGAAGCCCGCTTTCCCCAAATAAATTTCGCCACGCACTTCCAAACGCCCACGCATGCCGGACACGTCCAGCTTGAGCGGAACACTCTGGATGGTGCGAACATTGTGGGTAATGTCTTCGCCGGTAATACCATCACCGCGGGTTGCAGCACGCTCCAGCAGGCCATCGCGATATAGCAAACTGACGGCTACACCATCCACCTTGGGCTCACAGCTATATTCGATCCCTGCCTCTGATCCCAGTCGCTTCTTGATGCGGGCCTCAAAGTCTTCCAACTCCTGCTCGTTGAAGACTTTGTCCAGGGACAGCATAGCCTGTTCATGGTTAATCTGGGAAAACTGGGCCAGGGGTTCAGCACCCACCCGCTGAGTAGGCGAGTCTGGTGTCACCAGATCATAGCTTTGCTCAAGTTCCTGTAGATGCCAAAACAGCGCATCGTAATCTGCATCAGGAATCTCCGGGCTATCGAAGGTGTAGTAAAGACGGTTGTGGTGATTGATTTCGCGGCGCAGGTCGTTGACTTCCTGCTTGATCTGGTCAGGAACTTTCATATGCAGTCTGTGTTAGAGAATTTTTTATGAGGCGGTTGCTGGCGGGCTTAGGAGCGGCCACCGGCCGCCTTCAATTGTCGTAGCTCAAAATCTCTTATGCGTTGACGGTAATGCTCAATAGTTTGAGCAGTCATGACGTTACGATGATCGTCTTTCAGTTCGCCGTCAAGCTCTTCTCGGATGCTTTGGGCGGCACCCAGCATCAAATCAAAAGCTTCGAGGTTGTTGATGGGTGAAGGCAATGCCAGGAACAGGCAGACACCAACGGTGCTGGATTCATGAATTGAGTTGAGATCGAAGGTCCCAGGGTTGAGGATATTAGCCACACTGAAAATAACCGGGCCGTTGTTGGTGCCGCGAAAGCGTTGGTGAAAGATATTCATCTCACCAAATTTCAAACCCCTGGTGATTAGTACTTCGAGCAGATCATCACCCATGAACTCTCGATCACCTCTAGCAACCACGTTAAGCACAATAACCTCGGTGGGCTGTGCCGACGGTGTCTGCTGCTTGATTTCGGAAGGCTGGCTAACTGGCGACTGCTGTCTCGGCTCCGGCTTGGCTGTGCCCGCCCGGTTAATCTGGCGACTATCATGACTGACTTGAGTCGCTTCAGCCTCGCTGCCCTTGAAAACATTATTAGCCTGGGTGATAGCTGTATCTTCATGCTCGCTGTCTTCAGTCTCATCCCAGTCTAGCTTGTCCCGCTCATCAAATTGGGAATCGGCGGCAGCAGGTTCGACAGCTTGCGCAGGCGCTGCTGCGGATGCTTCTATATCACCTTCAACACTCTCTGCGAAAGTATCTTCAGCAGAATCAACGAGGTCGAGTTCAGCACTTTGTTCCAACCCGACGCTTGACTGCACTGGACTGGATGCCGACGATTCTTCGATGTCTGCATACGTTGCTGTAAATCGCCGCTTGAGCGCAGCAAGTAAAGGGGATTTTTTCTCCGGTTTGCGCCGACCTGCCGCTTCAGCTTGCTCGGGCTCATCGAATTGATTAAACAGCCCGGCCTGCTTTTCAGTGTTCGGGTTACCGCCAATGCGCTCGCCAGCCGTCATGGAAAATTCGGTAAATTCGTCTTCAGACGCCGGGGACTGACCGGACATCTCGTGGGCGTCGTATTCATCGATGTAGTCAATCTCATCATCGTGGGTCTCATCATGGGCCCCTGCGTGAGTCCCTTTATAAACGTCTTCGTAATCTTGTGCGTAGGACTCTTCACCGGTTACGGCCTGTGACCTCTCGAAGAAGACTTCTTTCTTCATGGTCTCATGCGCTTCGCCGTACGAGTTAGCAAGTGGTATCCGTTCAACATGAGCGTGCTCGGAAAGGAACACAGAACCGCCTTCCGCTTCTTCGTCATCCTCGTAAGTGCCAGCCTCGTAGGCTTCGCCCGGATCGTGCTCACCAACTTCCTTGCTGTCATAGTCGAACTGCACATCGTCCGGATGTTCAGCAGCCATGAGTCCTGTTACGGGAGCTTTATCACCAAGGCTCTGCGCGACTGTGGGCGTATCGATGTCAATTTCATCGCGAGATTTAGCTGGGGCTATTTCGTCATAGTTATCATTGACGTCGTAATCGTCATAGCCGTCATACCTGTCGGCTGATTCGCCATGGGTGTCTAATGTTGCTGTCGCATAAGAAGGCAAATCACCAATTCGCGGATCCTGTTTCTCGCCGGGCTCGTCGTCAAACAGGTCCTGTAACGTTGCGGGTGCTGGGGATTCCCGACGCTGGCTCACGGGATCAGACTCACCTTGCTCACCATTTTCGGAGCGCTCATCAGTATGGGGCGCGTTGGAAGAGGCCGTATCAATTTGAGCCACCTGACCCACTTCAACTGAATCCATCAATACCGGAACAGCCTCACCCTCAACACCAAGACTGAATGACTCAGCACGCTGATTGGCCGCATCCAGGGAAGCTACAACGGGCGATTCATCATCTGCCGACTCTCGACTCAACACTCGCGCACCGCCACCCGGAAGCTCTGCCAGTTCCAGCGCTTCCAGATCGATATCAGTTGGGATATTTTTGTCGATAGCAATACGCAGCTGCCCGCGCCTGGCCTGAAGCGCCACATACAAGCCCCGCAGAATAATACCCACGATAGCGAGGCCAAGGAGGAAGATAATTAGTTCGCGTAAACTCATGGGTAGGAAAGAGTTTGGTTAGGAGCCTAAAGTCACAAAAATTATTAGTATTATCTCACTGTTAAGATAATTTCTTTAGCATCCATGCCGGGCTTTTTAGGCCTTTGACGTGGAATACTCTGCTCACTCGACAATGTGCGCATTGTTAACCCAGAATTACATGGCTGCCAGCTCTGCCGCCTCGTCAATATCCACTGCTACAATACGTGACACGCCCGGCTCATGCATGGTGACACCCAGCAGCTGATTAGCCATTTCCATGGTGATCTTGTTGTGGGTGATGAAAATGAACTGCACCGTAGACGACATTTCTTTCACCAGGTTCGCATAACGCCCTACATTGGCGTCATCTAGCGGTGCATCAACCTCGTCCAGCATACAGAATGGGGAAGGATTGAGATGGAAAATTGAGAACACCAAGGCGATTGCAGTCATCGCTTTCTCACCACCCGATAGCAGGTGGATGGTGCTGTTACGCTTGCCCGGCGGTCGCGCCATGATAGCCACACCAGTATCCAGCAGATCCTCACCGGTCATATCCAGATAGGCATGACCCCCACCGAATATCCGGGGGAATAAGCTCTGCAGGCCGCCATTAATCTTGTCGAAGGTCTCTTTGAAGCGGGATCGCGTTTCTTTGTCGATCTTCCTGATCGCATTTTGCAGCGTCGCCAGCGCTCTTTCCAGATCGTCGTTTTGCTTATCGAGATAAACCTTGCGCTCGGACTGGGTCTGATACTCGTCGATTGCAGCCAGATTGATCGGACCGAGGCGCTGGATCCGATTGCCGAGTTTTTCCAGCGCAGTTTCACACTCTTGCTGCGTCATTTCCTCAGGAAGCTGCTTAATCACTTCTTCCAATTCGAAGTTTGCTTCCTTCAGCTGTTCAACCAGGCCGTCGCGCTTGACCGTGGCTCCCTCGGATTTGAGTCGGTTATGCATCAGAGTCTCACGCAGCGTATTCTGATGTTCCTGTTTCTCGTTCCGCTCCTGCTCAAGTTTGCGCATGGCATGTTCGTTCTCATCCACGCGCGCCTTGGCCGCACCTAATTCTTTTTCCACTTCAAGTCGCCGCTGCAGCAGGTTTTCCAGGTCCCTGCGCATTGCTTCAAGCGGCTCATCAGATTCTTGAATCTGCACGGTCAGGCTCTCCATACGTTCCTTGGAGCGCTGCACCTGGCTCGCCATGCGGTCCATTGTCTCTTTGGTTGACTGGAGTTGGGCTGCAAGTGATTGCTGTTTCAGCGCAAGTTCGTGCGCCAGATCCTTGTCTTTGCGGGACTTCTCTCGGGCTGTCGCCAGCTTGTTGCGTACCTCATCTCGCTGGGCTTCCAGACGCTCTCTACCACCCTCGTCCTGAGCCATGCTGTCCACAGCCCGCTGCAGCCTGGCGCGGGCCTCACCAACCTGGGTATCTTCTTGGTCAATCAGGCGGCCCAACTCCTCCAGCTCACGCTGAAGCTGCTCCTTGCGCGCCGTCGATTCCTCGACCTTGGCCTGATGGGCACTGATGCGTGACTTCACCTCACCCAGCTGCCGGATTTTGTCGGCTAGCTCTGTCTGGCTCGAGTCACGCTGGTTTTCGGCCTGCTTTAACGCTTCTTGCAGCTCAACCCTTTGTTTCTGTAATACTTCAACTTTATCATTTAAAAATCTGATTTTTATTAGTAAATCTGCGATTAAACCGCGTCTTTCAACAATCGAATCCTGGGCGCTGATATTACGTACCTGAATCCAATTGGCGCCAAGCCACACGCCATCTCTGGTTGCAATGGATTCCCCGGTTGACAGGCTGCTGCGATGCCGAAGCGCCTCTTCTAGTGTATCTGCGGCATAGATGCCCTGCAGCAAGCTGCCTAGCTGCCACTCGCTGCCTACCTTGCTGCCAAGCGCGGACATACCAAGGTTACCCGACACCGCGCTCGCTGAGGTATTCACATCCACGAATGACAAATTACCCTGAGGCAAATCAGCCAATACCTCGGCAACGTTATTCAGGCCCTCGACGCAAATCGCTTGCAAGGACTCACCCAGTACTGACTCAACCGCGAGCTCCCAGCCACCATCAATACGTAGGCCTTCCGCGAGTCGCAGCTGATTATTGAAGCCGCGTGCCTGCAGCCACTCATTGAGTTTTGGATTATCCTGCCCCAGCGCCGCCTGCTGCAGGGCTTCGAGGGAGGTAAGTTTGCCCTGGGCGGTCTGTAACTCACCGAGGGCTTCATCCAGCTGTGATTGGGTATCATTGATGGCCTGGCGTTTCTTCTCTACACCGGCGCGCGTTTCAAGCAAGCTTGCCTTGATCTCTTCTAGCCCGGCATCGAGCGATTCTCGCGCCGCCTCGGCTTTGCTGGCCTCGCTACTGGAGGGCATTTCCAGCAAACGCTGCTGCTCCGTGCGCAGACGCTTGCGCCGCTCTAGAGCGCGCTCGATACTTTGATCTAGTTGCTGAATGCGAGATTGCTCAACCTCTGCGGTTTGGCGCGGCGCTTCCGCGCGCTGATTGAACTCATCCCACTCCTGCTGCCACTGCTGCAGGCCCGCTTCCGCCTCGGCTAGCTCTGCGGCAGAGCTCTCCTCGTCACTACGGGCGGTCTCAAGCTGTGGCTCGACCGATTTCAGGTCCGCATCCAGCTGGGTAATCTTGCGCAGGTCTATATCCAGCTCTTCTCGGGCCTGCTCCCAGCCCTCTTCCGTTTCTGACAAGTCCAGCTTGAGCTGCCCCACCCGTTCAAGACTGTGCTCTATGGACTGTTCGATGCGGGCGATATCGTTACCCAAACTATAGAAGCGCGCCTGCACTTCACCAAGAGCGTCAGTGAGCTCTGCGTTGTCCGACAGGTACTGCTCGACACTAGCGTCCAGTGATCGCTGCTCAGCGATAATCGCCTCGATCTGGATTTCAAGCTGGCTGATGGTTGCCTGGTTCGCCTTGAGTTCGGCGTCCAGGGCCTGCCAACGCAGCGCACTGAGGTTGGCGCTGGTTTGGCGTTCATTAGCCTTTAAGTCGCCGTATTTTTCCGCCGCTACTGACTGTCGCTTTAAATGTTGTAGCTGGCGCTCAAGCTCTTCCCTGATATCCTCCAGGCGCTCGAGATTTTCCTTAGTGCGCTTGATACGGCTCTCAGTTTCCTTACGGCGCTCCTTGTATTTGGAAATTCCGGCTGCTTCTTCTATGTAGATGCGGAGCTCCTCCGGCTTGGACTCAATCAGACGGGACACCATGCCTTGTTCGATGATTGAATAGCTACGGGCGCCAAGGCCAGTGCCGAGGAAGATATCTGTAATATCCCGGCGGCGGCATTTGGTGCCGTTGAGGAAATATGAAGACTGGGCCTCGCGATCTACCCGGCGCTTGATGGACACCTCGGTAAAATTCGCATATTCCCCCTTCAGTTTATGGTCGTGATTATCGAACACCAGCTCGACACTGGCCTGTCCCACCGGCTTGCGTGCGCCGGAACCGTTGAAGATCACGTCGGTCATGTGCTCGCCACGCAGATTCTTGGCGGAGCTCTCCCCCATCACCCAACGCACCGCGTCGATCACATTGGATTTGCCGCAGCCGTTAGGCCCAACCACCGAGCACAAATTGGAGGGGAAGTTGATCGTGGTGGGGTCCACGAATGATTTGAAGCCGGCTAACTTAATACACTTGAGGCGCATCAGTTGCCCATCCAGAGGTTAAAAAGTGACACGAGAGGTCTTATTTCTAATTATTCCGCGCACTTGGCGCCTTTGCTTGTTGAATATGCCGCACTGACACCAGAAACCGCCGCAGGCGGAATAGTGTGACAGCGCAAATCTAGAAGAATGTTAGCGCATGTGCTTGCTGAAAAACACTATATATTGGGGTTTCGGTGGGAAATTTAGTGAGAGCCCAAAAACTTGACAGATATAACACAGCAAACAACACCCTTTACGCTTACTAATTGTTCCTTCCATGAATTACGGCCAGTAACTGAGCCTGAAATCCCTAAGGCTGTTTTAACCACTATCAGATTTCAAAAGTGGAGTTCCAGGAAATCAGTCGTCAAATTTCTGAGAACAATAGTTACATGGAGGGGGGGTAAAATTTATGTGCATTTTAGAATCGACCCACTTAACAATGCAGGACTGAGCAACCAGGAAATCATTGTCTTCATGCCATTCAATGCTAAGACCATCAAGAGGCCCGTCGGCAGGAACGGCAAATCTACAGCCACTAAAAATAGTAACTATCGGAAATTAATGCGCAGACTTTTTGGAATAGAAGAATACACAGGAGCGATACCAAGCGCTCTGAAAGACAAACTCTTTATTGTGAATGTTAGAACGATATAGAAGGGATAAGGTCTATGGACTAGATTAGATGATACTAGACAGGAAAATGGTCGGGACGACAGGATTTGAACCTGTGACCACTACACCCCCAGTGTAGTGCGCTACCAGACTGCGCTACGCCCCGATTTGATGTTGTTTATTGAGTGAATACTTCAGGTTTGACCCTTCAACTAACTCGGCAACAGAGTATAAGCTAATAATCTAGTTGCTAACTATCCGGTTATTCGCTGACCTTTCAGGGAGCCCCCCAGTGTGGCGAGCTACCAGACTGCTCTAAGCTCTGAATAGGAACATGGATTTTTCAGAAAACGCCCAAATTTAATAGAAAGGATCCAGCTAATCTAGTTACGATTTATAACGCTTCAATTACCTCTTCCAGTTCTTTAACCAGCGTTTTAATATCGCTGGAATTGACGCTGAAATTAGCCACATCTCCCGGACTTTCTGTCATTTTCTGGCGCGCGCCACCGATAGTGTAGCCCTGTTCATAGAGCAGGCTCTTGATCTGCCTGATCAGGATGACGTCCTGGCGCTGGTAGTAGCGACGGTTACCGCGGCGCTTCACCGGCTTGAGTTGGGGAAATTCAGCCTCCCAATAGCGCAGCACGTGTGGCTTGACTGCGCAGAGTTGACCAACCTCACCAATGGTAAAGTAACGCTTCGGCGGAATTGGCGGTAATTCGTTGTTATTCTTCGCTTCCAGCATAACCTTCTACCCTCGCTTTGAGTTTCTGCCCAGGGCGGAATGTGACGACTCGACGCGCCTTGATAGGGATTTCTTCCCCGGTCTTGGGGTTGCGGCCGGGACGCTGTTTCTTGTCCCTTAGGTCGAAATTGCCGTATCCTGACAGCTTAACTTGCTCATTGCGCTCAAGGGAGAGACGGATCTCCTCGAAGAATTGCTCTACCACCTCCTTGGCTTCGCGCTTATTGAGGCCTAATTCTTCAAACAGGCGCTCGGCCATGTCGGCCTTTGTGAGTGCTCCATCCGCCATAGTTTATCCCCAGCTATTTCCGCAAATCAGCATTAAATTGTTGTTGTAGTGCGTTGACGCACTTACTAATTATTATTAATATCTCCTCGTCGGTAAGATTGCGGGAAGGATGCTGCCACGTCAAGCCCAAAGCAATACTTTTTTGCCCTTTTGTGATCGCATCCCCTTGATAAACATCGAATATTCTTAGCTCTGTCACGAAGTCGCCGGCATTTTCGCGGACCAGCGTAGAAATAGAGTCTACAGACACAGTTTCGTCAATCACTATCGCCAGGTCACGGTGCACTGCGGGGAACTTGGAAAGCGCCCTCGCATTTGGAATCTGGGCCTTCTGCAGCTCACTCAAACCCAGTTCAAATACAAAGACAGCGGCATCCAGCCCAAGTTTACGCTGAATCGCTGGGTGCAGCGCTCCTAGCACCCCAATTACTGCGCCTTCGGTATTCTTCAGCTGCGCGCACTGCCCAGGGTGATAACCCGGCTCGGCCGCGGACTGAAACTGAAATTGGCCGCTTTTGCCACCCAGCTCTGTCAGAATTTCAATATCACCTTTCAAATCAAAAAAGTCTACTAACTCTCTGCTATTACTCCAGTTTTTGGGAAGCTTGTCCCCTGCCATGAGGCCTCCAAGCTTGACAAGCTGCCGCAGTCCCGAATCTGTCTGCTGAAACACAAGCCCCGTTTCGAAGAAGCGCACGCGCTCGTGCTGGCGATTGGCATTATGCTGGTAGCTGCTGAGCAATCCGGGCAACAGACTGGTTCGCATGACGCCCATTTCCTCTGAAATGGGGTTCTGCAGGGGCACCGTTTGCGCCTTGGAACCGGTCACGAGTTCAGAGAGTACCGGGTCAACAAAGCTGTAGGAGATGATTTCCTGGTATCCGAGGGTCACCAGATGCTCACGCAAACGGTTGAGACTAAGTGAACGCTCGGAGCTGCGCGGAAACCGCTGCGGACTCAGTCCGGCAGACTGCGGGATATTGTCATAGCCGTATATCCGCGCCAGCTCTTCAATCAAATCGGCTTCGATGCTGACATCAAAACGATAGCTGGGGACATCGACGGTCACTGATTCACTGCTGTTTTCGGTAATGCTGAAGCCCAGACGCTGGAGGATATCCTGCACCTGATCCGCTTCGATATGCACACCAAGGTCTTTCTCAATACTGTTATGTCGCAGGGTCACCTGCTGGCCTGAAGGCAAGGTGCCAGTTGCCTCGGTTATGGGGCCTGGCTCTCCACCGACAATTTCCAGCAGCAGCTCTGTGGCTCGCTCCACGGCGCGGTGCTGCAAATTGAAGTCTACCCCCCGCTCATAGCGATGCGAGGCATCTGTGTGCATACCGTATCCGCGCGCCCTGCCGGCGATTGCCAGTGGCGCGAAGAATGCGCATTCGAGGAATACGTCTTTGGTGCTGTCCGTCACTGCAGTGGCCAGGCCGCCCATTATGCCTGCCATGGCAACGGGTTTTTTCGCATCGGCGATCACCAGTGTTTCTGCATTCATGGCAACTTCCTTGCCATCAAGCAGGGTAATCTTCTCACCTTCTTTAGCCATGCGAACATCTATGTACCCACCTAGCTTGGCATAATCGAATGCGTGCATGGGCTGACCCAGCTCCATCAGTACGTAGTTAGTCACATCGACAATAGGATCAATGCTCCTCAGCCCTGAGCGCCTGAGCTTCTCCTGCATCCACAGGGGTGATTCAGCGTCAAGATTAATATTACGAATGACTCGCCCCAGATAGCGTGGACACGCGTCAGTAGCAGTGATCTTTATAGGAAACTCTTCCTGATGGGT
>Ga0315330_10003090_pt1 | contig 11403 bp, 16 predicted proteins | sample M140m34915metaG_FD_203453 | JGI IMG/M metagenome (GOLD analysis project Ga0315330, IMG submission 203453) | Ammonia-oxidizing marine archaeal communities from Monterey Bay, California, United States - M1 40m 34915 | ecosystem: Environmental > Aquatic > Marine > Intertidal zone | place: USA... | reverse complement strand
TTCAAATAACTAGGAGGATAATAATATGGCAAATACAACTTTTTCAGGACCGGTCATTTCTAAAAATGGCTTTATAACTACAGGCCCTGGAGCAACAAAAACAATTAATTCTACTGGCTTAGGTGCAAGCGGTTTAGCTTTAACCGTTAACGACCATGCTGGAAGAATTTTAATATCGCAAGACGCAGATGGTATTTATACTTTACCTTCAATTAATGTTAATGCAAATGGAGCAACTGCGGGAACAACTGACTACAACAACCTAAATAACATTGGTGCAAGTTTTTATTTTTATATAGATACAACTGCAACTGATGTTCAAATCGTAACTGATGGTGTTGATAAATTCACAGGTGCAGCTATGATCGCAGTGAATAATGGAAGTAAAAAAGCTTTCTTCCCTGGTCTTTCTAATGATGTTCTTTCTATGAATGGAACAACAACTGGTGGAATCATTGGATCTGTAATTCAAGTTACAGCGTTAGAAAACGATCAATATTTGGTACACAATACTTTGATTTTAGGATCAGGAACTATTGTTACACCATTTAGCGATACGTAATAAATAATTAGTGTGGGGCTTCGGCCCCACATGTAAATTTTAGGAGAAAAATTATGACAACATATGGATCAGCTATTGATGGAGTAGCAACTAACGTAACTACAGAAACTAAAACTCTTCAAGTTGGTAGAACTAGAGTGTACGGTGTACATGTATCAGGACCAAACGCAGCTGGTGTTTTGGATCTTAAAGATGGCACAGTGTCAAAAGTAAAATTAAATAAAGGTGCTCATATTCATGATATGACAATTAATTTTCCTGTACCAATTTTATTTAAGACTAATTTAAATTCTACGTTCACTACAGAACAAATTACAGCTATCACTGTATTTCACAGTGGCGGAGATAACTCGTAGGAGTCTAAATGGCCAACACTACTTCGGGCACTACAACGTTTGACAAAACGTTTTCGATCGATGAGATAATTGAAGAGTCTTATAATAGACTCGGTCAATTTGACATGAGCGGTTATAATCTAAAAACTGCTCGAAGATCGCTAAACATAATGTTTCAAGAATGGGGTAATAGAGGACTTCATTTTTGGGAAGTAGCGAATACTAATATTACGTTAGCAACAAATAAAAACGAATATAAAATTTTTAGAGCAACGTCTGATGGTAATTCTGACGGAGTTACCTCAACTTTAACTGCAGCCATAGCTACTACAACTGCAACCGCTGGAATTACAATTGCATCAAAAGACCGTATGCCTGATTCAGGAACAATTAATGTAGGATCTGAAAACATTTCTTACACTGGATTTAACAGTTTAGAGCTTACTGGAGTAACCAGAGGAGTTAATGGAACTACTGCAGCAACTCATTCAGATGGAGCCGCAATAACTAATTTTGTTAATCAAGCTACAGAAATTTTAGAATGTTCTTTTAGAAATAGTTCTAATGTTGATTCTCCTTTAGAAAAAATAAACAGATCTCAATATCAAGCTTTATCTAATAAGACTTCAACAGGGCAACCATCACAATATTTTGTTCAAAGATTTATTGACCATGTTTTGATAACAATTTATTTAACTCCAAGTTCTACTCAAAATGGAGATGTAATAAATTTTTATTACGAAAAAAGAATTCAAGATGCAGGTGCTTACAGTAATGCAACAGATGTACCATATAGATTTGTACCTTGCATGGTTGCAGGTTTAAGTTATTACTTAGCTATGAAATATGCACAACCAAGAATACAAGAATTAAAATTAATCTACGAGGATGAATTAGCTAGAGCTCTAGAAGAAGACGGATCTTCAGCTAGTGTTTACATTTCTCCTAAAACTTACTTTCCGAGTATATAATTATGGGTAACACAGCAAGAGGAAAACACGCATTATTTATTTCAGACCGATCTGGTTTGGCATATCCATACACTGAAATGGTTAAAGAATGGAATGGTGCAAGAGTACATACTTCTGAATATGAACCTAAACAACCACAACTTGAACCTAAACCTTACACTGCAGATCCTCAAGGATTAATGCATCCAAGACCTGCAAGAACAGAATTTCCAACAACAGATTTTTTACCAAAAAATCCATTTACTATGACTAACTCTTCAACTCAAGTATCTGTAAATTTTCCTTTTAGTGGTTATCAGACGGGAGACTTTATTAGATTCTATGATGTAAAAAATCCTGTAGGTGGAGTTGCAATTTCTACTTTACAACTACAAACTACTTTAAATGGTGACATCACTGCAACGGCTACTTCAATTACTTTAACAGACTCATCTGCTTTTCCCAGTCAAGGATATGTTGCAATTGAAAAAGTAAATTCAACATCTGGATTGTTTGAAACTGAAACTGTTTACTATAATGGAAATACAGGAAACGTTTTATCGAATTGTGTTCGAGGAACAGCTGCTCCTTTCAGAGGACAGACTCCCAAAAACACACCCGCAGGTGAACACTCAAGTGGAGCAAAAGTTTACAGTGCTTATGCAGTAACGATGGTTCCAACCGTAGTTACACAAGCGGGTCAACCTTCAACTGTTACAGAATTTAACAGTTTTACTTTTAACTTAATCAGTGCTGCGAGTAGCACAGAAACAGGAGGCGGGTTCCAATGTTTAGCTGGACCTGTTAATGATAGAGCATGACATATGATGAATTAAAACAAAAAATTATAGACTACACAGAAGTATCAAGCAACGTTCTTACAGATACTATTTTAAATGGTTTTATTAATGATGCTGAATTTAGAATTTTAAGAGAAGTAGATTCTGATAATAACAGAAGATATGTATCCGCTAATTTAATAGCAAGCACAAGATTTATAGATACTCCCACTGATTTATTAATTATTAGATCTGCTCAAATCGTGGACTCTGAATTAGCCTCTGGAGATACAAATCAAAATAGAGATTTCTTGCAGTTTAGAGACACTAGTTTTATGTCAGAATTTAACCCTACAGCAACTACTGGAGTCCCTAAATATTACAGCAACTGGGACGAAACTCGAATAGTAGTGGCTCCTACTCCAGATCAAACTTATACTATTCAGTTAAATTATATCTTGAAACCAGCTGGATTATCGAGTACAGTTACCACTACATACTTAAGCACAGAATTTCCCAACGGCTTATTGTATGCATGCCTAGTAGAGGCTTACGGATTTTTAAAAGGACCCGTTGACATGCTCCAGTTATATGATAAAAAATATGTCGAAGCAGTCAAAGGATTCTCAATAGAACAAATGGGAAGACGAAGACGAGATGAATACCAAGCAGGTGTTCCTCGAATAGGAAAACAGTAAGGAGAAAACTATGGCTATAACACAAGCGATTGCAAACAACTTTAAAAAATTACTACTAGAGGGTGACTCTAATTTTAAACAAACTGGTGGTGATAAATATAAGTTAGCTCTTTATAAATCCACGGCTACTCTTAACTCAGCAACTACTTCTCTATTAACTTCTGCACCTACTAACGAAGTTACATCAGCAAACTATTCAGCTGGTGGTGGTGCACTCGTTAACGCGCCAACTTCTTTAACAGCTGGTGTTGCAAGAGCAGATTTTGTTGACCTGTCATTTCAAAACGTTACTCTGACAGCAAGAGGAGCTTTAATTTATAACACATCATCTGCAACTACTAATTCTGCAGTTTGTGTTTTAGATTTTGGAGGAGATAAAACAGCTACTTCAGGTACGTTTACAGTCCAGTTTCCAGCACCAACATCAACAGCAGCGATTTTAAGAATCTCTGGTTAAATAGGAGGTAAACTCCTATGGCATCAGGAACTTGGAATACTGGCTCTTGGGGTCAAAACCAATGGAACGATAATGCGAATCCAACGCTTATCCCTACAGGGTTTGGTATATCTGCAGCACTCGGAGACGAGTCTAGTTCAACAGAAATTAATTTAGGTTGGGGTAGACAAGAATGGGGTCTTCAAGGTTGGGGTATTGGAGGAACTCTTATTCCTACCGGACTTTCCGCAACTTTTAATTTAGGAAGTGTTGCTATAACAGCCGATGCAAACACCGGCCAACTATCAAATAATAATTTACTTTTATCGGCAGACGATGGATCTGTAACTGCAACTGGTTTAGCAGAAGTTTCTGTAACTGGTTTCCCGCTTACAAATAGTTTAGGAACAGCTGACGCTGGTCCTGACGCAATGCTTACAACTAATCATGCAACAATGGGACTTGGTACTGTTGAGGCGTTTAACTTAACAGGTTGGGGTAGACTTCAATGGAGTATAAATGATTGGGGTGATGCCGGAAGTTCTGTACAAGCAGATGTTTCTGGAATTGCAATGACTGCAGCTTTAGGATCTCCAACAGAAATTACTGGTGATGCAACTATTGTTGCAAATACTTTAAACGTAGCTCAGTTAACTCTAGGTGTTGTTGATCCTGCGCCTGACGCAGCAGTTACGGGTAACTTTATGATAGGTGCTTTAGGTACTCTTGGAATGCAAGGAGATGTTCAACTTGTTCCTACTGGGTTTCCATTAAGTGCTAATTTAGGTAGTACAACAGTTGATTTAAATACACCTGTAAATGTAACACAAAATCCAATGTTAGCGAGAGTTGCTTCTGTGACTGCATTTACTGATGTTACTGCAACTTTTAATGGTTTTGGATTGACTATGAACATAAATAGTGCTAATGCTCTTATCTGGAACGAAGTAAATACCGGTTCCGCTCCAATAGATCCTCCAGGCTGGAGAGAAGTCGTTGCATAAAGAGTTTGACACTAACTCTTTATTTTTATAAAATAAACGATATAAGGAATTTAATATGGCGAATTCAACATCAGCAAGTTTAAAACTTACAGTCCAAGCAACCGGTGAAAACTCAGGAACTTGGGGACAAATTACAAACACTAACCTTTTAATTTTAGAACAAGCAATTGGTGGTTATGATACTTTTAACATAACTAATGCTGCTAGATCTTTAACTTTTACTAATGGTGCTTTATCTAATGGTAAAAATGAAGTTATAAAATTAACAGGAACTTTAGAATCTAACCTAACAGTTAGTATTCCAAATTCAGTTGAAAAAACATACATTGTTGAAGATGGATGTAATCACGCTGGATTTACTTTAACTTTTAAAACTGCATCTGGCACAGGTGTTCTTTTATGTGAAGGACACTGTTATACATTATATTCAGATGGAACTAATGTTGTAAAAGCAGGTGAACTTAAAAAATGGAGAGCCATTTCTGCAGCAGAAACAATTCAAGCAGGTGCTCAACTTTTAGTAAACACAAATGGTGGAGCAGTTACAGCAACTCTTCCAGCATCACCGGCTACAGGAGATGAAGTACATTTTGTAGACCAAGGTTATGATTTCAATACTAACGCATTGACTGTTGGTAGAAACTCTTCTAATATAGCTAATGCAGCATCCGATCTTGTAGTTAATACACAAGGTGCAGCTTTTAAATTAGTTTTTTCTGGAGATGCTACAACAGGATGGACTTACACGGAGAAATAATATGTCAAATTACGAAGCAACAAAATACGATTTTTCTGGAGCAAACCTTACAGGTATCGAGGGAATTCCTACAGCGACTATTGTGCCGTGGTCTTCTGCATCAGTGCCTACAGGTTTTTTAGAGTGTAATGGTCAAGCAGTTTCAAGATCAACTTACTCTGCATTATTTGCAATCGTAAGTACAACTTACGGAACTGGAGACGGTTCATCAACTTTTAATGTACCAAATTTAACAGATAACGTAGCTGTTGGTAAATCTAACAACAAAGCTTTAGCATCAACAGGTGGAGCTAATACTGTAAACATAGGATTTACCCCTGCTGGAAACGTTGGTGGATCAACTGCTAATGCTACTTTATCAACTGCACAACTTGCTTCACACAGTCACCCAGGTGGTGCTAGTGGAGGTGGATCTGCTCCCTCTTATCCTCAAGTTGGAGTTACACAAAATAGTAATACTGGTAATGCCGGAAGTGGTAGTGGTCACTCTCATAATATGAGTGCAACTTTTTCTGGTAGTGCGGGTAGTGGTAATGGTTCAGTCTTACAACCTTATTTAACAATTCTTTATATTATAAAAACTTAGGAGAAAAAATGGCAAGCAAAGGAAATTGGACAATAGTATTTGATGACAAAATGATAATTAAAAATCATGCTGAAGGTGCTTCGGAAGGAATTGGATATATTGTTTCTGATGATTCTTTTTGGAACCAAGGAGTATTTTCAAATCTTTGGGCTATTCAATATGGCGCTTCCAATACTTCTGATGAAGTAGAATACAGAGATAGCACACCTCACTCATCATATGCTACGGCAAACATTGGAGACATTAGTCAGTTTTCAAATAGATGGGACGTAGCTCATTTAGCAAAATTACAAGCTGATTGGGATGCAGATGTTATTACTACATATAATGATGATGGAACAGTTGCTTCTACTGAAAGTGAATCCGATCAAATAGCTAGAAAAGGTGCAAGACCTACTTCTTATTCTTCTTAATAACATTAAGAAAATTTAACATAGCATATCTAGGTTTGGCATCTTCATTCCATTGAAGAGACGAATGATATATAAGAGGGTCAAATATGATTGCTCTATTTTCTTTAAAACCTATATGTGTGTTTAATTTATAATCATCATTAATTTTATCATAAAAACCAGTTCCATTATTAACTATGGATTCTCCTTTTAAATAAATTAAACAATTAAATTCATGAGAAATATCAATGTGAGGTTTTGCTTCAGTGTGTTTTGTAGTTAATACGTATTGAGAATTTATATCAGTACATTTTAAATTAAATAATCGTTCTAAATTTTTCATAGTCAATTGAGCTACATAATGAGCTTGATTTAGTTTAACTTGAAAATATTCTCTACCATAAACATTGCCATATTCAGCCATTCTATTGGTAAAATTATTTGTCATTAATTCATGATAAATTGAATTTAATATTTCTTTTTTAAAAAAATTATCTTCAACTATAATTCTTTTATTTATTTGTCTCATCTATCTTAACATCATCCAAGAAGTTAAAATATATTTTTTACCAGATAACGGAGGATTGCCTCTGTGAACATATGGAAACGCTGCAGGCCAAATAACTATTCTGCCAGTTTTAGGTTTAATTCTTTTTGAGAAATGTAAAAACTCTGTTTCACCTCCTTCTTCTATGTCATTTAAATAAATAGAAAAAACAAAAGCACGGGGTTCATTATCGTATCCTTTTCCATGTTCAATGTGCCAAACGTGATAGCCTTCTGTAGGTAATGTTTTTTGAATTTTTAAAGTAGTATAATTAAAGTCAGTTTGACCGTAAGCTTCATATGCTCCTGTTTGTCTTGCATAATCACTCCAAGCTGTATGAAAATTATATATCATAGTTTTTAAAGTATCCCACCATACATCTACATTATCTGTCCCTGCAAAGAGTTGTTGATCCTGTTTCTGTAGAGGAGTTGATTTTTCAGATCTTAATCTATTCATTGTTTTATTAAATTTATCTTGATCTTCATATAACTGAATAGCTTTATTACATTCTTCAGGCATAATAAAATTATCATAGACTCCAATAAAATTATTTATATCTACTTTTTTTTCCATTGTAATTTTTCTCCTTATATTATTTTAACTAATGCCTGTCTCAAACCAAATAGTTCATATTTATACTTTAAATTATTATTTTTTACAAACTCTTGCCAAGCTTTAAATTCACCACATCTCCAACCTATATAACTAATATATTCATCAAATAAAATTCTTGTGCCAGGAACAAATCTTTCTGGACCTATTACATTAAGAGCTTCTATTGTAGATTCATAAGTATCACAATCAACATGTAAGAAAGAAATATTTTTATCCATTCCTTTAAAAAAACCTGGAAGAGTATCTTTAAAATATCCTTTAATTAATTTTACATTGGTATTAACTAAAGGTAGTTTTCCTTCTAAAGAAAAATCTCCTTTTGAAAAATATCCTCCTTTCCAATCTTCTTGAAACCCTAGAAAACTATCAAAACCATACCAAGTTTTTTTAGGTTTATTTTTAGAAAAAAAATTAATACTTGTTCCTTCATATACTCCTAGCTCCATGCATAATCCATCTACTTCTATCTTAGAAAGAGCTACATTCCACCATCCGCCATCTGTAATTATAACTTCAGAGATATATTTTTTTATATAATCTGCAGAGTCTTTAGTTGCTTCTTCATATAAAATATCAAAAGCATCTTTATTTATGAGTTTTTTTGTTTCCATCTCAATCTTTCTTTTTTTATTATTTCTCCATCTTCTGTTTTAGCACCGTTTTCATAGTTAACACTTTTTAAAAATTTGTCATAAGCATGATGAGTAAAAGGACCATTTTGATCTACATAGTGCACAAACATTTGTGCCATTCCCTCTCCTTTATATATACCAGGACGCCAGTGATCTTGTATACAACCCGCATACAATAAAGCTTCTCCTTCTTCTAATTCATAAGAATGTCCTTCTATTACAATAGGCCAATTATCATATTTTTTAATGCAAGCTGTTACAGAAACTTCACAAGAAGGTCTATCAATATGTTTAGCTAATTTGCCTCCAAAAACATAATATCTCCAGTATGAAAAAGTAGGAAATAATTTTAAACCAGATTCTTTTTCTACTAAAGGTAATTTTATATCTAACAAACCCATCATTAAAGGATCATAATAATAAGAAGGAGAGTCTGTTTGTTTATCTCCTTTATAGTTATTGAAATCTAATCTGTTATAGCAATATTTTTGAAGCATTTTTAATTCATCTTCTGAAAGAAAATTTTTAATTAACTTAAATTCTACTGTAGCCATGCTGCTATACTATACCTTTTTCCCTTCTTGATAGGTTTAATTAAATGAGGATATAAAAAATTACTAGGAAAAAATACAACGGACCCTTTGTTAAGTTTTAATGATTTAATTTCTTTTCCTGTTTGATCCGTAAACGATAGCTCTCCACCTTCATAATCCCCGTTTAAATTAATAATAACACTAAGATTTCTAGGTAGTTCACGAGCATAGTCTATGTGTATGTTGTATTTACCCCCAGAAGTATATTTTAATAAATCTATTTGATGTATTTTTGTAGCATTTATCATAGGAAACTTACTTTTATAAAAAACAAAAAGTCTTTCTATTTCTGTTTTTATATAGTTCCAATAAAAAAGATTTGTAGGAGTATTAAAATTTAAGGAGTAACCTTTTACATTTCTAACTTCTTTATCTACTTGATTAGAAATAGGTAAAGGATTCTTAGCTTTTTTATCTATTAAAGATATAATTCTTTTAATAAAGTTAGGGTCTACTATATTTTTTAATTCAACAATTGCTTCTAAATAATTCATGATGTTGATGCTTTCATAAATAATTGTATAGAAATTCTAGGAATTAAAGGACTTAAAACAGTATTAACTTTATGTTCTAAAGGTGATTTAACAAGAATTAAACTATTACCAACTACAGGCAACCAGCCATGTCCTTTTTCATCAGTGAACATAAACTCTCCTCCCCAATGTCTATTCCATCTTTTATTTAAATAAAACGTAGCTCCGTAAGTTGCTCCTCCATCGTTGTGCCAGTTTATACCAGAGTCTTTTTTTAAATAATGAATATTAGTGTTCATATCTATATTTTCAGGTATTGAAAAAAATTTATTTCTTTTGATTAAAGTTTTTAATGTTTCAAAAGGAGGATAATTAGATACTCCTACTCTTTCAGGCATAGTTTTAATGTTATTGTATAGTATCTTGTTCCATTCTTTTTCAACAGAATGTAAATTTATGTTTCCACGTTCTTTAAAAATAGCATTGTGGATACCTTTGTAATTTTCTTGATCTAAAAAATCATGGATCCACCATAATTTATCCGGTATTGAATAAGATAATCTCATTATATTGTGACTTTCATTCTTTTATAAATTACTATATAACACAATTATGGCCTTAAAAAAAGTAGATTTTGCACCTGGTTTTAATAAACAAAGTGTACCTTCAGCTCTACCTGGACAATGGGTAGATGGTGATTTTGTACGTTTTAGATATACTGCACCTGAAAAAATAGGTGGATGGGAACAATTAACTGCTGCATCTAAAACATTACCTGGCGCAGCTAGAGCGCAGTTAACTTGGACTTCATTAGCAGGAGAACGTTATGCTGCAATTGGAACTTCCCAAGGTTTGTTTGTGTATTACGGTAATGATTTTTATGACATTACGCCCTTAGATACAGCGATTACAGGATGCACTATAACAACTGTTAATGGTTCAAATACTGTAACTATAAATAAAGGATCTCACGGTTTAGCTAAAGGAAGGTATGTAACATTATCAAGTGTAACAGTAACAGGTGCCTCAGATTACACAGCATCAGAATTAGAAAAAGTTTATGAAATACAAACAACTCCAGATATAGATAAATTTACTATACTAGCTTCTAGAAATGAAGGAGGCTCAGGTATGACTGCAGCAGGTGCTGCAACTGTTAATCCTTATGTCGAAATAGGGCCAACTTTTCAAACTATAGGTTATGGTTGGGGAACTTATTTATGGAACGATAGCACCTGGGGAACTGAAAGAACAGTAAGTAATGTAATTTTAGATCCAGGTAATTGGAGTCTTGATAATTTTGGTCAAGTTTTAGTTGCAACTATATTTAATGGTAAAACATTTACTTGGGATGCTGGAGCATCCGGAGCTCGAACTATTCGAGCATCACAATCTACATCAGGTTTCGTAACAACGGGTAATCCAAATACAAGCAGATTTACATTAGTGTCTGATCGAGACAGACATTTATTCCATTTTGGAACAGAAACAACTATTGGCAGTGCTTCGACACAAGATCCTATGTTTGTAAGATTCTCAAACCAAGAAAATTTAAATACTTATTTACCTACTGCCACAAATACTGCAGGAACATTTAGACTTGATACGGGTAATGAAATTAGAGCCGCTCTTCAAGGTAAAGATTATGTATTTGTATTAACAGATCTTGCAGCTTATGTAATTCAATTTGTAGGCCCACCTTTTACTTTTAGTGTTAGACAAGTTGGTACTAACTGTGGATGTATAGGTCAACACGCAGCTTCTTATGTTAACGGAGCAGTTTATTGGATGTCTAATGAAGGCGGATTTTTTATGTATGACGGTACTGTAAAAGCTCTTCCTTGTTTAGTAGAAGATTTTGTATTTACAACACAAAATGGAAATTTAGGTCTTAACTTTAGTTCATCTGATGTAATTTTTTCTTCACCTAATTCTTTATATACTGAAGTAAATTGGTTTTATCCTAAATCAGGATCTACTCAAGTAGATAGATGTGTAACCTACAACTATCAAGAAAATGTTTGGACTACTTCATCTTTAG
>Ga0315330_10003086_pt1 | contig 11407 bp, 9 predicted proteins | sample M140m34915metaG_FD_203453 | JGI IMG/M metagenome (GOLD analysis project Ga0315330, IMG submission 203453) | Ammonia-oxidizing marine archaeal communities from Monterey Bay, California, United States - M1 40m 34915 | ecosystem: Environmental > Aquatic > Marine > Intertidal zone | place: USA... | reverse complement strand
CCACCTGCCAACTTTCCCAGCCTCGAGGAACTTGCCCTCATGCGAGGCATCGAAGATGTGCATGGTGCATGTGAAGTGTGCGATGATGATCTACCCTCGGTCTTGGAGGCGGAATGATGGGGCTTGGCGTTTGGTTGCTTGAACAAGTTGCTCCATTGATGGAGTCCATCGCCCCACTCATGCCGGGTGAAGTTTTCCCGTATTTTTTCACGATGGAGATGTTTCAGCGAGCGATGGTTGCGGCCCTCGTTGTCACCGTTGTTGCCGGCATTCTGGGGTCGTTTTTATTGATTCGAAACATGGCCCTCATCGGGGATGGTATCGCCCACGTCGCCTTTGGAGGTGTAGCCGTTGGTCTTGTGGCGAGTGCAGCGGTTCCCATCTACTATGCTGTTGTTTTCGCGGTTATTGCTTCGGTCATCATCGACGAACTTCAGCATAGAGAACTTCTCAACGGGGATACAGCCATCGCCATCATCATGACAGGCGCCCTGGGCTTGGGTCTGGTCGTTCTCCGGCTTCCACCAGATTGGTTTGCCTTCCTACCTTGGCATGACGGTGTGGCAAATGGCCCAATGGGCATCACACCGGTGGTTGAAGCCTACCTTTACGGCAACCTTTTGCTCATCGATGAAGCCAGTTTGGACCTCATCACCACCATTTCTTTCTTTTCCATCGTTGGCTTGTTGGTCATGTACAAAGGACTCCTTGCCTCGGCCGTTGACCCGATAGCGGCCCGTGTGCAAGGCATACCTGTAAGAGCCATCAGCCTGGCCTTCAGCATCATCACGGCGGTCGTCGTCGTGAGCATGGTCAAAATCATTGGTGCGCTGTTGGTGACGGCTATTTTGGTCTCGCCAGCAGCGACGGCTCAACAGGTCGGAAAGAGTTTCCGAGCTTGCATGCTTTGGACTCAAGTGTTTGGATTTCTGTCTGTCTTTCTTGGAATTTATTTTTCTGCAGAACTTGGAACAGGCAGCGGCTCCATGATTGCGCTGGTAGCTGCCTTGGTGTTCGCCACCGTCACCGTTTCAAAACTCACCTACAAGACGTTCTTCTTGTCAAAGGAAAACGTCAATTGAGGTTGTTCTGCTGTCCATCGGCGACCACATGGCCATTGGCAAGTCATTGCAACCATGCTTTGAGAATCTCCAAATGGTCGCCAGCGAGCGGAAGTTCTCCCTTTAACACGCTCTCAATGGGCCAGAACCTCGCATCGACAGCGTCGTCACCCGCTGTTGGCGTTTGGTCTTCGCTGACCGTGATTTCATAGACGATGCTGACAATGTGTTTGCGAGGGTCACGGGCAGGGTCGCCCATCACCATCAGCAGCGTTGGCTCGATGCCTTGCAATCCAGTTTCTTCTTCAAGTTCTCGCACAGCAGCGTGAATCGGGTCTTCTCCTTGGTCGACAAAGCCCCCCGGAAGCGCCCATGAGCCCTGCATTGGTGGATACTTTCGCTGAATCAGCAGGACGCTTTCTCCCCGGCGGACAGCGGCGTCTGCGGCCAAGGCTGGGTTCAGCCAACCATTGCATTCGTCGCACGTCGTCATGTCATTCACCGTAGCGGCGGCCACGCTCTTGGTAGGTTCGAATCGCTTTGAGGAGGTCCTTTTTGGCGAACGATGGCCAAAACACGTCCGTGAAGTAGAGTTCGGAGTACGCCATTTGCCAGAGCAAGAAGTTCGATATCCGCTCTTCTCCGCTGGTACGAATCACCAGGTCGGGGTCGGGCATATCGGCTGTGTAGAGGCGCTTTGACACGGCCTCTTGGTCGATGTCGTCGAGGGAAATATCGCCCTCTGCGTAGTCTTTGGCGATGGTTTGGATGGCTGTGATCATCTCTTCACGGCTACCGTAGGCCAGGCAAATCGTGAACACAAAATCGTCGTAATCTATGGTTTTCGATTCAGCATAATCGATGGCGTCGTTGACCCGCTCTGGCAACAATTCTCGCCGACCAATGATGTTGACTCGCACGTTGTTTTCGTGGATGCGTTCGTCGTCGGCGATGTCCTTGAGCCCCTCGACGTAGAGGTCAAACAGGACGTCGAGTTCACTTTGAGGGCGATTGAGGTTCTCGGTGGACAGGGCATAGACGGTGAACCATGGAATCTTCAATTCGAGCACCCAATCAAGGACCCGTTCAAGTTTCTCTTTTCCGATGCGATGACCCAGTCCAGTGGCGAGGTTGCTGCGCCATGCAAAGCGTCGATTTCCGTCCATAATGATGGCGAGGTGGTTCACCTGGAGAGGGTGCTCCATCACTTCGCGCAGGAGTTTGGCTTCGACCGCTTGGCCGAGCACATCCCCCATGCGTTCTGAGATACCCATGCCACCCCTCCACCCGGTTGGGTGCGCATACGGTGTTTGATTGCTCCCCTTTCCAAGGTCGGCTTTCTCCGTCATGTTTGAAGGTCAACGGTCCTTGCGTAAACCATGGCAGCGGTTCCCGATTCATCGTCCGATGACGCTGCCTTTCCACCGTGGTACCCACACGCTTTGGTCGACCGAACCTTTGACCCATCCACCTTTCAGGAAGGCTTGCCCAGTCCGTGGGGCCGGTTTTACGGATGGGACATCAACGAGGCTCTGAGCGTTGAATGGTGGAACGGTGAAGGTGAAGGCCGTTGGGGCGCATGGCCAACCGACATCGCCTCCGTCAAGGTTGTTTCACAGCACCGCTGGGGCACAGTAGCTCATCTCGACGACAAGTGGGTGGCCCATCTTTACCCGTTCCAAACCGGCCGGGATGTCTCCACACTGGCCCTGTATGAACCTTGGAAAGCGGCGCTTTCAGCCTCTCCTGTTCTGCTCCCCGTCGCCGGTCTCAAAAATCAACGTGGGGACCAACTCGCCGTGTTCCCCATGCATTCCGTTCTTGCCCGAACCGAGGTTGAGCAACAGCCCCATCAAGCGGTCCAAACCGTGGGGGCTGTGCATGCGGCGTTGGTTCCTTTCGCCACACCAAACACCGAGCGTCGGTGGAATGACCGGCTTAAATCGGTGGAGGACCGCCTCAAAACCACCACGCTTTGGCGAGCCCCTCACACACGGCATGTGGTCGGTTTACCATCGGTTCATGCGGGGCTCGACCATTTTGCCATCAAAGGCGAATCCATGGTGGCCGTCCCCTTGCCAAGATCGCTTGTAGACCATTTGCTTGCTCCTGATGAACGCCTCCCCGGCGTGGCCACCATCGCCATGATGGAACAGCGCTTTTCGATGAAGGACCTGTTTGCCTCGACCGGTAGCCGTCAGTCTTTCTATGAGGCGTGGGGAGCGATTGTGCCCTCTGCCTGGACGTCGCCAAGTTCGTTGTCCACGGCCAAAGGTGGGGTCTGGATTTGGCGCTACCATGCCATGCTGTTGATGCTGGGCGAGGCTCGGGCTTACGGCCTTGCAAAGCAGGCCAAGCAATGCGATGGTTGGCTTTTCGATGTCTCCCGAATTCAGGCTCGACTTGGAGAATTGCGCACGGTCCATGCCCTCCGTAAAGGCGGTGCTTGGGCGGCGGTTGCGGCGGCTCTTCTCGGTTCGGGGCCGATTCAAATTCCGTTTGTTATCGGTGCTGCAGGCGTAGCCGTTGCGGCGCACGTTGTCCATCAGCGACGAATGCCGCCGCCGTTTTGAATCAGCGCTGTTGGCGGACACGGCCATCGTAGAATTCGATGCCCAAGTCTTCAGCAATGTTCTTGATTTGAATGATGAGTTTGGCCCGCTCTTGGCGTTCCTCGACACCGCCCGAGACGTCCCAGTACAGGTTCAAATCAACGTCAAGGGAGGTCGCCGAAATCATGCTGACCTGGCAGAATGAAGCGTCTTCTTTGAGGGTCTTTGGATGCGTCTCAATCGCTTTCAACACTCGCTCACAGAAGGCGTCCACGGCTTCGCCGTCAGCGTTGATGTCAAGGTGGAGTTGAGTCTGCCATCGGCGCCATCGGCGCTTGCCCCAGTTTTCGACGGGGGTGCTGACGAGGCTGGCGTTTGGCATTGTGATGATGGTGTCTGCGGAGGTACGAATCAACGTGGTTCGCAGGTTGATTTCGATGACTTCTCCTTCGGCAGCGCCCACGCTGATCCAATCGCCGACCTTGAACGGGCGATCCAGCAGAACGGTGATGGCTCCAAAGAAGTTCGAAATCGAATCTTTGGCCGCCAGAGCGAGCGCCAATCCGGAGATACCCAAGCCGGCGATGAGGGACGTCAAATCGAAGCCCATTGAGTCGGCAACAAAGACGGCTCCGACGAAGATGATGCCGAAGCGCATTACGCTTTGAAGAGCAGAGATGAGGGTCTTTTCCGTCCCGTCAACTTGGTCATCGGTGTCGAAGAGCATGACCACATCGTGGACGATGTTGACCAGCCGAAAGGCCCAGACGACCACGGCAATGGCGACGATAAACTGGAGAATTCCGGGGAGGAAACTGGTGGCTAATTCAGGCATGAGAATGGGCGATTCGGCACGCTCCATGTCCTCGATCATGATGTTGAAAAGGAAGTAGGCCAGGCCCACTCCGACCGCTGTGCCAAGGGCTTTGTCAGAATTTTGCACCGTTTTGCTCTTGATCGCCTCTGAACGAATGATGGTTCCGAGGACACTTGGGGCAAAGCGCATCGTCAGCAAACGAACGATGAAAATCATGACAAAGAGGCCAAGAATGGCCAGCAGAGTGTAGTTTGTGAAGCCAAGCACTTCGCTTCGTAGGGAAGAGTCAGCGGCGGGATTCCAGAGGCCGTTCATGGCTGGGCCACACGGTCATTTGGGTTCTTTTTTCCGCTTGTTGTTTTTCATCTGGCGAAGTTTGTGTAAGAAAACCGGGATTCCATTGGCACGAACGCTTGAAGAAGTGAAACGAAGTCGGTGAGACGATAGCATGACGACCGCCGCGCCCGTAGCACTCCGCTCTTCTGCTCCACGACCTACCTTGGGTTTCCTCATCTGCCTTCCCCTGCTGCTTTCTTTCGCTGCACCGGTGGCTGAAAACGCCTATGCCCAAGAGCCCTCCAGCGGCTCGACACCAGAGAGCATCTGGTCCCAAGATTACATCGACGACATCTTCCCTTGGGCTCCAGCCAATGACCGTATCCTGCAGTTCAAGGAATACCACACCTACGAGACGGTGAAGAACCGAATGCTTCGCCTTGCCGAGGACAATCCCGACATCTTTGCTTTTCATGAAGGCATGAACGGCGGCACCAATGCTCGTGGCGAAGAGGTCACAGCCAACGCCTACGAAGGCTGGTATTACGGCCATTCCTCACCCTGGATGAAAATCACCGGTGATGTCCAAGATGGCGATTACAACCCATTCGTGGGCGACACCGGTAACTATCCTGACCGCCACGACGTGATGATTGTCGGAAACCATCACGCACGTGAGTGGATGTCCTACACCGTTCCCATGATGCAATTGGAAGTGATTGCCTTCTCGTACAACAACATTGGCTACGACAACGACGGTGACGGTTTCGTGGATGAAGACACTTGGGGCGACTCCAACGGTGATGGACAACTCGACGATGATGGCGACTGTCTCGGTCTAGCGGCCGAATTTCAAGACTCGAACGGCGATGGAACCAATTGTGGACCAGGCGACCACGGTGTTGATGAGGACTACTCCGAACAGTGGATTACCGACCTTGTGAACTCACGTGAAATTTACCTCATTCCAATGTTGAATGTTGATGGAAACATCTACGATCGTGAAGTCTACATGCCAGGCCAATGCCCCGGAGAAGAAGCTTGGGATTGCTCGGCGGCTGGTTGGAGAAAAAATCTGCGAGACAACACCGTCACCGGCGTTACGCCACTTCCCGACCTCGATGAAGAAGTGGATGAAGGCTGCGATGGAGTGGACTTGAATCGCAACTATCAGTTCGAGTGGGGTGCTCCGCTGGGCGCTACGGGCCCATTGGTCCCTGGGGCGTGTTATGCTGGACAGAACAACGATGTGTACAACGGTCCGGTTGACACGGTTGACCAAGACGGCGACAATCGATTAAATGAAGACCACGTTGATGGGAAAGACGACGATGGCGACGGCCTCACCGACGAAGATTGGTTGGGTGGAAACTCCGAACCAGAGACGAAGTTCATCCAAGACATGACCGAGATGAACGACGACACCGGCGACGGTTCAAGCGAATTCAAATCGACGTTGACCCACCACTCCTACTCCGAACTCATTCTCTGGCCTTGGGGCCACTGCACCGATTGTGAAAGCCCCGACCACGTTCAACTTCAGTACCACGGCCAAATGATGGCTGACATGACGCAATACGCCAACCTTCAATCCTCCTCACTTTACCCCACTTCGGGTGACTTTTGCGATTGGCACTACGGCGTCCACGGCTCCTATTGCTACACCTCTGAAATTGGAACGGCGTTCCATCAGCACCCGGACGACATTGACCACATCGCTGTTCGCAACCTCGGTCTTGGATTCTACATCGCCGAAATCGCCGACAGCCCGCGGGAGCGAGCCGACCTCGAAATCGCCAACATTTCCCAGCAGAACTACCTCAAGCAACCCTCGATGATCACCATTCCAGACGAAGGCGATATCCCCGTCGAAATTTGCGTTTCCAACCAATTCCCTTACAGCGCCACCGACAGCAAGGTGCAATGGAGGCAAGTGAAACCAAGCCGTATGCAAAGCGACTTTGGTCCTCGTGAATGGTCCACCACCCCGTGGGAAACTGCCAGTGTGAAGATGGTCGATGACGGATGCACAACCTCGGCAGGCAACGGGACGCTTCTACAAGCCATGCTGCCTGTTTCTGAGACCGCCACCGGTAAAATCCACTACAAAGCCACGGTTTCAACGTTGGGCGGTGCCGACCTTTACCAGTACCCTGCAGACGGCGATTATTACGTTCTTGATGTGACCTATCGCGCTGCATTTGGTAGCGTCTTTGGGGCCTTCTTCACCTTCTCGCTCGTCGCCACCTTCGTTTGGGGCGGTCTTGCGGTTGCGCTCCGCATCATGTTGGGCGATGACGAAGAGGACGACAAGGTGTACGAAGGGGATTTACGCGGTACGCAAATTGAGGTTGGCAACCTCTCGGAGGACTGAGGTGATACCATGTCAGAAAGTGACCAATTCAATGGCCGTCTCGGCCTCATCTTCGCTTCCATTGGTGCAGCTATCGGTACGGGTAATATCTGGCGTTTCCCTCGGATGGTCGGTGCGAACGGCGGGGGTACCTTCCTCATTCCCTGGCTGATTTTCCTGTTTGCATGGTCGATTCCGCTCGTCATTGCTGAATACGCCATGGGCAAACGAAGTCGAACTGGAACCATCGGTACCTTCCGTATTTTCGCTGGACGACGTTTTGCTTGGATGGGATTGTGGACCGCATGGATCTCAACCGCTATCGGGTTCTACTACGCCGTGGTTTCGGGATGGACGCTGAAATACTTCCAATTGGGCATCACTGGCGCACTGAACGGCGATAAGGTCGACACCACCGAGGTGTGGAATGCATTTTTGCAATCTTCGGGACAGGTTATCTTCTTCCAATTCGTGGTGATTCTTCTGGTGCTCGGCACCATTTGGAAAGGAGCCAAGGCCATTGAGAAGGTGAACTTCTACCTCATGATTTCCCTCTTTGTCTTGCTCTTCCTGACCCTCTTCCTTTCGTTGTGGATGGACCTCAGCGACGGCACCCTTGACGGAGCACTCTTCATGTTCACCGTTGATTTTGACATGCTGTTTGAACCAGAGGTATGGATCAACGGCCTCTCGCAGTCCGCTTGGTCCTGTTCGGCCGGTATGGGAATGTGCATCACCTACGCCGTGTACATGAGCAAAGACGAGGACACCGTCCTCAACGCCTTCACGATGGGGCTGGCCAACAACAGCATTTCCATCATCGCTGGTCTCGCCGTCCTTTCGGCCATCTTCGCTGTGAACCCAGACCCCTTGGCCACCGTCACCGGTGGTTCCTCGGCCATTACCTTCCTCGCCCTTCCAGAGGTGTTTGCTCAAGCACCAGGTGGCGCCATTGGACCGCTCATCATGACGGCGATGTTCTTCCTCGCTTTGTCGTTCGCAGCGTTGACCTCCATGATTTCAACCGTCGAACTTTGTGTCCGCAACTTCGTTGACCACGGCTACGAACGAGAGCGCTCCGTTCTCATCACCGGCTTGGCCCTCTTCATCTTCGGAATCCCTTCCGCCGTCATGTGGATCAAGTTCGACAGTGCCGGCGTAGCCTTCCCTGAGTTCCTTGAAGTGCAAGACCACATTTGGGGCTATGGCCTCATGTTTTCGGGTCTATTCATCGCCTTCTCAATTTGGAAATACGGTTTCATGAAGTGGCGTAAGGCGGTTGAAGAAGGAACGGCAGCACCTGGCTTTGCTGGCTACCTTGGACTCGGCGTCTCGGCGTTCCGTGATGATTTCATCAACACGGGCGACAATGATTTGGAAGTCGGTCGCTGGTGGGACATTCTGATTTACATCGCTTTCCCAGTCTTGTTCTTCATCCTGATGTTCTCCTACTTCTCCGACATGATTGCCAACACGCCCAACGTTTGGGACCCATCCAATCCGAAGGGTTTGAGCATCATTCTCCTGTTCTGGGGTGTGGTGGCGACACTCTTCATGATCTTGAACAAGAAACTCATCGAGCGGCCACTCTTCCGCAATGTCCCAGAAGGAGCAGATGCTGACATCTCCGAACTTCCTGGTGGTTCTGACGAACTCGTCGGCCAAGTTGGAGATGTGATCGTTGGGTTTGAGCATTTGACCGCCTCCGTTGATGCCGAACTGGCGGATTAAAGGTGATGCTCAATGAGCGAGTTGTGGGACACCCTCACGACGGGCCTCATTGCCTCGCTTGTTTTCATTGCCGTGAGTTACTTCTTCTGGAAACGGTACGACCGACCGACGCCCCTCATGATTGAGCGCCAAGAGGAAAAAGCCCGCCTCAAAGAAGAGCAACAGACCTGGCGAGAGGTTGAAGCTCGAATGCGGGCTGAGAATGAGGAGGCAGAACACAAAGCCGCCTACGAACGCCGCAAGGCCGAAGAGCGCAGCCGCTCACTTGTTCCCGAAGCCACGCAGGTCTCCGATGCTTGGAAGTCCCTGGGTGTCTCGGCTCCTGAATCCGCGACCTTCGAGGCCAAGGGAGACGACGCCAACGCCGCCCTTCGCCCGCTTGACCAAACGGCCATGAGCGAAGAGATGGCTAGCGACGACGACGTGCTGAATGCGGCAGATTTGGTCCAAGTTCGCCAAGACAAAGGCGTCCAGTCCGGAGCCGAGGAGCCCGATTGGGAACTTATTGAGAAGCTCGATGAGATTGCAAAAAAGGACGAGGTTGTACTGCCTGATGTCCCTGAAGCGCCCGATTTGGACGCCGTGGTCGCGGAGAAAAACACCCTTGAATCACCGCAGAATCAACCTGAGAACAACCCCGGAAACACGTGGGGTCTCTCGGAAGGCGAAGAGCTGTGGGCCGATGCGGCCTCGGAAGAAGAATGATCTCACAATCCACTGGATGGCGCATAGAAGAGGCGAAGGGGTCTTGAAGCCTCAGCGGCACGCTCGATGCGATGGTGCAACGGCCACGTGGGACGCGAGACTTCACGCCTGCGGCGATGAAGCGACGTTTAGCGTTGGAGCACCTGCTCGAGGATGTGGCTCAGCGCCACGGTTTCTCCCGCGTTCAAACGCCTGTGTTCGAATCGCTTGACCTCTTCACGGCCAAATCCGGCCCGGGCGTCATTGGCCAACTCTATGCGTTTCAGGACAAGGGCGAACGTGAACTCACCCTGCGACCTGAATTGACGGCTCCCGTCATGCGGATGGTCGCTGAAGAAATGCGCCAGGACACCAAGCCGCTGAGGCTGTCGTATTACGGCCAGTGTTATCGGTATGAGGAATTCAAAACGGGACGCTATCGTGAGTTTTTCCAATACGGCATCGAACTCATTGGTGCATCCGGTCCTTTGGCCGAGGCTGAGGTGTTGGCCACGGCCGTGAACATGCTTCACGCCAGCGGCTTGCAAGGTTGGGAAATTCGCATTGGTCACGTGGGTGTGCTCAAAGATGCCCTCTCCGGTTTGGGCCTCTCAGGCGAGGTGGACGCAAAGACGGGCGAGCCACCCATCGCAAGTGCGATGCGCCTGCTTGACAAGGGCGACGATGCGGGCCTTGCAGACCTGTTCAATGCTCATGGGCTTGACCCGTCAAACACCGAACCATTGCGAGCCTTGGCTTCCCTTGAGGGCGGGGCAGAAACGCTTGGACCGGCCCGTGAACTTCTCTCAAGCATGGATGGCGTCTCTTTGGAGGCACTTGACGAATTGGAAATGACGCTGACGGCCCTGGCGGCACTTGCCCCTGCACCTCCAGCCTTGGCCGTGGACCTAACGGTCGCCCGTGGCCTCGACTACTACACCGGCATGGTGTTTGAGGTCAAGGTCGCTGAACTCGGAGGCGAGGGCCAAGTGCTCGGTGGTGGTTCGTACAAACTGCTTCACTTGTTTGGCTTACCTGATTTGGACCCGTGCTGTGGTTTTGGTCTTGGCTTTGACCGTGTTCTTTTGGCGCTTGAAGCCCAAGCCGAAGCGGCCGGACGGGAAGAAGCCGTTCCGGGTGAGACCGACAGCCGCCCTTACATTGCCATTGCACCCCTCAAAGCCGACCACCTGCCGCTTCTGCCGCTTGTGGCATCGCTGCGAGAATCTGGAGCACGCGTTGAACTCCTGCTGACCAAGAAGAACTACGGCCGAGTCATCAAATGGACCGAGGGCATTGGAGCCAGTCACTTGTTGGTGGTGAAGCCAGAAGATTTGACCGCTGGCACCGGCCGACTCATTGATTTCAAAACGGGCGATAGGTCCGATGTTGAGCTCAACGCTTCCTCAGTGCTTGACGCCTTGTGAGGCAAGTCTGCCACGGGCGAGAGGCTCACTCGTTGGCTTCGTTTTCACGACGCTGGTTGACGAACAGGGCCATACCGAGGGCGGCGGAAGCGGCGACCAAGGTGAATCCTGGCGTGTCTTCTTCTTCCATCATGCCGTCATCACCGATTTCGAAACCCTCTTCCCATGAGACAGGGTCAATGGGCATCTCGAGGCGGCTCTCCGTACCGAGTTTGATGGCAAACCATGCAGGCTCATTGGTCGTGAGGAATATCCCATTTGATTGCACACTTCCTTTCAGTTTCATAGTAACTTCGATGATTGGATTGTCGTCTCGTCCGTTCCATTCCATGTGGTCTTCGGTGACGGCGAAGGCAAAGGGCACGTTTTGTTCCCCTTCTTGAATGCCGGTGAATTGGTTCGTCCAGACCTCTGCTCCGCCACGGAAGACGGTGATGTTGAGGTTTTCACAATCGTTGTTGCACGGTCCGTTGTTGTCGCCGTTGGTCCAGTCGCCTCCGACGTCA
>Ga0315330_10003085_pt1 | contig 11410 bp, 8 predicted proteins | sample M140m34915metaG_FD_203453 | JGI IMG/M metagenome (GOLD analysis project Ga0315330, IMG submission 203453) | Ammonia-oxidizing marine archaeal communities from Monterey Bay, California, United States - M1 40m 34915 | ecosystem: Environmental > Aquatic > Marine > Intertidal zone | place: USA... | reverse complement strand
ATCACGAATAATTTCAAATCTAAATTCATTTAGTGGGGGGTATAAAAGTACGCAAATTGCTGCGAAGAATACGACTTTTCGAGAGGAATTAAAAAGTTTGACAATACTTATAAATGAATAAATCAACAGGCCATAAAAACAAGCATTTATGAGGTAAGCAGCAGTAAATAAGTCCAATCCTATTTGGCTTACTAATGCAATCAGTAAAGAATATCCTGCCCATGAATAATGCTCTATAGCAGGTCTTACACCATCGCTTAGCGCGATTTCTGCGGTTCGAATATATCCATAAGCATCATCATTAGGAAGAATGGTTCCGATACCGATAAATAAAGAAACTAATAGACTAACCCCGACCGCTAAAAGACGGATATCGACCCTTTGTATGATGTTTTTATCCAATAAAAATTCCCGGCGACACATCTATGATGACGAAGAAATTAGTAAGGCCGCGCAGATTTTCCGGTGGCCTGAGTTTTAAACCGCTTATGAAGCCAAAGATATTGTTCTGGCTGTTTCTTAATAGCATTTTCGACAAGCGTGTTTATAGTAATTGCGTCATCTTTAGGATCCTCTGTTGGATAATCTTTTATCTCTGGGCTGAAATACAATTTATATCCTGAGTTGTCTTTGTTTCGATAGTGGCTAAAAAAAATTACGCTAGAGTCGTTAAATTTTTCAAAACGACTGGTTGCGGTAATTGTAGCAGCCTCAACACCAAAAAATGGAACAAAAACAGAATGTTTAGGGCCATAATCTTGGTCAGGGGCGTACCATAAAATATGGCCATTTTTTAGGCTACGCATAGCGCCTCTGATATCTTTGCGATCAATAATCGCTGGATGATGTTTGATTCTCCCGTTGTACATAGCTGCGTCAAATAAAGCGTTTTTATTTGACCGATAGGTTGCATCCATTTTGAAATATAAATTAGAAAGAAACGCACCTATTTCTATAGTGCTGAAATGAGCGGAAACTAACAAGACGCCCTTTCCTCTGTTAAATGCCGTTTTAAGGTGTTCTAGTCCTGACGCTGAAACACGGTTTTCGAAATCTGAGGGTTCGCGGTACCATGCGATTGCCACCTCTATGAGGCCAATACCATTGGAAATAAATGTTTTCTTGACTAGTTGTCTTAGTTGTTGGCTGTTTAATTTTGGATAACAAAGTCGTAAATTAACCTCACATACATGTCTGCGTTCCCGCGCAAAGCTAAGCAATAACAGTCCTAGTCCTTGTCCGATTTTAATTTGTACCGGGAAAGGCAGATGAGCGACAAGTTTCATGAGGCCCAGCGTCGCCCAGGTCAGCCAGTATCGTGGCATTCTGTAAGCCCTTAAAGAACGGAAGCGCGTTGAATTTTTTACCTGAGCCATTAAGAAGATTCTTAAAATCGATGTTAGGTAGGGCTAGATTATATCAGAAGCCGACATCAGTAAAATTCTTGGATTTAAGATAAGAATATAGTCAAAAACCTGGTGTTTTTTCTAAAGTTTGCTTTATGGTGAAATGCTGGTTTAAATGTAGTTTCGCTGCGGGCTAAGGTAAGATTTTGGGTTTTCGTATAACTTGGGTAGTGGCGCCATGTGGTATGATCTTTAAAGAAGTTTGACCGCATTGCAAATGCATAAGTTGATTGGAGAAAGCGAATGAAGCTCGAAATGCCTGAATTTCAGGGCGCTAGGCTCTTAGTTATCGGAGACGTGATGCTAGATCGATATTGGCATGGTGCTGCGTCCCGAGTGTCCCCTGAGGCTCCTGTTCCTGTAGTTCGGGTAGGCAATCGAGAGGATCGTCCTGGCGGTGCTGGGAATGTCGCGTTGAATGTTGCAGCATTAGGATCGGCCGCGCGATTGATAGGTGTTGTGGGGGACGATGAAGCGGGCGAAGAGCTCCGCTCTCGGCTCAGTGCCGCAGGCGTCTATTGTGAATTTCTCCAATCAGATAATAAACCCACGGTTACGAAGCTCCGTGTTATTAGCCAGCATCAACAACTAATTCGCCTCGATTTCGAGCAAACGCTTGAGGCAAAGGATGTCGAAGGCCTGATAAATCGAGCGAGCACTCTTATTGATGATGCGCATGTAATACTGTTATCGGATTATGGGAAAGGTGCACTACAAGATGTACAAGCACTAATTGAGCTTGGCCGAGCTAAAGGAATCCCAATTATCGTAGATCCGAAGGGAACAGATTTTCAGAGATATAAAGGAGCCACTTTAATCACTCCAAATCTGTCTGAGTTTGAGGCTTGTGTCGGTAAAAGCACGACTGAAGATGAGTTCGTGGAAAAAGGCTTAAAGTTGCTCTCTGATTTGGAGTTACAGGCTTTGTTGATCACTCGTGGGGAGCATGGTATGACATTGTTGCGACCGGACTTTCCCGAGCTCCATTTGCCAGCGCGTGCCCAAGAAGTGTTTGATGTTACTGGAGCGGGTGACACCGTAATCTCTGTCCTAGCCTCGGCAATAGCTGCAGGGGAAAGTATTTCTGACGCGACAGCTTTAGCTAATATTTCTGCTGGTTTAGTTGTGGGTAAATTAGGTACCGCTGCTATCAGCGGCCCAGAATTAAGGCGAGCGATTCTCGAGGAGGAATCTTCTGGTCGCGGTGTTATGACTTCCCAGCAATTGTCTTTTGCCGTCAAGGATGCAAAAGAGCATGGGGAAAAAATTGTCTTCACAAATGGTTGCTTTGACATAATTCATGCTGGACACGTAGGATATCTAACGGAAGCAAAAAAACTTGGCAATAGGTTAATAGTTGCTATAAATAATGATGCGTCCGTACGTCGCATAAAAGGCTCTGGGCGACCAATTAATCCAGTTGAAAGGCGCATGGCTGTTCTAGGAGGATTGGAGGCAGTAGACTGGGTGGTGAATTTTTCCGAAGATACGCCAGAGAACTTACTAAAACAAATACAACCAGATGTGCTGGTCAAAGGTGGTGATTACAATGTTGATGAAGTAGTCGGGGGAGGCTATGTGAGTTCTTATGGGGGCGAAGTCAAAACATTAGAATTTTTAGATAATTGCTCAACATCAGCAATTGTCGAAAAAATGAAAGAAGTTGAGTAAGTTTTATTCTCCCAATACTTTTTTTGCACAGGCGACATTTGAAGCTAAATGATCAGCGTTAATGGTGCCAAAAACGATGCTGCTCACGCCATTATGGTTGAGAGAGAAATCGATATTTTTTCTTACCCCTCCTTCGCAGCCATGCCCGCTATTTAAGGCTTTTTTGATTATCACACCTTTATTTCGCTTTGATGCATAATCTATTACCTCGGCGCCCGCTGTATCATTAGGATTATAGGTTACCATTACTGCGTCGGTAAGTTCGGCGGCTTTGACCCCGCCTTCCACGCTTTTTATAGACATTCCGATCGCTCTTATTAAGCCCGCTTCTTTCAGTATTGTTAGAGTCTCCAGACAGTCTGTGGAATCTATAATCTCGGTATCATTACCATCGGAGTGCACCAGTACTAGATCTAAGTAATCGGTTTTTAAATTTCTCAGGCTGCGTTCAACGCTATTTTTGATATGCGGCCCGCTAAAATCAAAGAAAGATTTTCCCGCAACAAACTCTTCACCAACTTTTGTGCATATTACCCAATCCTGTCGTCGGGTTAATAGGCGACCAATCCGCTGTTCGCTAATTCCATAAGCAGGCGCTGTGTCTAAAAAGTTAATTCCTAAGGCTTCCGCTTGATTAAGTAAATTCAAAATCATATCGTCAGACGGCAAGGGAAAACTCGTAGGATACTTTACCTCTTGATTTCGTCCAAATTTCACTGTGCCTAGTCCTAGGCATGAAACAATGATCCCACTTTGGCCTAAAGCGCGCTTTTGTAAAGCCATGTCATTACTCCCATTTCGCCCGTGCTAGTTTTGGTTGCTGGAAGAGCGATCTTAATTTTGGGAGATTACCAGCATTGTTTAGCATTTTTATTTCCCTCAATTTACAGTGTTCAACCACTTTATCGGCGAGCGAAGGTGTTAGGGTTAGTTTTGTTGGCCAGACGACTAATACATTGCCTTCGTCACCAAGAACCGCACTATCAGGTCGGTGGTTGCCCTTTATTTTGCCTTCCGCGCGATTAATAAAAAATGTATTCCAATCCGCATCGTTGAGATTGACCCAAGGGAATAAGTCCCCTAACAGTTTTTTAGCGTAAATAATTTGTGCATTCTGAGTTCTTTGAATCCCGCTTTCTGCAATATCTCCGCCCAAATACCAAACCGTATCTCCGTTTCGACCTTTATGAGAAGTGATGGTCAATTTTGGTGTCAGGCTAAAGCTATCTCCAATACAGTGCGCATAAAGTTCAGGTAGATCGTTATTGCTAAGGTAAACCATATGTAGCGGACGAATTTGTGGACGAATCGTATCTAGTGATGCCATTTCTATTAGTTGAGAATTGCCCTCTCCAGCGCTAAATATGAATTTTTCAGCATTCAAAACTACCTGCTTGTTATTCACTCCTATTTGGAGGCTGTGTTTTCCTGCAGCACGATCATAGACAAAGGCTACATCACTCATTTTTAAATGGAATATTCTATCTCGACAATCTGATACTAATTTCTCTACTAAGCTCTTGGTATCGATAACAAAGTCTGGTAATTCATAGAGACTGCCGCTGACAGTCGCGTATTTGAAGAATTCTGAATATTCACTTTTCTTAAGCGCTTTAACTTTACCTAATAAGGCCTTGCTACCTAAAAAACTTTTGATTTTTGATCGTAGTCCAGCGTCTGACCACATATAATAATGCTCTGAGAGTACTTTGACGCCGGTGAGGTCTACGTCGCCTTTGCCTGCTAGGCATTGCCTCCAACGCAAAGGCATGGCAGAGACGGCATTCGCCGCCTCAGTAATTTTTCCGGTCAGAGCATATTTTAGTCCGCCGTGTATAATACCCTGCGAGGCAATAGTTTGTTTGCCTCCTGCTGATTCAGTTTCTAAGAGTATCGGATCATAACCTTCTCTTTGTAAGCGGGTTAGTAACCATAAGCCCGCAATTCCGCCGCCAAAAATTATGATGTCAGTTGAATAGGTAAGAGCCATTCGATACCTTTACTGGAGTAGGATAATATTTTTAAAAGAGCTAAAGTATATCGATATCCAACAAAATGTCCTAACCAAGGTCGAATCTTATCGTCACTGATTTTTAATATAATATGACTCGTTATCTTTACAGCTTGGTTCTAATTATCATCTCTCCAATACTTATCATTCGATTATATATCCGTGGATTTATCGCACCTTCCTATCGATTAAGAGTTAAAGAACGATTTGGCAGTTATAACTTTAAGGACCGTTATGATAAGGAGAAAACAACAATCTGGATTCATGCGGTATCAGTGGGGGAGGTGGCAGCGGCCGAACCCCTAGTCAAAAAATTAAGAGAACTTTATCCAGAATATCAGTTATTTATCACAACTATGACTCCAACAGGCTCAGAGAGGGTGTTTTCATCATTTCCTCAAGAGATATTTCATTGTTATCTGCCTTATGACTTTCCAATTATCATGTATCGGTTTGTCAATCAGATGAGTCCGGCCGTAGTAATTATAATGGAGACAGAACTTTGGCCTAACCTTATTAATGCGTGTGACAAATTGAATGTAAAGTTAGTTTTGGCTAATGCTCGTCTTTCCGATAAATCGGCCAAGGGATATTCTTGCATATCTCAGTTAACTAGGGGTATGTTGAGTAAATTAGATATAGTTGCCGCTCAATCTAAAACCGACGCTCAGCGATTAATAAATCTTGGCGCATCACCGAAGTCTACTATCGTAGCCGGCAGCCTGAAATTTAACGTCAGTCAAGAGGTGACGGCAGGTCTGAATATTCCGCTTTTTACACAAATCAAGCAAAGTGAGAGAACCGTCGTTGTTGCCGCTAGTACCCGTAAAGGAGAAGAAGAAAAACTTCTGAAAACCATCAAATCTTTGCTCAGTATAGTTCCTACTTTGCTTTTCATTATTGTGCCAAGACATCCTGAGCGCTTCGATGAGGTTTTTGGTTTGTTTGAGCGTGAGGGATTTAAATGCTTGCGTCGATCCACCGCCACCGGATTTGATGCGGATACAGAAATACTCATTGGAGATAGTATGGGGGAGCTTAACTACTACTACAGAGTTTCTCAGATAGCATTTGTCGGAGGAAGCTTAGTAGATACTGGTTGTCAGAATGTATTGGAACCTGCAGCCTTGTCCCTGCCAATTCTGACAGGGCCATCTCAATATAATTTTTCTTTGATTTGTGAAAATCTTGAGAAAAAAGGTGGATTAATTACTGTGAAGGATGAGATTTCACTGGAAGCAGAATTGTTAAGATTAATAAAAGACAAAAGACTGAGATCAAATATGGGGGCTATAGCTCTGGCCGAGATCAATGCTAATCAGGGAGCTTTGCCCAAGTTATTAAAAATTATTGAAGGATTGCTGAATGGAAATTAATCGCTTATTCGAATTCGCGAGTTAGATTCTTCGCTCCAACTTCAGTAGTTAAAATGTTGTCTTCTATTCGGATTCCTCCGTAAGGATATAACTGGTCAATTACTTGCCAATTGATCAATTTCCCCTTTTTAGTATTTCGTTCTGGCTCGAGCAATAGTGGAATAAAATAACATCCTGGCTCTATTGTAAAAACCATATCCTTGGAAATTAATCGAGTATTTCGTAAGGCAGGGGAGTCGTCTGGAGGGTTCAGGATAGCTCCTAATGGGGTTTGTTGATGCCCGCCCACGTCATGAACCTGAATGCCTAGTAGATGCCCCACTCCATGTGGCATAAAAAGGTGTGGAATTTTTGAATAAATTAGGTTTTCTAGCGATCCTGAGCAGATTGAAAGATCGAGTAAAAGCTGGCCAATTTTTTTGTGCGCGCTCGCATGAATATCTAAGTAGAGAACCTCTGGTTTAATCATAGATATCAGCTCAAGTTCAATGCCCTCCATCCCCGCTAGTAGACTCTTGAAAATAGTAGGGCTGTTATTTTTTATCGAAGTGCGCGTGACATCGGAGCAATACCCATTGATCTGGCACCCTGCATCCAGTAGTAAAACTTTGTGCCTCTTTCCATCTCCTTTCCGTTTATGTTGATAATGCAGAATTGCACATTTTTCATCCGTCGCGACAATATTAGTATATGGACTATCGTATTCTAAAATCCCACAGGCATTTAAATAAGCCATGTGAATTTCATATTCATTGCCATGGCTTAGAAAACAATCTGCAGCGGCTTGGTGTCCTAAGATTGCTAGTTTGTTCGCTACTTTTAGTTGCGCTACTTCGTATTCTGTTTTGTAAGCTCGTTTATAGTTGAGGTAGGTAATAAGGGGTCCAGGATTGACTGATTGCTTTGTAATACCCAAAAAGTTAGCTAATTTAGGGGTTGGTCCAAGATATCCAATGGTTTTCCCTTCTATATATCCCTTAATTTGCTCAATGGCGTTTATACGGACGATTTCAATATGACTTTCGAGCCACTCTTCGTGTGTAATACTTTGATCATGCCAATAATCTGCAGGAGAAAACTGAAAATATTTTGGTTCGTCCGAGGTAGAAATAAGGACAAATTGATCAGGTCGATTTATGGGAATCCACTGCATGTAGTAGCTATAAGCTTTGAAGGGTATTGCCCGATCATCCGAGAAATAATACTCTTCGCTTCCGCTATGAAGGAGCACTCCATCAAGTTTTAAATTCGAAGCACAACATTCTATAGCTGATTCGTATTTTTCTTGTACTAGCTTTAGATGGGATGAAAATAAAGTAGAATTCAAAATTAAAAACTTTTCATTTAAGAGGCAGTTGCTTTTATTTTAATAAATACTAGTAGAGTATACTATTTCAGGTGAGTCGAACAAAAATTAATCCATAATAATGTGGGATCAGCTTAATCTTCGTCAACCCATGTATTTAGGCTAATTTCATACCAGACACACTAGAGGAAGGAAGAAAGAATGTCTAATGTAGGAGTTTATATGATCGCTAATTTAGTCATAAATGATGCTGAAAAATATCGTAGTTACGAAAAAGGATTTTTTCCTATTCTCAAAAAATTTGGTGGTAAATTTTTGACCTTTGATGATAATCACGAGACTTTCGAGGGCTCACTCCCGCTCGAAGGAAGAGTAATAATTTTTCAATTTCCTTCAGAGCGGCAGGCTAGAGACTGGTATAACAACGAGGAGTACCAAGTACTCTCCGAGTTTAGACGTGCCGGCACTACTTTAAAGGCCCTTACCATGGTCCATGAACTACCGCCTCGGCAATAAATCTGTCGATGTATACAGCGAGATAGAGGATCAACTTTCATAACTTTCGATTAAGGGGCAGGCACAAAATAGATTTCTGTCTCCGTATACATTATCAATTCGATTTACCGATGGCCAATATTTACAATTTATATTATTACCCATTGGGAGGGAGGCTTCAGTTTTCGAGTAAGGTCGGTCCCACTTTTCGTCAACTATATCTTGAATCGTGTGGGGGGCTCTTTTTAATGGATTGTTGTCACTATCAATTGAGCCTGATTCCACTTGCTTAATTTCGTGTCTAATTTTGATCATGGCGTCAATGAATCGATCAAGCTCTTGGAGAGATTCGCTCTCGGTCGGCTCAATCATAAGTGTTCCAGCTACCGGGAAAGACATGGTGGGCGCATGGAATCCGAAATCCATCAGTCTTTTCGCTATATCTTCCTCGCTAATGCCCGATGACTGCTTAATTGGCCGTATGTCGATGATACACTCGTGTGCAACCATGCCGTTTTTACCTGTATAAAGCACCGGATAGTAGGGACCTAGCTTTACTGCGATATAGTTAGCGTTAAGGATCGCAATTTGAGTAGCTTTCAGCAGCCCCTCGCCCCCCATCATAGTAATGTACATCCACGATATTGGTAATATACCGCAGCTTCCCCACGGCGCTGCTGAGACAGAAGTGCTTTCAGTTTTGCGACCTGGGATGTCTACCATTGAATGGTTTGCTAGGTGTGGTGCTAGATGTTTTTTTACGCCAATGGGGCCCATCCCAGGGCCTCCGCCACCATGTGGAATACAAAATGTTTTGTGAAGGTTTACATGAGATACATCGGCGCCGATATCGGCAGGTTTCGCTATGCCAACTTGGGCGTTAAGATTAGCCCCGTCCATATAGACTTGCCCACCATTAGTGTGGATCACTTCACAAATCTCTTTAACAGGCTCTTCGTAAACTCCATGTGTGGATGGATAGGTAATCATCAGAGCGGCTAAATCATTTTTATGTAATTCGGCTTTAATTTTAAGAGCCGCGAGGTCTATATTTCCATTTTCATCGCACTCTACCAGAACAACTCTCATTCCAATCATTTGCGCGCTGGCTGGGTTCGTGCCATGAGCCGAAGTGGGAATTAAACAGATATCTCGATTTCTCTCTCCCTTGTCTTCAAGGTATTTTTTGATGGCTAATAGGCCTGCAAACTCGCCTTGGGCCCCAGAATTAGGTTGCATGCTAATGGCATCGAAGCCGGTTATTTCTTTAAGCATGTCTTCTAGCTCACCAATCATTTGTTGATAGCCCGCCATCTGCTGGACTGGCACAAATGGGTGAGGTTGAGAGAATTCAGGCCAACTTATTGGAATCATTTCCGCGGATGCGTTTAGCTTCATAGTGCAAGAACCCAACGGAATCATTCCGTGGGTTAGTGAGATGTCCTTATTTTCTAGTTTCTTAATGTAGCGCATCATATCGGTTTCGCTGTGATATTGATTAAATATCGGATGCTGAAGATAAGGAGATTTTCTAATCATATAATCGGGAATAACTGACGCTATTTCCCCTTTATAGATATCCGAATCAATCTCGTTCACTAATAAAGATTCATTTTTCTCGACAATAAATATGCTCCATAGATTCTCTATATCTTCCTTTGTTGTCCGCTCGTCAAGGCTTATTCCTACTATATCCCTTTTTTCTGGTAGGTCTATGCGCAGGTTTATTTTCTTAAGCGCGGCTCTCTCTCTTATTAGTTCTTTTTGCTCCTGATCGACTTGTATTGAGAGGGTATCAAAATAGGTTTTGTTAATTATTTTAACGCCCGATTTGCATAGGCCGATAGCTAATATGTTTGTTAGTCTGTGAATTCTGCGAGCAATTTTCGCAATGCCTTCTGGTCCATGATATACGGAATATAACGCCGCAATATTTGCTAAAAGAACTTGAGCTGTACAAATGTTGCTGTTTGCCTTTTCGCGCCGAATATGTTGCTCTCTTGTTTGGAGAGCCATGCGAAAAGCTTGCTCGCCACGGACATCTTTGGAAACCCCAATTATTCTTCCCGGCACCGCTCTTTTGTAGCTATTTTTTGTGGCGAAGTACGCTGCATGAGGCCCGCCATAACCCATCGGCACGCCAAAGCGTTGAGTGCTGCCAGTGACGACATCGGCGCCCATCTCCCCAGGGGGCTTTAGTAAAGCTAGGCTCATAAGATCTGCGGCAACCACTGCAATCGCGTTATGAGCATGCAGGTTAGAAATAATATCAGTGAGATCTTCCGCGTCGCCCTGCATTGTAGGGTATTGAAATAATGCTCCAAATAATTCTTCGGCTTGAATGTCTTCGATGTCGCCAATGACGAGCTCGAAACCAAAGCAGTCTGCACGAGTTTTGATAACATCAAGAGTCTGAGGGAAGGTCTGGTTATGCACAAAAAATTTGTTAGCTGAATAATTTTTGCTGACTCTTTTGGCGAGGGCCATGCCCTCCGCTGCGCTGGTCGCTTCATCTAATAGCGAGGCATTCGCGAGATCCATGGCGGTGAGGTCTAGTGTCATTTGTTGAAAATTCAACAGGCATTCAAGACGGCCTTGCGAAATTTCAGGTTGGTATGGCGTGTAAGCAGTATACCAACCAGGGTTTTCAAGCACGTTACGTAAAATTACATTAGGTGTGAACGTATCGTAGTAGCCTAGTCCGATAAAAGAGCGATAGCCTTCATTTTTTTCAGCTATTGTCTTCAATTTTTCTAGTGCTGCATTTTCAGTTATCGGATCTGATAACGCCAGCGGATTGGTGTTTAGAATAGAGGCAGGAACTGTTCGTTCCACAAGCGCTTCTATGGAGTCAACACCTATGTCGGACAACATTGAGCCAACTTGCTCATCGCTTGGTCCGATATGCCGATCAACAAATTCACGATGGTTTTCTAGTGTTTCTAGATTCAGGGCTACGTCATTGTGCGCTGAATTTTTAGTGGGTTTTTTAAATATAATCTGTGGCTGCATGGATATAAATCGTCTTTAGGCAGATTTAAGGGATAAAGCGTGTTCGTAAAACAGTGAAATTTTGAATAAGACTGCAAGGAATATTTAACTCGAGATTAGAGGCCTATTCATTAGCACAATGATCACAATATGC
>Ga0315330_10003082_pt1 | contig 11412 bp, 9 predicted proteins | sample M140m34915metaG_FD_203453 | JGI IMG/M metagenome (GOLD analysis project Ga0315330, IMG submission 203453) | Ammonia-oxidizing marine archaeal communities from Monterey Bay, California, United States - M1 40m 34915 | ecosystem: Environmental > Aquatic > Marine > Intertidal zone | place: USA... | reverse complement strand
GTGTCGTTGCGGGTCGTTAAGGTCGCCTTTGTAGGTGGTTGAACCAAGTCGTTTTGGATCCCAGTCGCTTGAGTCGGGAGTCGGGTCGAATGGGCAGTGCGTCAAGATCATCGGGTAGTAAACCAGAAACGGTTTTGTTTTGTTTTGGTCGATGAACTTGCAGACAAAATCAGTGCAGAGTTTGGGTGCATACTCACCGTGCATGTACTCTTTCTCCTCACCATTTATTTCCAGCATTGGATTAACGAATCGTCGATCATAAGTTTTCCCATCCTGTTTGGATCGGCCACTGCGTGTATGTTGCCACAGGCATGAACGGTCAAAGCCGAAATGTTGGGGTGCATCTTTTTTCTTGCCCAATTGCCATTTTCCAGCGATGCAGGTGGTATAGCCAGCCTGTTTTACTTGGTGGGCGAATGTGGTTTGCCCCCGATCCAGAAGTCCGAACTTTACATAATTCCGTACGTTGTATTGGCCCGTCATGATCTTGGCTCGCGATGGCGTGCAAAGAGGATTGGCAAAGCAGTTCGTGAATCGGATTCCACCGGCAGCCAGTTTGTCCAGATTGGGTGTTTTGCACGATTCGCTGCCGTTCACTGACAAAGCCTCGTAGCCCATGTCGTCTGCCATGATCAGGACAACATTGGGTTGCGTTGCATTGACGGTTGCTGTGGTAGCCAGCAACAACAGGGCAAGGATTTGTCGCATGATGAGTCTCAGGATGGTTTGTTGTTCAAGTTGCTGGAAAGTGCGGTGTTCCTGCAAGCAGGGCAACCGAGATGGTGTTCCCCGTCGCCGTTGGCCTTGTCTTGGAAGTCAGTTGTCGAGTTGTACGCGGGTGTAGGGGCTCGACAGGTAGGTGGCGTAAGATTCATTTTTGTGTCGGATAGTTTTTCGATGGTTGCTGAAAAAATCGACACGTGAAACACCCGGTTTTATTGGGATCTTTGCTGTCCATGCGCCAAGTGTTGGATCGTACTGCATCTCGGACACATTCTCGTTGGGAATCAGTTCACTGAGGTAAGCGGGGCTGCCATCAGGAGCACGGTCAAACATCCACCAGATGCGGCCGCTCTCAGCTGGCGATTTCCCAGGGAACTTGATCATGACCCTGAGGGCCCCATCTTCAATACTGTGTTTGACCTCAGGTGGAGACAACAACGTGCCACTCATCTGTTCAGGGAAGAAATGTTTCAAGAGAAAGGCTGCCTTGTTCTGTTGGTCATGCTCACGCTGGGGATGTCCCCGTTTTCCGTGACCCGTGTTGGCTCCAAGGTAAACAGGGATGTCCGGGTGATTAGCCCCGCCCCAGGCAAGGTCGTAGGCCACGCTGTCATGGGTTCCTGGATGAAACAACATCTCGACATTGCGCTGTCGCAATTGATCCAGATTGCGCGAGATGAACACGTCATCAGCAATGTCAGATGTGAATTTTTGCAGGTCAGGCCATGTATGCCCCGCTGCCAACGCAGCCCGATTGAACTCGGGCCCGAAATTGCCACCAGAAAAGATGCCACGTCGGCCCGGTTGCGATTCAAGCTCATCCCAAGCCTTGCGATCACAGAGCCTAAGCGGTGAATCCCAGATGGGTGATACGGTTGCGTGAACGGCGGTCATGCGGTCGTCGTGCAGGATCGCCATCGATGGTGAGGCACCATTCTTGGACGATCCACTGACAGCCACTTTCCCTTTTTCAAAATGATCCGTTTCAGCATAGGCGGTCGTGATTGCCCGCATCAATGTTGCTGGCCATGCCCAGTACTGAATTTTGTAGTGGGGGTCAAGCGTTTCTGCAAAACGTTTGCTGGCTGCTGCTGCCATAGCACGCTGGCCATAACTTCCCGGTTCCTGCACGACCGTGAAAACAAGGCCAACTCCAGAGTTAAGTAATTCACGTTCAAATCGACTTGGCTTGGTGTCCAGGTTTAAACGCGATGGTGTGCTGCCACCCGTGAGGTGAAAACCTTTCGCCTTCTGATTCTCTGGAACGACCATTCGCACGGGTACGCGGTATTCTTGACCCTTCCACAGATCACCCACATTGATCGTGACGAGCTTTTGTCGCGTTGCGACCGGTCCGGGAACGGAGTGCCAGCCCTGAAGTACTTCCGTTTCAAGCGTGCCTGTATCCTGAATTTCATTCATGTCGAATATGGTTGTTGAGGCCTCGCAAACTTGAGTCGCCAACAACATCAATAGGGCTGTCCAGGATAGTTTTGATTTGATCCAGTTCGCTCGTAGTACGGATTCTGAATGATGCATGGAAACTGATCTCGTTGACGAATTGATTCATGGTGAGCGGAGCGCGAACCTGCCTGTCAACAGTCTACATGAACCGTGACAACCGTGGAGATGTCGCCCGTTTTCAAAAAAGAAATTTTGTTCTCTCTTGGTCAACAGACGGATTTGTTCGCGTCAAGCTTGGAGGCGGAGAGGTTGGCGGTGCCAATAAGTAAGGCTTCGCCACAGCCATTCCAGCGGACCGAATCGAAAGTAGTTTAACCAGATGCATGAGAACGCGATCTGGACTAACGATACTGCCAGCACCGTGATCACTTGTTCGACTCGTGAGAAGTTTCCAAATTGAGCGAATCCGTGGCCGTAAAAAAGAAAGGTGCAAAGCAATGTTTGCAAGAGATAGTTTGAAAGTGCCATCTGCCCGACACGGGCAAGTGGCCATGCCGTTTTTGCAAGCATCGGTGATTTCAAAACCAGCATGATGCCACCCACGTATCCGAGACTGATGAGAGGACTCGACCAGTAATTGAATTGGTCTCCGAGGAAAAAAGAGTAGCTCATTTTCCAGTCGGCTTCAAAGTTTTGGTGGATCCCATACATCGTCGCAGGGATTCCAATACAAACTGCGATCGCAATCAATACCGCATAAACGGCACCCGAGCGTTCGCCCGTGAGAATGCGTTGTTTGTATAGAGCCATTCCAATCAACATCAGGCCAGAACATCGCCACACGGTGGAAAACACAAACAGAAAGGTTTCCATGAAGAATGCTTGTTCAGAGCGAGTTGGTAATTGTTGTAAGTAGGGTTGCAGATAGGTTGCAATTTCTTGCTTGATAGTGTCAGCCTGCGGTTGCCAGGTTTCCTGTCGCAGTTGCAGGATGTCTTCCGGCGGCCAAAGGGGCATTGAAAGACCTGTCATGATTGAAATCAGGGAGGCGATAGCGAAGCACGAAACACCAATCGCCCACAACACTCGGGGGGAGCAGTTGCGAAACCAGAAAACGGCAGAACCGCACAAAGCATAGGAGACAAGAATGTCTCCTGCCCAAAGTAAATGTGCATGCAATAATCCGAGTATCAACAGCCAGCCCATTCGGCGGAAATGAAAGCGTGTCACAGGCAAAGCGAGCGTTGACCGCCTATTTGACATCAGTACGATTCCAGCTCCGAATAGCATCGAAAAGATGGACATGAATTTCATGTCCGCAAACAGGTGGCTGAGGTACCACACCCAATGATTGCTGTTGCTCAGGTCTCCATAGGCTGTTGGGTTGAGGTAGGCACTGCCGATCATCGAGAAAAATTGTACGTTCATGATCAGGATGCCCAACGTTGCAAAGCCACGCACAACATCGAGGGAAACGATTCGCTCGGGCTTTCCAGTAGGAGGTGCCGCTGGAGCAGGGGGCGAGCTGTTTGTGGGTGAGCCTGCCGATTGACCCGTGCGTGCGTGCGGTTTTTTGGCCATCAGGATTTAGCTTCTCGTAAGTCGGATTCCTGCAACGGCGACGTTGGGTAGATATCCAAGACAGATGTCCATTCTCAATCAGTGGTGATGGGTTGTGCTGTGGTCGGTCCATATCCAATATCGAGCGGCCGCTGTGATGGGGCAACCGGGGTCAGGTCACCTGCGTCGTCTGTGAGGTTGCGTCCGACGCTGTAGATCAACCAGCCGTCGGATGTTCTGCTGGAAATCATATCCTTGGATGTGTAAGGATCCTCTCGGATCTCTGCTGGCAGCGTTTGGACTCGCACGTCAGGTTGCTGTTGCACCGCTAATAAAATTCTCAAAGCTCGTAGTCTCGCGGTTGCATCGTCTTTCGCATCGAAAATGCTACTCATGTCGGGAGTTATGATCTTGCTGATGGGTTTGAGGAAAGTAGCCGATGACAACTCCGCCATTAGTACATCCATGCGCTGGTCTCGTATCGTCTTTGTCTGGTTGACCATCGAGATGCATTCGTTCATGTATTCAATGTAGGCAGACTCGTCATCGTTAAAATAGGCTTGGCCGATGTTCGTCCCAACAAAGAACGCTGGGATCGGAATTTGGTTTTCGTCTGAGTTTTTGGCAGCTTGCTGGATATCCTGGAATGACTGTATTCCACTGGCACGCTCTACCTTAATTGCGTTGGTGAGGTTAGTGTTCATGTTGAACTGTTGCAGCTGTTTGTCGATTGCCTCAAACATTGGCTCAGAGACTTCGCACGTTGATAGCGTCTGTTGAACCACGTTGCCAAGTTTTTCCAGGCCAACGCATTCAATGAGAAAACCCATCAGAAACCTTTCTTGCTCAGTAAGGTGCAGGATTCGGTAGCCTGTCAGGCAGGCCTCGACCGCAGCATCCCCTGCTCCGTTGGATGCGAGTATGCTCGCCTTGTCTGCCAGCATCTCGATCGCTCGTCTTGATGTTTCTGCGTGTGCAGTGCTCGCGCCAAATCCTTGGCTGCGGTCAATGTCAGCTTGGTAGCTTTGGCATTGGGATGCCTTTTTCAACAAGTCGAATAGTTCGCTGTTTTCAGTAAAAAAAGTTTCCTGCTTTTGCAGGAGGAGAGACGATGCGGGTTGTTGAGCGCTGGAGTTCGCTGATGGGTTTTCGGCTTTGAAGCTTCTGACCAATTCAGAGTATGCATCGATTCCAGTCGCTGACTCGGACAGCAGCACGAAGGCATTGTCCTGCTCCGGTACAGGATCTGATCCGTATTCCACGTAGTAGATTGGGTCTCCAGCATCGGAGATTGCGCTTCGTAAATTTTTCAGTTTTCGACCGCTCGAGTTCGCAAGCCAAGATGAACCTGCGAGTCCACAGATGAACAGTAATGCCAATAATGCTGCAATTGCCAGTAAGAACTTTTTCACATGATTACCTGATGTTTCAGATGGGGCACGGCTGAAGAATATTTTTCTGAAGGATGGCACTTGGGAATTTCAGTGCTTTGCCGCTTCTTTTTTTTACTTACAACGGGGGCAGACGATCCATGATTGATTCCTTCCTCATTGCTGACGAGACGGACGTGGTGGACAGAACGGGTGAACGGGTAGGCGTGTTTGGCCAAAGCGTGGTTGTGATGGGGCGCTAGATTGTGTGCTTTAGTGATTGAATTGGTGATCCGTGTTGAATTCGCGAGAATTCCTCGATGTCCATGTGGGCTGAGTTGCGAAGGCCCAAAGAGAGGACGAGAGCCAAAGGAGGGCAGGGTGCGATCCTTTTGCTGGGTCTGAGATCTGCGTGGTTTGTTGGGGTACGAGAAAAGGTGCCCATGTCTCCGATTCGCTCACTTCAGGGAATATTTGACGGTGCGATGTGAGTATAATTCACCGGCTTTGTTGCTGGCTCTCGTGCCTGCAGTGCGTCAACGAATCCTATGTCCTCAACGTTGGAGCTTTTGAATGAGAGTTCTTTTATTACTGGTTTCGACTTTTTGTTTTTCGGTAGTTACCGTTGCCGAGGATTCCGGGAAAGATGCCAAATTACGAATCATCGTTTTTGGTGCCCATCCCGATGATGCTGAATACAAGGCTGGTGGAGCAGCGGCGTTGTGGGCAGGAAGCGGGCACCACGTCAAGCTGGTTTCGGTGACCAATGGAGATATTGGGCATTGGGCGATGGCTGGTGGGGCATTGGCTCGGCGTAGGTCGGCCGAGTCAGCGGAAGTGGCGAAGACCTTGGGCGTGACCTCGGAAGTTTTGGATATACACGATGGGGAGCTGATGCCGACGCTTGAGAACCGACGCAAAATTACCCGGCTGATTCGTGAATGGAATGCCGATGTCGTGATCTCGCATCGCCCCTGGGATTATCATCCAGATCATCGTTATGTCGGTGTGCTGGTTCAAGACGCCGCTTACATGGTAGCTGTTCCGTTTTTTATGCCGTTGGTGACACCGCTGAAAAAGAACCCTGTCTTCCTGTACTCCAGTGATCGCTTTCAGAAACCGTATCCTTTTGAAGCAGATGTCGTGGTTGATGTCGATCCAGTATTTGATCGCAAAGTCGATGCGTTAACCGCATTGGTTTCGCAGACTTTCGAAGGCGGCGCTCTGGGAAGCCAGGAGCGAATGGATGCAGCGCCTCCTGCCTCTCAGCCTGAACTGCGCGCTCGGTGGTTGCGGGAAAAGTGGATCAAACGCCAGTCAGGTGAGGCAAAGCGTTTTCGTAATGGCTTGGTTCGCTGGTACGGAGAAGAACATGCGAATCAGGTGAAGTATGCGGAAGCCTTTGAAATCTGTGAGTATGGACGACAGCCCTCAGATGCTGATATCCGGAAACTTTTTCCATTCCTGCCCCTAAAGTGAGACAGCGTTTGGCATAGCTGCGGGTCACTTGCTCTGAATCTCGTCCACGATGCGGTCGGGGTGAATACAGGCTGATTCAACGAGTTTTCGAAATTCAATTCGTGGTGGCTTGATCCCGTTGCACTGTGTGAGAACCATTCCAATCAAGTCGCGATTCGGGTCAACCCAGACGAAGGTGCCATCCGAACCACTGTGAGAGAACGTGCTGCCTGGTTCACTTACCTTCCATCCCAGGCCGTAGTTGATGGCAGCGTCACAGTGGTTTCCCTGGGGAGTGGTCATTTCGGTCACTGAATCACTGCTCATGATCTGTTTGTTGCCGTATCGTCCCTTGTTGAGAAGCATCTGGCAAAAAAGTGCGTAGTCGCGCGCACTGGAAACCATGCCGCCCGAACCACGTGGGAATGGCCAGTCCGGTGCGTCACCCGGTTTCCAGCCCTTGCTCCATGTTCCATCCCGCTGGCGTCTGAGAACGGTGGACATTCGGTTGTGGTCTGCATCCGACTCGTGATTGCAACTGTCAAGCATGCCCAGTGGTTGGTAAATGCGATCGTGAAGATGTTGCTTGTAGGAGCCTGTGACTTCTTCGATGACGGCAGCCAGTGTGTTGTAGCAGGCATTGTTGTAGGAATAGGTTTTTCCCGCAGGCTCCAATGGCGCCGTTGCTGCAAATCGATTGACTTCCAGACGCAGGTCCGGGGCTTGGGGATGAGTTGCTGACTTCTGTAGTAGGGGAGTAAAAAATAGCGGCTTGATGCGAATGCCACTGGTGTGCGTCAGAAGGTGACGAAGTGTGATCTCGTTCCACCTCGTATTCCGGAAAGCTTTTAAGTACTTGCCTACCGGTGTGTCCAAATCTAGTTTTCCATCTTCTACCAGTAACATGATTCCGGCTGCTGTGATCGCTTTACTGTTCGAAGCCATGCGAAACAGTGAGTCTGTCTGCATCGGCCGGGTGTGTTGTAAATTTCGATGGCCAAATGCCTGATGTAAAATGATTTTTCCCTGCCTCACTACCAGGATTACAGCACCGGGTATCTGGTCCTTTGTAACCGCTTTTTCAATCAGTGATGCAGCACGCGTCAATGTCTCAGGATCAACACCGACCTCGGTCGCCCGCCCGACTGTTAAATCGGATGCTGCCAAGGGAGTGGCGGCAATTGCCAAGAAAGACGCCCCCCAAATCAGTGCCAAGAAACGGATTCGTAGCACGACGTTGAGAAGCAGGCTGTTGGGCAAGTGGAAATTGGAACATTGCACGCATGAAAATCGATGAGTCATAAGTAACTTCGTTGCTGGGTTGTGCACTGGGTTTATCCTTCCAGTGGTGCCGACGTTATGCTCTGTCATCTCGATCGAAATGGATGCTATCGAAGGATGCCTAAGCGGAAGATGTTCAGCCCCCAATGTGCTGATTTACAATTCAGCCCGGTCGGACCAGTCAGCAGGATAGCTGAAACCGACTTCAGGATGGCAAAGCGATGCTAGCAATCAATATTGGCTGGATGGAGCAAATTTCGTAGGCAAGTTGTGGGCGCGCTAGGGCCGTGTTTGTTTGAGATGTGGCTGCGTGGGGTGCACAACGGTATTCAGCTCGTGTTCGAGAGCGTGGTGCCGCTTTGTTTTCTGGTTGAAGCGGCTTTTTTTGCTGGGTCGGGTCCGGCATGAGTCAGTCTTGTAGGTTGAGTTGATTGCCATTTGATTTGAATATTTTGGGCCGAGTATTGCTTTCAATCCATCGGCTACGCGGAAGTAGGTCGTCAGGTCGTCTCTTGGAAACTTGATCTGTACCCGTTGCGCACGGAATGTTACCGTCCCACGGCAGATTTGCGTTGCTATCGACAGGAACAGATCAGGGGCGTATTGGGACGCGGGTTGGGCAAGCGCCAGCTCAAGGAAGAGCGTGGTGTGAGGCTGCCATGGGGTTGGGTAGTTCGGATACGAGAATTCAAGAAATCTATAGCATGAAAACGAATGACATGGATAGCACAAGCCAAGACCGATCCACTGATTTGGATCTTTCGGTTGTCGTTCCTTTGTATAACGAGGAAGAGTCAGTTGGGCATTTGGTAGCAGCCATTTGTGACGCTCATGAGCAAGCGGAGGTGGCGGCCGCCGGTAGCGATCAAACAGTTGCTTGGGAACTCATTCTTGTCGATGACGGCAGTACTGACTCGACGGTTCAAGCAGCAAACGAGGCTTGTGCGGGCATTTCATTGCCGACTCGCGTGGTCACGATGAATCGTAACTTTGGGCAAACCGCTGCCATGCAAGCTGGCATTGATGCAGCTCACGGTGAGCTGATCGCAACGCTTGACGGTGATTTGCAGAATGATCCCGCAGACATACCGCGAATGGTCGATCACCTGCGAGCAAATGATCTCGATTTGCTGGTTGGCAAGCGGGCGAAACGGAAAGACGGTTTGATTCTACGTTTGATTCCCTCTTGGATTGCCAATCGGTTGATTGCCAAAGTAACGGGAGTCAAGATCCGGGATTATGGCTGCAGTCTGAAAATTTATCGAGCGAGTATCATTCGCCAGATTTCGCTGCTCGGAGAAATGCATCGGTTCATTCCCGCATGGATTGCGTCGGTTACTCATCCGAATCGGATTGGCGAGATCGATGTGAATCATTCCCCACGTCAGTTTGGTCAGTCCAAATACGGCATCTCTCGGACCATTCGCGTTATTTTGGATCTGGTTTCGGTCTTGTTCTTTTTGAAATACCGTGCAAGGCCGGGGCATTTCTTCGGAACACTGGGACTCGCCGTGGGAGCCGTGGGTGTTGTGATGATGGGAATTGTGATGTTTTCCAAGTTGGTTGTCGGTGAAGACATTGGGACACGTCCCATGTTTCTTCTCGGTGGTCTTGCCATGCTCTCTTCTCTTCAGTTGATCTGTTTTGGTGTGATGGCCGAAATGCTGACCCGCATCTATTTTGATTCGTCGAACAAGGCCACTTATTCAGTTCGCAAGACGCATGGGAACGCCGCTTCCTGTGACGCTGGCCTGTTCCATGCTGATTCAAGTGCCGAAATTACTCACGTACCATTTCGACGAGCAGCTTGATAAATGGACCGTAAGTTCAATCGACGCTTTGTTGTCTTGGTAGGATTGACAGTCTATTTCTGTGCGCATGCCTTGTTGAGAGGTTTCATCTCACCATCGCTGAACTTTGATGAATCCGAACAATCGTTTTTGTCGCAAAATCTGGCGTGGGGATACAACAGCCAGCCACCTTTGTATACGTGGATGCAAACACTCTTCTTCGAAGTGCTGGGTTGCAATGCGTTTGCGATGGCTGTCATGAAGAATGGTTTTCTGTTGCTGACCTATGGGTTGCTGTTCAGAGCGATTGAGGAAGTCACGGAAAGCGTCCCCCTGGCAATTGTTGGATCTCTGGGGATGTTCACCATTCCACAGATCGCGTGGGAAAGTCATCGTGATCTTTCGCATACGGTTGCCGCGACTTGCATGACCTGCGCCTTGTTTTATTGCATCGTCCGAATGGCCGGGCAGAAATTTAGCAAGCCATGGATGGGTTATGTGTGCCTTGGATTGATTGTCGCGGCAGGAATCATGTTCAAATACAACTTTGGGATTGTGGTTGTCGGCTTTGTGATCGCTGGCCTGACCATTACCGAATATCGATACCTGCTGTTGAGCAGCAGGATGCTCTTGTCAGTGGTTATAGCGGCGGCGATTCTTACACCTCATTTGCTTTGGGTGCTGGACAATTCAACGATCGCCTCACGTAAAACCGTACAGACGTTGACTGGAGACAGATCTGACTTTTGGCTCGACAATATGTGGTTGGGATCTCAGGCCTTTGTGATTTCAGCGGTTGCCTGTTGTGGGTTAACGCTGTTCGTCTTCACGGCCTTGTATGTGCGAAAGAACAACACAACCTTTGAGCCGAGCATGAAAACGCGGTCGGCCATGTTACTGATCGAGAGGTTTTTGATTGTCGTGGTGGCAATCCTGTTCATGCTGGTGCTGTCTGGTCATGCGATTGAATTCAAAAACCGTTGGTTTCAGCCCTTTGTCTGTTTGCTGCCCGCGTATCTTGTGCTGCGATTCGGTGGGCACGTTTTAGCGCGACCTCGGATGCAAAACTTGGCACAAATCATGACGGTCGCAATCATGTTTGTTCTGCTTGGTGCCATGACAGCACGCCCGCTGGCAGGTCAATGGAGAGGAAAGTATTGCTGGTTGAATATGCCTTACGATCAATTGGCGATCGAGATCGAGAATCAATTGGAAACAAAGCCGCAAATTGTGGTCACCCCCGATATGCGGCTTGGTGGAAACTTGAGAGTGTTTCTGCCGGATAGCACGATCATGTCGCATGATACGGAGTCGTCTCTTCCAGAGGATCCAGCAGGTGCTACGGGATTGGTCCTGTTGGTTACCGAAAATCTGTCCCGTGATCAGCGGCATTCTTTTCTGGAGCAGGTTGCGACGGATGCAGTAGAAGCTGACCTCAATTCACCCTGGGTGCGGATTGAACTGCCGATGCGTTACAGTTCGGATGGTGCGACAGCGACGTATTACTTCCGAACGTTGCGTTCCACAGACACCACGCGTATCGCAGAGCGGACGCAGGGTGCGTATTGAAAATCTGGCACCCCGTTTCAGGTGATCGATTGCTCACGCGATGCGGCATCGCTAAGACGCGTCTGGGATGACTTTACGGATGACTTCACGGCCGACGGGTGTCTTGTTGTGACCTGTGTGATGCGTGCCCGTTGATGGGGCCCGTGCGGTCGCTTTGCTTCTCGTCACGTGGGTTCCCGGATCGTGAATCGGGTTTGAGCCTGCGAGCATGAGTGCTGTCCGGCGCAGAATGAAGATTCAGTTGCTGATCGGACTCA
>Ga0315330_10003078_pt1 | contig 11422 bp, 9 predicted proteins | sample M140m34915metaG_FD_203453 | JGI IMG/M metagenome (GOLD analysis project Ga0315330, IMG submission 203453) | Ammonia-oxidizing marine archaeal communities from Monterey Bay, California, United States - M1 40m 34915 | ecosystem: Environmental > Aquatic > Marine > Intertidal zone | place: USA... | reverse complement strand
GTGTCATCAGACTGACAAGTTCTTCCGGCGTACGCTGAATAGCATATACGAGGTCCGCAGAGCCGTTATCGAATTTCTGAACCGAATCTGTTTTGGATCGATTACCACTATTCGCTGGAATGGACTTCAGCGAGGGAGAAAACCCCTGTAAGCCGGCGTTCTCCACCGGAATCTTTTTAGCGGACGGCTCGATCGTAGCCAATAGCTGCGTCAGCTGATTTTGTGCGACAGAGATTCGAATAGTTTGGTCGAATTTATTTTGAGGCAGATCGGAAAGCTGCCCTTCTGCTGAGATTCGAGCACGATAATTTCTCTGACCAGAGTTCGCTTCTGCTGAAACTTTGTCTTGCATCTTGGCAGCCTGTTGTGGTGCCAAGCCCTCCATATCACTACCGTCGTCCATTTCCAGTGCCGGCAGCGTCAGGGATTCAGTCAGAGGGGCTTCCATTTCTGCTGGCGGTGATGAAACGCCGTCGCTCATTGCAAGCGGTTCTGTATCGGCAGGCTTATTCATCAAAGTAACCGTCAGCAGTAAACAAGCAGCCAGCCCGACACCAGCCGCTAACCAGCCGTTCTTATTCGAGGGGTTAGAGATTGGATTGGCAGAGATTTTTGGCTTGGTTCGGACAGTTGGTTGATTGGCGGCTTTGCTAATAGTTTGTTGGATATCCAAGGCGTAATAGACCGGGAGCAGTTCAAAGTCTTCGTGTAGCATTTCAAGCTCGTCTTTAAGCTGGCGCAGTTTAGGGTCGTGCGCAAGGGCAGCTTCCACCAACTCTCGCTCTACTTTCGAGAGTTCATGGTCAAGATAAGCACTAATTAGTTCTTCGTTGATTTCACTCATGTTGTTGGTGAATTCTGTTTGAACAGAGGAATAAGTTTCTCTCGAAGCTGAAGTCGTCCTCGATGAATACGACTTCGTACCGTTCCTGGATTAATCCCCAGAATATCTCCAATGGTTTCATAATCGCAGCCTTCGATTTCGCGCAGGACAATCACTGCCCGGAATTCTTCAGCTAACTCCCCGATCGCTACGTGCAGTATTTGTGCGCGTTCTACTCGTAGGCTTTCCGCATCCACAGGTTCAACTGTGGATTGAGGTTCTTCGCCCTGTTCGTTTTTTTGGCTGTCCATGGAAATAGTTGGTCGTTTCCGTCGCCGGTAACTAAAGGCCAGATTGACAGCGATACGATACAGCCAGGTGTAAAAAGCGCTTTTACCCTGATAGGTGTTGAGCTTTACGAAAGCCTGTAATAATGCATCCTGTAGCACATCTTCGGCAGCTTCCGCATTTCTCAAAATATGAGCAAGTGTATTGAACAATCGATCACTATAGGGAGAAATGAGCTGCTCAAAGGCTTCGCTCGATCCTGCCAAAATGTTTCGAATTAGGTCTTGTTCGTCTTGAGACACGGTCGCTGTATTTGTTTGATGCCTGCAGGGGTGGAAAAGTTCCCGAAAAATAAAAAATCGGTGACTCTTACGTTAACATGCCAGAGTAATAACCATCTTTGTATCGTATTCCAAAGAAGTCAAATTATGTGTCGGAAGCTTCGGCTAACTCGAGGGAGTGCTTGGAAGGATAGGCCAGAGGTTGTTTTCTTATGCTCGTATAGGCCCACAATCCGATGCCAAATAACATAGTGAGTACGCTGAACAGTTGAGAGATAGTCAGTTGGGTACCCAATTGGCCCAATTCGTCGGAACGTACCCATTCAAGTAAAAAACGCGAGAGTGGATAAAAGATGAATATCAAAGCCAGGATTTGGCCATCGCGTTTTCGGTAAGGGAAGTAAGCCCACAGCAATAAACAAAGTAACCCACCATTAATGCTGCTGTAGATCTGGGCAGGATAGACTTTCAGTGAACGAGCCGGCATATCACCCACGGTTAAATTGTCGATCACTCTGCCCGCGGTCTTCAACAGGAAAGCAGTTTCTCCCAATAGCTGCTTTTCAAAGTACTCGCTAAATGCACCATCTACTAAACGCATTTCCATGTTGATGGTATCACCCAGGCGAAGACCACTGGCTTCGCCAAGGGAACCAGGCTGAACGGCGGTGATTTGCGCTTTCCATAAGTAGTTTGACCGATAATCAAAGTCGGCTTCGAGTCCTCTTTGTTCGAGAGGTTGGTCAAACAACAGGCCTTGGTCAAGGTGTCGCATGTAAGGCGGACTGCCAGCAGGGAACTGAACTCCCCATAAGTCATCCGTGCATAAGCCGCCATAACAACACCCGTTCATGAAGCAGCCTAGTCGTCCGAAGAACATGCCGAGGGCCAGTGCGGGTGCGATCAAATCTAACGTGGCGAGTTTTGGAAGTTTACGACGAAAGAGAAAAATCGAGCAGCCAATCAATCCACCAACAAAGGCACCGTAAACGACGAGGCCACCTTCGGTGAATTTCAAGATTTTGGGTAGCGTGTCACCCCACGAAATGTCACCGCTGCGGTCGATAATGGCAAACTCGGTCCACTTCTGCATCACGTACCAGATCCGACCTCCCAGAACTCCGCCAAGAAATAGGAATAGGGTCATTGTAAAGACGACGTCGGGATGAACTCCTTGTCGCCTGGCCTGAATGGAGGCGATCAAAATACCGCCTGCTACTCCTAAGAGTACAAAAAATCCATAGCCCCGAATTTGGATGCCGGTGGGGCCCTCTGAATCCTGAGGTTCTATGAAGGGGATGATAAACGCAATGATCATCCCAATGACTAAAATAGGCACCAACGGGTGGCCTACGCCTTCCTGCTTGCGTTGGGCCGATTGCATGTAGAAGCGAGTAAGCCACACGCCGCCAAAAATTGCCCAGCAAATCAATACCCATCCAAAACCAAATATTGACAGGCCGGCAATTTCGTGAGGTAGGTTGATTAAAGTTTGTTGCATACCAGGCTACATCGTGGCAGAGGTATTTAGCTCAAGAAAACGTTATCGATGAGTCTCGTTTCCCCCACGTAAACGGCAGCGATAGCAATCGTATTGCTATCTACCTGCTGGACAGGTGAAAGATCGTGTTTATCGACAAGTGCAACATAATCTATCTGGCCGATTGACGCATCAGCAAGTGCTTGTTTTGCCTTTTCTAGCAAGGTATTGCTATTTCGTTCCCCATCTTCCACCATCTTCTGGAGACAGAATAAAGCCTGAGATAGAGCGACAGCCTGTCGACGTTCTGCGTCAGAGAGGTATGCATTGCGACTGCTTAACGCTAGTCCGTCATCTTCGCGGATAATGGGACAAACCTGTACTTGAATAGGGATGTCCAAATCCTCGATCATCTGCCCGATGACACGGGTTTGCTGATAGTCTTTCTGGCCAAAGAAGGCAATATCTGCAGGTATCAGATGAAACAGTTTTAGGACGATAGTGGCTACGCCTTCAAAATGTTTTGGACGTAATCTGCCCTCGAACGGACTGGCTACTGCCGGTGGCACCACCCTCGTGCTGGCACCGGCGGGGTACATCGTTTCTACGGTTGGCGTAAAGATCACATCCACGTTATAGGCGCTAAGCAGTCGTGTATCCTGTTGCAGATTGCGGGGGTACTTGTCCAGATCTTCATTGGGACCAAACTGAGTTGGATTGACAAAGATGGTAACAACGGTGAAATCAGTATTCTTGGTAGCCCGTTCAACCAAACTCAGGTGGCCAGCGTGTAAGGCACCCATCGTAGGAATTAGTCCGATACGTTTGCCGAGACGTTTTTGATCTTCGACCAACGCGAGCATTTGAGAGGAATCGGAAATGATGACAGGTGCCATGGGGTTGTTGTCAGTTTTCGAGGTTAGAGATGACACGTCGCGAACGCAGAGAATTCCTGAAGCAGGACATCTTCATCGGAGATATCCAGGAATAGCCACGGAGTAACGATACCGTTCGGCATTAGTTTCCTTAGCATCTGATGCCTTGACTCATTATGGATGTTGTCGGTCAGAATTACGAGTAGTCTCGGCGGCAGGATTGTCTTCTCGTGCCTTTCGATGGTATCGATAAAGCTCTTCCTCTCCAGCAAGCATTGACGAGGAGCAAAATTACAGAGCACAAAAGAGCTACTGGCGCTCCACGGCCTGAGAAGGTCAAAAGTTGCGGCCAGCCGGGATTCTGTTTGTGCAACGGGCAAAGATTGAGTCACGAATGTGGAGTCGCTGCACTCAAGTTCCAGCAAAGTATTTAATGCTGATTGATCTGTCAGGTTCATCGTTAATGCATAGTTGCCAGCTTGCTCAAGATGATCGAGATGACTTTGATAGCTCCATCCTGTTTCCGGATGCATTTGATGACCGGCTAGATCGCACACCGGTTCCAATACAAAACGGCGAAGCGTCATTCGAGGGTGGGGCAGAGTAAGTTTCGACGAACTAATGACGACATCTTCGAATGCAAGAATGTCGATATCAATTGTCCGAGGGTCCCAGCGCACATGGCGTTCGCGTCCCAGTTCGGATTCAATACGCTGAAGATTGACGAGTAGAGATTCAGCAGTAAGCGTTGTAGAAACCTCAACGACGGCGTTGAGAAATAGCTCCTGATTTTTCCGACCACCAACCGGTGTTGATTCGCGATAACGGCTAACACGAACGGCGCTAATGCCCGCTGTTTGTTGTATTTTGTCGACCGCGGCGTCTAATTGTTTTTTGCGTTTTCCGAGATTCGAGCCCAGAGAGAGCAAACTTTTTTTTGGCGCGGCCATGTCAAGCAATCCGGCTCAGGAAGAAAAATACGGCATAGTTGTCATTCGATTTTAATATTTTTTCGAACTAAAACCGAACAAGAAGGTGTTTTAGCGCATAAAAAATGGCGGGAGACGAAGTCCGGTTTGCATCTCACCGCCGTTGGCTGTTCCGCACCATCCTTGCGCGGCAATGCCAAAAAAGAAAGCATTGGGGAGGACCTCCGAGCCACGGCATATGCCGTCGACTGTCGCTCCGATCAGTCGTCGCTCCCCAAGGCTTTGCTGTACTTATAAGTTAAAAACACAAATGTCCCCATGTTGGGAACGTTGTTCGAGCCAACCGAATCTCAGGGAGATACCGTTGGAAGTTACCCCATTGTCCTTTGGCAGAAGAACAGTCTTCGGCGCGTACCGGGAGCGCAGAAGTACAGGTCTTTTTTCAAAGAAAATATGGAACGCCGAGGTCAGCTTCATGGTGATAAGGATCAAGCTAACCGCCGTCGTTTCAAAAGCAAAATCCGGAAAGGACTTCGCAAAGAAACAATGTTGGTTTCAAACAACAGGAGCCATTTTTACGCACGTTAAGAAAATGTCAAGGAAGCAGCAATCAATTTTCCAAGTATTCTTTTTCGACAATTTTTTGCTTTGCTTTTGGTCGGCGCGTTGACACTTGTTTTGAAAATTCGTATGGCCGAGACCTCTCATTCTTTGGTACTCTTCTCAGATTATAGCCCCCTCTCGATAATGTTTCTTGACGAATTACCTTCTGTTCCTGCGTGAATTGATAGCTTCGATGCGACCTCCCTTCCAATCTGATTCATTAACCGACACGGAAAAAAGTAGCGTGTCCGAAGCACTCGCCGAAGTTATCAATGAGTCGCCAGATGGCGATCCAATTTCTGAGAATTATGACGAGCTTGTGAAGAAGCTCGGAAGCGACTTGTGTCATCGTGGCGGGATTTATGTGATACCCAAAACGTTTAAACTGTCGGTGGTGATTCCGATTTACAACGAAGTGAAAACGCTCGAGGAAGTGGTTCGGAAGGTTCGTTCAATAGGCTTGAATCTGGAGATGGTTTTAGTTGATGACGGTAGTACAGACGGTACCAGAGAGTTACTTGGCGGAATGCACGAAGACGATGATTTGAAGATTGTGTTTCACGACCAGAACAAAGGGAAGGGCGCCGCAGTGCGGACAGGATTCCAGGAAGCAACTGGTGATGTGATTGTCATTCAGGACGCTGATCTGGAATATGATCCGAATGAATTCCGATACCTGCTACAACCTATCATCGAGGATCGCGCGGATATCGTGTACGGCTCCCGGTTTCAAATCAAAGAGAAAGCAGATTCTCCGGCCTGGCATATGGCCGTCAATGGTTTTATCACCTGGCTTTGCAACCTTGTAACGCGACTTAGATTTACGGATGTGGAAACGTGTTATAAGTTGTTTCGTCGTTCGCTGATTCAGGAGATTGCATCGGGGTTGAAAGAGAATCGTTTTGGTATTGAAATTGAAATGACAGCCAAGCTGGCAAGGCGATCTAAACAGAATGGCACGCGGTTTTTTGAACGGCCCATTAGTTATCAACGACGATCTTACGAAGAAGGCAAGAAGATTGGTTGGAAAGATGGAGTTAGCGCTTTGCGTTGCATTGTTTGGTATGGCCTGTTCGGGTAATTAGTACGTATGCAGAGAGACCCGGTCTTAAAAAATGGTGGATAGCCCACAAAGTGATACGATACCCTCCTTAGCAGCAAACCCCAGCCGGGTGCGACGGGAAACTCGTAAGGTATTAATACTGCAGATTGCGCGGCAGATCGTGGCGATGAGCGGGGCAACTGCTCTGTATCGTTTACTCGGTCCCGAACCATTTGGGCTCTATGGTATGGTGATCCCGCTACTCATGTTACCTCGGATGCCGGCCAAAGCGATGCGGATGGCCGCAGTTCAAGCTGAAAAAATATCGGGCAACCAGAGATCCGCCGTGTTTTATCTCACGGTGCTGTTAGGCGCTGGTGCCGCATTACTGACCGGTGGTTTAGGCCATTTGTTCAGTAGGATTTATCAGGCTCCTGAACTCGTTTGGGTTAGCTGGGCTTTTGCTGGAACGACGCTTGCTGAGTCGTTCGGATTAACTCATTTGGCTTGCCTGCAGCGAGAGCTAAAGTTAGGAAAAATCGCGGGCATTCGATTAGTGAGCCAGATCGCCGCGGTTACGGCAGCTGTATTGGCAGCTGTTCAATTGCAGGCAGATGTTCTCGAGCTTGGTGTTTGGGCCTTGATAGCAATGGAATACGTCCAGTTGTCCATGAATACATTAGGGTATTGGTACTCTGGCCGATGGCGTCCCGGCGGCTTGGTTAAGACCGAGATAAAGCACCTTCTAAGCTTTGGCGGCAACTACTCTTTGAGTCGTTTGATTTTTTACACCGGCCAGAATATGGACAAGATTTTGTTGGCATTCGTCTTGGGCGGCACGCAGACCGGCCAGCGGTTATTGGGAATGTACACAGCAATGTACAATCTAATGATGAAGCCGGTTTATTTTGTGACGGATCCCGTAACTAGTGTGATGTTACCGTCCTTGTCACGAGCCAGAAATAACCCCAAAGATTACTCGCGTATTGCGATCAGTTTTTATCGGTTGACAGCAATCTTGCTGATTCCGGCGGGCGTAGGATTGGCCGTGGTAAGTACCGATGTCGTAAGTTTGATTAGCGGTCCTGGCTGGGATGAAGCTGCAGTAATGTTACTAGCCTTGGCTCCCGCTATCTGTGTTCATGGGCTAATTAATATTTCCGGCAGCCTCCTGGCCTCGGTCGGTCAGACGGGTCGATTGCTAGCAGCAGCCTCGATGCTCTTCCTGATTCAAGCCCAGGGTTATGCGGCAGCCTATTGGTTTGCCAGCCAGTTCGAATTTGGGCCAGACCTATCAGTTCAAGATGCTTTTAGTGTGGCGGTGGCAGCGAGCTACTCGGTCGTTTTGATGGTTTTTACAGTGCCTTATCTGGCATTTTGTTTTTCACGAGTTGAACTTGCGATTGGTCCCTTATTGCTGGAGTTTGGCCAGATTCTTGGCCGCTCGATGTTGATGGGCATCACGGTTTGGTTTCTTCAGGACCTGATGGTTTCAAGCGGATGGAATTTATATCTTCGCCTGCCCATGGCTATCCTTGCAGGTGTTCTTGCCTATTCAATTCTGATGTGGTCCCGGATTCAACAATGGGTCTTGCCGTTTTTCAAGCGCGCCCCTGAGGTGCAGGAATGAGTGGTGACCGTGCAAAAAATGTGATTTGCTTTGTTGCCATGCTTGTAATATTTGTGATGGCTTTCATTATTGATCGAGCGGGAGTTACGCCCACCACTCGTTATGTTGCCTATGGCATTTCCGCCATTGGTTTAATTTGTCTTTCGGCGCTTATTGGTAAACCATTATCTATACGGCCTGGCAGTAAAGTTTTAGAGCAGCTTGGTGAACAGGCCGACCCGCTGATGGCCTGGGAAGAAGAACTTTCTAATCAAAAAGCGACGATGGAAGTCCTGGCACGCCAACTTGATCAACGTCACGCTAATTTGTCGCAGAAGCTGATTGCTTTTCATGAGTGGTCTGAGTTTCCGGCTCCGATTGATCTGGATGATGGCTTGCAGTCAGCGGTCGCGCGCGGAGATTTACCTACCGATAAAGCCTTAGTCGAACTAGTGGAGAAAGATCGCCAGACAATCGATTTTTTAGAGCAGGAATCAAAGAGGATTTTTGAGAATATTCTGCAAAATAAGTACACAATCGAAGGCCAGCTACAAGTCCGCATGCTGCGTAATGAGGCATTAGGACTGGCGGAATCGGTTGCTCGAATCTATCAACCTGAAGCGGAGTTTCCTTTAATGGAAACGAGTGCTGAGCAAATTATGTTTGCGGCTAGTCGGGTGTGTTTACAGACGTTAGTCGTGATGGATGAGCTTCCGTTGAATGTGAAGCAAATGAATATTCAGAGCCTGTATGGGTATATTTCGAAAGCGGTCAAAGCGTACGGGGTTTATAAGAGGGCTAAACCTCTGCTCAACTATGCAAGCGGAGCAGTGTATGCCGGCCGGTTTGCCTGGGGAGCTAACCCGGTCGCGACCGGTGCTATGTGGTTGCTGCAAAACGTAGGTAAGAAAGCGGCCTCTAATGTTGCCGGGAAATATCTCAATGAACAGGCGATGGGGCTATTGAATAACGTTATCCATGCGGTAGGATTCGAAGCCGCACAGATTTATGGTGGCGATTTCCGCCATCGGGACTCGAACTGGATTTATGGCGTTGAATTGATTGAGACGGTCAATCATTTCCAGTTTGACCGGGAGTCTTTGATAGCGGCGCTGGAAGAACTGGGTGCATTGAAGCTTCGCAGTGAATACGATCGAGTTTTTTTATATCGTTGTATGGCAGTGGGGAGGAGTCCGGATGCTCGAAGATATCGTGCGTCGAAGATTTTGACAGAAGAACAGAAGCAGGCGATTTATTTAAAAATCGGCGAGTACCTGAAAACACACTATGAAGGCCTGGATGCAAACAGAATAGAAAGCTGGCGAACCCAACTGCGAAAACATCTTGATCTGAAGAGTTAGCTAAAACAAAGAGGCTTCCTGTTGGGCGAGGACTCTTCATCCGGCATAATGAAAAGAGCACAAACAATCACTCCTCTCTCATTTCCCAGAATGAGGCTAAACAGGTAACCAAGCGATGGCAAACTTACCAAAAGTATTCAAAGTGCGACAGCATTTTCAGGCAGTCGAATGTGACGACGTAGCAACGGAAGTGGAAGTGCAGTTAACCAAGTTGAATCTTGGCCAAAGAATCAAGCCGGGAGATACGGTCGCCATCTCAGCAGGCAGTCGGGGTATTGCCAATATCCATCTCGCCATCCGCGGGATTGTACAGCACATTCAGGCGTTAGGTGCCGCGCCTTTTGTTGTGCCAGCCATGGGAAGTCACGGTGGAGGCACTGCAGAAGGCCAGCGAGCCATCATTGAGGGCTACGGCATGTCGGAACAATTCCTCGGTTGTCCTATCAAGGCCACGATGGAAACACACATCGTTTGTCAGGCCGAAGAAGGGTTTCCCGTTCATTTCGATAAACACGCCTGGGAAGCAGACCATGTTGTTGTCTGTAACCGCGTCAAACCACACACTAACTTTGCTGGTGATATCGAGAGCGGTCTGATGAAGATGATGCTGATCGGGCTGGGCAAGCATAATGGTGCGAAGATTTACCACCGAGCCATTAACGATTATAGCTTTGGCCAAATCGTGCGCAGCGTTGCAAAGGAAGTGCTTGATAAGTGCGGAGTGGTTGCTGGCTTGGCCTTGGTGGAAAACCAATTCGATCACACCGCCTTGGTGGAAGCAGTGGCACCAGAAGATTTTGAAGAACGGGAAAAGGAACTTCTGATTTTGGCTAAGAAGTACATGCCAAGCATTCCTTTTGAAGAAGTGCAGTTCTTAGCGATCGATGAAATGGGCAAAGATATTAGTGGTTCAGGTATGGACACCAATGTGATTGGCCGTAAGTACAATGACCATAGCGCAACGGGCGATGAAATACCACGGGTGAAGTACATCGCAATGCGAGGCCTCACTCCGGTCACCCATGGAAACGCAACCGGTCTGGGGATGGCGGAGTTCTGCCGTAGTCGGGTAGCCCGGGAAGTAGATCATAAGATTACTCGGATCAATTGCATTACCGGGGGACATATTACCGCAGCGATGAGTCCGCTTGACTACGAAACAGATGCTGAGATCTTTGATGTGGTCTCACAGTCAGTGGGTTTGACCGAACCTCAGGACATTCGTTTTGTCTGGATTCGCAACACGCTTGATGTGGCGGAGTTTGTATGTAGTGCAGCCTACTTGGAACAAGTGCAGCTTCGAGAAGATCTGGAACAACTCAGTGATTTGCAGGAACTTCCCTTTGATGAAGTAGGCAATCTGCCGGACTTCGTTTCAGAAGCGCTCAACGACTGACATGGCTAGAGTTTCGCGCCGCAATACTTACAGTATTTTGCGTCGTCGTCATGTCCTTCTTTGGTGCATGAAGGGCAAACCTGAGTGTTCGTTTGAGCTTTCGATGCCGCGATGATCTCTACGGAGAATATTCCGCTGGGGACGATGATGATGGCGTAGCCAAGAATCATTGCAATGGCAGCAATTGTCTGACCGGGAATGGTTTGAGGTGCAATGTCGCCATAGCCGACCGTGGTAATGGTGACAATTGCCCAATAAATACTCTTAGGGATCGAGGTGAAGTCCGAGCGTTCACTGAATTGGTTTTCAATAACGTAGACGGTTGTTCCCATCACCAGAATTAAACTCATCACAACTAACAGGAATACGACAATTTTGGGGCGCGCTGCCCTTAGTGCTTCCACCAACACTCGTGATTCCTGAACATAGTTGTTGAGTTTGAAAATTCTAAATACGCGGATTAGCCGAAACACACGCACAACGGACAGAGATTGTGAACGAGGAATGATCAGGCCTACATAGGTTGGTAGGACAGAAAGCAGATCAACGATTCCCCAAAAACTGAAGATGTAACGAAATGGTTGCCGGACACAAGCAATCCGCAACGCGTATTCAATGCTGAAGCCGATAGTAATGGCCCATTCCATCACATTGAGCGCGGTTCCAAAACGATCTTCGATCGCTTCGACACTTTGCAGCATCACAATCAGCACACTGATAACGATGGCAATTAAC
>Ga0315330_10003076_pt1 | contig 11430 bp, 10 predicted proteins | sample M140m34915metaG_FD_203453 | JGI IMG/M metagenome (GOLD analysis project Ga0315330, IMG submission 203453) | Ammonia-oxidizing marine archaeal communities from Monterey Bay, California, United States - M1 40m 34915 | ecosystem: Environmental > Aquatic > Marine > Intertidal zone | place: USA... | reverse complement strand
AAAAAACTTCTAGTGACTCTGAAGTCGCGTGTAATTCTCCAGTCTCCACATTGTACATACGACAGAAAAAGGTGAACGTCTTGTTCGATGATGCAACCATCCCACCATCTATATTTATTAGTGACCCCATCGGTAATTCTTTTAGAAAATTTGTACGACAGATAGCGGCCACCCCATGCCCCCCATGCTTTAAAGCAACAGATTGCGGAAAACCAGCCCGCGCATAGGCAAAAAACTGAGCTTCGTTGAATAAATTTGAATAGTTTCGAACATTCAGATGCCCGAATTGATCGCAAAGCCAAGGGTGCACCACCCCAGTATGAAGTTCATGCCAAGTAGTCATAGAAGAAAAACACCCTTAACAGTGGACGAATTGGCTAAAAATTATCCAACCCTAACTAATTTCGAAAATATTTAGGTATTATAAAAACGTTGCATTTAATACGAATTGAAATAAAACAAGAGACAGATAAGTAGTCTTAAATGCAAGGAAAATGTGACAAAAATGATATTTTCTGGCAAATTGAAAATATAAGAAATTCTGTCCTTCAGTTGGAAAAGAAAGTAAAAAGCTATGCCTGACGGTTCAATTGTAAATAAAACACAAGCAGGTGTTACCACTATAGACGCTCTTATTATAGGTGCAGGGTTCTCCGGTTTGTATCAACTACTATCGCTTCGTGATAAATTAGGGTTGAAGGCCAAGGTTGTTGAGGCCGGAGATGGAGTTGGTGGAACGTGGTATTGGAACCGTTATCCGGGCGCTCGCTGTGACTCGGAGAGCCATTCTTATTCATATTATTTTGATAAGGAGCTTTTAGAAGAATGGCAGTGGTCAGAACGTTATCCTGGACATGCTGAAGTCGTGCGATATCTGAACTATGCGGCGGACAAACTGGATTTAAAAAGGGATATCCACTTTAATTCAAGAGTACTCTCAGCTCACTATTCCCAATCAGAAAATAGATGGATTGTGAAAACTGAGGATGGACGAGAGTTCATATGTACGTACTTGATAACTGCAGTTGGCTGCCTTTCTTCAACAAATATTCCAAAGTTTCCTGGCCATGAGAGCTTTGAAGGGGAATGGTATCATACTGGACAATGGCCCCATGAAGGTGTGGACTTCAAAGGAAAACGAGTTGGGCAGATTGGTACAGGTTCGACCGGTATTCAAGCTGTCCCAGTAATTGCCGAGACGGCGAAGCACTTAACTGTTTTTCAAAGAACTGCAAACTACAGCGTACCGGCGGCCAATGGACCTCTTAGCCCAGACTTTCAAAAATATGTGCAAGAAAACCGTGAAGCTATTAAAAAAACTATCCAAACAACACCCAACGGGCATCCTTTCGTGATTTCAGAAAGGAAGGTCTTCGATGTTGACGATGAAGAGCGCGAAAAAATCTTTGAGGAAGCCTGGACCAAAGGTGGTTTAGGATTCAGAGCATGTTTTCAGGATATTGCCTTTGATAAAAAGGCTAATGATGTTGCCGCTGATTTTATTAAACGGAAGATTCGGTCAATAGTAAAAGATCCCGAGACTGCTAAAAAATTAACTGATATTGACCACCCATATGCAACCAAAAGACCCCCTATTGATACAAACTATTTTGAAACCTTTAATCGAGATAATGTAACACTAGTGGACGTCAAAGCTGCTCCAATAGAGGCAATAACCCCTAAAGGAGTGAAAACTCAGGATGGCGAATATGAGTTGGATATTTTAGTTTTTGCAACGGGATTTGACGCAATGACAGGCCCGTTATTAAATATCGATATCCAAGGCAGAGACGGAGTAAAATTAAAAGATATTTGGGAAGAAGGACCCAAAACGTATCTTGGTCTTCAGGTAGCAGGCTTTCCAAACCTTTTCACCGTAACGGGTCCAGGAAGTCCGTCCGTGCTTTGCAATATGCCAGTCGCTATTGAACAACATGTAGAATGGATACGTGACTGCATATCATACCTCGAAGACAATAAAATTAGCTCTATAGAAGCTACCGAAGAATCAATGCAGAGATGGGTGGAACATGTAAACGACGCAGCTAATGTAACGCTGATGCCGCACGCTAAACATACATGGTATTATGGAGCGAATGTCCCCGGGAAACCCAGGGTTTTCATGCCATATGCTGGAGGCATGGCTAGATATAGAGCTATATGTGCGGATATTGCCAAACAGAAGTACCCTGGGTTTAAATTAGGTAATGGCAAGCATGGACAATCTTACACACCCCCAAAGATATCGGTCGACGACCTAGTTGAAGCCGCAATGGTCAAAGGACCCGGGGTATAAATAATAAAACAAGTGATTGGTATTACTGAATGTCCAGTGTATTTTAAAATACGTTGAACGTTATCCAGTAGCTAAAAGATCATCATATGACGATAAATACCGCTGATACTAATCACGAAACCATGAATACCGATTTTATTCGCGAAAAAATTCGCGATGACATTAATACAAGAAAACATAAGGTAATTGCCACCCGATTCCCGCCTGAACCGAATGGCTACCTGCACCTCGGGCACGCCTTATCTATATGCCTTAACTTCAGTATAGCAGAAGAATTTGGGGGTACATGTAATCTACGCTTTGACGACACGAACCCAGCAAAGGAGGAAATTGAGTTTATCGAAGCGATAAAAGAAGACGTTCAATGGCTGGGGTTTTCGTGGGAAGGCAGTCCTAAGTTTGCATCTGATTATTTTGATCAACTTTATTTGTGGGCAGAACACCTGATCGAAGCAGGAAAAGCATATGTGGATGATTTAACAGCCGAAGAAATAAGAGAATACCGCGGCACTTTGACCGAACCGGGAAAGCCAAGTCCTTTTCGTGATCGCGATGTTGATGAAAACCTCGATCTTTTTAGACGGATGAAAGATGGTGAGTTTTCTGAAGGGCAGAGAGTGCTTAGAGCTAAAATCGATTTGACATCAGGCAATATCAATTTGAGAGATCCCGTAATTTATAGGATAATACACGCTAGTCATCCAAGAACGGCCAATAAATGGTGCATATATCCGACTTATGACTTCGCTCACGGTCAGTCTGATGCAATTGAAAAAATTTCCCACTCCCTTTGTACGCTAGAGTTCGCAGATCATCGACCACTTTATAATTGGTTTATTGATGCGTTACCTGTTCCCGCACACCCAAATCAATATGAATTTGCCAAATTGCAAATGACCTATACCGTTCTTTCAAAACGCAGGTTAACACGACTAGTTGCTGAAAATCATGTAGAGGGATGGAATGACCCTCGGATGGCGACCTTGTCAGGACTTAGACGTCGTGGAGTGCCAGCCGCAGCACTGCGAGATTTTGTGCAACGACTATCGGTTTCAAAAAATGAAGGTGAAGTCGAAATTGCTTTGCTGGAGCATTGCATTCGAGAGAACCTTAATATTGAATCGGAACGTCGTATGGCGGTACTTAATCCACTTAAGGTTGTTATTGAAAATTATACAAACCCTGGGTCGGAATGGCTGGAAGCAACTAATAATCCAAATTTTCCTGAAAAAGGCTCGCGACTGGTACCTTTTTCCAAAGTGATCTGGATTGAGCGTGGTGATTTTCTGGAAGACCCTCCCAAAAAATTCTTTCGCCTTGCACCAGGAAGGGAAGTCAGACTGCGATACGCTTTCTTTATAACCTGTACCGACATCGTAAAAGATACGAGTGGCGAGATAATAGAAGTCAGATGTACATACGATCCTGAAACGCGCGGAGGGAATGCGCCTGATGGCAGAAAAGTAAAAGGAACAATCCATTGGGTTTCTTCGGAGCACGCACAAGACGCTGAAATTCGATTATATAATCCGCTCTATGTATGTCCACACCCAGGAACAGAAAACGATTTTATCGATGATATTAATCCAAATTCAGTTGAAATCCTAAATGACTGCAAATTGGAGCCAAGCATCTCAGAACTGAATAATGATCTAGCCATACAATTTGAGCGAATGGGCTATTTCTTCAAAGACGAAACTAGTAAACCAAATAAGCTTATTTTTAACCGGACTATCTCTCTTCGGGATACTTGGCAAAAAATAAAAGGGTAAAAATTAATATGCTTACCAAAGAAATGGAAAAACTTATCAAAGAAAATACTATTGGATTGGTTGCAACAGTTACGCCTGATGGATATCCGGCAGTTTCTCCAAAGGCGACAACAATCGTTCTTGACCGCACCCACCTAGCTTTTATCGACCTCAGGTCCCCAAAAACAAAGAGGAATATAAAAGCTAATCCCTCGGTTGAATTAAACTATATAGATGTTTTTCGACGCCGGGCGTGCAGAATTACAGGGAAAGCCACTTATATCGAAAAAGAAGATAAAAAATTTGATGGAATGTCAAAAAACTTCACAGCATGGAGTTCTCTTTTAAAAAAAGCTAAGGGTGTATTCGTGGTCGAGATTTTAAATGCCCAGGAGATTCTATCCCCAGCATACGACGACGGGGCTGATGAGGAACTGCTTAAAGCAGAATGGCTAGCCAAGTACAACACACTGCTATCTTAGAATATTTATTTATCTGCATCTATTGGCATAACGAGCAGCGTTTTTAATTGATTATTCACAAGACCTGGGTCTAATCACAATTTCATTTCCAAACCGCTAATAAATTCTCGGCATACTCCTAAACGATTATTTTAGTTATTACTTCTCTTTAATTTTTAATGGATCGAAGAGTAATCCTATTTCTTCTATCTTACCCTAATCTCCTCATAAAACTAATCGATCCTTTTGTCTCGCATAGTAACAAATTCTTCAGCAGCCGTTGGGTGGATACCAATTGTGGCATCAAAGTCTGCCTTAGTTGCATTCATTTTCACAGCTATTCCTATTCCTTGAATGATTTCTGCTGCATCTAGGCCTATCATATGCGCTCCAACTACGCGCTGCGTCTTTCTATCGACTATTAATTTTTGCAATCCTCTCTCGGTGTTTTTAGTCATCGTATACTTCATCGGTCTGAAACCTGATATATAGATGTCAATATCATCGTACACCTCTGTTGCTTCATGTTCTGATAACCCAACAGAACCAATAGGGGGCTGACTAAAAACAGCACTAGGAACATCCGTATAGTCAGTTTTCATCGGATTATTGTTATAGAGCGTTTCGGAAAAAGCCCGGCCCTCTGCTATAGCCACAGGTGTTAAATTTATGCGATCAGTAACATCCCCAACCGCGTAGATACTGTCAACGTTGGATTGGTTCCACTCATTGACTTTTATTGCTCCATTTTCTGACAAATCGACCCCTGCTTCTGCTAATCCCAATCCTTGAGTGTTGGGCGATCGGCCGGTGGCGTAAAGAACTTGGTCAACTTCAATATTATTCTTATTAGATAAATATACCCGAAAACCCTTCTCGCTCTTTTCTATTTTCTCCGGGAGACTACCCGAGATAATATTAATACCTTTTTTGGTCATTTCATCTGTCAGCGTACTTCGAATATCTTCATCGAATCCTCGAAGCACTTGATCTGCTCTGAAAACTAAATCGACTCTAGATCCAAAGCTATTAAATATTCCTGCAAATTCGACGGCAATATAGCCAGACCCCACAACGAGAATTCGATCCGGCCTTTGTCTAAGATCTAAGGCTTCATTGGAGCTGATTGCATATTCAATTCCCGGGATTTCCGGAGTACTAGGCCAACCGCCAACAGCAATAAGGATACGTTCTGCGGTTATATGTTTTCCATCCACGGACACAGTATGCGGATCCACCACAGTTCCACGTCCATGGAACCTCTCCACATTTGCATTGTTTAACAAATTAACATAAATACCGTGCAGCCGGTCCAATTCAGTATTTTTTGCATCAATCATCTTTTCCCAATTATGGTTCAGCCCATCTACAGTCCATCCGTACCCTTCTGCATCCAAAACTTCTTCTTTGATGTGGCTACCATAGACAAGAAGTTTTTTGGGAACACATCCTCGTAAAACGCAGGTACCACCTTCCCGAAGTTCCTCAACAATTGCAACCTTAGCACCGTATCCGCCTGCTAAACGCGAGGCTCTGACGCCCCCAGAACCAGCGCCAATGGTGATAAGATCATAATTATATTCAGACATTTTTTTACCCTTTAATTTAAAAAAATTCGCAACTCAATATTTAATGAATATTAAGCGTTTTCATAGCAATGTTATAACTTTACTGCTCAAATATACTACGGACGTTTTTACTTAGAAGGAAGTTGGTATCGATTAAATTTTGAGAAAATAAAAAAAGTGAACTATAATAAATTAAGAGGGAAATAATAGCATTTTTTCTTGATACTCTCTGAATGCATGGACTTTAATAATTGATTTCTTGGGGACCTATGCGTCGATCTAACAATAAAATTTTATTCATTATTTTAATTATCAGTATTGCTTTCGTATCTATTAATGCCGCAAGTGCCTCTCAACGCAAAATTCACCTAGTAAATACGGGTTGGCACGTAGGGATTATACTTCCAATTGATAATGTTCTGAAACGTAACTTACCTGAGATGGTTAATTTTTCTGATAAAAAGTATATAGAGATTGGGTGGGGAGATAAGACTTTTTACAAAGCATCAAATCCGTCATTTAGTATGGCTTTCGATGCACTATTAAAATCAACATCTTCAGTCATACATCTGTATGGCTTTAATCAGACAATACGCACAACATTCAAAAAAGCTGAAATCATCGAACTGGATCTAGAGGAACAAAATTATATCAAACTACTATATTTCATCCATAAGAGTTTGAAACGAAATGCCGATGGAAGTGGGCGCTTGGAAGGTTCGGGTCTTTACGGTAAAGAAAATAGTTTTTTTTATGCTGCCAATGGACAATTTCATATGTTTAATACCTGTAATACATGGGTAGCAAATGCTATACAATCTGCCGGAATAGAGATAAATTCCTACAATATTGTAACTTCAGATAGTTTAATGGATGCAGTCCGCGATTGGTTAAGAGCTGAATAAACTTATTTGAGTTAAAAGACGATCAGTTGTTGGAGATTGAAAATCACTACCCAGGAAGAACAATTAGCTCAACTGCGCGCCTCATCAGAAGCTGAAAGGCGTCTTTTAGAAGATACCATAAGGGCTCTGCGTGAGAACCTAGAGGTAGCTACGGCAGATACGGCACAAAATTTGGAGAGCCTTCGTGCTGCTCATGATGGCAACCAAAGAGAGGCCGAAAGAAATATTCAAGCAGTTAGAGATACTATGGAGCAGCTTCGTAATGATTATGAAGAGAAGTTAGATAATGAGCGTGCTGCAAATCAAGGCGCTCAGAGAGAATCAGAGGCTAATATCCAAGCCTTACGCGACACTATGGAGCAGCTTCGTAACGATTATGAAGAGAAGTTAGATAATGAGCGTGCTGCAAATCAAGGCGCTCAGAGAGAATCAGAGGCTAATATTCAGGCTTTACGTGACACTATGGAAAGAATGCGTAACGATTATGAAGAAAAACTTGATAATGAACGTGCATTACATGGAGCGGCACAACGAGAGGCCGAGTCAAATATTCAGGCCTTGAGAAATACCACGGACAATATGAGAAACGACTATGAAGAGAAATTTGACCGGGAACGAGCAGAGCATGATACCAGTCGACGGGAAGCAGAAACAAGCATACAGGCACTAAGGGATACTATGGAGCGTATGCGTAACAATTATGAAGAGAAACTTGATCGGGAACGAGCTTCAAACGAAAATTCGAAAAGAGACTCTGAAGCAAGTATTCAGGCTCTTCGTGAGACCATGGATTTAATAAGAAAAGATTACGAAAAAAACTTTACTACAAAAAATGATGGATAAAACTGCATATCTACTAATTTTAGTATAAGCTTGCGTCAGATAAATCAGAGGTAAAAATAATGAAGGCCCCAGCCGTCAAGACAAAATCAAAAAAAATATCTAGAGAAAGTGCACGAAAATCTGACCTCAATACGAAAAAGGTCGATATAGCTAGTGATTTGTCGCGCCTTGGATCTTTTGACGAAATTTTAGAATATTTAATTACGCATGTTACTACGACTATCGAGGCAGAGAGAGGTAGTTTATTCTTGCATGATCCTGCTGCTCACCAGCTATACACCCGAGTAGCCCTAGGAAATCTGTCACGGGAAATCAGAATAGACGAACAATCGGGGATAGCCGGCTGGGTATTTAAAAACGGGGAGCCTGTGATTGTAAACGATCCATACAATGATGAACGTTTCAATCAAGAAGTAGATGAAAGAACAGGGTTTACCACTGACAGCATAGCCTGTGTTCCAATATTTACCTTCGGAGAAACCCCAATTGGTGTATTACAGGTTCTAAACAAACAAGATGCAAAATTTTCGGAAGACGATATCGACGCGATCAAATTGGTGGCCTCACAATGTGCTTCAACGTTAAATACCTATGCCTTGACAGAACGAATGGAAGCTCAGAAACGGCGCGAAGCCGAATTCATGACATTGGTTTCCAAACTAACAACCGAGTTAGATTTATCCCGTCTTTTGAATCATGTGGTAGACGCGGCAACGGAAATGCTAAATTGTGAAAGAGCTACCGTATTTCTCAACGACGAAAAGACTGATGAACTCTTCTCTATGGTTGGAGCGGGCTTAGGCGCCTTTGAAATTCGCCTCCCAAATAGTGCCGGAATATCCGGGGCCGTTTTTCAATCTGGTGAAAATGTGAATATTCCGCATGCCTATGCCGATCTCCGTTTTAATCCCGGTTTTGACAAACAGACAGGTTTTTTCACTCGATCTGTTTTATGTGTACCCATTCTAAATAAACACGGTAAACGTATCGGTGTTACCCAGGCTTTGAATAAAATCGGCGGGCCATTTACAGAGGAAGATGAGAACAGGATACAGGCATTTACTGCGCAAATTTCTGTAGGTTTAGAAAATGCAAAAATGTTCAACGACATGCAAGCGGTAAAAAACTATAATGAGGCTATGCTTCAAAGTATGTCCAACGGCGTTATAACTGTGGATGAGACAGGAAATTTAAAGAGTCTTAATAAGTCAGCTGAAGATATAATTAAAATCGGCGCGGAGGATAACTTAGGTAAACCATTGGCAGAAATATTAGGAGAAAAAAACGAATGGTTAGTTAAGGAAATAACAAAAGTTCGAGAGACGGGTTCAACGGAAAACCTTGAAGACGCTGACTTATACACTGGGCAAGGCGAATTAGTCTCCGCTAATATAGCACTCCAACCCATGATATCCGGAGAAGGAGAAACGATAGGCGCTCTTATGCTTGTCGAAGATATATCTAGCGAAAAACGCGTAAGATCTACTATGTCACGGTATATGGATCCCCAGTTAGCTAATCAACTCCTAGAAGAGGGCGATGGCCAAGCCATGCTTGGTGGGCAAGCAGCAGAAGCAACGGTTTTATTCACGGACATAAGAAGCTTTACGACGATAGCAGAGTCGCTCGGCCCACAAGCAACTGTTTCAATGTTGAATGAATATTTTGAAATAATGGTTGCTTGCATTTCTGATGCCGGAGGGATGCTCGATAAATTTATAGGGGATGCTCTTATGGCGGGATTTGGAGTCCCTTTACCAAGTGATGATGCGCCTGATGCTGCTGTAAAGTCAGCAATTTCGATGATCTCACAACTCCGTGACTGGAATGCAGGTAGGCTTGCGGCAGATAAACCAGCAATTAACATGGGCGTAGGGGTTAATACAGATAATGTAGTAACAGGAAATATAGGCTCTTCCAAACGTATGGACTTTACCATGATTGGCGATGGAGTAAACCTGGCAGCCCGATTGGAAGGCAGTTGTAAAACGTACGGAGCGCAAATTATAATTTCTGAATTCACACAAAGTAAATTAAAAGGAATTTATGCACTCCGAGAATTAGACAGAATAGTAGTTAAAGGAAAAACTGAACCTGTTTCAATATTCGAAGTATTAGATTTTCATGACGACGAAACGTTCCCAGCACGTATGGATGTTGTCGGTCATTTTCTGGAGGGCTTGAATCACTATCGCTCTACAAACTTTGACGATGCAATAAAATCGTTCTCTGCCGCATTAGCGGCAAACGATTCTGACGTTCCCAGCCAATTATATATCGAACGCTGCAATTTATTTAAAGAAAGCCCCCCCCCAGCTGGCTGGAGCGGAGAATGGGTCATGACGGAAAAATAGCAAACACAGTGTATGCAGGTAAATTGTCTAAAACATCCTTTGTTTTATCTAATAATTCATGCCGATCTGAGTATCTCTGGCGTCATAAATACAAGGCCGCTTTGATGCCCATGCAATTCACATAATTCGTAAACCGCATCAAAAACTTTATTTTTTGCTTCTTTTTCTGCGATAATACTTAGGATAGCCGCTTCACCAAAATCGCCAAACTGTTTCTCTTCAAACAAATCACTTGATCTGCCTGTTTCAACAGTCACACTTTTTACGCCATCAAACTCATTCATGGCTTCCAAAACCTTCTGCCCAAAATCTTTTTGAAGTAGAGCTCCTATCTCGACAGTCATATCCTTATTCCTCAAGCAATCTCTTTAAGAACAGATTCTGGTATATAAGTCGCAACTCTTTCCAGTTTAGTCATGAACATTATGCCCTTACCAGGTGTATCTAATCCGCCAGCAAGATACATAGCTTCAAAAACTCTATCCGCCTGTTCCTCGGAAACAATAATTCTAATCACTTCTTTTTGTTCATCTATGGTAACCCCAAGAAGCCCCATACGTTCTCGAATACCTGTACCACGAGCGTAGCTTATAGTTGCTCCTTGTGCCCCACAATTCTTCGCCGCGTCTAAAACATTTTCTGCGAGGCCCGTCTGTAAAACGCAGGTTATTAAGTTCGCCTCTGATAGATAAGTAACGTTTCTTCCAGCCATTTTTAATATCCTTATTTTAAAGTACTATTTAACTCTCGTTGGTAGCTTTGGATCCTTGAGTAAACTGAATAACTAAACCCATTGTTAAGACAGCCACGATTGGGCAAATGCTGGCAAGGGATAAAATACCAAACCCCTCAACTGCTGAAACTGCACTTCCTAGCCCAAGCCCCATGGCAAGAACCAACGGCACAGTCACAGGACCAGTAGTAACCCCTGCACTATCCCAGGCTACATTAACGAACTCTTCGGTAGAAAGAACAGTCATTATGATTCCAATGGCATAAAGAGGCAGAAGCATCATCATCAGATCAAGATGAAAAATCAGTTTAGCTACGCCAAGAGCTATACCAACTGCGACACCAATGGCAACACTGTACATTAGCATCGACTTCTTAAAAGCTCCGTTTGTCAATTCTTGAACCGTTAACCCTAATGCGTTCAAAGCAGGTTCAGCCAACGTAGAGCCAAATCCCAATAGAAATGCGAAACCAATGCAAATGACAAACCCTATTAATTCTGGATAATGTGGGGAATGTT
>Ga0315330_10003074_pt1 | contig 11434 bp, 11 predicted proteins | sample M140m34915metaG_FD_203453 | JGI IMG/M metagenome (GOLD analysis project Ga0315330, IMG submission 203453) | Ammonia-oxidizing marine archaeal communities from Monterey Bay, California, United States - M1 40m 34915 | ecosystem: Environmental > Aquatic > Marine > Intertidal zone | place: USA... | reverse complement strand
CCAGACACCGAACTCCCTGGACGATCCACGTATCTTCGGCGACTACGACGTCACTTATGTCAGCACCGGCGGGAAACAGATCGGCAACCCGGCGGGGGGACGGTTCAGGGGCGGTCTAGGCGCATTTCTCTTCCGCACGATCGGTTTAGAGCAGAACCTGTACGAGCCCAACGTCGTGGTGAACCGCGTGGCGTTCCTCATCTTCGGGCTCATACCCGGGCAGGTTGTGTTGAACGGTACATTCGCGGCGCTCACCGCCGAACTCGCCGAGAAGAACGAAAAAGGCGAGGTGAACCCGTACGGGATCGACGACGGGCAGACCGTCCGGGCCTTCTTCGACCCGCCGCGGATAACCCTCGGCGGGTTGCCGTCCTTCGGGATCGGCCCCAAGTCGTCGGTGGTGCTGTCGACGACCTACCTGGACGAGCGGGTGCGTCTGGGCCGGGGCAGCCGCGGGTCTCTGTTCGTGTTCACCAGAAAGTCGTCGGAGCGGGCGGCGCGGGACAGGCGGCGTTGGAGCGTGGGCGGCCTCGGGGTGACGATGATGCTCGTCTGCACCGCCGCACTGCTGGCATTCGCGGTGCGACGGTTCCGCCAAGGTGGGGTCACGGAGCTCAGCGTGGCGACGGCGGTGGCGGTGGCCGTGTCTTTCGCGATGGCGCTGGTGATGCGACAGGGAGGTATCGTCGCGGAGGACGCGGACTACGACGAGGCTTACGAGAAGACGGTTGAGGCGAACAAGGCGGTGGCCAAGGCGGCGCAGGAGACGAAGGAGGACAAGTGACCGCTCGTATTAATTCGGACTGTATTACCGCCGCTATGTCTCACCTCATCGCGCTTACTTCTCGCTGCTCGGTAATACACCCCAAAGTGTGGTTTGTCAAATCCGAGATACTTTTGCAACTTAACTTGAAACACCCTTTGTCCGTCGACTCCTCAGACCTTCACGCACCCTCACGCGCGAAATGTCGGATCCTCCCCGTCCCGTCAACCTGTTTGACCATGATCAGACCGAATTGCGTGAAATGTTGGAGCGCAACGGCTTTGGCCACGACGTAGAGGGCGCTCTGGACGAGGAAACGAGGGAGAACTATCTTCGCATGGAGGAGTACGCATACCGTATGCGTCAGCAACACCATCCAGGGGCCGCTCCAGGCGAGTTCGTTGGAACCCCGGAGGACCTGGAGGCCATTATGAAGTTGATGAAAGACTTTGGGACGATGCAAGACCATGTCCTGGAGCGCGAGAGGCATGAGTCCGCCAGGTTCACAGGCTGTCACGTGACGCTGAAGGACCTGGAAGGGGCTAAAGAGCTCAATGGCCGGGTAGGCAAGTGCGTGCGCTGGATCGAAGACCGATCCAGGATGGAGGTCAAGCTGCTGGACGACGACGGGAACGACGCAAAAACGGTGTGCGTCAAGATGGAGAAGATGGAGCTGATCATCGACGAGGCTTCCCTCTCCGGGTGCGCCGCGTGCGGGGCGAAGACAGCAGCCAAACGAGAAAGTGGCAAACTCGAATTTTGTCCGTGTTACGCTGTCAGATACTGCAACAAGGACTGTTCGAAAAAGCACTGGCAAGCGCACAAGCCCGAGCACGAGAAGCACATGGAACTCATGTGCGTCCTGGACATACCCGCGACGATTGCAAAGGCAAAGGAGCTCGGAGCATTCGCGGCCACCATGAGCACCAACCCGGCGCACGGGAGAAATTTTCGCGCGACGGAGGGCCACCTCGCGCCGGGGAAGCGACCGAATAAACCGTTCTTGATCAAGGTTCAAATCCCGATGATAAGCAACAAACGCGGCGAGGACCTTGGGATGAACGGTGCCATCTCCATATACAACCAGAAACGCACCCTGAACGTGATGTTCCTCCCCGGTAACCAATACGATACGACTTTTCGGACGAAAATGTCCTGGCCCAAGGTGTGGGACGCGGTTGAGCGGCTGGGCACGAACCCCTTGGTCCCCAGGGCGGCTGGTGGTAAGGGCGTGAAGGCGTACTTCAGCGCGAGGATCGCCAAGGGGGATAAGCTGGTCATCGACGTGTCCAAGGTGATGCCGGACCCGGGATGGTGAGATGGTGATGAACGAGTCCTATTTTTGTCATTTCCACGTCAGCTCGAGATAACATCAGTTGACGTTTCGCCCGCCGAGTCTAATTGAGGTCCACCATGTCCTCGTCCTCCATGTCCAGGCTCTTCGGCGTGTGTGTGTTCAGGTCTATGACGTCCCCGTCGAACATCATCCGCCCCTGGACGGTTCCCTTGAGCGGCCTTCCGGCGTCCGACTCCAGAAAGTCCGCGAGGATCTTCGAGAACCGCTCCCCATCCTTGCATCGGAACTCGTGCGACCTGCCGTTGCTGAGCTGCAGCTTGAGGGTGATTGGATTCCCTCCTCCGGGAACATCGCCCGCCGGCCCCGGCCCCGCGTCGTCATCGTCGTCCGAAATCTCCACCGTCCTCTTGTCCGTCGCCGCCCTTCGCATCGCGGCCATCTGCTCGCGATTCCGCCGAATGGCCTCGGACGCGTCGCTGTTCACCCGTCGTGACGCCGACGACGCGCCCCCGCCCGGGTTGGACAGCCCGAGGATCTCGTTGATGTCTTCCTCATCCACTCCGGCCGACGCACCGCCGCCGGCCGACCCGAACCCCGACGCCCCGCCGCTCGTCCTCCGACGTTTCGTCGAGCGCCCCCCTGGTGAAATCGCCTCGGGGGAGTCCTCCCGGTCCGGGAGCGTGATGGGCGCGTCTTCGTCGCTAGCCTCGTCGTCCGACCATTTCACCACCCTAGCCTTCTTGTAGACGAGGCACGCGGACGAGTCGCTGTCCGAGTCGCTGTCCGAGCTCGACCCCATCGGGTTGGTGGGGCGCTTCGAAAACTGATGCTTGAGGTGTTTGAATATTGCACTTGCCGAAACAAATCTCTGCCACGACGTGCCCACTGTTGAGGGCGCGAATGCGCGCGAGGGCGACGGCGATGGCCGCCACCGCCGCGACGACGAGCTTTCACTTGGGCTTTCGGGTGAACCTAGGCCTCCGTCGCCTGAAGACGTCGACGAGCTCGGCGGAGGCGGGCCCACCATCGGCAGCCGTGAGCAAGCTCACACAAATCTTAGCCACGGCGACTCAGGCTGGGTACGGGCGACGTCGACCGAGCACGGTGCCGAACTGCGAGCCGGCCACGAAGACGGAGATCGCCTCGCTCGCGTCTTTCATCGGCGACAAGGAGAGGTTGCTAGTCATCACGGGGGCGGGATGCTCGACGGAGTCCAACATACCGGACTACCGCAGTCCAACCGGTGCGTACTCCTCGGGCTTCAAGCCGATGACGCACCAGGAGTTTCTCAAAACTGAGGCGAACCAACGTCGGTACTGGGCTCGTTCCTTCGTCGGCTGGCGCAGGTTCGCCGAGCAGACCGCGCCGAACGACGCGCATCGCGCCATAGCTACGCTCCAACACGGAAACAACGCGTGGAGGCTCATCACACAGAACGTCGACCGACTTCACCAGGCGGCGGGCGCGACCGAAGTGTTGGAGCTGCACGGCTCGACGCACGACGTGACGTGCATGAAATGCGGCCACCTGTCTGACAGGAAACGTCTGCAGCGGCAGCTCGCGGACCTAAACCCGCGACTCGCGGCCGCGGCGGACGCGGCGGTGAACCCGCGCACGGGCGAGGCGCCCTACGACGACGGGGTGACGCCGCCCGAGGAAAGCAATCTGAAGACGCGGCCCGACGGCGACGTCGAGTTGGACGGCGAGGCGGTATTTGACTTCATCGTCCCTCCGTGTAAGAAGTGTGGGAGCGGGCCGCTTAAGCCCGCCGTGGTGTTCTTCGGCGACAGCGTGCCGCGCGACGTCGCGTTGGCGGCGAAAGGCGCGAGTGAGGAGTGCGACGGGGTGTTGGTGGTGGGATCGAGCGTGAGCACTTTCAGTGCGTTCCGGCTCGTGAGGGACGCGCACGCGAGGGGAGTGCCGGTGGCGGTTTTAACGTGCGGGTGGACGCGCGTGGACGAGATGGCGTCGCTCAAGGTGGAGAAGCTGGCGGGGGAGGTGCTGCCGCTGGTGGTGGAGCGACTCGCGAGAGAGGATATGTGGGGGTTTTGATGAAACAGTTTTAGGATTATATAATAGCGGTGGGCTGTGTACACTAGACCATGATGCTGCACTCACCGGCCCTTTACGTAAGACTCTCTACGACGTTCGCGACGACGTCGATGGCACTTTCAGCGACGTCCCCGATCGCGCCGACGGCATCCCCCGCGACGTCGCCCACCGATCCGAGGCACGGTCCCAGACACCCCGCCACCGGCTCGCAGATCGAGCCGCACGCGTCCCCGCACACGCCGAGGTCGATGTCGGGGATATCGATGCCCGATGGGAGGTTAATGCCGCCGAGGACGCTGCCCAGGTCCCCGATCCCGCCCGCCGCGTTCGCCAGGGACGCGCCCACGTTGCCAAAGTCGGCACCCGCGAGCGCCCCGAGGACCATGATACCCGCGGCGCCGCCCACGGCGTACTTTGCAATCTTCATCGCGCCGCCCTTCTTCTTAGCTGCCGCCACCTCCCCCGCCTTCTTGGGGTCAACCTCGAAGGCGCAGAGCTTAGTGTGCGGGCACGGCACGCCGTACTGCAAGGAGAGCGCGACAACGTCGCTCTCGGCGGATTTGTTGTTTGTGAGCCACGCGACTGCGGTGAGCATGTCGATGCGCTCCTTGATGAAAACCTTGTCCAACGGGATGTTCAGGTTGTTGTTCTCCAGATCGGGCGCGACCGGGATGGTGCTCTCCCACACCTCGCCGCCCGCGAGTCGGCCCTTGATGGACATGTTGGGCGGCAGACCGCCCTGGATCTTGCCCGCGACCATGACCGGAGCGCCGATGTAGAGGTCGGGTACCGGGAAGGGATACACCTCAACCTTGGAGTTCTGCCCCGCACCGGGAATACCAATCTCGACGTCGGTCAGCACCGGGGTCTTCGAAGCCTTGATGAGCGCCGTCATCTGGGACCCGACCATCTCGTCGGTGTACGCGGCGTCGCAGAGACCCTTGCCAATCTGCGACAGCATCTTGAGGAAGTAGTGGTTGCAGTAGCGGCCGATGCCAAAGGTGCACACGCGCGGGTGGGTCATCAGACCCTCGGGCGGCGGCGCCAGCATGACCTCCTGCATGTAGCTGCATATTTCGCGCTCGTTCGCCACGGCTCCGTCGGTGACGACGTAGATGAGAGGCACGGCGTTTGGCGCGGGTCTCTTGCTGAGAATTGCCACGGCGCCCTGCAGCGGCGTCAGGATGTCGGTGGTACCCCGCGCGGTGCAGTGGCCTTGGATCCAGCCCTTCGCGGCGTTGATGTTATCCCCCGACGCGGGTACCATGTCCTCGCTGAGGTACTCCTGGAGGTTATCGAACGCGCAGATGTTGAACGTGTCCTGGGGACCGAGGGACTCGATGCCCGCGAGCAGCGCCTGGTTGGCGCCCGCCATCGGCTTGCCGGTCATGGACCCGCTCCTGTCCACGATGAAGAAGACGGACCTCGCGAACGGCGCGCAGCTCTTGGGATCGGGCGGGGAGATGGAGATGACGAACGGGGCCCTGGTGTCCGCGGTCGGTCCGGCGCTGAGGTCGGGCGACGGCTGCTGCACCGCCGCGGCGGAGATGCTCGGGCTCCACACCGGCATCCTCATGAGGTAGTTGCCGTTGCCCCACTTGTTGGACTTCGGGTCGATCATGACCTGCGTCACGCCGGGGCCAGCCTGCACCAGGCTCACCGGGTGCGACTTGCACTCCACCATCACGGGCTCCGGCCGAGCGCCGCGAACGGTGGTCATGATGTGGACGATGTCCTTGAGCATCGCGCCCTGCGGCAGCGAACCCTTGGGCAGGGTGGTGGGCGCCTCGAAGATGTACGCGCCTTCTTCGAACTTGAGGGGCTGGAAGTAAGTCACCTCGATGTCAACCACCTCGTTCGCCGGGACGTTTGGGATGGCGATGGCGAAAACCTCGGGGTGCACCGGGCACGGCTCCGGTCCGTTCCTGCCGAACCGCTTGCCCGAGAATTTCCCCGTGTCCGCGAGGGGCACGACGCACGACTGGATGCTCATCTTCTTCATATTGGCGGATATCGAGGTGACGATGCCCTTCTGGTCCATGGGCAACGCGAACGTGCACGAGTTCTTGCCCTGGTTCGCGCTGCTCTTCAGCAGCTTGGACGGTACCATCCACTGCGTCTTGCACGTGACAAAGGCGGTGGCGAGGTGACACTCGACGTTGAACTCAAGGCTGTTGCACTCGGCGGGGGTGTAGATGGTCTCGTCGTGGTCCCTGTGCACGTAGTCTGCCTTCAATATGGTCGTGGCGTACAGACCCGGGCAGGACGGCTTCAGGACCGAGCCGTCCATGGCCGCCATCTCGGGAGGCACCGGAGCTGGCATTGTTGACTGCTTCGTCAGCGAGTGCACAGGACGGGGCGCGGCTGGTGCGGGATGAGAACGTCTCGGTGGACGACTCGCGCGCGTGAAGTGCGCGTGTGCGTGAGCTGTTTCGCGCTGACGCGTATGTGCTGCGACCTATTGTCCCTTAACGCGGCGACCCTTGGTTCAACAATAAGAACGTTGATGATAAAAAACATAACGCGTCGAAAAAGCACGTTTTGTCGTCTACTTTCCTGTATTTATTTAATACCGTAACATGCAAACAGTAACATCGCCCGATAATGTTAACATTAAACCCGCCTCACTTGTATAACTGATTCACATATGAATTCATGGTTTAGCAAAAACCGCGCGTTGTGACTCAGGCACGAACGAAAAAGAACGTCAGACTTCGATGCACCTGGCGCGAGCTCCTACCTTTGGGTGGACGACTCGACGCGCGAGACCCTCATTGATCGCCCGAGCATCCTCCTCGTCCGCCGCCGCGGCTCCCGAGATGCGTAAGATCCCCAACTCCAAGCTCTTCGTGTCCGAACCTCCCCCGGAGTGGTTCGGAAACCCCGACAATCCGTCGAATGACTCGGCGCCGGGGTGGACCAACGACAACTGGCTCAAATCGCGCTTCCACTTCTCGTTCGCCGAGTACAACACGCACAAGAACGCCGACTACGGTTGCCTCCGCGTCATGAACGACGACCTCGTCCAGCCCAAGAGAGGTTTCGGAACCCACGGACACGCAAACATGGAGATCTGCACGTACATCGTCGAAGGCTCCCTGACGCACAAGGACAGCATGGGAACGTCCGAGAGCCTCGGGCGGGGCTCGATCCAGTTCATGACCGCGGGCACGGGCGTGAGGCACAGCGAGCACAACCTGGACGAGTCCAAACCGCTCCGCTTCATCCAGATGTGGCTCACCCCAAACGCGGGCGGGCTACCTCCAAACTACGGCTCCGCCACCTCTTCCGAGGACGAACGCAGGAACGCGTGGTGCCGCCTGGTGGGTCCCGTGCCGGGCGCGGGCGAGGGCGCGGGCACGGCGCCGGTGCAGATCAACCAGGGCGCCAGCATTCGCGTGACGGAGATGGACGCGGGCACGACCCTGCCGTTGTCGGTTCCCGCCGGGAGACAGGCGTACTTACTGTGCGTGGAGGGATCGGCGAACGACTCGGTGGGCGGCGAATCGTTGGACAGGCACGACGCCGCCGAGCTCAAGGCGGGCACCGAGCTCAGCCTGACCGCGGGCGGCGAGGGAGCGCACCTGCTCGTGGTGGAGATGGCGGAACGCGCGGGGTCGGGGCGCAAGGATCTTTAACTAACGTCGTAGCTTGAATCAAAACTCCATCCTACGTTCCGCCTTCCTTGATCTCCGCCTCCCCTGGTTCATCCTTCGCCCCCGATGCCCAGTCCCGGGACATCCTACCGATCATGCCGCTCCCTCCCTCGCCGGGTATTTTAACGTTCTTGGGTACCTTCTGCGGCGTGGTACCCTCACCTTCCGTCGCGTCTACCTTTCGTGTACCCGGACTCGACTCGTCTCCCGGAGGTTTCCTGTTGGAGCGGGTGGCGTCCACGTCTCCGGGCGAGTCCTTCGCGCCCGTGCCGACCTCGTTCATGCTGGACATCTAGGTGATGGGTGCGTGAGAGCCTACGCCATGTGCGGCGCGCCTATGGGATGCGCGGGGTGGTGTGGGGTGGTGTCTTCTCGGAGGTGACGGAAAACGCGCGAACAACGAGAAGAAGCAGACTTGGCAGAGGCACGAAGTCAGGAAATTCGCAGCAGTCACTCGCGCCCGCGCACGATCTCAGGACCGTCGCCATGAACCAACCCTCCCGCGCGGAGAAGTTCGTCCTTCCTGACGGGGTCAGGAAGCTGACGTTCACCCGCGACACCAAGGTGGCCAACGCGGGCACCTACGTCGTGCAGAAGGAGGACCACACCTTGGGGAACATCGTGCGAATGTGCGTACCCGTCCCGATCGTTCCACCCCTCCATCGCGTCGAACCGGCGTCCACGCGCGAACCCACGCGCTGACCTCGACTTCCACCTCCCGTTCCCACGCCAGGCAACTCCACCGTGATCCCAACGTCGTCTTCGCGGGCTACCAGGTGCCCCACCCTTCCGACAACCGCATCGTCATCAAGGTGAGAGCCCCCGCAGAAACTGCCCGTGTGAGAGATTAGGGTTTGTTTCCGTGGACAACACCGACTTGGGCGTCAATGCTGACCGAGTTCCCGCCGTGATCGACTCTCGCAGGTGCACACCAACAAAAACTCGTCTCCCATGCAGGCGATGACCGAATCCGTCAACTGCCTGTCCGAGGAGGTGAGCCACGCGCCGACGAAGATGACCCGCACCCATCTCTCTCGCCTGTCCAATGACAAACATCCATCCCCGCCTCCGCTCACCCGCTAACCTCCCACTCCTCCATTCGCAGGTCAACTCCCTGACCCAGAAGTTCAAGGATGAGGTCCAGGCCTACAAGTCCAACCAGGGGTATTAGTAGTGCCGCGTTAGATCACCTAGAGATAGAATGTAGTTCAACACTTAGTACGCGAATGTGGAGTGCCCACACTGAACACAAAAGTGGTCGGTCTCGATTTTCTGCTGCAGCGAAGTCGACCGTTCGATGCCCGAGCTTTGAAAAGTCGCGCCAGTCGAAGCGCCGCGTGTACGTCTCCGGAGGCACCATGGCGACCGATAACAGCGATGACCTCTTCTCCGTCGCGATGCTCATCGACGAGCTCAAGGTGCGTTCGGCGTCCATCGTCGCCCGCCCATCACGACGCGTCGTTCGACCGAGTACCACCGACCGGCAAAAAGTCACCCACGGGGTTTTCGCCCACTCGTTTGAGGAAAAACCCGTCCGGCTGCCGCCCGAGATCCGCGACCGACGCGCGATGCGACGTCGCCTCTCTCCCGCCTAACCCGTCTCCGACTTCCCACTGACATCACCCACCCACATTTGATCTCCAGAACGAGAACGTCCAGCTCCGTCTGAACAGCATCAGGCGCCTGACCACGATCGCATCTGCGCTGGGAGCGGAGCGGACCCGGGCCGAGCTCGTGCCGTTCCTCACCGACAGCAACGACGACGAGGACGAGTGTTTGCTGGCGATCGCCGAGGAGATGGGCAACCTCATCTCCAAGGTTGGCGGCCCCGAGCACGTCCACTGCCTCCTCGCGCCCCTGGAGAACCTCTCCACCGTCGAGGAGACGGTGGTGAGGGAGAAGGCTGTGGAGGCTGCGTGCAAGGTTGGGTCGGCGATGACGGGCGACGGCGTCACGACGCACTTCGTGCCCGCGGTGCAGAGGCTCGCGTCCGGCGACTGGTTCACCGCGCGCATCTCCGCGTGCGGCATGGTCGCGGTGGCGTACGAAGGGTGCCCACCGGGCGAGGCGGAGACGCGATCGCAGCTCAGGGCGACGTACTCGAAGCTCTGCGCGGATGAGACCCCGATGGTTCGCAGGGCGGCGGCTCAGCACCTCGGCAAGTTCGCGTCCGTGTGTGAGCCCGAGCACGTCAAGGGCGAGATCATGCAGCTCTTCCAGCAGCTGGTGCAGGACGAGCAGGACTCCGTGCGGCTGCTAGCCGTGGAGGATTGCGCGGCGCTGGGCAAGCTTCTGCCCCGGGAGGAGTGCGTCGCGGAGATTGTGCCGACGGTGAAGAAGTTCGCGGCGGACAAGAGCTGGCGCGTGCGTTACATGGTGGCGCAGCAGCTCTACTCCCTGTGCGAGTCCGTCGGGTCAGACCTGGCGCGATCGGAGCTGCTGCAGTCGTACGAGCAGTTACTCACGGATAACGAGGCGGAGGTGCGCATCGCGAGCGCGGGGAACGTCGCCGCGTTCGTGCAGCTCGTCGGGGCCCAGGCGGCGGGGGCGAAGATCGTGCCGCGGGTCAAGGAGCTCGCGGGTGATCAGTCCCAGCACGTGCGCGCGGCGCTGGCGTCGTGCATCATGGGCCTGGCGCCCACCATGGGCAAGGATCAGACCATCGACCAGCTCCTCCCCGTGTTTCTCACCTTGCTCAAAGATGAGTTCCCCGACGTTCGCCTGAACATCATCAGCAAGCTGGATCAGGTCAACCAGGTCATCGGAGTGGATCTGCTGTCCCAGGAGCTGTTGCCCGCGATCAAGGACCTGGCGGAGGACATCCACTGGCGCGTCAGGCTGGCGATCATCGAGTACATTCCCCTGCTCGCGTCGCAGATGGGCACCGCCTTTCTCTTCCAGAAGGGCGAGGGCGACAAGGGCGGCGAGCTCAACGCGCTGTGCCTGCAGTGGCTCGGCGATCGCGTCCACTCGATCCGCGAGGCTGCGGCGGTGAACCTTCAGAAGCTCACCGAGGTTTTCGGCGCCGAGTGGGCGTGCGCGAACATCCTTCCCCGGGTCATGGAGCTCATGAGCAACAACCACTACCTGTACAGGACCACGGTCGTCAAGGCGATGACTTTGCTAGCCTCAGCGGTGGGCCAGGAGGTGGCGATGAGGGACATCATGCCCGCGCTCAAGGAGGCGACCAAGGACAAGGTGCCCAATGTCAGGTTCGCCGTCGCCAAGGCGCTCGGTGCGGTGGCGGCGGCGCTGGAGCCATCCTTGGTGGAGAGCGAGATCAAGCCCGCGCTGCTGGAGATGCAGGCGGACACGGACGCGGACGTGCGTTTCTACTCGGGGCAGTCGCTGCAGATGTGCGACGCCAAGCTCGGCGCGTAAACTGGGATTTGTGGGGGTAAAGCTGTAACCAAGGTAGATTTAGTGCACCGTTTAGTTGAAGGAATTGGGACCAAGACCATGATAAGGACGCGACGCGTCTTCTGTTTCATCACACTGAGTGTATTCTGCTAGTCGCTAATACAGGTTTTGGGGCACTGATACATGGTAAGCACGCCTAATTGTACACGCGACGGGCGGGGCGTCCACCCTGACCAGGGGTGGACCGTCCTTTCATTGCCCGTCGACTTTCTGTTAGCTCCTCATCGGCTCTGGGGCACCGGCGTC
>Ga0315330_10003072_pt1 | contig 11439 bp, 8 predicted proteins | sample M140m34915metaG_FD_203453 | JGI IMG/M metagenome (GOLD analysis project Ga0315330, IMG submission 203453) | Ammonia-oxidizing marine archaeal communities from Monterey Bay, California, United States - M1 40m 34915 | ecosystem: Environmental > Aquatic > Marine > Intertidal zone | place: USA... | reverse complement strand
GGTATCTGGAAATAAATTCCGTAAGTTAAAGTACAATATAGAAAAGGCAAAGGCGCACAATTGTCAAACTTTAATTACCTATGGCGGTGCATATTCTAATCATTTGCTAGCAGTTGCTGCTGTAGGCCTTCTCGAAAACCTTAAAACCATCGGTGTAGTTAGAGGAGATGAATTGAATCAAGGCTCAAACAAACTACTCAAACGTTGCGCTGATTTGGGAATGCAGCTAAGGTTCATTGACCGCACTCAGTATAAATATAAGAAGTATTGTGATGGCGTTAATCAGACTGACGCTGAGTCGGTATTACATATTCCTGAGGGAGGAGCGAATCGCGAAGGTATTTTGGGGTGTCGAGATATTATTACGGAAACGAATAATGATTACGATTTTATTTTTGTAGCACAAGGTACATGTGCAACAAGCGTTGGTATTTATATGGCTATGGCTGCGAAGACAAAGTTAATTGTTGTGCCTGTGTTAAAAGGATTTGATAGTGTGATGGAAATGAAAAAGCTTGCAGAAAAAGTAGATGTGAAGTTAGATGAAGATCGGGTAGAGGTATTAGTTGATTATCATTTTGGTGGTTACGCCAAATCAAGTGCTAGTTTAAATCAGTTTGTAGATTGTTTTAATACTCAATATCAGTTCAATATTGAGCCTATATATACGGGTAAGGTTGTATTTGCAATGCAAAGGTATCTAGCAAAAGTAAAGGGAAATAAAAAAGCCCTCTTTGTACATACTGGAGGGCTCTATAATCTTTAAAGGAAATATCTTATTTAATCTTACCTCTTTTGTTTGATTTTTTATACAAATGAAGTGTTTTAAGATATATTTCAATCGCACCTATACTATTTGTCGCTTGATTCAGTGATGAAAGGTTTGCGTCAAAAGCAATTCCCATTTTGAAACCTTTGAATTTGAAACCGAATGTTGTAATTAAGGCATCGAGATGCCTATAATAAAAACCATAGTCAACAGTCACAGTTTTGTTGATATTTGTTATTGAAGATCCTTCTTTCAATATATGTTCCAAAGAAACACCGGCAACAATATTTGAGCCAGGTCCAGTTTTAAAATACATCAATTGTGGGTTGACGCGAAGATCTCTTTTTCTTGTAACAATATTTGCTCCAGCATGAACAACGGTTTGCATGTATAAACGGTCACTACCAAATGAGAAGTTTAATTTTGGTCTGTTAATGTGATTAAGTGCAGCACCTCCATATAAGAGCGTTCTGTTTCTCATTGAATGCTGATAGAAAACTCCAGTGCTAATGTCAATTGTCGAGAAACTTGAATTTAAGCCAGTTTCTGAGCTTGTTCCTGAAAACCCAGTTCCTTGCCACTGATCTTCCCATGTATGATTGGGTGTATAACTTTGTTGTATAAAACCGGGAGAAACACCTATTGACAATTTATTTCTATTATCTAAGGCCATTGTATAGTTTATTGGAATAGATATCATATTTGTCGTATAGGAAAGGTTGTCTATTCCACCAGCAGTTACATCTTGCATTACATTCAGTCCAAGTCCAAAATTGTTGCTACCCATGAAGCCGTCTGGAATTTTGAAATTTGCATTGAGTACATTGGTTCTCATTTTAGTTAGCGGAAGCCATTGCATTCTAAAATTCGTAAAAAAACCAAAATCTTCCGCTCCAGTAGCTACTGATCCTGCGTTGTACATCATTGGCGACTGATACCACATGCTGATTGATTTGTCTTGTTGTGCGAAATTATTCACAGTTACAAGCGCAAAAAGGGCAAATAATATATTTTTCATTTTTCTATCTAAATAAGGTTACGTCTCCTTCTAACGAGTCTGAAACTCCATCAATGAGGCGGTATTCGAGCATATAATAGTAGGTTCCGGTATTTACGGGTTTCCCTTTGTAGTTTCCATCCCAACCTTCGTGAGGATCTGTTGTTCTAAAAATCATTTGGCCATATCGGTCATAAACTCGAAAGTCAACCTCGATAATTGCGCCTCCTTCATAAAAGCCATTGTCAAAGTTTTGGTCAGCATCTACATTCGTCAATACTCGAAATTGATCATTTTGGTTGTCTCCATTGGGTGAAAACGAATTGGGAAGTGCAATATTAATACCAACAGCAACAGTATCTGTATTCAATGTATCTTGGAACCAAACTGACACCAATATGGTATCGTATGCTGTACATCCCTCAGGAGTAGAGTAGGAGGCTACATAATATGTATCGTAGAATGGTGTTACAATTAATGAGTCATTTGCGTCAGGAATCAAGCTGTCCGATTGCACTCCACTCGGGTACCATACCATTGAGCCACCAGGGGGTGTTCCGCTCGCAAATAAATAAGCTTCTTGATACATTGCTATCGTTGTATCATCAATTTCAACATAGACACCGTTTAAAGTATCTGATAGTGTGGCGTTTACACTGGGTGTCTCACCCACATTAATTGTCTGCGCTGTTTGGTTGCTTCCAAATGTATTGGATACCTCTAGTGTAATCGCAAATGTTCCTGGTGTGTCAAAACATACAGGCCCAGGATTTGCACCATTGTAGGTCGCTGGCGTACCATCTTGAAATGTCCATTCGAAATTGATTGGATTTCCAGTGGAGTTATTTGTTAACGTAATGCATTCTCCTTGACATAGTTGATTGTCGGACATACTAAAATTCGCTGTGGGAATTTGAGCAAACGAGTAGCTACTAAAAGAGAATAATATTAGAAAGGCTAAAAACCTCATAAGAGTTGAATTTTTCGTAATAATTATACGAAAGTAACTAAAAAAGTTGCAATTATACTTGCCTAACTTCAACAAAATGACAACTCCCAAAGCTTTTTAACCTCGTTCATTTCTTGAACGTCATGCACTCTGAAAAGGGAAGCTTTTTTTGAGAGGATGAATGCATGCATTGCCGTTGTTCCATTTAATGCATCTTTCGATTCAATTTCGAGAGGCTTACAAATCATTGATTTCCTTGATATTCCAACAAGAATAGGGGTGTTCAAAATGTGTAAAAGGTCAAATTGTTTAATGATTTCGAAGTTTTGTTCTAAGCTCTTTGAAAATCCAAATCCTGGATCGATAATGATATCGTGAATACCCTTGGCGTTCAATTCAGAAATTTTCTTAGAAAAAAATTGAATGAGCTCCTTTATTGTGTTTTTTGAGTCATCCATAACGTTTTTATTTATACTGCCGTTAATATTATGGGTTAGTATGTATGGGCATTTGAATTTTCCGATAACATCTAACATTTTGGTATTATCATATCCTCCACTTATATCATTAATAATATCAGCTCCTATTTCTAATGATTGTTGAGCCACCTCTTCGCGCACAGTATCAACTGAGACAATAAGTTTTGGAAATTCTTTCCTTATAAGCTTTAAGGGTTCTAATACTCTAGACAGTTCCTCTTTGGTAGAAGGTAATGAGGATTTAGGTTTAGTGGAACATCCTCCAATGTCTATAATATCAGCGCCATTCACAATAAAGGATTCAATTTTCTTTAGAAGTACAGCTTCTTTTTTTTTGGCATCATTTTCATAGAATGAATCGGGACTTAGATTAATAATTCCCATTATCTTTGGTGTATCAAATTGGAACAAATCGCCTTTGATATTAATTGTTTTAGGAAGCGGATTTAATAAGTCTGTATACATAATTTTAAATGGAAAAAACAACACAGCAATACACAAAAGTAATGAATGTTTGTAGAGAAATTTTTACAAAGAAGACATTTGATTACGGAACTTCATGGAGAATTCTTCGGCCAAGCTCACTAACAGATCAGATTTTTATAAAAGCAAATCGAATTAGAACAATTCAGGATACTGGAGTAAATAAGGTTGGTGAGAGTTATGAGGATGCTTTTTCTTCAGTGGTCAATTATTGTGTGATGGCAATTATTCAGGGTCGACATACATTTGATTTACATGAGGAAGAATTATCCGCAGCTCAAGCAACTGTATGGTATGACGAAGTGCGTAATGAGGCTTTTAATTTAATGACAAGCAAAAATCATGATTATGGTGAAGCATGGAGGGATATGCGCATCAGTTCTCTTACGGATTTAATCTTGGCTAAGGTTTTGCGCATTAAGAAAATAGAAGATAATGATGGCTTGACTCAAATTAGTGAAGGAGTTGAGGGGAATTACTTCGATATGCTAAATTATTCTGTTTTCGCCTTGATTCATATGGCTGAGGAAGGTTAAAGTTCTGTTAACGCTATATTTTTGATTGAGAATTCCAGTATTTTTAAACTAAAAAAATGAAAAACTTAAATAGAAAATACATTGTGTGGGGAATAAGAATTATTGTTTCCATACTCTTTATTGTTTCGGCACTTGCCAAATTATATCCTTCTCCTTTGGTGGGGATCTCTTCTTTCGAGACCAAGTATTTAGCGGCAATTGGAATAGACGGTTCCTTTTCGGTTATTTTATCAAGACTACTAATTGGATTTGAATTCACATTAGGTTTGTTAATTCTACTGCCATATTATTTGAAAAGAATTGTTATTCCTTCAACTATTGCTCTTTTAAGTGCCTTTACTATTCATTTATCCCTTCAGGTTATTGGCGGTGATTCAAGTAATTGTGGTTGTTTTGGTGAGCTTATCCCAATGACCCCTATCCAAGCAGTAGTAAAAAATATTCTATCCATCGGTTTGCTCTTATTATTGTTAACTGGTTTAAAACATGAAATAAAAGATCAACGAAATATACATCCTATATTGTATAGTGGCCTAGTCATTAGTTTACTAATGTTTGTTTTACTTCCTCAAGGCTCAAGTAATATTTCAAGTTCACGGGTTAAAGCAGGAGATTCAATTTATGCTCAATATTTCCCAAATGTTGCAGAGGGTAATAAGTTGGTATGCTTTTTTGCTCCAACATGTCCTCATTGTCTGGAGACAGCAAAGAAACTTGTGGATTTAAAACAAAAATTCCCAGGGTTAATTCCTGAGTTGAAAATTATTTTCATGGATGAATCATGGCCTATAAACGGCTCTCCTCTTGAAATAGAATCTTTTTTTAAAGAAATTGGTACCGAGTTCGATTATGTTTCAATTGAACCTAATGCGTTTTGGACCATTTTTGAATCTCATCAGAAGGGTATGGAAGTGCCAGGTGTATTTTATTTACAAGGAGGAGTACACAAGGCGCTTTATTCCGGTTCCGCTGAGTATGGTGCTGAGAATCCATTTACTTCAGAGAGTCTTATAGATGAAATAAAAAAAGAAAATTGATGAGAAATAAAATTGTCGCTGGAAATTGGAAAATGAACCTTGATGTTGATGAGGCAAAGACTTTATACCTCGATCTTTTGAATAAACCACTTAACCAAAGTGATGGCAAACTGACCTTAATTTTCCCTCCGAACATTTATTTGCAAGATTTTATCGAACGAAATAATGGCTCTTTTCAGATAGGAGCACAAAATCTTAATGCAAAAGATAATGGAGCTTATACTGGGGAGGTGAGTGCTAGTCAACTAAAATCTATTGGTTGTTCATGGGTTCTTGTAGGGCATAGTGAGCGTCGAATACTTTTTAATGAGGATGATCAAGTTCTTTTAAACAAGATAAAAATTGCTTTAAAGCATGGGTTAAATGTCATTTATTGTTGTGGAGAATCCTTAAATGAAAGAGAACAGCTTCAGCATAAATCTAAAATTCAAAATCAACTTGCTTTATTAAAAGCGTTCTCATTGGAAGAGATTAAATCCATCTCTATAGCTTATGAGCCAATTTGGGCTATTGGTACAGGTAAAACTGCATCGCCTGAACAAGCCTCCGAGATGCATGACTTTATTCGTGAAGAGCTTACAACTCTATTTGGCTCAGAAACCTCATATAATACGAGTGTTCTATACGGGGGAAGTTGTTCTCCAACAAACGCTTTATCGTTATTTAAATGCGACAATATTGATGGTGGATTAATCGGAGGGGCAGCACTAGATGCGGATTCATTCCGTTCTATTATAGACCTCCTTTCATGACGTATTATCAATTTGAGATATCCCTTGATCCTTTTGATCCGTGGTCAGAAATTCTTTCTGCCTATTTAGGTGAAATTGATTTTGAAGGTTTTTATGAGAAAGATAATTTGCTTCATGCTTTTATCTCCAAATCAAAATATTCAAAGGAGAAATTTGATCAGGTGTTAGCACTTGTGCATTCAGAAACAAAAGTTGATTTTTCCTTTAATGAGCTTCCTCATCAAAACTGGAACGCATTATGGGAGTCAAATTTCGAGCCGGTTTATATTGAAAATAGATTAGCAATTATAGCTCCTTTTCATGTGCTTGAATCTAATTTTGACCGTACGATACTAATTGAACCTAAAATGTCTTTTGGCACGGGACACCATCAGACCACCTATATGATGTGTGAGTCTATATTAAATGCATCTCTTGTAGAAAAGACGATTTTGGATATGGGTGCAGGGACAGGTGTTTTGGCTATTCTTTGTGAAATGGAAGGTGCAAAGAAAATCCTTGCTGTTGACATAGAGCCATGGTCCGTAGAAAATTGTATAAAAAATGCAATGGTTAATAATTGCACTCGAATAGAATCTGTGTTAGGTGACATTGAGGCGTTAAATAGTAATCTTTTTGATGCTATTTTCGCTAATATCAATAAGAATATTTTATTGAGTCATATGCCCGATTACGTCAAAGCCTTAAATTCAGATGGTTTATTATATTTAAGTGGCTTTTTCAGCTCTGATGCTCAAGAAATTAAAGAAGTTGCTGAAGCATTAGGCCTTACTTTCTACTCAAAAAGGGAACGTGAAGGTTGGTGCATGCTGGTTTTAAAAAAATAAGCTCAATGAAAATAGTTCTGCTTTGGTGTACAATTCTTTTAGCAACTTCGCTTCATGCTCAGCGCTTTTCGAATGATAAGGAAAAATTTATAAAAGAACTTGGGAAGACTTTCCCTAGTGAATCTTTTCAGCGCTTCTTGAAAAAGGATTTTGCTCCATTTTTATTGAAGTCAGGTTTGAATTCAAGTGAGTTTCAGCAGCTTACACGACGCTGTAATTATTTGTATGATAAAGATTTTTCAGCGGCGGATATAATTGCATTGGTGCATGTTGCTTTAGATCAGAAGAAGTCTATTTTTCCCTCCTCATTTGTTTCAGGATGGCATAATTTATTTGATAGCAAAGCTGATGAAAGTGACAATGATGGGCTTCATGAGTTCATTAATTTCTCTCTTTATTTTTTTGATGAATTATCTTTTCATACTGAAGGAAACCACAAATGGGTTTATCAGGGAAGTTCTCCGCGTTGGGTTATCCATAAATCTGGGCCTCAAATTCATATTGCTAATACCAATCTAAAATGTTTTGTATATCAATCTGGACCGGTCGATAGTATTGTTGTTATGAACACTTCAGGTTATTTTGATTTGAGAAAAAAGAGATGGCAAGGTCGGGGTGGGATAATCACCTGGGAAAAGGTAAATTTCCCTAAAGATGAAACCTATGCCGAGATTCGTGGTTATACTTTGAATACTAGAGAGTCAATCCTTAAGGTAGATACTGTCGCCTTGACGACTCCGTATTTTGAGGAACCTATATTAGGTCGGCTAAAAGACAAGACTCTCTTCAATTTAAAACTAGGTGAATCGAGTCCTATTTTTAATTCATTTGAAAAAAGATTAAAAATTGAAGGTTTAAGGAATCAATTAGATTACGATGGTGGCTTCTCATTGCAGGGTGCAGATTTTATTGGAAAAGGTGAACCCGGTAACCTAGCAAAAGTAGTTATCCACTATAATGATCGGGAATTATTTGAAGTTCGCGCATTGAAATTCTTAATGAATCCTGAACAAATTATCGCCCGCGATGCCGATGTGAGCATGCACTATATCAATGGGGATTCGCTTTACGCTAAAAACACATTGTTTTATTGGGATGAAGATAAAAAGCAGTTGCGTGTGACGGCAGATAAAAAAGGAAGTAATCTCCTGCCTTTTAATGATAGTTATTTTAAGCTTTTTATAAAAGCTCCGCTACTTTCTTGGACGTTGAATAGTGCTTTCCCAATGTTCACCTATGAGGTGGGAACAGCGCAAGAGCAAAAATATGCATTTATTGATTCTTGGGATTATTTTGACAAACGAGCATTTCAAAGATTTGCAGGAATAGGAAATACGAATCCATTAATGGAGATAGCAAATTTGAGCATATCGCAGGAGTCGAATATATTACCCGTTGGTCAAGTAGCAAGTGCTTTGAGAAAATCAGTAAGCCAATGCAAATCTCAGCTCATTGATATTGCAAGTTCAGGTTTTATACGTTACACCTCGTCTTCCGCTGAAGTATTTGTTGAACAAAAGCTTTTAAATTATGCCTTGTCATCAATCGGAGATAAGGATTATGATGAGTTGAGTTTTGTATGTGATTTGAGGCCCAAAGTGCTAAAAGCATCTCCTAATCAGATTGCCAATGACCCATACTTACAAAATTTGGAAAGGGAATTCTTGAGGACTTCCGTTAGACGCAAGAGTCAGCCGTGTTACGCATATATAGACGTCGATCTTCAAGAAATTTACCTTAATGAGGTAGAAAGAGTAAACCTATCCTCTAAGCAACGTACATCTTTTTATCCAGATTCGTCCTATGTTAAAATGTACGGAAATAGGGATATGAAGGTCTCTGGATGGATTCAATCTGGGAAATTTTTGGCTCATTCGATTTATTCTTCTTTTGACTATGATTCTTTTAGTATATCTATTGATAGTACTGATGAGGCATATTTACGTGTAAACCCTTTAAGCCGAAGGGATGGTGATGAACCTATTGATATGGAAAGTTCATTTTCTGGGTTTCAAGGTACGCTTTATATAGATGATTCAACACTAAGGTCTGGGCGCAACAGATACAATTCAAACTACCCTTATTTGGATGTTAAAAAAGAGCTGCGTGTATTATATAGTTCGGAAAACGTTGTAAACGGTGCCTATGATAGCACTCGCTTTTATTATGTTGTGAACCCTTTTATATTGGATAGTCTTGATGATTTCAATGAAAAAGAATTACGGCTTGAAGGCCATCTTGTATCCGATGGAATTTTCCCTCTTTTACCAGAGCCTTTGCGTATTATGAATGATTACTCATTTGGTTTTATTACGGAAGCTCCAGAAGAGGGATATTCATTTTATGAAACAGCATCGAAGTATCAAAATAGAATTGTCCTTTCTAATAATGGTCTTCAAGGAGCTGGAACGATTAATTTTCTTCAAGCATCGGCGACATCAAAAAAACTCACTTTTTTACCTGATTCAACGATTGGTTTAGCAAACTTTTTCAGCAAGGAAATCGGAAATGGTATCGAATATCCCGAAGCGAAGTGTGAATTGGCGAAAATGTCTTTTAAACCGAGATTAAAGATATTAAGTATTGAATCATACCGAGATGCATTTATTGACATGTTTAAAGGAGAATGTTTGTTGGATGGTGCTATTTCAATTTCTGAGACGGGAATGGTAGGTTCGGGAAGAATTGATTTAATGGATGCGTTACTTGTTGCAGATTCATATAGCTTTAAGTCAAGTGATATTTTTTCTGATTCTGCCTCATTTACATTACGAAATCGATATGCAAAATACGGTGAGAATCCAATGGCTATTCAATCAGATGGACTTAAATCACATGTTTCTTTCAAGGATCGTTTGGGAATATTTAATTCTAGCGGATCAAAACGGATTAAATTCCCAAGCAACAAGTTTTATTGTCAAATGGATAAATTTATTTGGCAAATGGATGGTGAGAGTATTGATTTTGAAAGGAATAAGGGTACAGAAACGAATTTTGAAAGTAGTGCAGGAATTGTTGACAATAATTTCTTCTCATTGGACCAAGAGCAAGATTCTTTGCAGTTTAAATCAATTAGTGCTCAATATGATTTAAAAAATGAAACAATTAATTGTTACAAAGTTGATTTTCTCGAGTTGGGTGATGCTTACATATATCCTAAGGGAAGACGAGTTAATGTCCTGAAAAATGCGGTTATAGATACCTTTGAGAATGCAAGATTAGTTGCAAATAGAGTGACAAAGCTTCATGAATTTACTGATGTTACGCTTAATGTCTTAGGAAGAAATGAATTTAATGGCCGTGGTAATTATTTGTATTATGATCGGGACAGTGTTTCTACGAAATTAGCTGTAAAGTCAATCTATTTTGATAGAATACAAACTGTTGCAAAAGCAATCATTCCTGAGGATATTCATTTTCAGTTTAGTAATAAATTTGAGTATTATGGGTCTATGGGTATTGCATCTAAGAATAAGGGTGTCATATGCGAGGGATATACAAGAATTGTTCATGATTGCTCTTTTGATAGGTCTTGGATGTATTTTGAAGATACAATTATTGCAGAAAATGTTCAGGTCCCTGTTACTGATGAACTAAAAAATAAGGAGGGAGATAATCTAGCTGTTGGCTTTTTGTGGCGCGATGCTCCGAATGCAGACAGTATACGAATATATCCAACCTTTTTGTCTTCAACAGACTTTCCTTCTGATTCTTATTTATTTAAAGCTAGCGGAAAGGTTTTTTACGATTATGAAAATGGACGATTTGAAATCTCAGATGAATTGAATAATACAATAAATCCGTATCAATCGAACTCCATAACTTTAAAAGATGGTTCATGCCTCATATCTGGAACCGGAAAAATAGACCTCGGTATTGATTTGGACCCCGTTTCTGTTTCCTCATATGGTTCCATAGCTTATAATGTAAATAAAGAAAAGACAATAATTCGTGTGACTTCAAAAATAGATATCCCGCTTCATAAGTCCATCGTTTCTACATGGGCTAACCAAATAAGTCTTTCTGATTCTTTAAACGAATATACTTTTGATCGACAAACTCAAGATGATTTGACTGATGTTTTTTCTGTTTTTGGGGAGGGGCGTGAAAAAGGAGAAAAAATATTTAAAGAATACGATGAGGACAAGTTGAGAAAGATGCCTTCTTTTTTGAATGCTACATTTTTGATTCCCGATCTCAGACTTGAATCTTATTCGCTTCCGAAGAATGCAAATGGTGAGGCCATTTCTGGTTTGCGCTCTCGGAATTCAAAGCTTGTCCTTTTTTCTATTGGAGATGTAGCCGTATTAAAGAAAGTTCCTGGTCAGGTTTTATTTATGAAAAAAACATCACCTAATGTCCCTTCAGGATTTGAATTGATTTTAGAGGATAGGTTAATGAAACGTCAAAGTTGGATGAAATACGAGCGTGTTAAGAGAAATGGGATACTGAATATTTTTACAAGCGATATGGAGTTATTGAAAGCATTAGAATCTATAAAGTCTGACAAGGGAAAGTCGAAGAATTTTGGATTTGCTATTTTTGATGAGGGAGAGATGTTTCAAATAATGTCACTCAAAAGATAATATGATATTTCTAATCGTAATCTT